>Ga0116231_10003562_pt1 | contig 32257 bp, 18 predicted proteins | sample S1TSphgellanicum_2_FD_89695 | JGI IMG/M metagenome (GOLD analysis project Ga0116231, IMG submission 89695) | Host-associated microbial communities from peat moss isolated from Minnesota, USA - S1T2_Fd - Sphagnum magellanicum MG | ecosystem: Host-associated > Plants > Peat moss > Unclassified... | reverse complement strand
CCCGGAGCTCCAACACGCCCCTCTACCCCTCCAAGTGTTGTGAGCTAGGGAGCGCCTCCCGACCACTCCCACTTCCGCTGTCTTTCACTTGGACTCACATTTGAGTCCTTCGAGTGGTTAGGATTGCGTCATCTGGTGTGCATTGAAGAATTGGAGGACAACAAAGCTGAAGATCATCATTTTGTGGATGCATAGACAGTGTAGAAGGAAGTAAGGGAGGAGAACATTGTTACACATGAAGAATAACTATTCACTGAAGTGCAATTGAGCGTACAACAATCCACAAAGGTGCAAACAATGACAGAAGTACAACAAAGGCTGATGGAGATGGAGCAATGTGAAGTGGAAGCAATAGTGAAGAGAAGACACACAACCTCGGACAAAGCTACACTTCTGGAGAAAGGTATTGAAATTCCAAATCCTAAACATTTCATGTGGACACAGACGAAACATAACTATGATTAACATATAGAGTGGATGGAGAACTAAAAGGACATTATTGCGAAAGAAGACTAGGCTTCTAAAGCAAGGCTTGTGCCTTTATTTCTAATGGGGTGGGAAGCACCAATGCCCAATGTAATGTTGAAATTTCTAAACATATTATTGATAAAGGGGGTAGATATCTACTTTAGGCATAAGGATAAGGTGTATGTAATCAACAAACAATTAATTATAGATGCTTTTGGAGTGTGTGTGGAAGGGTATGTAGAAGAACCAAAAGGACAAGTCACTAAATCATTAGTAGTTCAGGCATTACAGAGTTGTAGACTTGCATTTGTAAATTCTTCTACAAATCAATGGAATGCAAAGAATCTGGGTCTACCATACTCTGTTAGATATCCTACCATTATATCTATCATTTATTAAAAGGAGAAGGTACAATATTTTAACAACAAAAATGTTATTACATTAATGAGAACAAAGAAAGGGCAACAAGTCGATTGGGCACATATTATATTCAATAATCTATGTAGTGAGCTAGATAGGTGGTATAAGTATGTTAAGGAAAATAAGGGGGATAAGAAAAATACCTATCAATTTGCCTTGGTATTGGCAAAAATCTTTCAGTATTTATTTATGCATCAAAAGGACAATCCACAAAAACCATCGACCAAGCTTAAAAGAACTAAGGAGGAGATGCAAAAAACATTAGAAAATAAAAAGAAAGCTGTTACAGACTCTTCAAGAAGTGTTATCAAGAGGAAGAATAGAGTTGAGGAAGGAGGAGCCTTAGGCTTAAGAATGAAAAGGGAAGAGGAGAGCACATATTTGAGGGCATAAAAAATGATGAGGGGCAAAATGGAACCATTTGTAGTACCAACAGTGGTAAGGGTAGTGCTACCAATGGTCCACACAATTAGACAAACTATAGTAATACCACAGATGACATCTCCATAGGAGAGAAAGTTGAGGGAGCAAAAGTAGGAAATACCACAGATGACATCACCACAAGAAAGACAATTACAAGAATAAAGCCAAGGAGTTAAGAAGGAACATGACATAAGGTTTCTAGAGGGTGAGGAACATTTGCACTTTAAAGGGGATGTATGTGAAGATTAAATGGAGACCACTGCAAGTCCAAAACATTTTCAACATTTACAACAACATTTGCATCACAATAATAGTAGACACAAGAAGGTCTATAGGTTATTGAATTGTAGATGGTGAAAGTGGCAACACAACCTATTTTTGAAGAGTTTAAACCAATAGACCTACGAGTACCACCTAGTAGGCAATAATCTGCAAAAGGATTCCCATTTGAATTTGAACTGGGGAGAAGAATGGTATAGGAGTTGGGGTCATCTGTTGAAGGATCTAGAGATCTTACAACATTGACAAGTACACCAAAGTTTGTAGAGGAGGTAGCTGCAAAAGTAATGAAAGCAAATAGGGCAGCTGAGTTATTTTAAACCATGGCAATTATGACTCTAAATATGGGGAATTTGATTCTAGAGGTAAACACTCTAAAGAACAAATTGGTTACAGGGTAGAAGGAGAAGGCAATGTTATAGGAGGAATTGGATAAGGAGAAAGAGTTCCAAAAGGGTATACGCATAACATGGAAATCTGGAGGAAGAATAGGGCAGAGGTTGACTAGAAAAATAAAGTACTTATTAAGGAACTATAAGATGAAAATGAGGAGCTCAAGGGTAAAACAACATGGTTGAAGTCATAGAATGAAGAATTGCAAAATTTAAAACAAAAGGCTGAAATCTAGGAAACCAACATAAAGCTGATGAAATAATTTTGAGGTACAAGTTGGAAGCTTATCAAAAGAATTTTTTTGATTTCATTTGTGGCAATCCAACAAGTATAGAGGTATCGAGCCAAGATAAAGAAATAGAAGCAAGGCCCAATGGGACAACTTAAGAGCAGGAAGTATAAACTAAAAAATCACAGGACCGCAGAAGTGGAGTAGCTTAGGAGGAAGAAGTATAGTCAGGGATACCACAGGACCTTAAAGGAGGGGGTAAAGAAGAAAAAAAACCAAAGGGAATTTTGGAACAAAAAAAGGTGGAGGCTTTTCAAACACCGGAAAAAAAAAAAATCCAAGATACAACATCTGGACATCAAACCACAAACTAAATTAATGGGGGAGGAGATCGGAACTATAGAGCAAAATGTAGATATGGAACCACTAGTTTATATGTAGATTAGTATTATAACATTATAGTAGGGGGACACATATGTTTAAAAAGATATAGAATAGTATCATTTCATTTTTGTCATTTTACAAGGATTTGGAGGATGGAATCCAAAGTATAGGGGGGATTACTGTTAAGGGGGTAAGCTGAGTATGTGATTCAAAATGAACAAGGCAATTAGGATAGGGATTAATCAGGGAACCTTATAGTTTGAATTTTGAATTCTTATTGTTTTGGATCATAATGATGTGACTTGAGATAGTACTGAAGGGGGGAGTTTTGGAAAACAAGAGAAAGATGAGACAGGGCAAGTTGGAGTTCTTTTTGGAATTTTTTTTTTTTTTGGTGGAAGAGAATAATAGGATAAGTTAGAGGTACTTGCGATAGAAACCACAGACTTTGTTTTGATATAACATAGATTTTAAGTGTTATTTTGGGATTTTTTTCAACAAAACATGGGATGACATTGTAATTTGAATTCTTTTTTTCAATAATACAAATAAGCATAAACTTCTATAATGAATTATATGTTCATCTTTTTTGTGGATTTCCTATAATGTTATATTATGATGAAATGAATTGTCATCTTGTTTCTGGAATTTTTTATAATGTATTCTAAAATGCAGATTTTGGTTATATGTAATAACCATGAATCTAATGTTGGAATGAATGGTAGTGTTAAGTTTGTTGAGACTTAAGACAAAAATAGTGAACATAAGGATGTGAAATGCAAATATGTTGTTATAATAATGTGAAATATTTTGCAAGAATTTAAATTTCACTTCTACCATTGTGTTGTAGTACTGACAACCAAATCAAGTATGTTCACTTACATAAAAAAAATAGTGAACAAACCAGCAACATGTAAGAACCTTAACTTTTTGAATTCATTTTCAATTACAACAAATTTGTCCTTAGTTGGATGCACTGAAATGAAAATCGTCCCACTATTGATGCAAGTTAAACCTAACAAAAAATTATAACACTCTCTGCAATTTGAGATCAATTTAATATTTTTTGCAAATTGAAATCACTATAACACTCTCTATAAGTTGAAATCACTATAACACTTTCTGCAAGTTTCAAGAGTCACAAAAATCACACAAGACTCCAACTGTTGATTATCAAAATGTAACTACTACACGAAAGAACCTTCAAACCCACCTTCCCAGTACTGAAATGAAAGTGCATGGGTGTTTCAAACAAAATGTTACCCTATACATCTGAATAAAAAACACTTGTTTTTTAAAAATTTCCAATATGAGCTTTCTACGTTTATTTTTGTCATTGTTATCTTTTTTTCATTCAAAACCTTTGGTGCCTAAACCATCTTTCACTAAAAAAGAAAAGGAAAAGTTGGAAGGAAAATTTCTTGCATGGATATGGGTTGTAGTTAAGTTACATTTGGCAATCATCGATGGCCGATTGCTATCAATGCTTTGCTGCTAGCACCACCAAGTTTCACGAGCTCTACGCAACTCTCTTCCCAACCTTCTTCTTCTTATTCTCTTAGACATCAATTGAATGAAAAAGAACCCTTCCCCCTCCTAGTACATCCCTAACAATGAACCCCATGAAAATAGGGTTCACTATCCTAGTATACCCTACATTGCCTTCCCCCCTTTAAATATTCAAAATTTTACTTTTGTAGCATTTTTACTTTAGGAGTAGAGATGAATAGTTGGTATATTTTAATGTGCTTGGACCCTGAAAGTTAACTAAGACTTAGCTAGGAGTTATGGATGAACATTATGGATGAATTCCATCTATTTGAAGATGGTGTCTAATGTTCACATCCGTCACATCACCTCCCTATCTAACGACAAATTCCACAAAGAATGGATTTGGGCTTGTTTGGATATCATTGATGAAACTCATGCACCTTCTCCATTACATTTGATAGGTTTTTGATTGGTTCCCAAATGTGTTTGCGCACATCATACCCATGCCAATGAACAAGATATTAGAGTTAACGATTAAAGATCCTTGAATTTAAAATGTCCTCCATTTCATATTATGTTCACCATCGATTTCAATAGGTAGAGGGGGATCATGGATTCTTCCTAGAATGGTAGATGCATGGTAAGGTTCCAATAAGGAAACATGAAACATAAGATGGATTCTCATAGAACCTAGAAGCTTGAGTTGGAAAGCCATGACATTGACTTGTTTCACAATGAAGAATGGACCTGCCTTTGATGATCTAACTTCTCTAATGGCCTTGTTGTTTTGATATGTTGTCATTGAAACCAAACTTGGTCCTTGACCTTGAAGCTAGGGTGTTCCTTTTGATGTTCATCAACATTTTCCTTATGTCACCTTTGCACTTCTTCAAGGTTAAATACAAGTTGAACTCGAATGTCTACTAACCACATGGTTTGATCCTTAACTACTAGATTCACAACTTTGTGCACACCTTGAATGTCAAACTCAAGGTGCAAACCATGATTTGCAAAGAAAGGTGTTTGAAAGGTTAATGAATGCATTGTGTTATTGTAGGCAAATTCTACCATGGCCAAAAGTTTTAACCAATTATCTTGATGATAATTGGTTTTACACCATAAATATTGCTCCAAGACTTGATTGACCCGTTTTGTTTGCCCATCGTTTGGGGGTGGAAAGCTAATGACAACTTCACCTTCACACCTAAAAGCTTAAATAGTTGCTTCCAAAACTTAGATGCAAATTGAAGCCCATGATCAAAAATGATATTTTTAGGAAGACCATGATACTGAAAAACATGATCAAGGGATAACTTGGCTATTCTTTCACCAATTATTGTTTTGGTTCATGGATGAAATGAACCATTTTTGTCAAATAGTCCACCACCACCAAAATAGAATCATAGGAACTAGAAGGTGGAAGGTCTGTGATGAAGTCCATGGAAATTGAAGACCATGGGGATGTAGGGAGTAATAATGGTTGAAGGAGACCATGAAGCGATGACAAGGATTCTTTGCTCGAACACAAACAACATAAGATCCAAAAAACTCCTTCATATATTTCCAAAGTTGTGGCCACCAATAATCTCAAAACATTAATTCCATGGTTTTGTTGAATCCAAAATGGCTTGTAACTAAAGCATCGTGCTTAGCCTAGAGAACTTGAAGTTGCGCAGGGCCATCAAGAACATATAAAAGATTGTTAGCAAGTTTTTTTATTCCCATTAAGGTTGTTCAATTTTTGAATTTCCAACAACAATTTTTTTTAAACAATAATAGGTACATGCAAAAACTAACAAAACTAAAACTAACTACAAATCCTAAATTAACACCTACAAAAAAACTTGAAGAAAGTTGGCTAAAAGAGAGTGATTTGTGTTCCAAGAATGAAAGAATGAAACACACAATCATAAATAAAATCAAAAGTCCTCAAATAGGTCTCTCCTCTTAGTCTTATACTAGTTATTTCAAAATATAACACTCATAATTGACCATTATAAACTTTCATTAACTAGTACCTAAACTAATAGTCCAAAATTTCAAAAAATTACACTTTATTTAACTACTTATTCTGCCACCTATTTTGCAAACTACTAATTGACTAACTTGTCAACCTATCTTTTTAACTTAGTATAATATTACCTACTAGGTTCAATAACCAATTAGGTTAATGCTACAAGTTAGGTTAAGTAACAAGTTAAGTCACTTGTTAAATTTAACAACCCGCTTACATTTTCAACCTATTAAATCACATGTTGCTAAATTTGGGTAACATTATCCCCCCTTGAAAATTACATTTTGTCTTCAAAATGCTAGTTCAAAGTCCTAAATTAACTTGGTCTTCTGCAACTAGTTGGTTGATGGCTCCTTTGACAAGTTTAGCACCTACTTCGTCTACAAGTTCAACTTGGTTCAAAATTTGAAGACTTATTAGTGTTGTAGTCTTCTATCAATTAGGTGTTTTTTCAAAGGTAGGCGGTCCATTTTTGACCCCAAAAGGCATTACAACCCATACAAAAGCCCCCTAATCAATTATAAGGTGCAAACACGAAATAAGGAGCTAGGGGCACCAACTGAACACTAGTTTCTAAGGACTCAAGGTAGATCATAAGCAACATGGGTCGTTCATTTATTAAACTAGCCTAAAAATCAAACATGGATGACTATGTCCAAATTTGAAAAGAATTGTCTTTCAGGCGCATGTGGTCTAGTCTATCTTGTGCATGTAGGTAATATATGCCTAATCTCATAATGGTCACCTTGGAAGTTGGAGGGCATCATTGTCCTTCTCTTTTGTTTTTTTCATTTTACTAAAACAAGTTCAATTGTTGTCAAACGCATAAATGTAACTTTTCTCAGACATTCCATTTTTCACTTGCAATTGCCTCCCATGTTCCATAGTTGTGTCTCAAGGGTTTAAGGTTTAAGATACAGCTTGATTGAGGAATTTTCAAGGTCAAATCATGAAAGATAATCTACAACTTCTTTGTTGGTAACACCAGCCCCAAGCTTCTTGGTTTTGGATTTCAACCAAAGTTTCTATATTTCTCTTTGCCTTGCCTTTGTACTTTCATTATTTGGCTATTTTTGTTTTGTGATAGTTTTGTAGTTTGCTCTTTCTTCAAGGAAGATATTTAAATTCTTATGTGCAGGTGAACTAAATATTGATTACGATGGTGACATTCTGCCAAACCTTTACATTGTGAAGGACCTTCAAGATGAGGTTCAAGTTTTGTTCCTATTTTTGGTTGTTTTATTTGGTTGTTGTAGTAAGCTTTAAAATAGGTCAAAAGTTTGAGTTTAATACATGTCCAACTGATTATAAACATGTTTCGAGCTAGATTATGTTATAAAGGACTACAATATTGGCTTCACCTTTGTGTTGAAATCATTCTCTGCTAATTGTTGTATTGTTATAGTTTTGCAACTTCTTTTTTCTTCAATGGAAGACATCCATTATTATGTGCAAGTGAACTGAATTTTGTCTCCAAGTGTTTATTTAAGTGGCAACATTCTCTTGGTCTACATTGTGAAGGACACTCAAGGTAAGGCTCAAGTTCTCAAAATTCACTTTTTTGGTTGTTTCGATTGGTTACAGTAGTATGATCTATAAAAGCCTATCCTAAGCTTGTGTTCTAAAGGAGCTCATTGTTGGCCTTGTCTTTGTACTTTCAATTGTGTCTCCAAATATTGATTAGGAGCTAGCCACATTCTATTGTAGTAAGGTTTGCATTAGGTTAAAACTACGATGTCAATCCATGTCTAGTTGCATAAAAACCTATCCCAAGCTCTTGTATTTTTGAAGGAACACATTGTTGGCCTTGCCTTTGTACTTACATCCTTTGCTCACTTTTTGTATTGTAACGTATGTGCAAATGAGATGAATTCTGTCTCCAAATATTGATTAGGAGCTGGCAACATTTTGTTGCTGCAATAAGGTTTAAATTAGGTCAAAACATTGAGTTTAATTTCCATATCCACCTCAACTCTGGTGTTCTGAAGGAGCAAAATGTTTTTGTCCTCTTATTTTGCTTTTGCAACATTATTTAGTTGCCAAAGTACTTGCAAAATGTTGCACTACCAACCAAAATTTTGTTTGTAAGTTTCTTGGACTAGAACTTTTATCTTGTAGCCATGACATGAGCTAATTAACTTGTCCAAATTTTTTGAATTGTGTTTTTGCAACATTCAATTAACTAGCTTCTAGTAGGACCATTACAATTGAAGCACAATTATACAATATCAAGTAGCATTTGCACTACATGAAATACTTAAACAAACAACATTCTTTTGATCCATTTCATTTTTCATCTATTTTTGTTTGGTTTCAAATGTTAGGATTCATGCCTATAATTTTGGCAATAGGGTTTAAGAAGGTAACATTGATGGTCATGCTGAAAGGGGATAGTGTGCATAGGTCAAGGTCAGAAAAACATATCAATAAGTAGTTTGGGAAACCCTTAGCTGGTCAAAATATGGTGATGAAAATTTGGCATGGGATGGAAAGGAAAGGAATGATGAAATTTTCTACACACTAACACAAAGCCTTGTGAAAGAAGAGTCTAGTAGTAGTGGGGAATCTAGTGGTCAAACTCATTTAGAAGTCAATGGCTATGTGCATTTTGTGATTGTGAAACAACCATTAGAGTTAGAGAACATTAACCAGCCATCTAAATAATTTTGTACACTTGAGCAAGTGGCAACAAAACTAAAGTGGAGTTGTAAAAGTGTCATCAAACTAAGGGATAGGCAAAAACAACCTATACACCCCAGTTTTGATGATATCCAACAGAAAAACTAGATGATGTCTAATGTTGTTAAGAGTGAGAGAAAAACCATTGGCTCTAAGCCATCTAGGTCTAGACCTTTGTCACATTGAATTAGGGGACACTATTCCATACTTTTGTCAACTCTTGAAGTTGAAATTCCAACAACCTAAGATTTTGTATTGCTAATGATAATAGGTATGTTTATATTTTTGTATTCTTCTTGAATTGTCTTTGCATTGTTCCACTCATTTTTTTTGTTTTAAGATGATAATGTTAATAGCATGACCTATTACCAAATTTTTTTGAACAACTATAATGTCCATATTTACTTCAATCATGTTTGATTGTTTGAATTAATAATTCTACAATTGAATTAATAGCTTGTTTTCTTGTCATCAAGACCATAAAATTGGATACAAGCTCAAAATTTGGTGGGTCTTGGTACAATTAGTACCCCTAATCATCACCAAAGTATTATGTTGGAGGACTAGCACCTTTGACTTAAACAAGCAAGTACTTTTTAATGTGTTAATTTGCTTTTGTAAACTAAATTATGTGAACAAGTCATTATATATCTTTCAATTTAATGGTTGATAATTTTCCAAGGAATTTATTATAGGACTAACACCTTGTTGTTCAAAACCCAGTACTTTCAAAGTTGCTGCCTAACAACCTTTAACTTTCATAAAGTAAATTGTGCTTTGAAATCACAATGGTTCTTTCACTTCAGTGGTTCTTTGTTTGCAAAACAATATAAGATTAGGACTATTTCCTTTTTGTTGATTCCTAGTACTAGTACTTTGAAAGGTCTGAAGTTGTTTTGGTCAAGCAACTTATACTTACAAATCACTTCAAACCTTTTAATTAGGTAGTTAATTCATTGCAAAGTACTACACATTAGGACTATTTCGTTTTTGTTGTTCCCAAGTACTTTGAAAGGTGTGAAGCTACTTTTATCAAGCAACTTGTGCTTACAAATCACTTTGTACCTTTCAATTTAATGGTTGGTTCATTGCAAAGTACTACATTAAAGGACTAACAACTTTTATTTCAACATAGGTATTCTCAAAGGTGTTAATCAGCTAATTTTTTCAAACAAGCTAGTGTGCTCACAACCACTTTGAACATTGATGTTTTGCAAAGTAATATGTTGAATCACTAACACATTTTAATTTAACCTGTAGGTACTCTGTCAAGTAGGTTGTGCTTAGGAAATATTCTGAACAATTACATTTTGTCCTTGATTGCTTGGACATGAATAATACTTTGTTACATGATTAACACCTCATAGTTGTTCCTAGGTACTTTGAAAAGTATATTTAAGTTGCATATGTATAACACATGGTGCTCACAAAGTGCATTAATCCTTGAACCCAATAGCCTGCCTAGTACATATTTTCAAAACTAAACTTACTTCTTAGTTTATTCACATTTTTGTTAGTATTTGTAAATCTAGAATTTTGAGATTTGAAGTCTTGTTTATTAGTCAAGGTTAATATGGCTAACATAACTTTTAGGTTGTAGGTACTGCCCATGGGTAAGGAAGAAAAGGAGAAAAAATCAAAGCAAAATATTGATAAGGAATATCCAAAATGGGACTAAATTGATTACAAATTGCATGACACTCAGTTTTTTTAAGGAGGTGCTGGGCTCCTAGCAGAGGGATTGGACCCCAAGCATGAATTAACTGATGAACATGTTACTACAATGGATATTGCCAAAATATGTAGTAATGTCAATACATTCAAGACCACTAATCCATTGTTCCCACCAGATACCAAGAAGGAGATTGAAACATTGTATTGGAAGATCTATGGTAAAGGGCATATTACCAACAATGAATTGATGGTATGGTTTGTTAAAGGTTGGGTAGCACAATGGAATGGACATCCCATCAATTGGGTTATAGTTGTTGCTACAACAGCAAAGGAAAAGGCTAGACGTGTGAGCATTGTGAACAAACCCAAGGTGGAGAAATTGGATGTTAGTGAAGGGTCAACACAACGTTCACTGGAAGTAATAGTCACAAATGATCTTCCAAGGATGACATTAGATAAGGATGCTAACATGTTTGCTACATTCATGTAGTCTAAAAAACATGTGTTTGATGAAGAGGTTTCCAAAGTGGAAATAATACTAGAATTGAAACATGAGATTTGGAAATTTAGCAAGCTACAATTGAAATAGTTGGAGGAGAAAAAGGAAGCATATTCAAAATGTTTGCTTGGCTTGAGATTCAACATGGATGATCAAAAGTCTATATCCTAATAGACTAAGGACAATATTCAAGCAACAGAGGCAATTTTCCAGAATTTGAAGAATCAACAAAAAACATGTGAATTATAGGTATTTGTGATAAATTGGGTCTGAAGTTTTTTTTATAATATAAAAAATTGTGAAGCTAGATGTTGTTTTTTGCCACTTGGCAAGTTTCACTTATTGCCATGTAAAAACAAAATCATTCTAATACAAAGATGTTCACATGTGAACACAAATCCTTAATAATGTATCTTTTATGATTTCTTTAAATTTTTTGCTTTTAACTATTGATTGTTATATTAGGGATTACAACAAGTTAGTGCTCCAAGTTTGGAGCAAATTGATATGTCCATTATAGAGCAAAATGACACATTAGTTGTTGGTGTGACCAACAATGCAAACACTTGTCATCTAAATAACCTCCAACAACAAATTTCAAAACTTGAAAAGGATTTAGTGACATGGAAGGTAATAGTTGAAGACAAAAGAACATTGGCCCTCCAAGGTGAAGTTTTGTTCAATGGGATGGAGGCAGGTTTTCAACTGATTGAAATAAAACTACAAAGGGCCTGACTTGAAGGACAAGAACTTTCCAAAGAAGAGGAGAGTATCTGCACTCAACTACATGCAATGAAGAATGGTACTGGTGGTATGCATTTTTTCCCAAGGCCCATCATACATCCACAAAAGCTTCTAGATGATGATACAAGAAACTTTGTCATCATTAAACCATGTGGGTATTGCAACCAATGGTATGATTCTTGGGATGTTGTAATATTTAGCTGTAAACATATTTTCCACACTTTTTGCCTTGATGCCATGTTATAGAACTCAATCAAATGTGTTGTATGTAAACAAAGGCTACATCCAAATTGGTGGTCTAGTTGGGGAATTTTTGAGCCAAATGAGAAAATGAAAAAGCTTGCCTAAAATATGAACCTTGATCAGCTGCAAATCGATATGGTGGCTAATTTGAAAGAAGTTGCCAAATATGGGCTTGATTTCAAGTGAGATGCGGAATGTAAGTTGAATACAAGCCATGTAGTCTACCAAAATTATAAGATGTATTTAATTTGCTCCCTACTAAACATTGGTGACATTTTGCACTTATACCCATCTAGTTGATATGAGCTATGTTGCCTTGTCAAATCATGTGCTTACAGATTTGACAACACAACCTAGGTACATTGAATATGGATCAACAAGCTTCATTAAGAATCTTGTATGCAAAACTTGAAGTTTGGAAACATCACAAAGGAGTCCCCATGCAGTGCTATCAAGTACAAAACCTTAAACATTAACTCCACTAAGCTCTCCCACAAAGTCACATACAAGTGTTATATCAACTTTGCATGATTTTAACACTATTACAACCCAAGTATAAGAGGTTCAACAACAGGGCCCTTTGTAACCTCTTCCTATAGCTGCATCTTCCTAACAACAAAAATGCAAAGGGCTACTAGGTGAGGAGGCAACATCAAAGAAAAAGAGGCTTCTTGAAAGGCTAGATGAAGAAGCCAATGAAAACAAGGTGAATTCAGTGTCTACCATGGGGAAGATACTACTAATAACTATCTTTTACTTCAATCTTTAGATTTGAATAAGGTACTTTTGTGACATGTCTAGCACACTTGAGTCAATTGATGCGAAGTGTGTAATTCCCTTTTTCTGATTTTGACTATTCTTGTGTGTAGGTGTAGTGGAAGAGCAAAGTCCATGTGTTCAAAATGTAATGAAGGTCAATACTGATAATGAGGTTATGCCATTAAATCCTAAACAAAAACAACCTGCAAAGAAATCTCAAGGTGGTATTAACCCTTTAGGTAAATCTTCTGATGGTAAGCCTTTATTGGATTGTGTTGAAAAGACATTGATCAAGTTGGGGTTGGATGTGAAAACTATAGATGCATCAAGCTTATTAAGTATGATGTTTCCAAATGGTCTAGTTGGTAGCTCGGATCAAAAAATTATTACAATACACATAGATTTGCTTAATAGATTTCTACATGAAATGAATGAAACTTCAAGTATCCTAAAAACTAATGAAGTGGTTAACACCAAGAACCAAGGTAAAAAAAATTCAAAACCACCCAAGGCTTGTAATGTTCTCTCTATAGGGAGGAAAATTGTCACCACTTGTGCCCAAGAAAAAGCAAGTAAAAAGGAAGATGTTAAAAAAAAAGGTTTGGGTACAAGGTCTTCATGTAAAACCCTAGTTGTGAGCAAATGGCTTTTAGTGGAGTTAAGTTTTGTGTGGACTTATGGGTAATACAATTTTGCAGACTATAATTTCCTATGGGAAATATAATTTTGAGTAGGAAGTCATTGAACCAAATGAAGGAGCAACCTCAGGAAAGTTTTGAGTTAGTATAAATTTTTAGTTACTTTGATATTTTGTGCATAATTTCTAAACTTGTAGTAAAGCTAAGGGCAATTGTGGTTCTTTCTTATTACATCTTTTTAGCTCCAATAATTGTGTTGCTTAATAGCCATGTACATTGCAAATTTGTTTATTTTTTTTGCTCCAAGGAAGTGGATCTATTGACATATCAAATGTTGTCTCATCTTATAAAACTATACAACTACTTAAGCTAACTTATGCAAAATTGAATATGTTATTAGTGTATATTGTAGTACAAACAAATAAAAACTTCATTCTCATTTCAATTTAATACATGTAAAATAGGTTCTTCCATTTTTTGCTCCTTTTGCTTAAGCTTTTCGTTCCTTTTGCCAACATGTTTTTTTTTTTTTTCAAATTTCTCTATCCCTCACTAGAATAAAGTGCATATATTTCCCAAATTGTAAGCAGAGTGCTTCATATCCCCAATGTTTGGAAATTGATTCTTAAATCAAGAGTTATAGAATTGAAGTTCATTGGACAAATAACAATAACCACTCCAACATGGTAAAATAATTGTTCCAAACAGTAAAGTAGAATTCAACATGGGTCATATGGAAGGCCTTCTATAATTAGACAATCCTCTACATACAAGATATAGAAATGTTAAATGTTTAGGTGATTTTTATATTTTGTAAGCAAGACATTGTAAAGTCAAAATTTGTAATTAGTTGCCACAATTGAAACCTCCACAATTTAAAAAAAATTCAAAATGAAATACTTTTATCCAAAATGATGGTTATAGAATGCAAGATTTGCAATTAAATCATGACTAATTTTGCAAGCTCATTCATGCCCAATTTTCTTTATGTTCTTGAGCTCCAATACTCTTACTTTTTTAATTGCATTCCGAGTTATTAAAGTGTTCACATCTCTCAAAGTTAAGGTTTGTCTTCTGTTGCTAGGAACCTTAGACTAAGATGGCTAAAGATGAAGCTAGACGAAAATCCTTAGTGGGATACTATTTCTTTGAAGAAATTGACCTTTCCACAAACTCATCTCCTTGATCTTGGTAATTAAAGTAACTCAAGATTGTTGTGACATCTTTGGGTGCTTTGACATACTTGGGTTGCATTAAAGGGGTTTGCATGATTTGTGGGTTGGGTGTTTGGGCACATTGAGAGGTTGAGAAATTTCTTTTGTAGAGAAGCTTGCCTTTCCCTAGACTCCTCTTCCTCCTCCATATCTTCAAAGTATTTGCAAATGGCTATAAGGTTAATGGATGCATTCGTGCTTTCAAGATGGGTCTTAAAGGTTGTTGTTGTAGCAAAAGTGGTTTCATCATCTCCATCATTCATGGGTTTGGTGTAATGAAAAGAACATATTGTATCTTCATATGAGGAGGATTCATTTGAGGAGTCAAAATCATCGTGTGATTGTCGATATTGATGATACCTTCCTCCTGACATCATCTCCATGTAAAGAAAAATTACATTGAATATATATCCAAAAAGCACCCAAACATGATTGCCAATGCCATTCAGACCACACAATAAATAAGTAACATAGTTAGCCTAAATTCTACAACATTAAAACTTTGAAAGGTAGAGGAAGCATGAAACCACCCACCACCATCGCAAACACCATTCTTTTCAAATTTACTAGATTTAGCAACAAACAAGAAACTGACTTGACAAACAAGGGGATTGAAAAAGAAAAAATGAAAAAAAAAAGACTTGTTGTAACAAATTGGGAGGCCATAATAAGACAATTATCTAAAAACTAAACAATGACAAGCATTTTTGTGATGGCATTTGCATTCTAAAGTTTAAAAGGACATGTTAAAGAATGGCTGCATTTTGATCACATATGACAATAGAATTCTTTAGACTCAAGAAATTGGCAGAGCTCTTAGAACTGAGTTTCATTAGCTCATAGCTATGAAAAACACATTTCAAACAACAAAATAAAAACCCCCCAATGAAAAATGAAGGTACAAATTGTCTATTTGTTGACACTAAGGAACTTGTTAATATAGATTTTTTGGGAGAAAGATTCTCAAAGGAGATTAAATGAGAAATATGTATAGGATGAATGAAATTTTGATCTAAATAGATCTTTTGAATTCAATATTTTTGGAGATTTGTGAAAGGAAATCACAATCTAATTTTTCAAGTATTCAATGGAATCTAGATCTTTCTAATGAATGAAAATTGGCTTTCATTTCATTGTGTGTTTGGTTCAAGCATGTGATGAATTTAGATGCTTCTACCAACTAAAATGGAATTTCATAAACCTTTACCATTTTTGTTGATAGAATCTAAAAATCCCTATCTATTATGGTCTTCCTTAATCAAAGCAAATGTTATTTCAAAGGGTGGGTAAGGGACATACATTAAGCATAACAAGAGTCAATTTTAACCTTAGTGAATCATTGTTTCTTTTACAAAGCTAGTAAAACCATCGAAATCATTACCTTTGATATACATCGCAAATGCAATTGCTTAACTAGGGTTCATGAAATGGTTAAACAATTCACAGCTAATTTGTAGGTGTCACCCAGGGCCTTTAGGGACTTTTCCAATAGACAATATAGAACAAAAGAGTATACAATTCATACAAAGACTTTTAGACCTTGAGAAGGACAACAAAATTCACTACAACCTACATCATAATCATTGAATTGTATGGTGATAAGTCCCATAATAATCACATTTCTTGGAAATTTTTGTGTACCCTTATTTGATCCACATTGATTTACAAGTCCCTTCAATGAAACTTTGAAGACATTGATGTGTAGGTCATCCATTACCCAATTTGAAAATAAGCTAAAAAGTTTCATATTCACATTTCTATTGTGAAGAAAACACATAGAGCATAATTAACCCAAATGCACCATGCTTTCAATGTTATCGGACTTTTTATCCTCTTTTAAACTGAAAATTCAAATGTCTCAAAGGCTTTGAGATGTCTCCTAAGAGACAATTGAAAAATTGCATATACCAGGACCTTTTACATGTAAGGTTTGGTATAACTTTGGTACCCCATAATTATGCCAAATGATGTACAAAAACAAACTTTCTAATACAATTTGTGATTGACCAAAAGAAAAAAGATTGGGATGTCAACCTGCAAGCACAACAATGTTACCAGAATTAAAATGCACAATTACATAGAAATAATTAGATATATTCCAACCATGAGATCATTAATTTGTGGGACCTAGTGTTAATTCATTTGTGTAAATTATAAGAAAGGACAAGAAAAAACACAAGGCAATTTTATCAACTTTAAATCTAGGATAAGTTACAATGATAGAAAAAAACATGCATGTTGTAAGTAATTGCAAAAACTTAGGAGTTTCATAGAATTGAAAGGTTGGATACATAAATATTAATATTGATATGGTATGAAGCTTGCCAACATTTGGAACAAAGTTGCCCATAAAATTGCAATATTTTTGTCAAACACATGGTACCAACCAAGTTGAAAACCTATATGTTACAGTGGAGAATAACCTCATGTGACAAAATTATGTCCAAAATTCTTACAAGAAATTGAAGTTAAATCCAAAGTAATTTTATTTATTACAACTTTGTGGTAGATTTTGTGAACTTTCATTTTCATCTTATCCTACTTTTGTGGCAAATCTTGTTTTATTCCAAGTTGTTACCTACTAGAAAAAACAAACTTCACACTACCAAGGTGTTGACAAGATGATAAAGAGATTTGTTGTGTCTCACAAAGTCTCACATGAGCCCATATGAACCCTATTGATTTTTAAAATAACAAAAGCCAGTGGAATTTAAAAAATTGACCTAATAACTATGTAATACAACAATATATCACACAAACAAACAAGTTGAAGACCTATTTAAAAACTTTGAGCCATTTATAAACAAAAGGGCAAAATGATACCATTATCATGTTGCACTTAACATGGATTGAATATGGTTGAAAGCATCCATGGGAAGAGTGTATACTTGAGCTCTAATCCCTACACCCTTTTGTCTATGTCATGCAATAGTCATACTAAACTTTATTAAATGTGAGTAAATGAAAGTTGGCCCTCCATCACACAAGACGTAAGATTGCAAGCTACACCCTTGTCTTTTGAGTACTTCCCTACTACAATTTGTTCTCCCTTGTATACTTTCTGCCCCTAGTAGTCAACCTTGCTGACCTTTTCAACCATAGCCAAAGCTTCTTCACATATAAGTATCCAATAATCATCACTTTCAATATTATCTTCCATAGCAATGACTGCAAAATGTTCGCCAACATTTAAGGTAACTGCCAACATTTCTCTATCATTATTAATCACGTAATTATCCTCTTCAATCTTGTTTCTAACATCCTCTGGTCTACAAGGCACTAATTGAATCAAAGAGAACCTTGGCACAAAATCAAGATGGCCACATGGACCACCACCACCATTTGTATAGAACTTGCAAAAACAAGACAAGTTCCATATCTACAATGAAATCTTATCTAATCCAACATTGCATACTTGATGTAAGCTATGCATCCTTGCAACTGTGTGCATTAAATTGTTGCTTTTGATTCACATTAGCAAGTTTGATTTCATAGAACAAATGGTGAACATCTCTCCACGCTTGTGTATAACCTACATGCTTTTGATTAAAATGCCCTTGCAAGAACTTCACAACGTCCTCGACATTATGAAGCTAGATGCCATTGGGTTCAACCTATTCAAATCTCATGGCTTGCTTTATAGAGCCTTTAACTCCATCCCACCTTCCTTTACCGTGTCCATTACCAAAATAATTCCACTACATGCATGTTCCGAAAAACAATTTTTTACTATTAGTCAATGATGGGTAACATGCAACATAAAAGAAAGACCTTCCACATTTGAATTGTGAAGAACATCCATTTAAGAACACAATGTGCTTTACAGGGAGTGGGTAGCTTTGGTTTTGGAGGTATTACTTGTGTAACCCAAAACAATGCTGCAAAAACAAGTTGTCATGCACCTTATCATTGTTGATATAAAAGTGGTACTTTGTCACAATTCTAGTGTTAGGGTTCCCATCCTAATGTTCATTGACTCTAAAAGATAAGTGCACAAGGATGGTGACTTGAAAACTAAACCAATGTTGAGATTGTATCCCATTTTGCCATTAGAAAGAATAGTTTTTAGCATAATCCACAACTAATAGAATTTGGTTAAAAGATAGATTCTATAAACACATTTTAAATATGTTATCCTACCACCTTCAAAGTTGTGAACAACAAATTCCTTCAACTTTGGCTTCAAGAATGCAATCATCACTTGAGGAGGTGTTTATTTATACTCAAAACAAAAGGCATGTTGATCTTTGCAATCATCTGATTTTCCCACCATAACTTTTTCAAATTGATGCCACGAAATTGTTGTTACATTGTTGATGTTAGCTTCAAAAGGACAACTTGCAATGTTGAAATACCATAAGCAAAATAATCACCTTGAATGCACTATAACTTGTGAAACTCATTTGTTGATCCTTTTGGACATATTTTGCACACCAATCACAATTGTCTAGTTAGCAACACATGTTATTTTGCCAAGTGGCAAAGATCACAAGCACACATGCAATTTTGATGAAAAAGCCCAATATGCATTGAGTTGTATCCATCTTTCAACTTTGCCATACATGGTAGCTGCAACAACAAGAATTGAATTCTCTCAATCTTTTTATGAACCATGGCTTCAACCTCTAGAAAGCTCGTAACCTTATTCGCACATCTTTTGATTGTTCCACAAAGCGAATGTAAAAAGACAGCTACAAGTTCCATGAGTAATAATTAATGTCAATCCCTAAAGACTTGCATACAAGTATAAGGAAAAATTTTGTTTCCTTTGATCATGACCTTTACAAAAAATGATGTATAGGTTCATGAATTTTTTTTTCAATGATAAGGAAATTTGTCTTTAATTAGGAAGCAAAAAGTACTAGGAACTAGATTCATTTCAAGAAAAAAATTAATAAAGAATGCATTGACTCCAAATACTAAACAAAACAATAAGTAAAGGAAAAATAAAAAGGAAAAAAACATAAGGAAATGGTAATTTCTTTGCATTAGCTACATAAGGAACCATGTAGCCAAATCCTTTTTGGAACTAGAAACATACTTGAAAACATGAATCATAAAGGAAATGTCAATAACATCAGTAAAAGTTATAGCAAATATGATGTATGCTTCCTATCCATACAAGAAATTTTAAATATAGATTACAGTAACCAAATATCATGATCTTTGCACAAAAAATTGAAGGAAACAAAAAGGAAAATTCATACTTGGTAAGGACCTACATAAAGTAATCAATTCAAAAATGCCCAAGTGTTCAAGTAGTACAAGGAAAACTTGAATATTAGGACTATCGGGACTAAGGCCATTCTAGATCAACAATGTAAAATAGGATTGAAACAAGTGGTCATGGTTATTCATGAAGGCTTGAATGAGGTATTTCAAATTTGTCTACAATGATACGCAATTAACAAGGAAGGAATCAATTCATAGTTCTAATCTAGTTGATCAATTCAAACATTTGTTGTAACCTCTATATAGATGTCATGGAAACATGTGATGTTAATAAAGTTAATGCTACATTAATGGTGTGTCATGTAGAGAAGCAACATACCTGGGATTCCAAAAGAAGGTGGCCTGGATGTGACTCCCATGATTTTTGAGCAAGTCACCTCCTTATAACATCCTTCATGTTGGGATTGACTTGAGTGTTATCAATCCAAAACTTGACAACCATGTTGCAAACCTCCAAGGATAAAACATCTTTCCTTTTTGCCCTATCACATAAAGCCCAAAGAACTATATCCATGCAAGACTCAAGACCCAACTGCCTATCCATCCCTGTTTTGAAATTTCTTCTATGAATCTTTGTCAATAAACTGGTTTGGCAAATGCTAATAAGGGAATCTAATGCCACCATAGGAATAAGCACATTTTGAGCACGTTGGTCATCTTTGGAGTGGTTACCTTTGACATATTGCCATCCTCTTGATAAGCTTTACATTATGTTATGAGCATACTTCAACTAAACAAAATTTGGCAATACATCTTTCCAAATTGGGTTCTTCAAAATCTTAAGAAGCAACATCTTTTGGTACTTTAAACCTCTTTGTGCAATTTATTGAAACCATTCAACAATTCTTTTTGAAAATTTTCCAATTAACCTATTTGCATTGAAAGATGTAATGTTTTCATCAATAGGTTTAGCATAATGGCCATTGCAATTTGCACTTGAGATCTTTGTCACTCTTTAAACCTCCTTGCATGTTCACCTTAGGCAGATCTCCTTGTAGCAACATCATTTGCACAAATGTGAGTTGCCTCACCATCTTGTTGTCTAGTGTGTACCATCACTATCGCCCCTTGATGAAGGTATTGGACCTAGTAGTAAACTAAAACAATTGACCCTCCTTACCTGCCCATTATGCATTGTACTTAGTTGTAGTTTTACTATAAGAAATAAAAGATTTGATGTTAGATGCAAGCCAAAGAAAATTTAACCATAACCAACACCACCATCACAAATGAGATGTGCAATTTTCTGCAGATGATGTGTTATGTAGTTACACTGTAAACTAGACTAACTATGAAAACCAACAAACCTATCAGCAACTACTAAATTTAAACATATTACAACTTTGTTCAAATTCTACAAATATGTGTTTGATATTTAAGATCTACAAAGGGGTGTAAAACTTGCTCCAACCTAGTTCATAGATTTGGATAGTAAATGCTTAGTTAGGTAACAATTGTTGTCACATGTTGCAACTTTTAATGCTACTTTGATATTCAATTTCCCTGGAAGTATTACATTGTAGAATAGCAAACTAAGTTAACAAACACAAGAATGGTGGATGTGGACAAAATATATTCATTAGATTTTGGTAAGCTTTGAAAGATTGAAGTCTATCCCAAACTAAATCAATCACAAGGTGAGATTAAACTATTTGTAATGGGCAACACATCAATGGAAATCATGAATTTGAGATCATTTGCTTAGATTATGGTTATCATTGAAGACCTAATTGTAAACACAAATGAATTGTAAAAACTTGTCTATCACATTACATCAATCCAAATGCAATCACTGTATTGCTTAATGTACATGTAAAAAATAAATCATGGCATGTAGATGAGATGGTAGAAAAAAATCCACAAATTAATCTAATTTGAAGGTATCCATTGCGTCAACAATGTAATGAATAAGACAATAATTCTTGCATGTATCATACCATTGCATTCATAACAAAACCAATGATTATGAACCAATCCTACCACTAGCTTCATCATCCTGCATCATAGTGAGTGGTAACAATTAGATACATTGGTTAGCATGCCCTATAACACTGTATGTAATCTTAATAAACCAATCACTAATTCAAGTAGTGTACAAGATAGAACTTACCCATACTTCATGCCATCATGCAATTAACACATAAATTAAATATTGATGTTCAATTTGGAAGAAAAAAATTCAAATCTTGGCCAAAGACAATATATACCAAACCATTTGACACATAGAATTGAGTAATGATTCATGGTTTGTGAAGTCACCATGTTCATAGGACATCCTCTACACATGCAATCATCTTTCATTTAGTTCTATGCAATTTAAATGTATGATATGTATGAAAGGAAAAAGTTGTTGACCACTTTCCATTAGGGCCTTTGCCACTTGAGACTTTAAACATTTTGCAACAAGTCTCCAACAAAATGTTTATTGTGGCTTTGTAGCTTTTAGTAGATGATGTCTCTCTTCAAAATAATGTATTCAAGTTCACATGCCAAATCTCCAAGCAGCCTTGGAAAGGACCCCATGTTTTTTCAAAACTTCACAAAGCTCCTCAGCCTTGAATCCCGATCAACTTCTACCATCACTTGCCATTCCAATTTTACCTTTGATTCAAACATGAAACTTCAAATTAAAAATTTTGGTCATTCACATTATATTTGGAGATCGAGCCACCCCAGATTTGATTCAAATGATATGGTCAAGCAAGTAGAGGATTCCAAAAAGAGAAAACTTGTACATAATAATTTAAATGGGTGTTCAATGCCACCTAGTTACACATAGTAAACAAACAAAGTGTTTCCCTTTTAGTATATCACTTTTTCACTTGATAAAATAGGATAACATGGGAGCTATGAAAATTTGTATAAAAGGTGAAAATCCCTAACAATGTGTGTCCACTTTTGCAACATCCATAATTAATCCATTAATTGCATTGAGCCTTCTGCACCCAAAACACCCATTATCTAAATGAGACATGGTACATGCATAAGACATATAATCATCTATAAAGTAGGTCAAGGATCCTTTACATGCTGGGATTACTTCTAACATTCAAGTACCTAAGAACATTGAACACAAAAGAACAAATTGTCATAGATTTTTCTATATGAAATTGACTATTACTTACTTGATTTTTCAAAATCTATGGAAAGACTTTGCAAAAAAGGCTTGCTAGGCCACATGACCAATGATGTTGTTGAAACTAGTAGGCTTTGAGAGTACTTGGCAATTCATTTTTGCATTATTCAGCATAACAGAATCCATGAAGGATGGACAATCAAACATTAGTTTATAATAATGTATTTTTTGTTGAAACCCCCTTGAATTCAACTTCTTTTTTGGTGTGCCCTCAAAACAAGTCTACAACAGCAAAGAGATAGAATTCATAATGGACATCTCCATGATCAACATATTATCTGTTATGTAGTCTATAAAAGATCATTCATTATTATCTCAAGCTCATTTTCAAATTTCTAGCCTTGCATACTTGCATGGATAACCAAGTCCATATCTTCCATAGTGGTTTAGTCATTCCATCTTCCAGTTTTGAATACGTTGTTCGACTCCACCACATTTTAATGTAATCCCTACATAAGAATAACAACAACAATTTGAGATCAAGTTAAGCACTTAGAAAGATCCCCTAGTGTATTTGCAAAGCACTACATGTTAAAAAACATCTATCCTAAAAAAAAAAAATGGATGCTTAGACCCATGCAACAAAAAATGTGTAGACATTGCCACAAATTATGAATTAAGGCATAGATGATGCAAGAATAGCAACATAATGTTCCCCATTGTAACTTAGCCTTTAGGTCAACTTCACACAATTTGCATTCATCTTCAACATAGATTCCAAAGCTTGAACTACAACAACTTAAATTTCCTCATGTGACCTAATTCTAGAAATGTAAGAAAGTCAAAAACCTAGTTGTAGATCGAGTTATAGCCTAGTTGTTTGCCCAAATTATAACGATTGTAGTATTTGGGCAAAAGGAAGTTTGGCAATGCTTGGGTGAGCAAGAAGAGAAGCTTGAAGACCAAAGCTAATGTTGGAGTATAACAACTATGAATTCCATTTGTTGTAGACAATGCAAGGTTTTTACGGTTTCCATTGGCTCAAGTTCAACAATGTTCCAAACACATAGATTAGCAACATAATTAGCTTTGGACAAAGCTTGGCATAGACATCTAGCCCTAATATTTTATTGTATGATAATTAATCCTTCCAAAAACTAATAAGCACAATATTGAAACATTGGGATCAATTGGAAATGAAGAAGACACATGTGGGGTCATGTGTAAAATGATGAAGGGTCATCCTAATGCTAATTACATATCCTATAACTTCAATTTACATACAACTAGGACAACTCAAAGTATGTTTTCTTACTAGAGCATACAATTGGGCACATTCTCATTTCAATGCTTTTGCAATGGTTTGATTTGGTTCCTGGTCTTGAACTGCCTTTGAATAATCATTTGTGCACTTAGCGAAGGTGGGAATGTTTGATAGCTTGCCCATTCGCCATAGCCTCTAATTCTCCAAGCATCATGAACACCAACAAGAAGGAACATTTCACAACAGCCCACAGCCACAACCTCCAACTTTTTTGAGCACCATAATAGGAAATAAAAACATGGAACCTTATTCCGCCAAAACCAACAACCATGATTGGTTAAAATATTAATCAATGGTCAAGATGCAAATCAACATTCAAATTGTGGAAGGACAATTTTCAGGAAATCATTTTCTTGGACTACAATTTTTCCAAGAATGCCATAATTTTCTAATGCATATTTGACTATTAAAGCTTGATTTTTTTGATGAATATTTGGTGTAAGTAAATGGTCCGTGACATCCCCTACCAAAACCAATCAAAATTTAGCTTAAAAGCCCAAAAAAAATTCTTTTTTCATGTGGCTGTAAAATGGGTACTTTTCCTTGTGTTCAAAAAATAGTAAATAATTCATGTTACATATTTCAACCAATTTGTTGGTCACCACCCCTAGGCAAACATCATAGGCTTCTTTTAGAACAAGGAACTAAAAAAACTAAAATCATTTAGGGTTCCTAAGAGGTTCATATGTTTAAGACTTTTTTGCATTACTTTCCTAAAAAAATTTATTAACGAAATGTTTAAAAACATCAAAACATGTTCAAATCTTGATCAACATGAACCATTAAAATATTTTGAATGTATTTAACTTGGTGATGTAAACCAATGTACAAAATACCTTACTACATTCAAGAAAATTGTTCCTAAATCTAGCCCTCTTTAGGAAATTAAGCATGTGATGTTTCTTGTGGGTCCACCCAATCATACTTGCCCTTGAACATCCTTTCCCCATTACCCTCATAACATTGAAACCAAGCCTTAGATCATTGAGTTTTGTGTGATACCTACAACAATAGGTGTTCCACTCCTTTAGCTACTTGACAAACCATGGTTTCAAATAATGAAACTTCATAAACATCACTAGAACACTTGGGATTCCTCAATTTAAATGTTCTAAAAAATTCTAGTTGCCCAAGACAACCACACAATTCTGGTCAACTTAATGCAACCCAACAAACATGAAAGTGAGATTATAAACATGACCAAATTGACTATCTTATTTTATAAAAAAACTAATCATGATAAGTCAAGATTAAAGAATCATTTTTCAAAGGGTCCCTAGAGTTTAGAAAACACTAAAATCAACCATCTAGACCTTTCCAAAACACTTTCTACTTCTTGTGATGTTTGGAAAGCATTCAAACTAAGCATTGAATTCACCAAGCACTCAAACAAGGAGTCAAGTACATAAAGATTGACTTTTCAAAGTGTCCTTACTTTAGAAAATACTTAGATCCACCTCTTGGACATTTTCAAAGCATTCGCTACTTTTACTTATGTTTATAAAACATTCTCACAAAACATTTAATTTACCAACCATTTAGAGAAGGACTCAAATAAGTATAGGGACTATTTTTCAAGGAGTCCCTAGTTGAGAAAGCACTTAGACCAACCTCCTAGATCTTTTTCAAAATACTTTCTACTTCTAGTGATTTTCAAGAAGCACTAAAAAAAAGCACTTAGAAAAGGACTCATATACTTATAAGGTCTCCTTTTCAAAGGACCCCCAATTTAGTAAGTGTTAGACCAAACCCCTAGGTACCTTTTCAAAGCACCTTCTTTTTCTATTGATGTTTAGGAAGGACCCAAAAAAATCCTAGTAATTATCATGCACTTAGAAGAAAATTCAAGTAAACAATTTGATCAATAGATTCCTTTAGTGAACTAATGATCAATCTCATTAAAGTATTCTATTGGTCAAGGTTTAGCAAACACATAATTCAAGAACTTGTAACCAATCATATGAACAATTGTACATGGAAAGGAAGACTCACAATTTTGATTGACCATGTTGAAAGGAAAACTATTTCCAGTTGCTAATATATTGAAGTGAAATTTCAACCAGTGAATGAAACAATTTTCTTCAAGGGAAACACTAAGCAAAACCATGAAAAAGTTACATAGATCAAGACATCAACTCAAGTTACAAAGTAGAACTTACAAAGTAGGACGTTTTGGAATTTCTCAAATTTTGGTTTGACATGGCAAAACATTGAAACATGGATGGAATATGCATAGAAATCAAGTTACTTGAGACATTTGAAGATAATGTATTGGATGAACTTCATATTGTTTAGCAAAGATTTTCAGCCTCATGACATCCTAATGATTTGGGGAGATTGTGGTTTCAAAAGTCCACTAATCTACCACAATTTGGACATCATGTTCTTTCAATGCATCTAATCTCTTGGGTCTTCTATGGTTTGTCTAGAAAGCCTCCCTCGTTGACTCCAACAATAATTGTCTTTCAATACCGTGCTTGATGTTTCTCCTATCAACTCCCAACGCCTTTGTTATTTCCCTACCATTCACCAAAAAGTGAAAGGATGCAAAGGTGCATACAATGTCCTTGGCCGACGCCAACTTAGAAGCCCTTTGGCTTATCACATGACCTATTAAACCAGAGTGAACATTTTCAAGTAATTGTTTGTTTTGTTTTAGACTTTTGATATCTTGCAAATAAAAAGGCAACATGTCACTTAGGAGGTCATGGGACAACACCTTTTCTATGATGGTATGTTGAGCTATAATATCAAATCCATTCAAGAAATTAACAATAAACAGATATGGTCCTTGCAGCACCTGCACTAGATCTACAAGCTATTTTTACAACACCACTCATTGAAACAATAGGTGCATTTTTAATGCATTCCACAAGAGCCATCTCTTCTTCTCTTTGTTGAAACTCTTCCTCAACAAGAGCTTCAACTTGTTATTGCCTATGTTGATGTTCCCAAAGTCGATTATACTCTTGTTTTTTTTCTTTTTGAATAGCAAAACGTTTTTAGTTTTCCTTGTTTTCATCGTTAGTTTCAAGGTTAGTTGGACAATGTGGAGCATAATTTTGTTTATTCTTCAAGTTTCCCATCAGAATTGGAAAAACTTAAAGCACCATGAGCTTGAGTTTTGCTAGATATGCAATATATTTAAACATGTCAAATTATCAATTAGTGTATTATGTGACCCTAAGCTTTCAAAACATTGATTAAGAATATCATATTTTTTAAATTAATAGACTCATCATGTTCAAACAACTTTAAACTTACTTTGTCATTCAATGATGTAAGCTCAATGTAAAAATTTATCCTTCCTATTAATTGGGTCCTTGACAAAGAGCGCTACATTGAAATAACTAGTTCATAAACCCATTATTCAAGATATTTGCATGAGCATAGGGGGATTTGCAACCCATGTTTAGCAAATTAGCAAATAATCAAACAATAGGCATTATAACCCATGTTCAGTAGATAGTCAAGTAGTAGGCATTATAACTTGTGTTTAGCAAATAGTTGGGCAACAGGCAAATAGTTACAACACTTGGGTAGAATTCAAGTTCTTATAATGCATTATTGCTCTACAAGTAGACATGTGTAAGGTGGAGATGCATACCATAGTAGTAAACCCAATTACACTTAAGTACTTACATTATTCCAATTGCACAAGTGGGCTCTCTAGATGCTAGTAGAAAATATGGGGTGACTTGAAGCATAATAACATGTATGTCTTCATCAAATTTGGTGAACCTTAAACCACCATGAGCTTGAACTTTGGTTTTGTTATCTACAATATCCAAACACATCAAATTATCAATTGGTGTAATGCGACCCTAAACTTTCAAAACATAGATCTAATTAATAATATCATATGTTTTAGGTTAACAAACTCATCATGTTCAAACAACTCTAACTTGCTTTGTGATTCGATGATGCAAGTTCAATGCAAAAAATTATCCCTACTAAGTCCATGAAGGTCCTTTTTTGGATTCATGACAAAATATATGACAAACAAGAAAAACCATGTATTCGAGTAAAATTACATATTCAACCTTTCTCCATGATTTTTTCACACCTTTAATAGTGACTCAAGCAATTCAGAACTTTACAGAAAAGGTAGTATAGTAATGGTAGTCTAAATTTTCCATTATGTAGAACCTCATGCCATCATTTATTATTGAATGGATAGTTATGATTGTACATAGGAGAGGTGAAGAGAACCATACCTAAATGTTGTTAGGCACATCATTTAAAGTTGCTTCATCTTCTTCCATAGGAAACTTGTCCTCATTGACTTGGGCAAATTCATGTTGCAGTCCTTGGGAAAGGTCAGCACCATAAACCTTCTTTGAAGCCACATCTAGTGCAAGGGCCATCATTTCCTTTTTCACATCCCTTTGAGCATTTGTAGTCATAAACAATTGTGACATCAAGTAGGCAAAAACAAGAGTGTTCATGGAATGCAAATTACTTGTGGCCATTTTAGTCTTGTAGAATATTAAGAAAAAATTAAAGAATTAGTGGGTATTCCATGACAGAGTAAATAAGGGTCCCATGACTATTTCGGTCCTTGACAAACAACATTACATCAAAAGCTAACTCATACACCCATGTTCAAAAGAATTCCATGACTGTGCCAGGGAATTTGTAACTCAATAACAAATAACCGGGTAGCAGGTAATAGATAAATAGTTACAACAAGTAGTATTCAAGTTCTTCCTTATCATGTACATGCATGCAACAATCCTAGATAATAATCATAGAAGTCACAACAACATAAAGTAATAGAGTGTGTTTGCATACCTTCAATTTGTGTTGTATTCTTCAAAGCATTTCCATTGTTTGAACTACCATTTACATGTAGTACATGTGGGCTATGTGACCACATCTCCAACACTCCCACAGTTGCATCTGGATATTAATCAAACTACCCCTACAAAGACATTAGCAAATCACAACTACAAGTTACATTAGAAGATTCTAGATCTTCATTCACAAACATGCTTACCATCTTCTAACACTCCTAAACCCTAAATTAATGCACATGTCTTTGAGTTCATAACCATTGAAGACAAATGCCATTGAGGAACATGTCACCTACACACACAAAAAGGAATACACTTATATAGTTATGTCCTTTTGAACTATGGGAAACAACCAAAATAATGATCATTAAAACCAGTTGCTGTCATTTCTATGTTGAGAATTCAAGCTCAACTAGCTAGGTTTCATTAGTTACTAGAGTAGGAAAGTAATTAGGTTACTTTCACAAGGTTGAATTACTTCCTTATTTATATTAGTTTGGTTATTTGTGGTGTGGTCTTGTAGTTAAATACCTTGGTGTTGATGGTTTGGCTCTCTTTTCTTCATTACACAAGTTTGTGTATTTCATGTGACAAGAACCTTGAAGTGTTTTTGATGTTATGTTTTGTGTTGTGAGCATCATGTTGTAGTTTCCTTTCAATAAAGATTTATGTTTGCACTTGAGTAGATCTCCCATTTGTTAACATTATGTAAAAGGTTAGAAAATACCCACACCTCCCACTCTTGCCTATAATCACACAAAAACTTTCACACCAAGTTAAGCTCCAAATAAACATTGTTTCTCCTTGTTGTTGGACCTTTTAGACTTAAAAAAAAGGTGCAAGCATGGATGAAACATCAAAGTGGGAAAACTCTTATGTTTGCTATCCCTAATGCTCTTACTGCCAAAAATAATTGTTTTGACAATTATTTTATAGAAATAGGTGGAAAGATCACTAGTGGCTGTGTGTTCCTAACATTTGAAATAGGTTTCAAGAGCTACACCTATTGTTCTACCTCAAAGTTTGTGAAAAGAAGTCCAAGTTTCTTCACATTTGGTGTAAGCTAAATCATGTCCATTTGTGGAGGTAACTTCTCCTTCTTTTTTGCCTCTAGTCGAAGTCATGAGTCTTGCTTAAGCTCCAACAACACAAATTTTCCTTTATCAAGACCAAAATTTTCAAGTGTGAATTTGAATACCTACTGTAACAATCCTACTAGGTTTTCCCTAACAACCACTAGCTATTTAGATTGCTTGCAAAAATGCAAACCTAATGATCAAGATCTAAGTTCAATCAATGCATATAAATGTGCCTTAAAACTAAATGCATATGCAACACACACAAAAAAAAGGTTAATACAAAGGTTCGAAAATTACTTGGATCAAGATCTAGTCATACCTTCATCATCTTTGTACTTATTCACTTCACAATTCTAACCTGACCTAAATGCATATGATTTGATAATCTATGATTGCACCCAGACAAAGTTCCTTTCACGCAATTTTTGTCATCTTTACAAGATAGACTTATAGACAAAAAATGACACGAAGTTTTGAGCTTGATGCAGCAACTCCTCAAGCCTGATTTGAATGTTTATGACAATAATCTTGGTGGGTAGAAGGTGATGGCAGTTGAAGCTCAAAGGTGGGTTCATGTGCATCCATATTTGAACAGTAGGCGCCAAAAAACTTTGGTGGGCACAATGGAGCTTCAATGCAAGCTTTGTGAACTGGAAAAATGGTGGTAGCTTGTCAAACCTTTAGTAATGAGGCTTGCAAAGCAATGAGCTAAAAAACATTAATGCTATGTTATTGTTTCAACCTTGAAGCGAAAGGAAAAAATTACAAATGGGAGCAACAAGGACTTGGGACATGCACTAAACCAACCTTAACTTCTAGATAGATGATCTTATGATTTCATCCACATCCAATCCCATATTATAAAACAATACTGAATCCAAGTCTAATTCCTAAGATTCTAGAATGGGTATTGAATGGATTTCACTTGATTTTTGACTAAACAACTAAAATTCTACTTCAAGTTTTCAATCTTCATTCTACATTAGGTTCAATGCTTGTATAATGTTAATCATTATATTCAAATTTCGCCCATGTAGTGTATACCCCAAATTTGCAACTAACCTTAAATTACATATAATTTTACATGAAAATGCAACCTTGCCTTTCCTTAAACAATAGAAGACATTTTGTCTTTAAGGAAGTCTTTTTAATTTTGAGTTTTTAAAGGTGATAAACATGTTTAAAAATAATAAAAACACATCCACATAAGGACAATTAAAGTCATGTTTTCATTTTTTTTTCATGCCATGCTCTTAGGCTCATCAATTTATGTTTTCCCATAAATTTGGAAGATAACGGTTAACATTAACATACAACTAAAGATGAGTGAAATTAAAAGCAACTATCAACACCTCCTTTTCCACTACTTTTCAACCACTAAAAGATCTTGGAAATTACACAAATTTATTTGGGATGAAAATTCATTCATTTTAGGACATGATGTAACAACCCAATTTAATTTTGATGTTTACAAAATTTAATTGTGATTTTTCAAAATTTGGATCTACAAAAATTAAGGACTATCAACACAATCTTTAGCTCCTTATACTGTGAATGTACCCCTTGAGCCTTGCATAATGTGTCTACTAGTCATTTTTAGAATACTTGATGCATTTTAGGATGAAGTATCTTACAATCAAAAGTCTGCCACCAAATTTGAGTGTCTTTAACATTCAACAAAAATTCAATGAACTTCAAAATTGGCAAGGAATTTCTAGGGTATGCAACTTTGGTTTCTATTGGATCTACACAAATGTGGGGCCAACTATACACCTAAAAATTTAGTGACTATGTGGCCCCAAGAAACCCAAAAAACTTCTAGGAATTTTTTTGAACATACTTGATGGTTGCATTTGAAAAACTCAAATCCTAGCATGCTTCCTTGCAACTATCCCAACACACACATGCAATTTTTTCAATAGTAAAAAACACAGTCTTACCTCTTGCAAATTTTTACCACCTATTGAAATAATGTTTTAACATAACTTGGTTGCAAAAAAAACACCTAATGCACATTAGGGTTCTGTTAACAAATAGGAGATCTACTCAAGTGCAAACATAAATCTTTATTGAAAAGAAACTACAACATAATGCTCACAACACAAAACACAACATCAAGAACTCTCCAAGGTTCTTGTCACATGAAATACACAAACTTGTGTAATGAAGAAAAGAGAAGCAAACCATCAACACCAAGGT
>Ga0116231_10003561_pt1 | contig 32261 bp, 28 predicted proteins | sample S1TSphgellanicum_2_FD_89695 | JGI IMG/M metagenome (GOLD analysis project Ga0116231, IMG submission 89695) | Host-associated microbial communities from peat moss isolated from Minnesota, USA - S1T2_Fd - Sphagnum magellanicum MG | ecosystem: Host-associated > Plants > Peat moss > Unclassified... | reverse complement strand
TTTTTTTAAAAAACCATCTTTTTATCCTCCACCCCTTGGTTTTTTTTACAAGGGGAATATTTTTTTCTTTTTAAAGTTTTTTTTTTTTTTTTTTTTTGGTGCTTGAGATATTTGTCTCTCATGATGATTTGCATTTTGTTTTGTAGTGGGGTAGCATTGACGAAGCCTTCCCTCACTACTACTGAGCATGTGCAAAACTCTGATGCAACAACAAATAGGAAGAGGGCACTGTTGGAGAAAGTCGATTTGGGGAGTTCAAAGAAGCAGTGCTTTGTGGAGGAAGAAAAAATTGAAATCCACCATGCACAGCATCCAGAGATAGTTGATTCAAGGTGGAGGACAGTAGAGAGTAGGGTCACAACAGAAGATAGCATTGTCCAAAAACAGAAAAGGAATTTGGAATTGCTCAATCAGAAAGAGTCTGCAAGTGTTGCTGTAGTACAAATTGAGGACAAGGAACTGGAGAGTGCAACTGGCATGGCTGATAGAGTGTTGCATGGGGTTGATTCCCCTAACAGGGGAGAAACTGTTCAGGTTGTTACTGACACCTCAAGATTTTCAGGGATATGCAATCAGTGGAGTGTATCTCCTCGGCAGCTGGATAGTAGTTTCACCAAGGGATTAGACTTGGTAGAAAATATTCAGCCAGACAGAAATGATGCTCTGAAGACACCCACTTGGAAGGAAAAAGGTCCTTCACTTCCTCCACTCTCAAAGTCACCGGAGGAGACAAATCAGCAAAGGGGTCATGACAGGAATGGCACTAGGAGTAGGTATAGGACACCAAAGTCAAGATCAAAGTCCATGGCCAAACATGAGGAAGGAGGAGGACTGTGCCAATCTCCACATTCAAGTTCTACAAAAAAGACAGGAAGGGGATCTTCTAGCAGTCTCAAGTCTGTGGGTTGGGTGTACCATAGTTCATTATTTTCACCAGGGGATGCCTTTTGGGACGAAGCAATAGAAGCAGCTGATGGTTTGCTGGCATCTAATGTTGAAGAACTGCAAGTGGGAGGAGCAGTGGATATGAATACTAAGCCCTCAGGGTGTACACATGATGTAGAGTCATGCCAGTATGAAGAAAGGACTGATAGCTATCCACCAGTCAAACAAGTTCTGGAGCCAGCTAAAGACAAAAGATCAGTGGATTCTAGTCACAGTCCCTTGGTAGCTGAGTCGAGAAGAGGATTTGTTGGAGCAACAGTACTGTCACATGTAGAGGGCATAGTTAGCAGGAATTTTTCAGCACAGGTTAGTCAGATGGATGTGTCCCCTTTGCCAGTCCGACACTTTGACTTCACTTCGCAAACTAGTCCCCAGAACAAGAGCATTGATGAATTGTTGTGTCAGGATGCCTCTCAAAGCAATTTTCAATGTCATTCCAGATCTGTACTTGCCAAAGGATCTCTGATTGAAAGAGGTACTGGCACAAGTCAGCAGACCAGAGTGAGAGTTGATGATGTAGAGCTCACTGGGGGTGACCAAGAATGTCTTCCAATGGGGATGGTGAATGGAAGATCAGAGATAGAAGATATGCAACAGAGTTCTGCACCAACTGTTGCTGCAACAAGCCTGGGGTTGACTGAGCAAGTCTCAGCAGCCCCTGGTACGTTGAAAGAGGAGCTGACTGCCACCAGGTCAAACACAGAGGCTGAGCAAACATGTAGCAATAAATTAGAAATGTGTGCTATGGCTGCAGAATTGTCAAAGGCAGCAGGTGCACTGGAGACAGGGAAGGAGGCCTTGTTAGTTGTGCCAAGTGCAGATGAATCCCATGTGGATCTCAGTGAATGGCTTCCACCTGACATATGTGCCACATATATCAAGAAGGGCTTGAGAAAGTTGTACCCGTGGCAGGTGCACTCAGTTCTCCTTTCTACAATATTATCACGGAAGTAGAAGGATTTGTTTGCATGTCCTTCAGAGTTCATTCTCCAACAAATACCCATCTTCTCTCTTTTTAGAATTTGGTTCCATGTTGAAGGCACTAAATCTTTATTTTAGACAGTGAGTTTCTGTTGAGATAGAGGAGCCAGCTCTCACAAGAAGTTACTCTTTGGCTGGTCTATTGGACTGTATGAAGATAACTGTTGAAGGTTTTGCTGCACTGGAACAGAGGTACAATTGATCTATGTATATATGATTCAGATGAAGAGTGTTTCAACTTGTTTGGGCTTGGCGGGTGTGAAAGGTAGAGTGTTTGCAGCTAGATGGCGTTTTGCAAGGGCGAAGTCTTGTGTATTGTGCATCCACCAGGTAAGAATCACAGTGTCTGTCTTGTCAGTGTGGTGGTTTGTAATGTCCTCAAATGTTGCGCATCAGAAGAGAGGAAGGTCATACTGGTATCCAAATGCAAATGGGTGCATTCCTCCTTGGGTCCCACAGATTAAGGCCCTTGTAATGTTGAATATCTTTTTGACTGTTGCAAAAATTGTGAAGTCTGGAACAATTTTTTTTGTTATTATTTCTCAAACCAGTTGTATGGAGGGCTTGAGACTGGCTTGACAGTTGTTACCATCATGGTTGGTTTGAACAGTGCAGGGAAGAGTCTTGTTGCGGAAGTGTTGATGCTACGGCGAATTTTGTCAACTGGCAAGAAGGCTTTTTTGGTGCTGCCATATGTTGCTCTCTGCTCAGAGAAGGTGAGACTGCTTGTGTCTATTCTGTTGCTTTGAGCCCCTTCTCTTGAGCACAATGTTGTTTACTGGATCTTCCTATGTTCAGAACAGATTTTCAACTGTAACCTTGAAGCATCTATTATATCTGACCAGAAGGGTTTTGTTGAATGCTACTGATATCTGTCAAGGTCAAATTGGATGTATAACACTTGTTCTCTCATAGTTGCATGATGATGACTGCATGTGATCTGCAACAAGTATTTATTCTTGGATTGCGATCAAGAGGATTATTGGCAGCAACTGTCATACACACCATGTGGTTGAATGGGATGGCAGGCAGAACATTTGGAATCACTTTTGGAACCTCTTGGCAAGCGTGTCCGGGGATTTTATGGTGCACAGGGTGGTGCAAGTTTGCCTAAAGATACATCTGTGGCTGTGTGTACAATTGAGAAGGCTAATCTGTTGATTAATAAGCTTCTGGAGGAGGGACGCCTGTCAGAGCTAGCCATCATTGTTATTGATGAGCTTCATATGGTGAGGGATGCTTCCTTTGTCAAGCATATTGAAACTGCTGTGCTTTCTGTCACCTGTTTGACATGCAACATGAAACTGCACAGTACCATTGAGTTTTTTTTGGTTCTGTTTCTTCTGTAAACAATCACCTGGATTCTGGCTTACAATATTCAGGGCAGTTTGTACTTTTTCCATTACTTTGTGAGCTTTCATATCCAATTTTCTAAGGATGTTCCAACAAGAATACAACCCACAAAGGATTGCAGGTTGGTGACAGGGATCGTGGATACTTGTTGGAGTTGCTGTTGACTAAGCTGCGGTACGCAGCTGGTGGTGGAGAAGCTGTATCAGCTGGCAGCAGTCCTGGTGAGGGTTTGGGTTCAAGTGCTTTGTGGAACACTGGCTTGCAGATTGTTGGCATGAGTGCGACAATGCCAAATGTGTCTGATGTGGCTACTTGGCTGCAGGTGCATCATGCTACACCAGTAGTTCTGATCTTGTGATCTCAAGCACACTGTTGGTTAGTCAGAGGAGGGCACAGTGGAGAATTCTGAAGAACATAGAGTTGTCTGTCTAAGCTTTCATTGAACACAGCTCTTGGCTCTTGTTCTCAATTGTCATTGACTTTACCAAGTTATTTCATAAAAATTTATCATGATTGTGATGCATGAAATGCAGGCTGCATTCTATGAAACAGATTTTCGACCTGTGCCATTGGAGGAGTTCATGAAGATTGGCAACAAAATCCACAAGAAGAACATGGAACTTGTGAGGACCATACAGAAAGAAGCTGACCTTGGGGGCAAGGATCCTGACCATGTTGTGGAGTTATGCCATGAGGTGAATGTCCATCATCTTCTAGGTGATGTCTATCCTGCATCGTCCTGCTTACTGTGGAGGACTAGTATTGGGTTGCAGGTCCCCAATGATGTACTGCAAATTGCTGTGTTATATCTTACAAGGCAAACGGGTCACTACGACTCAATGGTTGTTCCCTTGAGCAGGTAGTAAGAGAAGGGCATTCAGTCTTATTGTTCTGCTCAAGCCGCAAAGGTTGTGAGACTTCGGCTCGGCACATTGCCAAATTCTTACCAGCTTTCACAATTGTTGAGAAGGCAAACATGAGTGGTCCTAAAGATGGAAATGCTGCTGTTGAGGAATTACGGAAGTCACCAGCTGGCCTTGACCCTGTCTTGGCAGAAACACTTCCAGCTGGTGTTGCATACCATCATGCAGGCCTCACGGTTCTATTTTGTCTCCTACCATACCTGTTGCATGAGAGGATGATAGCAAATAGGAGTACTAGAAGTGGGAGAAGAGCTATTGTATAACTGGGATTATCTCTTTGTTGCACCTGTTTCTTTCACGGATGGAGTATGGAATGTGTTACAGTGAAATAATACAAGAATAAAAGCCACCCAAAGCTGTGGGATCTGAGAGGTTTGATGTATTGGGGGAGCAGGTGGAAGAAAGGGATGTTGTTGAAGCATGTTTTAAGTCCGGGGTTGTTCGGGTACTTGTAGCCACATCCACTCTGGCTGCAGGGGTGAACCTACCAGCCCGGCGGGTGATATTTAGGCAGCCAAAAATTGGGCGTGATTTCATTGACGGAACACGATATCGGCAGATGGCAGGACGAGCAGGGCGTGCCGGCATTGACACCAAAGGAGAAAGTGTATGTCCTTGTTTTGTTCCTATGCAGAACAATTTTGATGCAGATAGCTCTGCCTATGATGTAGGTGCTAAGTATCTTGATGAAATGTGTGTAAAGATTTGACAGTTACCCCAAGAGAGAATGACTCACTGCATAAGCTTGAATTGCATCTCAGATATTGATATGCAAGTCTGAAGAAGCAAAGCGGATGGAGGGAATCATGAAAAGTGCCTGTCAGCCACTGCAATCATGCCTGGCTGATGACAAGAATGGCATGATGCGGGCCCTGCTGGAAGTAGTGGCTGGTGGAGTAGTGCAGAGTGCAGCTGATGTGCAACGGTACGTGAGGTGTACATTGCTCAATGCAACACAGCCATTTGACCAAGTGGTGAAAGCTGCACAAGATTCATTGCGCTGGTTGTGCCACCAGCACTTGCTAAGTTGGAATTCTGATTCTCAACTCTACACATCTACCCCACTGGGCCGAGCTGCTTTTGGCAGCTCTCTGAGTCCTGAGGAGTCCCTGGTATTTTTGTCATCATTCAGTTCTGAGTTCTGTATTTCTGTGATTTTTCTACCTCATGCATTTTCTTGTACTCAGTAGAGTGGTCACATATACAATTCATTACAAGAGTTTTGAGAGACGGTTGGGAGTTTACATGCAATGTAGAGGCAATATTATACAAAGCAAAGGCTTTAGCGTATGCAATATCTTCATTCCAGGTGGTGTTTGAGGATCTTGTGAAAGCAAGGGAGGGTTTTGTGCTTGCCTCTGATTTGCACTTGCTATACGAGGTCACTCCAACTTATGTGGACCTCGAACCAGACTGGACTGCTTACTACCAACACTTTGTTGAGCTTTCTCCTATTGACCAGGTTGGTGGTCTTACAACTGTGTTTTATTGAGGTGGAAATTATGGACATTGTACTGTAAGAGGAGGAAACCTGTAGACTACTTGGGATGGGTATCACTGATGCATATATCAGATCATAGTCCCTTTGTTCACAGGACACTTACTCACCTTGCTCCCAGACAATTGCCTAGATTTCCATCTGAACATAAAGTGTGGAAGCAGGCAGTGGCCAACAGAGTGGGGGTTGTTGAGCCATTTTTGTTGCGCATGGCACATGGTGTACCCATTATGGAGCAGCGTAGTGGTGGGCGGCCAAGGAATGGAAGAGGCTCCTCCAGAGGCAGAATCTCTCCTGCAATTCAGAAGTCTAAGTGGTGCAGCCCCAGTGGGCCACAACTTACAACCGACCAGATGTTGCGGGTGTGCAAACGATTCTATGTTGCATTGATGCTCTCAAAACTTGTTCAGGTAACCAAACCCAGAACACCTTCTACACAGGGTTTCTTTCCAGCTATATGCACTGTTTCACTTCATTATGATTAGTATACTGACAGTGGCAATGACCTGTGGTGAAGGCAGAAATTGAAAACTGTTTTGAGAGTGTCTCTGTTGTGAGCAGGAAGTATCCTTGATGGAGGTTTGTGCAATGTTCAAAGTTCCCAGGGGCACAGTGCAAGGCCTGCAAGAGAGTGCAGGCAGATTTTCAGGCATGGTGGCAGCATTCTGTGAAAGGCTTGGGTGGAGTGACATGGAGGGCTTGGTTTCCAAATTTCAAAGCCGTGTCTCTTTTGGGGTCAAATCAGAAATTGTTGAATTGACAGAAATCCCCTTTGTCAAGGTGGGGGCATACAATCCTACAACTGTCTTATGCATGCTTCTACATCTCATTCATAAAGAGGGCATGCAATATATAGCTGATGCTTCTAGTGTTTGGATTGAAACTTGGTTGAACTGTCAAAGTTACATGTCTCTCTACCAAAAAGTTGGATTGCACTCAAATGAAGCTGGTCCTTGAGCTCTCACTTGTCTTAAGATTATGAGTCTGAGACTGGTGGAAGTATGGCTGATTTGCTGCACACCTCCCTGGTGAATTAAAACTTGAGTTTGATAGTGTGGTTGCATGATCATTGCTTCTATCCATAGGCTGCAAGAGCAAGAGCACTCTTCAAGGCAGGGCTACGAAGTGTACAGGCAGTAGCTGAAGCAACACTTCCAGAACTATTCAAGGCTCTGTATGATGGATCAAATTGGCCAGCTCAAGGTATAACAATTTTCTCTCTTGCAGAAGTAGATGTAGTGTTGGTGTGCCTTTACAATCACTCTTACCTTCCATTTGGGCTTCTGACTAAAGGGGGAATTTCATGGTCTTCATCTTCATTTTCTTTTTTACTGTATACCTAGTGGTATGCACTTGGAAGGACCAAAAAAAATGATAGAACAATAAATGGTGTGCATACAGGTGGTACTAAAACTGATGGCCAGCATTGGGCACAGATAGGGATAGCCCGCAAAATAAAGAATGGAGCACGGCAGATCACATTAGATCGTGCTGAAGAAGCACGGAAAGCAGCTTTCTCTGCATTTCAAGCCCTTGGGTTTCAAGTGCCTGCAGCACTGGCAATGCCCTTCCCTCCCGCCACTGATGATGTGTTGCAAATGGGAGCAGCACTAGCTTCCAGTGTTGCCATTCCTGTTGTTTCTACAAGCATGCCAGTGATTGAAGGTGCAGACACCAGTCTGACCCATCCTCTTCCTGTGAATATACCTTATCAGGACAGGGAAGAGTCCAGGGAGAAGATTTACAAAAGTTTTGCAGGTCCTAAGGAGGACATTCTAAGGACAGAGGTCAACAGGAATGGAGATTGTTTCAGAGTTGAAGGAGGACATTCTAAGGAAATAGGAATGGAGACTGTTCCAGAGTTTGCAATTGCCACTAGCAGCAGTGGTCTTCAGGTGCCTTGTACTATGATTGAGATTGGCATTGAAGAAGTCAAGCATGAGCAGTTGAGCAACATTCATACTGCAAATCTAGAGCTTCAAATGAAAAAGGACAATTGCTTACCTGCTCATGAACTTCTGCCTGTATTAACAAATCATCATCAATCTGACATTGTCCGTATGCATAATGAGTCAGATGCAGCTGCCCTGTTCTCTGGCTCATTGGTTGCACAAGGGGAAGATGTGGAGGTTCTGCCAATTCAAAGTGAGGAGCCTCTCAAGGGACCTGTAGATGTAGACAAGATACCTGGTGGTTTCAACAAGTTTTGGGAGAAGTGGAATGCAGTTGAGGAGTTTGCATTTGATCTGTATTGCAAAGTTCCAGCAACAGAGGTCATGACAAAGCTCATTGAGGTTGAGGGAATGGCCTTGTGTTGGAGGGACTCGCCTGTTTATTATGTCAGTTTCTCTAGAGGTCAAAAGCCTCTGGATGGTTCTGCCCTAGATGTGGGCAAGTCTGATGTCTTGGTTGTGGCAAATTCAACTAGTATCAATGCTGTGACGTGCTTGGGAGAGGAGGCATGGAGTGTAGCTAGGATGCGGTGGGAAAAGGCCTCTGAGGTCTTTCTTAAGGCAGGTGTTAAAAAGGTTGCCTGGGATGTGAAGGGCCAGCTTCATGCTTTGACCAATCCTGGTTTCCATGTTCCTCTCCAGCATCAGGATAATGGAAAAACCCTAGTTGTGTTTGATTCAAAGCCAAATCCAGTCCAGTTAAGGGCTTTGCCTGCTTTGAAGGTGCAGGAGCATTTGGTTGATGTGCGAGTGGCTGCTTGGCTTCTTTGGCCTGATGAAGAAAGTGCCCAAACGTTTTCTCTTGAGCAGGTAACTACCATCATTTCAGTATTCCCCTGGCTGTTTTGGGCCAATGTGTATTTTAAGTTGCAGCACTTAATTTATTTTAAATGCTATGACCTGTTCCAGGAAGTTAAGAGGAGATTGCCTGGTGAGGTGGCAGCTGCTGCAAGCAGGGCTGGCAGGTGGATGAATCAGATGGGTCGTGTGGCACATAATGGGTGTTGTAGGCGAGCAGCGCAAGTGTGGGCACTGCATTCAGCTTTTTGGAAGCTCTTGCAGGCAGAGGGTCTACATCAGCCTCTACTGCAACTTGAAATGCCTCTGGTGATATTCTTTATGTCAAGGCACTGTTTAGAGAAATTCTTGCATGAAATGAAAATTTGTTGCAAGATGGTCACTGTTCTGTAAGCTAGATATCCTGATGCCGGAATACCACAAAAGCAAACCATAGGATCTTACTGTCTGTCTCCTGTGTTTTGTTGGGTCCAAGGAATTCACAAGGGTGCAAAGTGAGGCCACCCAAGATCAAGATGTATGTGGAGACTTGTACAGACTATTTCAGTGACAAGCACTAAAAGTTGAATGACCAATCTTAGTTATGATGGTTTGAGTTGAATTATTCAGCAAATGGCAGTTGAGTGAAAAGAGGCATCTGGGCAGGTGAAAGTGCTGGCAGACATGGAGACATGGGGAGTTGGTGTGGACATGGAGGCTTGTCGTAAGGCACAGCAACTACTTAACTGCAAACTTCATGCTCTGGAAGTCAAAGCTCAGCAGCTAGCAGGAATGCCCTTTTCGCTCTCTATACCCGGAGAGGTGGCACATGTGCTGTACCAACATTTGCAGCTGCCTGTGCCTGCTGGCTGTAAGGGGAAGCAGCATCCAAGTACTGACAAGCATGCTCTTGACCTCCTCAGGTACTGGAGAACCTGCATTTGCATGCCTAAGACAATTTTCTTGGTATCTCCCCATAGACCAATTCATCCAGACCCCTTGGATCAACTCTACCCAAAAATGAAGGAATTGCATGCATTGTCTCACATGAGAATGTTGGGCTACAGGGATCAGCACCCAATTGCAGAAGTAATCAGAGAGCATCGGAGACTGTCCAAGCTGCTGCATGGCACACTTGGTGCTATAGCAGAACATGTGCAGTCGCCTGTTCCATTGCCTTCCTTGGATGAGGGAACTAGAAGAGATGACGTGTACTGCATTTTTGGATGTTGGCTTCAGACTTCAACAGCAACCGGGAGGCTTTCTATGGAAAATCCTAATCTTCAGGTTAGGTTTTGGAAGCCTCAAGGTTGGATCTCATGTAATTTCTTTTCATGCTTGTTTATTTGATATGTTGTCATTTGCTTATCTCATTTATGGAGGAAAAACTGTGCTCCTCAAAAACTTGTAATTTTTGACACTTCAGTAGCTGAAATGTTAACTCTGATTTGTTTCACATGCAAGTGTGTTGAGCACTCCATAAGCTTCACCATTGAAGAAGAGAGCAGTCATACTGGAGATATACAATTATGTCGGGATATTGAGGTCAATGCTCGTCAACTTTTTGTACCTCTCCAGGTATGACATGAGAGATGACCAGGGATGTTGAAGAAATTCCCTGTACTCAGTTTTTCCACACAATAATTGGTTCAAGCATTGAATGACTGGGACTTAAGTGTAGCAGTGCTGGAATTTGCTCTCAGGAATTTTGTAAGGTTTGTTAGTTTTTGGTAATGAGACTCCAAAAAGCTGTATGCTTACTATATGCATTTGTATGCAGGAAGGGTGGGTTCTACTGTCTGCAGATTATTCACAAATTGAAATTCGATTGATGGCCCACTTCTCTGGGGATCCTTCACTCATATCCCTACTCAGCAAACCAGCAGGAGATGTTTTCCGTATGCTTGCAGCTCAATGGACAGGACTTTCAGAATCTGCCATTACTGAGCAGCAGCGTGAACACACCAAGCGCCTAGTATATGGATTGCTCTATGGCATGGGTGTGAACACTCTGTCTGAGCACCTACAATGTCCCCTCACAGATGCTCAACAGATGCTGGATCAGTTCAAGGCCACATTTCCTGCAGTGGCTGTCTGGCTTAACCAGGCTGTACAATCCTGCCGTCAAAATGGGTATGTTACCTTTTCCTGTATGTGTTATGCATTATAGGCAGGACCAGATTTTAGAGTTCAGTATAGTATATTCACTTATGTTTAGATACAGATAATGTACGGATATTGTGTTGTGCATGCAGCGACTTCTGCAACTTGATTGGGTGGCCTTTGTTGTACAGGTATGTGAAGACTTTATGTGGGCGGAAGCGTTATTTGGATAAAATAAATTATGGCAAATGGGGAGAGAAGGCCAAGGCAGAAAGGCAGGCTGTCAATTCTATCTGTCAGGTTGGGTGCTATAAATGTGATCACAATATTTTTCTTCTTTTTCTGAAAAATACTAGTTGGAGCTTGGCTTAACACACTTCATTTTGTTTGTTTGCAAGTACTACCTGGAAAGAACTTAGGAATTCTGATGATTGTACTTCAGAATAGTGCAGATGAATTTCACCTTATGTGAGCCTTACTCTATGTAGATGTTGGTAGGTAATCAAGCATATGAGAGTTATCCTCTAACATTTAGAGAAGTCATAGACACGTTTTCTGTTGATACAGGGATCTGCAGCTGATTTGATCAAAATGGCAATGATTAAAGTGCATAATGCCATGTCAACACCTCGTAGGGAAAGAGTATCTACTCTAAGTCAACAGAGGGTGCAGCTAGAGACTCCAGCATGGCCTCTTCAGGGTTCTTGTCGGTTGCTACTTCAGGTGAACTGCCTTTTGGTCAATATGGACAGTACCTTTCAGACATTTCTTGACAGTTCAATTTCTTTGAACCTCACTTGCAGCTGGTTTACCATGCTGAACCCCCTAATCGTTAGAAAAGCTATTGAAATTATGATTCTTGTGTAGTCCTGAAAACTGGTCTGGTACTCTTGGTTTGTAGCATAGTGGTCTACATGGAGAAGCAGAACATTGAATAGAAGAGGTGGTACTAGCCAGAGGCTGCCATTCATGCAATTCGGGCCTGTTTAAATGGATGAATGCAGTGTAACATGAAGCACACATTGACAAAGCTAGCTGCTGACTGCAGATTCATGATGAGCTAGTCTTGGAAGTTGACAAGCGAGTTTTGAAGGAAGTTGCAAGTATGCTTCGCTACTATATGGAAGGGGCTGCGACTCTTAAAGGTATTAACATTCAACTTAATTGAAGTTAACCTTAGCACATCAAACCTTTCTTGGCTTTTCTAATGTGGGTTTTTCTGACCTTGCAGGGTGCACTAAGCTAAGCCCCTTTCAAAGTGCACTAAGTTCAGATTTATGAATTCCCCATGGGAAGATGATTTATACCTGGTATTCTGCACCAACAGGTCTCCAACAGTAGGATATTGGTACCAATGAAGTTCCATCCATAGATGCCATTATCTTTTCTCTGGAAAAGAGATTCACCTAATTGGCACTCACTGAGTCAGAACAACTTGTTTGCTGTGACATCTACTGATTGAAGTTTTGCTTGTTTGCTGTTCCTTGTACTAATTGTGTTTTGGATTACTGTATTGCAGTTCCTCTCCGTGCTAAACTTCAAGTTGGGTCCTCCTGGGGCTCCCTACTACCATATGATGAAAACCTGGTGACCACAGCTTCTGTTTAATCCTCTGTAATTATCTGTCAAGTCTTATTTGTACATTAGTTCTGAGCATCCAACCATATACACTGAGGTGTGGTTCTCCATTCAACACCAAACCATTTAGATACATTAATTTGCTGGGTTAGGATTCTGTCAGGTTGGAAAGAAAGCATGAAATCTCAAACTAGTATTGAATCAAACTGAGTCTATGATTGAAGAAAAACTGTATCTGTACTGTTTCAATCTAATTACTGTCACACATTGTGAACAATTGAGACAGGAGGCCCAATTCTGATTCTTGGAGAGGGGTTGTTGCATCAGGAAATTTTGAACAAAGATAATTTTTCAGACCATACAAGGACGTTTTCTTTCTCTCCAAAACCCTAATTCCACCTGGTTTTACTCAGATTCAAATTGGACTGTTTTGAATTGCTATTACTGTAGCAACAAAAAACACACATCTCTAAAACTTGGGAATGCTTTGATTAAGCAATACATTTACCCATAATTACCACTCCATGGACACACAGGCTCTATACTAAATGAATCCATACATTGTCTTGTGCTTACTTACTGTCTTCACTTTTCAATTCATGGTTGTCTTCTCTTTATGATATTACTATCACAATATCCAAAGCGGGGTTCGCTTCTTAATGATTGTATGTTATGATTGTTGGTGTGAGTGATCTTAAGTTTCTGTTACACAAGGCTCTGTAAATTTGTGAATCTCTTTTGTCTTTGATGTGGAGAAAACAAAGTAAACATAATGGACTTGGTTCCTCCTGTAAGAAAGAAAATGTTGAAATGTTTGCAGAAGCAAGATGGTTCTTACATGTTTGTGCTTTTAGAAGCCCCATTTTCCAATCTTGAGCTTGAACTTCTTTGGGCTGCCTTGATTATTTCCAATACCTCACACTTCTCTCCTCCTTGGTCAACTCTTATTCTTGATATTTTATTAGATGGTTACCTTTTGATTTTGTGTTCAAGTGGACCCCACCTCGAATTCTCACTTTGGATCTCTTTCTGGTGTTAATGGTTGGTATGATTTCTATTATTAACATTTGGTTAACAAAATTAGGATGTCGATAATTTATTGTTGGTAGTTGAATTATGATTTGTATGTTTAACATTTGGTTCTAGAATCACTAGTCGTTGAAAACTAATATAAGACATTTGCCTTGTCATTTTCCTTCCCTTTCCTTCATTGGGGCACATTCATAATCATAGAATCCAAAACAAATGTCGAATTGGCCAATGGAAATTATATAAAAAAAGAAAAGATATGGTTATGTGGTGGCATTTGAAAGTTGTAACTTCAAGAGAATGTGGTTTTTCTCAAACACAAGGTTGTGTACGTAAACTTGGTGGTTTCATTCACTACAATGTACAATATGTGATATTTATTGTGGCATATATTACATGAAAATTATAATTTGACATTAAGTTATGGCACATATTGTGAATGTAGTTCATCACCAGGCCATGTTAGATGCCACTTACTATTTGCAACCCAACTATAAGGTGGGTTATTGGGTCAACAAGTCATTGAAGACATGTGGGATACCTATGGGTCAAGAAGAGCTTGAGGCAACCAATTTGACACTTAACGATGGTTAAAAATTTGACACTTTTGAAACGGAAGCATTAGCCATATTGAGTTAAAAGCCACTAAGTAACAATGTCTACCCCCTTTCTTTTGTTGCATACTTTGATTAGGATATGATTGAAGATTTCAACTTGTTTGGTGATGAAAATTTGGGACTAGTGTTCAATGTCTCTAACATCTATAGTTCTAGTCTGAGACATGTGCACTTGGAATTCTAAAATAACTATATGATTGCCATTTTTTGGTAGACACTTGTGAGAGAGTTTGTAAGTTTGTGAAGATGAATGATGGCAATGGACCATGGTTGAATGAACATAAATTGGCAACTTGAGAGTTGAAGGATTTGCTATGCACTTTGTGTGCAAAAATTATTTAAATGCGTAACTTTGCTAAACTTGTTTCAATTGGCAAGATCCATAAGGGTTGCTTTAAAGCCTAATTAATCTTAGTGTCATTTAGTTGTGGAAAAAGAAGGCAACATTGGAGTGGTTGTTGGTATGTGGCACAAGAAATGATGAATGTTTGCTTTGTCTTGCATTGTTCAATGTTGAACATCTTTTTAGTAAAACATCAAAGTCCTTGTTTTTGCATGTGCACAACACATTTGCATTCTTTGAGTTGAACTAGAGGATCTAGCTTTTCCAAATTTGAAAATTTTGGACACTTCCCTTGGTCCCCAATTTTTTTTCTTTGTTCAAATTGGGCATGTGATCTTTAGTCACAAGGCTATCACAATCAAAATCTTATGAATGCAAAGTTTTTGGATTCAAAATGACCTCTTAGTCTCCCTCCTTTTCATGAGATAAACCATGACAAAAAAAGTTTCATGAATGCAAAGTTTTTTGATTCATAATAACCACTTTGTCTTCCTCCTTTGTTAGATTTTCTAATCAAGTTTTATGGTGCTAACAATTGAAGTAGAGAGAAGAGAGAGACATACGAATAAGGGATTAACTATAGATCACAAAGATGATCTATTGTGAAGGTGTAAACTCCCCTCGAGAGAAAGGATGACACAAGGATTGGATAAGAAAAGGTGGGAGGGAGAGGGAAAAGTCTAAAACCTTTTAGAAGAAGGAAAAACAAGACAAAAGATAGACATGAATAGAACATTAGAAGGATGAATAGACAAATCAACCCTAAAGCCTAACAACCCCTTTCAACCTCTAATGGGCGAGTTAATTATTCTTAAGTAGAAGCTCAATAATAAGACATAGTTCAGGCCTTAAATGGTGAACTTGAGAAGATTTCAACAGAATGTGTTGTTTTCTTCATCCCATTATGATATTCATGTTAAAGCACGATGCAAAGAGTTGTAGGCATAAATGTCAAGATTGGTGGTCTTGGATGTGGAGCTAGGAGTGAAGTGAGTAGAGTGATTTTAAACGGGGGAAATTATGTTCTTAATGGGCTATTTTTTGTTGGTTTTATTTTTCTTGGAGTTCTAGATGAATTCATGTTTTGGAGTCTTTAGTTTAAGGTGCTTGAAGTGGAGTCATTTTGTAACTTGGGACCTTTGAGGCTCGTTTGTAAATGGTGGAGGAAGTATGCTGATACCTCGACAAAGTGGTGAACAAGGTAGGAGTTGGAGGAGTCTCATTAGTGTTACCAATAGTGGCTAACAACTTCATTGAGGAGGAGCACACTTGGAGTGTTGATCTCCTTGTTGAATCAAACAAGGTAATTTTTCCTTTTATGTTGCCATCCCCATTGGGTTTCTACATTGTAGATTCTTTATTTTTCCTAAAACTTTTGTAAATAAATTGGTTGGTCCTGTTGTTATAGAGAAGACGTAAATGACCCTAATTCGCCCATTTTTTGTTAGTTGTTGTATGTACTTGAGGTGAATGGCGAAATGTTTTGTTTCGGAGTGATAAACTAGGTCCTTAACAATCTTGATGCAACTTTCATTGTTGAAATATATATATATATATATGGTTATTACACTATTCATGCCAAGTTCAACACATAAGTTGAGGAGCCATTATCTTTCTTTTGTGCCTTCCATGAGTGCTTTAAATTCAAATTCTATAAATGACAAAGCCATAATTTTTTTTTGTTGTTCTAGGAAATTTGGGTTCTTCCTAATGCGAAGAAATACCTTATAGTGAAATTTTTAGAATCTACATCTCCTCCCCAATTTGCATCAATAAATATAATGAGAATGAGGTCTATTGTTATCCTGTGGAATAGCCTTGTATTGACGGTTCCTTTAAGACATTGAAAAATTGATTTATTGGCTTTTAGGTGTGTTTCTTGTGGTCTTTGCAAATATTTGCTCACAAGGTTCATCGCAAATATAATGTCAAGTCTAGGGTTTATAAGAAAAACCAACTTACTGACTAGGCTTCGATAATGTGTTGTGTTAGCCTTAGGGGAGTTCATGTTGGTAATTTGTAGCTTCAAGCCGTTAGCTAGTGGGGTGTTGGAAAAATTACAATCTTACATGTCGAATTTAGCTAATAAACTTGTGGTGAAAATTGATGGAAAAATGTTCCATGCCTTGTTTGAATTCAAACCTTAGGTATCTTGAGGCTAAGCCTAAATTTGACATTCCGAACAACTTTTCTAGTTTTGTTTTAATCCAATTGATGCTGGTTTTGCTATTGTTAGAGATCATCTATGTAGATAATCACAAGGATCAATTGTTTCTAGTTTTTTAATTGGTACATATTTTCATCTTGGGTGCTCTTGTTTAATTCTTGACTTGTCAAGTAAGTGTCGATTATTTCAAACTAGGCTTCTAGAGTTTGTAGACCAATCCTTCTTATACTTGCATGAAAAATCTTAGGGGCTATTACAAGTAAACCTTGTCTAATTTTCCAATTTAGGAAGGTTGATTTGACATCCATGTGATGTGAGTGTAGGGTGAAAGTAGACTAGATTGTCCATAAAATGTTGTCACAACGTAGGTTTTGCAAGATTTTGAGATTTGTAATTAGCCATGTGATTAAATGGAAGTAATTAGTTTGATAAAGGAATGAACACTACAATGTTATATATAATAAAATCACATTGTATGAATTTTTTGAATAGTTTTTGAATTGTCAGCACATAATGGATTTTAAGAAATACCCAAAAACTTATGAAAGTCCATTATCAATGAATATGGACTTCATGCACCTTCATATAATGTTTTTTATTGAATAAAAGACTCAATGATAATATGGTGTGGCAACATAATACATTGACATTAAGGAAGACTTTTTGAAAGGATTTTGATAACAAAAATTTTCTATGTACCTTGAATTATGGTTTTTCCCCCATTAAGTCTTTTATTTAGTGAGAGTAATAATTTAGATTTCATATTTCAAATTTGAGTTCTCCATAAGATAAACTAAGGTTGGAATTTTTTAATAATGAATTTCTAATGATAACTTGCAAAATGACTTGTGTGATTCAAGGTATCCTGCCTTGGCACTACTTGTGTTGTGTTAATTTAGGCAATTATGGATTTCCATATGTGCCTAAAACTATTACACCTTAGTGTGCTTTCACCCAATCATAGCAATTGATGTGACTAGTTTTATGGCGGTCCACTTTGCCACAAGAAATAACATGTCCTTATAGTCTATTTTGGTCTTTTGTTTGCATCCTTGTGCCACTAAGCAAACTTTGTATCTAGTTTGCTTGTGTTGATCTTCCTTGATCTTGAAAATCGATTTGATTGAAATTGGTTTGTGGACTTGGGGTAGCTTCACCAACGTCCATGTATGATTCTTGGAAATGGCCTCCATTTCTTCCTTGATGGCTTTCCTCCACTAGTCATCTGTTATTGTATTAGAGAATGTGATGTTTGCGTTGGTTTCATATGCCATAGACATAGTCTTTTAGTTTGATAGGTTTGAGTTGTGCTTTGGTCAATCTTCTAGGTTTTTAAACATTCCTTCTTTTCTTTCTTTGATACATTAAAATGGTACTGTTTAAGGGTGGGCTATTTGTTTATTACAAATCTTGGTTCTTTTCAAGATTGGGTTTTTTTGTCTTGAGTTTAATTTGGTTTTGATTATTAAGGAGCATGATGCTAGGGTTGTTGTTAAATTGTTGTTGCTCCTTTTAGCAATCTATGTTCCAATTTGAAGGGGGGGGGGGGAGATATTTTTTATCCTCACTTGATTTTCATTAGTCACATCTTCATGTCTTCACACATCTACATGGTGTATGAGATTTCCTTTTTCGTCTATGGTTTCATCTTTGGAGGTAACCACCTTCTTCCACTCGGGTATGCAACACCGGTAGCCTTTCTTTTTTTCATCTATAATAACTAGAGTTCCTTTCAAAAAAATTTATCTAGTTTATCTTTCATAGTTTTAGAACATGTACGTATGCTTGTGCTCCAAGAACCTTGAGATTTCTCAAATTTGGTTTTTTGGTCAAGTGACTTTAATGGCCTTCTATTTAGTAGGTAACATGCTAAATGTACTAGTTCAACGTAGAAAGCCTTGGGAAAATCTCCTTTTGTTGTTATGCATCTTGTAGTTTTTAGAATTATGTAGTTTTGATGTTCAATAATTCCATTTTGCTAAGGTGAAGAAGGTTGCATCAATTCCTTCCTTATTCCTTTTTGGTTATAGAATTTATTGAATTTTTCAAAGTTGAATTGACCTTTGTTATTAAATTTGAGGATTCTTATTCTATTCTTAGATTTTGATTTGACAAAGCTTTTGAAATCTTGGAATGCTTCCAAAGTTGGATCCTTGTTCTTGAAAATTTTGATCCACATCATCTTGGTTTTGTCATTTATAAAGTTTATGAAATATTTGGCTCTTTGAATGGACTTGACAATGAAGGGCCCAACGATGTTAATGTGCACAAGATTAAGGGTTCCATTTGCTCTCTATTTGTTTATTTGAGAATTTTTTTCCTTGATTGCTTCCCTTTAAGATGTATTTCATAGGCCAGCTATATTCTAGGAAACTTGGGTATGCCTAAGGCCCCCTTTGTGTTTGTTAGTTTGTGTAATGTTTTAAAGTTTAGGTGATCTAATACACGGTGCAAAATAATGGTCTTGGTTATGATTAGATTAGATGATGCATTGGGGTTTTCAAAGATGATGTTTTATTCAAAGTTTAATAGGGCTTTGTGTCTAACTTGTATAAACCTCTCCCATTTACTTTCATGCCTTTTAGAATAATGGTTTTCGTTCTTATGTTTCTATTGAAACATGTGTTGGGAAAAAAATTTAGATTGAATCTAGAATACATAATGGCTTCTACTGATAGTAAGTTTTTCTTGATGTTTGGTACATAAAAAATCTTAATTATATGTTTTATTTCTCTAGTTTTCAATTTTGCAATCATGTTTTTTTTTTCAATTACATGGTTGCTTTCTCCTCTTGTAGTAGCTATGGTGTTTTTGTGAGAAACATTCTTCAAGGAAACTAGGTCATTGTTGCTCGTTACATGCTTAATTCTTATAGAATCAAAATACTAGGAGGAATCTATTGATAGTTTGACTAGGTATCCTTCTAGGCTTTTTGAGTTTTTTGGTTCATTTCATGAGGTAAGTGTTTTTTTGTTATCTTCTTCAAATGGTGGATTAAATGTCATATAATTTTCTTGTTGTCTTTTGCCTATATTGCAGAGTTGTCCATTTAGATTTTGAATTTTCTCTACCAGTTGTTGAATTTCGCATTTGCACTTCTAGTGTCTCTTGGCTCCACAATAGTGGCATTTCCCAAGCTTGGAATTACTTGGGTTTGTTTGAAAGCTTCCATGGTCTTTTGCTAGAAAGTTCTTTTTTTAATGAATTGTTTGTTCAACTAATTTTTTTAATACTTTTGTTGCCAAGGTGAAAGCACATTATAGTGACCCCCTTTGGGGTGTCACATTGTATTACTTTCCAAGGGTGTGCATGTTTGAGTGTAATCCACCTCAAACTTTTGAAAGAATTTCACAATATTTTTGCATATTATGTTAGCCTAGGCAAGATATTAGAAATATATATATTTCATTTCATTTTATAATGTGGGAGATTGGAGTATATTTGTTGAAACAAAAGTAGTGTACCTATGTACTCAAAAACATAACTATATTCCAAAAACTATTTAAATGATTTTAAATTTGTATGAAAGTTGAAGGTATATTGAACCATGTCATTTCACACAATTTGAACCATGTTTGGATACCATGTGATTAATTTGAAAATTTGCATTTAAAAAAATGAGTTTTTTTGGTAAAGATGCGATAAATGTATGGTAAATTAAAAATTTGACAAGTAATCATATTCACATGGAATATGACAAATATAGACAGATGGGAAATTTTTTTAATTCATTAAAATTGATTATTTTAATGACAAATTAAACTTTAAAATTAGTGTAATCAAAACGAGATAATGGCCTTATTATACCAATGTATATTTTAAATATACCCATCAATCCTTTAATATAGATAATGAAATTGATTATTATAATGAATCAATACCCAAAATTAAATGTACCATACTTTTGGAACAATTGTATTATATGTATTATAATACTAGACCCAAAAGTGCCATAAAGGGGGTTACCATAGTTTGTTTTCACTTGCCAATGTTAATCCGGTCTCCTTGTTGGTCTTTTTGGCTATCATTGCCTTTTTGTAGGCTTTTTATCCCTAGTGTTTGAACTTGGGTCTTAAAGTGTAAACTTTTGCATTTTACTTTAAATCGCAAAGTTTTCATTTGGGGTTTCTTTATTAACATCCAATTTGATTTGCAATTTTTCATTCAATAACCTTGGTTATAGTTCTCTTAATGTGGGCAAGGAATTTTTGCTTATCAAAGTTTTGACAAAGATGTTGTAATGGACTAGAAGATATTTCAATATCACCAAAATGAGTAGCTCTTGAGGAATGGAGAAATCAACACCTTGCAATTGGTTTAATATTTTTTTAACCTCCCTAAAGTAGCAATCCAAACTAATTTTTTGTTCTTTCTTCATAGAGACAATTGTTTTTAGCAATATTAGTTTCCTAGAACATGATTTGGCTTCATTTTTTTCTATTAGATATTCGCAATAGTCACGAGAATTTGTGAATCTTTTGACGAATGAAAACACAATATCCTTAATTGAAAGATTTATTAGATTAGAGCATTGGATTTAATTTCAACTTATATATCTATGATGAAAATATTTTTGGACTCTCTACATGTTTGAAGAGATTTTCCTTTTGCATAAAGTTCATCATCATAAATGACTAAACATTGCAGTTTTGATTACCTTCAAGATGATCGGATTTTGGTATGGAGATATCAAAGATAGGAACATGCTTATAATGTAAATGAGAAGGGCCCTAGGACCCAAAGACTTTCCTGATTTGACTAGATTCTTATGGATCCTCACTTCTTAAGTTCCTTCCACCATTTGAAAGCCCTTTTATTGATCTCCTTAAAATTCTAGAGCCTTCCTGTCTCTTCCATTCCTCTTTCCAAACTTTCTTACTTCAATCCCTTAGGCTCTAAACATGTTAGATTTTCTAGTCAAGATCTATGATGCTAACAATTGAAGTAGAGATAAAAGAGAGACATATTGACAAGGGACTAGCTGCAGATCAAAAATATGATTTAGTGTGAGGGTGTACTTTATTGAATTTTAAGATAATGCACATTGCATTTAATTTAAGAAACACAAGTTTTATTATTAATGCTCACCTCTCAACCATGAAAGACACTTTACATTAAATGTCTACTTGTGTTTTTCCCTCTAAATACATAAAATATAACAATCACATTCCTTTCCAATAGTTATGTCTTTACACCTTTGCATCTTTTCAATTTGACTATTCACAAAAGTGTTGTTATAGTCCTAACAACTAGGGGACAACTTAATTATAAATTATATTTCCAACATTCACATTAATTTAAAATTAAGTTATAATACTACATTGACTAATTTCTAAACTAAGTTTGCATTTTCACTCTCAACTAATTTAGGTGAAATTCTAAAGTTTGTAGTAAAATCTTCATGTTTTTTAGCTTGGTAAGTACGTTAACAGTCATATTTTCAGTAGGGTGGTAAATGAGTTGAACCTCATTACTTGCCACTTTATTTTGAATAAAATGAAATTATAGCTCAATATGTTTTGATTTTTATTGAAAATTTGAATTTTGAGTTAAAGTTAAGGTAATTTGATTATCACAATATATTATAGTATCATCCTTTGAATCTTCACCCAAATCACACAAGTGTCTTAGCCATTGCTTCTTTTGTTGCCAAAGTTGTAGACCATGTACTTAACCCTAGTTGAGGATAAAGCAATTGCAGTTTGTCACTTGCTTGCCCAATTAATTGCTCTTGCATTTAACATAAAAACATAGAGGTAGACCTTCCACTATCAACATCCTTAGCAATCAACATTTGAGTAACCTTGAATAATATTTGATAAAGAAGTAAATTCAAATCTTCCTTTATAAAAAGTTTGAATATAAAATGTGTCTTTGAAATATTTTAAAATTCTTCTAATAGATGATTAATGGGCTAGTCCTAGATTTGATAAATATTGAGAAACAATATTTATTGATACTAAAAATGCTATATTTCAACAAGTATAGACCATGGCATACATTAGATTTCCACCATTGGATTTGTGTGGAATATCATATATATTTTTCCTATCTTCTTCAAATCTAGGAGATTGGTCCTTTGTAAGTATAATTCTATTATATAATGGAGTATTCATTGGTTTACATGCTTCCATACCAATTTTTAAAAATATATTATATATATATTTGGCTTGATTGAGATGAAAAGTCTGTTACATGTAATATGAATTCCAAGAAATATTCAATTTCCCCCATATCAATCACCTTAAATTATGACTTTAGAATTTTTTTTAGTTTGAGGTAGTAATTTATGTGGATCATTAGACACAATTATACAATCAATTTCCTCATATAGGGAAATAATTACTAATGAACTCTTAAATTTTTTTAATGTAAACATTTGTATCAGTAGTATATTGTTGACATCCAATTTTAATCAAATATATATTTATCTTATCATACAATGTGTGAGGACTTTGTTTGAGTCCATGTAAACAATTATGTAATTTATATGCAAAATAATCTTTTCTAGTTTGGATAAATCCTTTAGGTTGCCTCATGTATATTTTTTCTTCTAAAGAACCATTTAAGAGCACAATTTTAATGTCCATTTGATGGACTTCGTAATCATAATCAACAACAAATGCCAACAAGACTTTAATTGAAAACATTTTCATGATAGGAGAAAACGTTTTAGTAAAATCTATTCTTGGGACTTATAAATATCCCTTTGTAGCTAAATGAACTTTGTATGTTTTTATCATATCATTTGCTTTATATTTGATACAAAATACCCAACAACAATCAATTACTATTTTTCCAAGGGGGCAAACCCATCCTTGGGTGGTACCACTAGGTTCATCACACCTTGATTTTACTACACCTTTCGAATTTAAAACAATCATGGGAAATATTTAAATAAATGTTTTCATAAAAACATTTAATGTAATTTATTTATTAGGTTCCATAGATTTTGAAATTTCAATAATATGAGAAAATTGTGTAATTTGATGTTCCTAATCATTGCACTTAAAAAAAGTTTTAGGAATGTAACCTTGGTTCCTTTCCTTGAGCTTTTTGGTCAAGAACACAAATTTAAAATAGGATTTGAGAATTTTTTTGGGGTTTTTTTTTCCTAAGGTAATTTTGAAGTCATTCAATTTTTTATTTTTTATTAGGTAACTAATTGAGTAAGTATAATTTAGTTATGAATTTTCAAAGTTAAGGAATGTGATTATTGAAGGGGTCATCACTATTAGGGATACAAATTCCATTTTTAAAAAAATTTAAAATAAGCTTCAAGCCATATATTAAAGCATGCAATGGATAAACATGAGAAAAAATATTATAATTGTGAAAAAATTTAAAGAAAAGGGCCCATGGAAATGATTTGGTCACATTTGGTTCCTTAACCATTCCTTGAGATGATTCCTATTGCTACCACCCAAGATGGGTTTGCCCAAGGGGTGATTTTGACAATGACCAAGTTTTAGTTTTCATTAGTGATTTATATATTTTTTGGACAACATTCATTCATTTTGTGTCATCTTTTTTTTCCAAGTGTTCTTTTAAAGTTTGAAGGAGTACCTCATTAATTTGTACAATAGTTGGTAGTTGCATGTAGCTTAAAGATTTTTTTTGAACTTTTGGAATGGCTTCCATGACTTGGTTGATTTTTGTAGTACCATTTTTTTTTTCAACATTTGGATTATTATCATTAAATATTTCATTTGTCATTGTTTCAAAAAAGTCATTATCCATTTCATTTGAATTATTTATATTATTTATATCAACTTTAATATCTTGATCAGGGGTTATGGGTAGAGGTATTACTTGATGGGTTGGAATTTGAATTGGATTTTGTAGAACTACTAGGTCAAAACCTGGAACTAGGAGCCAAAGGGATTACTTTGGAAAAGGACTACAAGTCTTTTTTCCCCAAAAAAACTTTTACATGCAAATGAATTTTTGAATGAATTATTTTATATCTTGTAAAAAAATTTAAGTGTTCCCCAATGCATCACATTTTTTTGTTAATAATTATTGAATAAATATGAATTTTTAAAAGTGTGTAGATTCCTTACAAATTCAATGTTTTATCTTGAAAAATGATCAAAATTTTAAAGTCAACACCAAAAATTAAAATTTCACATTCTTTGTTTTATTATACTCTAAGCTATAACTTTTCCTCATACATCATGTACATTATAACCCATTTATATGTGGTAAACGACTCTTGAAACTCTAAAATCTGAAGCAATTTTGAAACATTCTTTGAATTTATAAAGTTTTAGAATTTCACATTTTAAAAAGTTTGAGTGTTTTTTGAGTGTGGCTAATATGTTTTTATCATCTATATTTTTTTCAATGAAAATTCTTTTATTATATGAGTCCTTTTGATAGTCCTTTGTAAAATTAACTCCATTTAATGTAGTAGGTGTACATTTTCAAACACCCTAAATTAAAACCATAACTTAAAATTGGATCAAATGAATTTTTATTTTAAGTTCCTTGACATTCATATGAAGGAGAAAGGACTAACTTGCCATGATTACTATGGTTTTGAATGGTAATAAAAAAAAATGTTTGATTTTGACTAATTATGTCTAACATCTAACACCCTTTTTGGCTTCTAGTTACATGTTTTGACCCCACTTGAGGTGGGTTTTGAAATTTTAAGCTTAAGTTTATTATTGGAGGTTGATTTTGATTATGATGTTTTTCCATTTTCTCTTACATAGATGAACTTTTGTCATGACATTCTCATTCATTATCATATTCGAAATCATCTATAAATACATTTTTCATCCACTATGCCTCCCACAATTTTTAATAATCCATTTGTTTCATTAAACACCACATTCCCATTCATTTTAATAGTCATATTACTTAAATTATAAAACCTATAAGCTTTGGAGGTTTCATTGTATCCTAAAAATATACATTCGATGCTTTTAACATCTATTTTTTTTGCTTTCCCTTGGGTGTGTAAGCATAGGCTTCACATCCAAAAATTCTTAAATGGGCTACATGTAGTTTTCTTTGAGTCCATATTTCTTCAAGAGTTTTATCATTATTTATGGAAATAATAAGAAGTCTATTTTGAATATATGTAGTTGTAGCTACATATCTAGCCCAAAATGAACTGGGCAAGTTTGCATGTTTCAACATGCGTCTTTCATTCTCTATTAATATTTGGTTCTTTCTTTCAATGACACCATTTTGTTTTAAAGTGCAAGTGTTAGAAGTTTGTTGAACAATTCCACATTGCTCACAAAATATATTAAATTCATTACAAATATATTTACCACTCCATCACTTTGGAAGATTTAATTATTCTCCCATAAAAATTTCTGAAAATTCCTTGTAAATTTTAAATTTATTGAAAGCTTCAATTTTATGTTTTAAGAAATAAAAAATATTTTCCCTTGATTTATCATCTATAAAAGTCATAAAATATTTTGAACCATTCAATGATTTAGTTTGGATGGGTCCATAGCTGTTAAAATGTATGAGATCAATCAAGTTTTACCTTCTAGTGTTGCTTTCATTAGGAAATTTTTTTCTTTGTTGTTTGCCATATTGACAATTTGAACAAAACTTTAGTTGGAAGGTTTCATTTAATTTCATATTTAATACCACTTGATTTTTAGGCATTTATTTAACTTTTTGTTCACCCACATGACTTAATCATAGGTGCCATAAATCAGTATCTTTCAATAAATTATGATTGAGATCAAAAGTGATTGTATTTTGGTTTTGTTTAGTGTTGAGATTAACTTCTTTTGCTATAGTAATAGGTGATCCAAGGCTTTAAATATTACTGTCCCTATCACATTTGGCAATTGTTTCCTTGTTGGGGTACTTGTCTTTTAATATATATTTATTTGGAGAAAAACTGTAACCAACATCATTAGCTTGAGCAATAGATATTGGTCAAACTTGGTATGTATAAAACATTGGGAATGTATTTTACCTCACCACTTGGTAGAGTTAACCCAATTGCACCATTTTTATATGCACTTAAAAATCGTTCAATCATTTACGACATGTTGGTTAAAGACTTGATTTTGGTTAAATAACATATTAAAAAAAAAAGTTTGAAAAGTTTTACATGATGGCATTTGTGAGATTTTTACCTATGGACTTTTAAACAAATTAAAAAATAGATTTTTTTCAAAAGTCTATAAAATATTTGAAAAAAGGCTTTTGGATTATTCTTGTGCACATGTGTTAAGAAAATGAACCTCTAAATGGGTTTTAGATTAAATGGAAAAATTGTCCAAGGAACTAATGGACAACCTTTGTAATTCACTTTAACCCATAAAAATTACACTTATTTTGGACTAAAAAAATGGTAATTTCTTATAGGCCATTGGTCCACTCATTCTTGCACCCACCGTCTTTCATGAGGATTATTGTTTCATGTAGATATTAGAATACTTATTCTATTGGTTAAAAACATCACCAATCTTGCATATGACCTTGGCATGGACCTAAGAAAAGCAACACCATCATTATTTGATATTTTAGTACCAACATTATTCAATTCATCAAACATTTGACAAAATCAATTAAAGTATGTTTCTACTTGTTCATTTTTTGCCAGTTTTGGATTATAGGTTTTTTTAAAGGAAATTCTTGACCACCACATTTGTGGTTTGAAATCTATTGATGAGTTGATCTTATATCTCTTTGAAGAACCAAGTGTTTTAGCATGAATTAATTGATTATCTTTCATGCACAATAAAATGTCAGCCTTTGCTTTGACATCTTTTAAATCCCACTTAGGTTGATTAATGAGTGTTGTTGGTATAACATTAGATCTATCAACATATTCCCATATTTTAGCCATAGGAGTTGTTTATAGGGTGAATACATGCTACAATGTAGACAAAAAACTATCACAGTTTGACAATTTTCAATATTTATGGAACTTTGATATATCATGGTGGATATTTGAAAAACATTTTGTAACAAAAAAATTCAATAATGATGGTTTACATCTCAATATATCATTATATTATGAAATTGTAACAAATATGAACAAATAAATTATTAATTGGAATACATTTTCACTTTGCAACAACCTTGTCATAATATTGCAAATGTAAAAAAAAAGCTAATCAAAGGACTAGATTTAGTGGTAGTTTATTTGTAAAAAATTGCACATGTAAAAAGACAACCATAAAAATGATTTTTTAAACCAAAATTCTCAATTTCTTTTCAAGTTGTGAAGTTCATATCAAATGTTTTTAAAACATTTGTTAGTACATTATGTTATAGTAATGATGATGATTGTGATCTTTTTAAGTTGTAAAATGTTCTTCCATTAAAGATGTAGTTGGGTACGTGTTATACATAAAAAGAATGGATTTTCAAAATTAATAAAAAAATGATAGTCTATTGTCAAACAAGGTTCTAAATCAATGTTTATAAAATTATTGGTGTACTTTTACACAATGATACAACTACTAATCAATTGCATACTGATGGATTTAATAATTTATTTTGTGTTTCAAGCTCAAATTAATTACATTTGATCTTTAGAAAATTTCAAAGTGAGTGAAATCTTACATGCTATTACTTTTTATATTATATGTAATCCCAATTTTCCCTAAAATTGTCTACACCATACCATGTATCTACCCTATATAACAACCTAATGTTATAATACCATGTTGATTTTTAAGGTAATGCACATTGCACTTAATTTAAGAAATATTAATTTTTTTGTTGATATTCATTTTCCAATCATGAAAAACACTATACATTAAATGCCTACTTGTGTTTCTCCCACCAAGCACATTAAATACTAATGAAAGGTCACAACATTTTCCAACAATTGTGTCTCTCCACTTTTTCATCTTTTCAATCTGACTATACAAAAGTGTTGTTACAATCCTAACAACTAAGGGACAACTTAACTATAAATTATATTTCTAACACCCCCCTAAGAGAAAGGATGGCACAAGGATTAAATAGGAAAAAGTGGGAGGGTCGAAAGGGACAAGTTTGGAACCTTGTAGTATATACAAGATAGGAGAGAAATAGGGACAAATTGTTAGAGGGATGAATAGAAAAATTAACTCTAAAGTATAACATTCTTTTCATGAGATAAATGTAACAACTCAAATTTCATCATTGGGGTGAATGCAAGGTTGAGTGAACAAAAAACGAATGAAAAAAGAAATCCCCTTAAATCCATTTGAATAGCATTTCTTTTGTGTATTTTCAAGATCTAGGATGACTAAGTAGTTCGGCAATAACAATCCATTGGTTTTAAGCAACTTTTTTTCATTAATATATTATCTAACTAAAATTACATCTTGAACAACCATAATGTCAATGATTATTCAAGCATATATATATATATATATAGTCACATGTAAAGTCCTTATGTTTATCTTAAATGTCCATCACAACTTTTTTAAATTCATGTATTATGCATAAAACATTCATATCATGTATAAATATTCAAATTAGTAACTTGAAACCAAGTCCATATATTGATAACTCCAAATTTTAGAACACATTCACTGGATCTAGGTTATAGCTACACTGCAAGATCTGGTGAAGTAACATCCACATTGGTTGAGTCAAGTAATGCAATGGTGGTTTGTTTGTTGGTTCAGTTTGTTTGCTCATGCATGGGCAAGAGGTTTAGGCACAAAACTTCACACTGACCCACCTGTTCTCAAAGTCAATCTGTTCATAAAACTTTTAGTGCATCTTCTCACATGCAACTTCCTTTACAGGTCCTTCCCAATATGCTGGTTATGTTCCACTTTCACTTGTACTCTTTAGATTAGTCACAAAAACTCCCAAGTCCATTGGTTGATGTTTGACATTGACATAATTGGTCATAACAAAGATAAGTTAGTTAATTGCACATTAAGGTGAACTAAAAAGGGCACATTGAAGTCCATAAAGCACCAAAAATGACTTAACTCTGGGTGTAAAATTTGAATTCTAGTTGTTTCTAAATTTTATATTTGACACAAAGCATGTATCCTATTAATGTCATTTATTGTAAAAGAAAAGCTTCAATTCTTTGATTGCAATGAAGCATCCAAACTTTTATACAAATTGATAGTTTCATGAGGATATGTCAAATTAAATATCAAAGTTTCCATGCTCAAGCCCTTTGTTTTAGTATTGCAATTAACACCACAATCATACTAGAAAAAAAATACTTGACACTTTGAATTTATAGATCGTCGAATGTGAGTCTAGCCCTTTGTTTTAGTAAATTGCAATTAACACCACTATCGTACTATAAGAAGAATACTTGACACTTTGCATTTATAAATTTTGGTGAAACAACTTTGCATTTATAAATTTGGGTGAAGCAACTTTGCATTTATAAATTTGGGCTCTGCGTTGCTTCACACTATTAGTGACAATAATTTTTTAAAAATACAATAACTTTCTTATGATCATTTTTTTTAAAGATAAAATTTTATAAATTTCACTATATGCCATTTCGTTTCGTTAATATTTTTATATTCTTGGTGTGAGGGGCAAAATGTCAATGAAAAGTCCAATTTATTAAATAAGTTCACAACAAGATACAAATAGACAAAAACATTAAAACGGTGCAAGATAAATTTTTTTAAAAAACGATTCTAAATTAAAATTTGATTTATGACGAATTATAGTTTGCAATGACTCTAAAATTATGGCAGTGCCGATCATACTTGACACTTTGCATTTGTAAATTATCCAATATGAGTTCATAAATGTTTGTATGGACTATGATTAAAGATGTTCCATCATTTTAAAAGTCCATCTCGCAATGAAATGAAGATATTTTATCACCAGTTTTTTGTTTTGTTTTGGTTTTTCTTTTAGGTGTTTGCATAAGTCTTTTTACATTGATTGGTTAGATGAATCCCTTCTGAACATTTGAGGTTGTTCCAATTTTATATGTAATTGTAACAAGCCTACCCTCGAAATTGCAAAAACTAGCACTCTGACAGTCTATAAATGGCCTGTCTAGTATGCAACTACCCCATTTATAACTTATGATGTTGAAGGTCACTGAATAAACAAGTGATTGTGAAACATCATTATGAAATTTCCATTGCAGATACGAGATTGAAGGTCACTGAATAAACAAGTGATTGTGAAACATCATTAAGAAATTTCCATTGCAGATACGAGAATCACACAGCAACAGCACTGTTGGAACAAGTACCAAAGAAAACGTTCACAAATGTACTGCTCACAGGTCCAAGCACTCTCATAACAGCTTGTACTTGGTGTAGAACAGAAAATGGACGGTCTGGCATGTACACGCCGACGACACTCCAAGCTTTGTGATTTTTTTTCTCTCTTTGGTTTACTAATGCTTTATTCAGCAACTCCTCCCTCGTTCGGTTTTCCTTCAAGGTTCCAAAAAGACACGGCTATCTTACAATTGCGCTAGAAAATGGCAGCTTTGAAGTGTTCTCATACCTGCTGCACGACTCTATTTCATTTGTTTGCAATCTTGGCGTCCTTTTGACGGTGTGCAGCGGATTCGCTCTCAAAAGCGTTTGCATGCTCGCTATGCCTTGCCGCTTCCTTCTGTGCGACATGACTGCCTTGTGTACGATCGAACTCACGGTGCGCGTTTGGATTGATGTCTACTCCGCTATCTTCTTCTTCTTCGGCTATTTCTCTGGCCATCTTCCGTTCTTTTATAGCCTTCGCAGCCTCGCCGTATATCTGACCGAAACCTTCATCACTCGACCGCGTGCTGTATCCCGCTCCATACGAGTCTGACATATCATCCCTACAGACAAAACATGCACACAGGGGCGACAAGCGTTACAGACATGTTCTCAAACTCTCCGTGGTCACTTCCAGGCAGTCATAGTATCGCATTACTAATGCTTTGGTGGACATAATAATATATTCAACAGCAGGCGTAACCGATGTCGCACAATTTGCTGATTGACGATGGTCACTCGACATACGTGACGAAAATCCGCAGACGAAACCGCGGTGCAATCTATAGCAACTAACACATGAAAGCTGACCTTCTCGTCGGAATTCCATACCTACTGCTGAGGGGTTGCTGACTCTGCTTCAAATCAACGCCTGAACCCGTACTCTCGTGCTCAATCCCATCCCCTTCCATAGAAACCTGCTCTGATTTCGAGCTTGACTCGACGCAAAACTGACGATGCCGAGCCCTCGACCGGAGATCACCCCCGCGTATTTGTAGTACCTCTTGATGCACTGCAGTGTGCGCGATCTGGGAACAAGCTGACAGTCTGGAGGACGAATTAACACTAGCATCAGAGCAATATACAACAGCCTTTCGAACCGGAGGACTTACCAAGAGCAATGAGCGTGAGCAAGGCAGATATGCAGCCAAAAATTGGTACTGCATCTCAATATCTTCTTGTTTTTTTGGTGTGTGTTCTCGCTCTTCCTTGCGATCTTTGCTTCCCGAATAAACGCTTGTGATCAAGATTGCTTGAACCTTGCAACCTTGAGTTAGTTTTTTTCTTAAAAAGTGGAAAATTGCACAGGTGCCGAGAGAGAGAGAGAGGTGTAGACGTCAGCGATTCTTTCTCACACATGCATTTGGCGCAACGGAAAACGGCGATGGCGCTTAAGGTAGACCAAGTGGCAAGCGCTGCATGCAATACAATGCAAAGGCACGCGTGGAACAGAGACGGGAGGTCCACGGTTCTTTGATTTTTTACAAAACTGTTGGTCAAGGGTACATATATACCTGACCCTTCTTACCCACCGATTCTTTCTTTGGAACCAAGAGAACCGGCGTGTAACCCTGGTTGGAACTTTAAAGCCAGTAATTACCAGTGTGTTGTGGGTATTTGAATTTTTAAAGAACCGTAGGATGTTTCTTTCTGGTTTTTAAAAAATTTCAAAATCAAAGAACTGTCAGTTTCAGTTCTTGGGGGGGGGGGGGGACCAAAAAAAAAAAACAAACATGTTTTTGTTTTGTTCAAAAATCTCAAAAAAAACAGCGGTTTCCGACCAAGGTGACAGAAACCCAC
>Ga0116231_10003560_pt1 | contig 32261 bp, 16 predicted proteins | sample S1TSphgellanicum_2_FD_89695 | JGI IMG/M metagenome (GOLD analysis project Ga0116231, IMG submission 89695) | Host-associated microbial communities from peat moss isolated from Minnesota, USA - S1T2_Fd - Sphagnum magellanicum MG | ecosystem: Host-associated > Plants > Peat moss > Unclassified... | reverse complement strand
TAATAATATCATGTCTAGTAATTGGATCCAACAAGTGCATGTTATGAATATTACATTGCATGTACCTAAATTCATGAGTACAATTGTTTCACTGAATTTGTCTAAAATTCAATCAATACTTGACATGTCAGATATTGCATGAACTCAAAGGTGGGGGGGGCCCAAAAGAAGTGCATCAAAATTTTAACACAAATATTCAAAAGCTATTTGTTCTGCCAATCTTGGACTTAAGGATTACAAGCACCAATGTGATGTATGCCACCAAAGGCTTCTTAAGCTAAATTGCACCTTTTTTTTATTAGTGTGAACCCTGTGCATAATGCACAGGTGTGTTATTTCAACAATGTTTGGTTGATGTTTTTGGTTTTTTAAAAAAACTTTTCTTTTCAAACAATTGTCCGTGGCCAATATTCGTCCGGAGTCATTGTCATTGACAGACCAAGTAATATATATATGTGTGGTTGATGTTTTTGGTTTTTTAAAAAAACTTTTCTTTTCAAACAACTGTCCGTGGCCACTATTCGTCCGGAGTCACTGTCACAGACAGACCAAGTGAATTAATATATATGATTAAATGATGTGGGGTATGTTAATTTTGTGTGGAAAAAGTGGTTTCAAAGCCAAGTCTTGACCATAAAATTTGCGGACATGGCTAAATCATGCCCAACCTCTTGAAGCTAGTTGCTTCTAATTTTCCCTCAATTGAAGGTAAGGGTTGCCAAAGAGCATGATTTAGGATTAGGACTTTGCCTAACAACACTTGGACACCATTGGTGTCATCACATCTCAAAGGGTTGATGCGAGGAAGTGGAAGGTTTTTCCATGCTTGAATATGGTCCTTGGATGTTTTTTGTAAGTAATGGAAGAAAATGGGTGACATTTGAAAATTGAATTTGTTTCATAGGGCACATAAACTTGAAAGTGGAATTCTTTTGAAATAACTCTTGTCATCAGTGCTTGACCCCGCCCCCAAATTTCCAAAGGGGTCACCATTTAATCTCAAACTAGCATGGACTATGTTGTTGGCCCAAGTGTGAACTCATTACCCAACTAATTAAATTTGAAGTTTTACTAATTTTTTATGGAATTTCCTATTATGTTCTTTAATAGAGAGAAGAGCAATTTATGATTATATAAATGGAAGAGCACAGTCACCATGTTCATACACCCTAAAACAAAATAAAAATCCACACTCCACCCCAAAATATTGGAGCCGCACCTATTGGTCATTTCCCCAAAAATAAAAAAGAAGCCCCCATGCCACCCACTGGTTCACCACCAGTCGACACAAAATCATTAGTAGTAATGAAATGTGTAGGGTAATGCCCCAGCCCGAGGGCATTGCACAGCACAAAAATTGAAGGATTTTTGATGATTTTTTTTAATTGCCTTTTTTTCTTGTGATATCCGCAAGATACCCACCGGGTATCACAAGAAACAAACAAGAGACATTTCAGAAAACAAAACACTGGCTTGAGACAAGACAAAACACACACACACATGGTATGGTCATACCCTTGTGCTCAACTAGGTAGTGTCCTTGCGATGTTCCCTCACATGACTTCAGGATGTCTCTTCAAAGTATTGAATAGTGTTTTAATTGTTCCTTCAAAAAGAAGTGAAATTCAGGAGGAGTGAGTGCAATTGAAATGCCATTGGCAACAACAAAACTAGCAGGCTCACTGCATAATGACTTTGTCCTTTTACAACAAGCTTGAACCAAAAGATGTCAGAACCCTTTGGGGGGGGGGGGGGCTAAAAATTGCATTTTACCTATGTAATCAAGAGCCTTGGTATGAACACAATGTCATGTGAAGCAAAAGGAATTTCGCTCAATTTCACCAATACAAAAAATGATGTATTCTTCCATCTTAAGTTATAATTGTTGTTTTGCACAGGCATAAAATAAATTGTTAGTTCCAAATGTAATGGTTAAAAGAGGATCATTAGATCAAATAGATTGTCATAATTTAAGTTTTTTTCCGTCTGCTTTCATCTAGACCCATCTTTAGTTTCACCTCTTTTATTTCTTCCCTCATTTTTAGTCTATTTTGAGTGATTAAAAACTTGATGGGTGCGCTAACTGGTGCTTTACAAAACTTCTTTGTACACCAGAGGCAAGGAGGCAACAATCAAAGATTTTAAGCTTGAAATCCTATTCTGTTTTAATTCACTCATCGTCAAACACCACTGATGACCCCTTACACAAAATACCTCATATTTTCCCCATTCCTTTATCAAATTGAATCATAATCTTATGAAAAATGAGAAGATCATGGAACCATGTAACATGGTTAGGTAATTTTAATGGTCTTGTCCAATGGCTTCATGCCATTTCATGTATGTTAAAGCCCTGGAACCGGGCATTTGTAGGGCATTTTAGAAATGCCCTAGACCCTAGGGTAGAATCTCCGGTCCACAGCATAAATGTGCAGCTGCTCTTGGGACTTGAGTAAGCCCCATACTTGAAAGGAAATTATGTTTTTTCATAATTTCTCTCCATACAATGGGAGGACGAGCATTAGGGTATGGGCATTTCAAGCAATTTTTTAATTTATTTTTTTCAATTTCTCGATGGAGCGAGAGTGTCGAGAATCACTAGGCAGATTGTGACTTCATTGGCGACATGTTTCCAATTAACTCTTAAATATTGTAGCCAATACATATATGGATTTGGTGACACTAACCCCAAACCAAATTTATAAAATAAAAAAAGGGTGGTCACAATCCGCATGGCAAAATGCTTCTCTAAACATTTTGCTTTTTTTTGTGCCTCAAATGGGACTTACACATACTACTATCCCTTCAAACTTCAGCAGGGCAAAACAAGAGAGAATGAAGGTTGCCGCTACATTCAAATGGGCCCCCACAAATCGCATCACATGCCCCAACTTTGGAGCCTCACAATTGGTCCAAAATGAATATTATCTCTAGAGACGGTGTGCCGGCGGAAGCTTATCATCATGTCCTTGGGGATGCAAAATTCACATCCCCACCAATAATGGCAAATAGATTCGGTGTTGCCCCCAAGTAGTAAGCGTCCGCAAAAGTCCTTATGCAATGTGATAAAAATGCAATCTATCATGTTTGACTTCCCAGCCATAAAATGTAGGCCAAAGTAGTTGAAGAGTTGAAACGGCTGCATTCACACTTTGTGGGCGAAGTAGTTGAAGAATTGAAAAGAACCACCACATTCACACTTTGTGGGCGAAGTAGTTGAAGAACTTGAATGGAATTGCATTCACATTTTCTTAAGTGGCAATTAGAGTAGGGGGCAATAGGCTTGTCGAGTTGTCGAGTTGCTCCAAGAGCAACTCGACAAGCCTAAGGGTACCCAACCCTAAGGGTCACTTTAGATGGGGTCCAGGGTCCAAAATCCCACAAACTGAATCTTTGATCTAGACACTCCTTCACATTTTTAAGAAAAATATTCTCAAGGGCACAATGGGTGTGCTCCAGGTATGGGGCCCAATTTGAGGGTTTGATTGATAAAAAAGTGCAATTAACATGTATGAAGAATCATATGACTTTTCTTGTTTTTTTTCTCACCTTATTCCTGTTGCTTTTTATTTTTTTATTTTATTTTATTTTCTTACCCACACACACAATGGATGAACATAAGCACAAAATATTGGTGATCCTAGTTTTTATATGATCATGCATTGAATCATTGAAGACATGATATCATTCCAAGAAATGACTAGTATCGCACAATATTAAAATATGATAAATGCATTGTTATTTTTTTAAAAGTTTGTTAACATGAGATAAAGAGTTCAAAGCATATGGAAGTATGAGAAGGCAACAAGATACATGCAAAAAAAAAGAATAATTTTTTTTTCAAAACAATGTTTTATCAGCATATGAGAAAAACCTACGATACATTTCATTCACTAATTCAACCTCCAATGTTAAGCTATAACAAGTTCAAGTTTTGAACAAAAAACTACAAACAAGAGAGGAAACATCCTTGTAAAAGTTAAAATAACAATGGCCTTACAAGATTAGGTAATAGGATTTCAATGCGAATGTGCAAGGAAGTACACAACAAAGCAAAAAATACAATATTCATTATATTTTTAAAATTTGTGCAACAATAAAAAAAATTTAAAACCATTGGTGATAATTAACTACAAACAAAATCAAAGAAATCACTTTTGGTTTTGAAAACTTATATGGAATTCCTTACAATTTTTGCCATCGATGGTAGACATATTCAAATTATTACAGATAAGATAAACCTAAAATTATACCATTATACTATTATGTAAAGGTTTGAATAATTATTGCAAATGATGATGTCATTTTGAAAGCATATCAAATTATTTTTAAAATTTAAACAAATTTAAAAAATACTAAGTACAATGTTTTATGCATGCTTTTCATTATTATATATTCATTAAATTCAATATAAAAATTATTCCACATTTTTTCATCATTTTTTTATAAAAAATTATGTAAAAACATTTTTAAAACTTATAACATTAATGTTATTTTTGACACTAAAACATGAAAATTGAACATTAATTATTAGTGTGATTGCACTTGATACAAGGATGTTAATGAAAAGAACTTTTCGAATGTAAAAAAATAGGTCTAGAATTTTACTTTAAAAAATCAATCCACATGACAATTTCATATATTTATACAACATGTGTTTGCCAATTTTAATGGCTTTGATATGGATAGGGCATTAAAAGTTGAAAAAGAAACACAAGTAGAAAAAATATAACAATTAGCAACATGAAATGAGCTCATTTTTAAAAATGGTTGAAGGGTGGAATCATATTAAACATTTTTTTAATTTTTAAACGACCCCACCCATTTTTGAGATGGTTAAAGGCTAGAGTCAAATTTGAAAATCAAGGATCTCTAAAAGAAGTCATGGCCAAGAGAAAGATTGGAAATCAAATTGCCAAAATAAGTCCCAATTATTATTTCAATGTTTTGAATGTGAATGTGAATTGTTTGGCATGCTTCATACATGCATAGTTTGGTCCACTTTAGTCTACATTCACCTCAAAGTATCATGTTGTCCAAATTCCCCCCTAACTACCATCACCTTTTGAAGTACTATCAATTTATGTTTGGAATTTTGGATTGGTTGCAACTTCATCAATTTCATTTACAAATGTTATCACATGTTTCATCAAACTTCAATTTCAATGCCACCAACTATCCAATGCATCATAAAAAGAACATTTAGGGCAATCTATTTGAAATGTCATTTCCAATCTTATTGTTTTTTTGTTTTATAAATTGCATTGAACTTCTACTTGCAAGCAATTGGAGCAAAAAACCATTCAATCTATGAGTTGAATTTTGACCTTGAAATAGAAAAATCAGAATTGATGTACAACGATAAACCACATGTTATTTGTGTCAACTCACTTCAAATGATGATAACTTGATGGTTAGATCCTCCCTTCCCCCTCCCCAAGGAGACAAAGGTTCAATCCACATTGTTGCAAAGGATGTATGACCTTCAATGGGGAAAAGGGAGGTAAGGCTAAGGAACAAAGGTGAAGACTTCCACTGACCTAGTTGGCCCTTGATCTAGATATGAAAATAGTCTTTTGCAATTTTTTTATCATTGTTTTAAAAGTTATATTGAGGCAAAGATGAATAGGGTTTCAAGGTTTTAAGTTGCAATACTTGTATTCAAAAAAGTATTAATGTTAAAACAACTAGGGTCTCAAGTTTTCTTCACAAATTTTATCAATATGAACATGCCAAAGGTTTCAAGCTTCAAATGTAAGATAAACTTCTTCTTTTTAAATTGTCAACTAAATATTAAATTACACAACTTTAGTTATGCAATATTTCATTATCCACCCAATTTTTCACAACCTTGTTGCCTTCTTCATCTTCTTATTTTATACCAACCACAACCACCCTCTTCTTCAACAAAATTTGTATTTGAAAAAGGTAGTTAGTTTTTTTTTTTTAATGTATAAATTTGAATTTTTTTCAACTTGTGAAAATGGTTGCTTCAACCATCCATAAGTTGCACTTTTTGTCCTAATGTTTGAAACATCTTCATTTCATGTACATTTGCAAGGGTTGAAAATGCACTCCTTTTAACAACAACCTTGTGTGGATTTACAAATCCAACCACATCAATAGTAAAATTGTTCATAAATAGAATAGTGGGCATGCATTCAACAACATCGTCAATCCATGAAATGTCTTTCAATTCTTGCACAACTTTTTAAATGAAGAATAAAAGATTGTGACGTAATGGATAACAAAATAAAATAATGGGAGAAGCTACCTTGGATCCTAGCCTGCATATTAGATGTTCTTCAAACCATGAGCTCCCTTTTGAGCTACTAATTGATTTCCCTTCCAAAATAATGCCATGTAAGTGCCACTTTAATTTGGCACTTCTTGGTTTTCAATCTTAATTTTAAAATGTTGGGTTCAATTTATGTCTTTTGACCAATGAAATTGCATTGTTTCATTGGAACCTCCCCTTGGGACCTTTATTTAAAATGACCTTAATGTAATTAAAAAATATTAAAATTAAACTATGAACAAACATTTATGGGTTTAATGTTATTCATGCACTTTTAAAAAAACACAAAAGTTCATTGTTAGTTACCATTTTGATGTGGCTTTTAAAGCCCTTAACAATAAGGAACATTACCAAAATAATCAAGTTAATGGGTTTAGGCACTAATAAACCAACTATTAAACAACTAATGGCAATACACTTCAAAAAATGCAACCATATTCTTCCATCTTATATATTAAAACTACAGTGTCTGTTTGTCTATCTATCCGTCTTTTACTTATCTTTTACTTATTTCTTTTTCTTTGACGTCATTTCGCTTTCATTACCTCTCTGGCGTAATCCCATTGGCTCCCGTTCCCTGTGGAGTGTTTTGGGGGGTGGGGGAAGGGAGAGCCCGGTGAAGCACGGGGGGGGGCACGGGCGGGGAAGGACCAAGCGGGGGGAAGCTCGACGGGTGCATTATGCACCAGGTTCACATTAGTTTTAAATTAAAGCATTAAAGATGGGGTTGGCTCCTTTTTTTCTTCCACCCCTTATAGGTTTGACATAACAACAATAATGATTACTAAAAGTAAAGTTTATAAGTAATAATAATTATGACCTATGGAAGAAAGATGAATAGGTGTGATGAATAAATAATAACCGTATGGGCCTTATGCATAACATTTTTTGATTAAAAGCCTACTTTGGGTGTCTCCATGCTAACACAAATCAACCCTACACCTTCGAGTTGATTTTTTTTAAGAATATTATCAAAATATCCCCATTTGTAAGTTTAGAAAATCATCAAAAAGATATTTTGACCTTACAAGATGTTGCATTATACTATAATATAAAAATAAGTCCAAAGAATTTCCCCCAAAATATGTCATGTTTCATGAATTTCCTTAAATATAAAAATATTTATAATGTTTAATGAATTATTTTAAGTATTATATCCTCATTAGATCCATTCCAAATCATTCCACATATTTTTCATAATATATTAAAAACATTGTCATAAATGCTTTTAAATGACTTACAACATTTTTTTTTTTGGACACAAACATGAAAATTAAACAATGGTTACAACTTTTTTGGTTCATGTTATTGTGACTACACCCTTTTGGACTCATGTATGGGTTAATTAATTATTTTAATTTATCAATTAGTTAGAATTCATTTGGAACAAAACACTAGATTTTTTTAAATGTGTCAAATAATATAGAGGTTCATTCATGAATATGATGAATGTTAAAAAATATTTGTAGGTGTCATAATATTATTGGTTTAAAGCTAATGAATCATAACATTTATTAGATTTAAATGAAAAAAGAAAACTATTCATTCATTTTTCGCAAAAGGTTGTGGGTGGAGCTTTGGGTTCATTCTCCATTTCAATGTTTTCATGTTGTTAGACTATTGTTAGGCCTTGTGATAGGATTTTAAGTGTAATTAACCTATAATATTATAAGTCCATGTGTTGTTTGATTATGGAAAAGTGCACTAAAGAAAATTATCACATGTCATTGATTGTTGAATTATAATGTTTATTTTCATCCGTTGGTATTACTTTTTTATCCTACTTGCATTCTTTTGTTTCATGGTAATTGAATTAAAACTAGTGGGCCCTTCATTTGCCCTTGAGTATATTCAACTTCTTGTAAGGTCACCCATCCCAACATTATTCCAATAGAAATGGCCTTAATTTCAAAATTCTTATGGAACTTGTTAAATTCATTATTTAAATTAATCTTCAATAATACAAATCATTTAAAATTCAATAACTTTTGTTCCATTCGTCCAAAAATTGGAAAACAACAAATGTGCACATTATTTCAATGATTTTTTTTTAATGAATAGGTATATCAAAAGTGAAATAATGGGTTTTGTGGTTTGGGAAGGTCACAACATGGTCACACCCAAACAAAACAAACAAACAAACAACTACCTTATTATATGTATATTATTTAGATATATCATTATCATTTGATATTAGAGACATGTGACTAATGTTAGTTTAATATTTGGTAGAAAAGAAAAAAAATATGACTCCCTCTTAATAAGTGTAACCTACCTTCATATGCTGCATGATTTATGTATGAACTTATATTCATGATGTCATTCACCTCATGCTTTATCATGGGTAAAACCCAAGGGGGAAATTTAAAAATGCAAGGTTAAGTTTGGCTACCACCTTGTTTTATGCCTTTTATTGTGGAAATGTAACCACCTTTGGGTTTTATCGTACACATTCATCTAGTGCAAAAAAATGTAAAAATTTAAATTTAGAAAAAAAATGATAAATTTACAACTTTCAAAGTCAACTTCGATGAAAGAATACCCTACCTTTTTGTTAAATTAAAGGGGAATTAATTTTTAAAATTAGATGAAAAGAACTATGAATTATATAAAAATTTATAATCCATGTAGATGAATCTTTTAAAATTTTCATCTCCATATAAGCATCACCAACACTTCCTTAATTTTCCATCGTTAGCTCCTTCTGACCTCCCCCCTATAAAACCATACAAAAACAAGGCACACATAGGCTCTTAGTGAAGTCATTGTTAATTCACACAATGCACATCACCTTTTTAGCTCTTCATCCTCCTTTTGCCTTTCCAAACTTTTTGCACTTTACATATTCCATGCATCCATTTAAACTTACAACTTTATTTTTGAATAATCTCAAGATATCGTATGAATCTATTATGATGATGGAAAGTAATGGACATGAGACATAAATAGAAAACCAAAGTTGAGATATTTGAGAAGCCCATGTGTTTAACCTTTACTAACTCTAACCTCAAGTGCTAAAATGGCCTTATAATTTACAATTGATTGATTTTGACAGTTGGTCATCAAATTTACCTTCCATACAATAATGGTATCATATTTTGTGAATTTTAAATGTGTAAGTTTTCCTTTTGATTGTTCCATGAATAAGATTACCAATAGAAAGGGTTAAACCAAGCTTCCAATTAAGAAATTATATTTAAATGGTATTTTTATTAAGAAATTTAAAGAACTAAATAACAATCAAGCTTCCATTTATATGTATTGTTGTCACTCTTGACATTATTCACAACTTATATCTCAAATAATTTTGATATATATTTGGTAACCCCCCCCCTCTACATCAATGGATTGTGCCAAATATTGATATGTTTGTACAAAATATATACAAAACATATTGAAATGTGTACCAATTCATACCTGAGGATGGTTTTTAAGCACCTATAATATTCTCAAAAAATCTTATAAACACAATCACAAAAATAAAGTAATAATTTTTAAAAAAACTTGATTTGAATGGACAATCTTAGAGCATCTCCAATAGTGGGCCTATAAACATGCATTGTATGAATAATGTAAAGACCCATATGTTCAACCTTGTATTCTAATTAATTCATGAAGAGTTTTCAACCCCAATAATCACCATGTTTTGATCATCATCATCTTCAACAAAATCCCATCAAATGTCACATAGAAAGTAATTCAACTTTTTGTGGCACTTTGCACACAAGTTGTTGAAATGGCCCAATCGTGGAGGCAATGATTGCTTTTGCATCCATAAGAATACATGGATAAGGAAACACATGAAGAACTATTTCTTGGTAGAGCTATGGTGGCACTTTACATTTGACACAACAAACCTTCAAAGAAGATACAATTGTTGTAGAGTAGGGCAACCAAAGAATTTGCAAAGGGATTAACATCAAGGCCATGTCAAGGTTTTTATAAATTATTTTGCAAATCTTCACTGATGCATGGTGAAGAATTATTTAAGCATTGTTATAGAAGCACTAATAGATTAATCTTGAAATTATGAGTAGTGTTTGTGAATATGACATGTTTTTTGATTTACCAAATTATATAGGTAAACTTGAACAATTTTCTATTAGAAAATGCATTGTTATGTTTCAACATTTGCATATGGAATAAACACCAACTTTGTAGATGAATATTGTAGATTTGGCAAAAGCACCACAATTGAATGCCTAAAGTTATTTTTGTAAACATAGTGGCAATAATCTTTTAGTTGATGTACTTGCAATAACCCAACATATTTGACATAGGAAAACAACTCCATATTAATGTAGACTAGGGTTTCTCAAAAATGTTGGTGAGTTTCAACTACATGCATTATAGGTGGAAGAACTACCATATGGGTTAATAAAACCAATTTTGGAATAAAAATGGAGGCAAGTCCATAATCTTGGAAGCATTTGCAAACCAATCCCTTTAGATTTGACATGCATTCTTTTGGCTTCTTGGTGGGAACAACAATGTCAATGTTTTAGACTAGTCCCCCATCATTTTCAATTTGTTGAATGGAATAGGTAGGGGGTTCAATTTTGTGGTGAATGGGACAACCTACCTTTAATACTATCTTCTAACAAATGGCATTTACTCACAATGATTTTGTTTTGTGCAAACCATACACAAAACCCAAGATGTAGAATAATAAGATTTTGCAAAGATGAAAATAGTGAGGAATGATATGAAGAGGTATTTTAAAATCTTATAACCTTGACTTGCCATCATTCAAAACCCTTGCAGAATATGACAAATGGATATAATCAACAAAATCATGATTGGTTGTGTGATAATGCACAATATTATAATTGAAAATGACAAGGATAATAATGTTGAATGATTGTTTGATCTTGCATTTATGTAGGCTAATTGAAGTGTGGATTGACTATCTGAACATACATGAAAAACATTAAAAAGTTGAAGAATTCACAAATTCATTACAATTTGATATTAGATTTAGTAGAATAGTTGTGACCCATGAAAGGCTTTGATTGATTTGATTGAAATTAAAATCTCCATTGCCTTTATTATTACAGTCTTATGGATGTAAAAATTGTGGTTGGTGAATGATTATCAAATGATTATGGAATGTATTTAAATTGTGTTATATATGTTATAAAATTGTTTGCAAAATTTGAAGAAAATATAAATCCATTACTCTAATGGGATGTATTGTCATATTAATTGGGTGTATTGCACGTGCATCCTCATTGTAGTATGCACATAGAGAGCAATTCAACTTTTTGTGGCACTTTGCACACAAGTTGTTGAAACGGCCCAAACAAGGAGGCAATGATTGCTTTTGCCTCTATAAAAATACATGGATAAGGAAAAAGGCGAAGAACTATTTCTTGGTAGAGTTGTGGTGGCACTTTACATTTGACATAACAAACCTTCAAAGAAGACACAATTGTTGTAGGGTAGGGCGACCAAAGAATTTGCAAAGGGATTAACATCAAGGCCATGTCAAGGTCTTTATAAATTACTTTGCAAATCTTCACCAATGCATGGTGAGGAATTATTTAGGCATCGTTATAGAAGCACTTATAAATTACTCTTGAAATTATGAATAATGTTTATGAATACGATCTATTTTTTAATTTACCAAATTATATAGGTAAATTTGAACAACTTTTTATTAGAAAATGCATTGTTATGTTTCAACAATTGCATATGGAATAAACACCAACTTTGTACAAAAATATTGTAGATTTGGTGAAAGCACCACAATTGAATGCCTAAAGTGATTTGTGTAAACATAGTGGCAACAATCTTTTAGTTGATGTACTTGTAACAACCCAACATATTTGACATAGAAAGACAACTCAATATTAATGTAGACTAAGGATTCTCAAGAATGTTGGTGAGTTTCAACTACATGCATTATAGGTGGAAGAACTACCATATGGGTTGATAAAACCAATTTTGGAATAAAGATGGAGGCAAGTTCATGATCTTGGAAGCAATTGATTATGGATTCCTTTATATTTGATATGCATTCTTTTGACTTTTTGATGGGAACAACAATGTCAATGTTTTAGACTAGTCCCCCATCATTTTCAATTTGTTGAATGGAGTAGGTAAGGGGTTCAATTTTGTGGTGAATGGGACGACCTACCTTTAGTATTATCTTCTAACAAACGACATTTATTCACAATGATATTGTTTTGTGCAAACTATACACAAACCCCAACATGTCAAATAGTAACACTTTGCAAAGATGAAAGGAGTGAGGAACAATGTGAAGAGGTGTTTTAAAATCTTACAACCTTGATTTGCCATCATTCAAAACCCTTGCAGAATATGACAAATGGATATAATCAACAAAATCATGATTGGTTGTGTGATTATGCACAATATTAGAATTGAAAATAACAAGGATAACAATGTTGAATGATTGTTTAATCTTGCATTTATGTAGGTTAATTGAGGTTTGAATTTCCAAACATACATGGAAAACATTAAAAAGTTGAAAAATTTACAAATCCATTACAATTTGAAATAAATCTAGTAGAATAGTTGTGACCCATGAAAGGCCTTGATTGATTTGATTGAAATTAAAATCTCCATTGCCTTTATTATTGAAAGCTTATGGATGCAAAAATTGCGACTTGTGAATGATTATCAAATGATTATGGAATGTATCATTCTTTGGTTATCAACCCCTAAGTTTGTTGTTACAATCAACTCCTATCTACTAAGGCACATGGTGTAGTGGATAATTCATTGTCTCTAAACATAAAGTAATTATATGTAGAAACACACTCCTTTTAAAATGACACACATGAAGAAATCATAATGTAACTTATCTCCAAACAAATTGCTGAAACTTGGTGAAAAAGAAGGTCCCTGCTGCCCAAGTAGTAGTTTTTATTTTTATCTTCATCTTCATCTCTAATCGTTGGTCCACATTAATCAAGGCGCATGCATAAACAAAACCACACCATTGGAAATGCATCCAACGAAAACACAACAACACAAGAAGCGCCATAAAAAATAAAAGTTCATAATGCACATAACTTGCAAACAAACAAATTGCATAAAAAATAGTCACATTAATAAAAACATTACCTTCACAACACCATTAACCACCAAGAAATCAATCATTTTCTACTTTTGATAGTTTGACAACATTGTTCTATTCACTTTAGGGTTTCATCTTGAATGCTTTCATCACATTGATTTCTCATGGTCCTTACAACTTTTTTGTAATTCCAATTGCCCATTGGGGTGTGCATTTGTTACAATTATTCCTTGAGATCATCGCTACATGAATGCAAACACTTAGGTATACAATCTTTCATTAGAAATGTTCTTCTATCATTACAACATTACATTCAATATTTAATAAGAGTCAAAGTCCAAAATTTTGCATCAAAACATTACACATGCCTCCATTTGATGGACAAGACAATTTCACAATAATTATCTCCTTGATGGTTGTTTTATGACCATAGTTTACAAGCTTTTATGGCCAATCATTTTGGATGATTGAGATTGATACCTCTAAAACTACAACGGTGTCTCCAACTCTCGTTTTAGATTGTGATCCCAATGAAACCAAATTTTTTTCTACATGCCCTCTTGTTTAATAGTTATTAGAATCAATGATCTTTTTTGTGGTGAATTTTTTGGCATTTTGTGAAAAAAATTTAGGGCTTCAAAACATGGTCCAAAAGATTTTCAAAAATATTATTTCATAAAACTTGCCACGTTTTAGACTACAGACCTATGAATGCCACTTTTTTTTAAAAGATTAGGGTATATGTTCATTGTCGATAATCTTTAGTAGAGATGAGGAAACCATCCTAAATGGACATGGGTTTAGGGTTCCCCAATTTCAGCTTGAACAATCTAGACTTTTCAAGTTTGAACCCACCACTTTGGGAAGTTTACTAAGGCACATTCCCAACGTCAGTGGCAGGTACGGTAGTTGCAAAGCTTCAAACACCAATTCAAAATAATACACTTGTTGGCTTACGATTCGGGCACGGAGACACAAATAATACAAATGGTCGCTTATGATTTGTGTACCTAATTTGTGCAAAAGACTCCAATTCTCAATCTCCCTCTAAAAACATATTTTTTTTCACACAAAAGTTGTGGCATTTTTGTCCCATTGGTTTGGGCCACCAAAAGTTCCGGGTTTTTTTTTTTTTTCCTTTTTTCCTTCCTTCCATACCCGAGATTCTAAGTACACTACGTATGGGCCACCTAAGGTGTGGACTAGGTAACCCACAAGAGTGTTCAGGTTACCTTGAATAGTCTAGGCACATGAGCACTGAGACTCTTCGCAGTAACCAACGCACTCAAGCTGGTTACCATACATAGCCTACCATTGAGAGGTTTGAGAGTAATATTGTAACTCTCTCGTCCATGGATGAAAAGTCAAGTAACCTTATTGTAGAGTGTTTGAAAAACATGTAACCCTCCTGTTGATCGAGGAAAACTCATAACCGTCATCTGTCCGTCTGGATGATGTATACATAAGGGGGAAAAAGAGCCTGAGGTTTTGCATCTCAAGCAAAGCAACTAGTTGAAGACTAATCAGAAGCTTGAGAACCACCTCTGAACCAGTGTGGTGCAAGTATTTGGTTAATTATACCCTCCCAAGTTGGATTTTTTCAAATTCCAAAAGATGTACCCATAGAGGAAGGGTGTTTCATTAGCCCCCAAAAAAGCACCCGGACCCATACACTTATATGGAGACTGTAAATTCTTTTTCGTCGGGCTGTGTCTGGATGATACCCATGACCTTATGAAGTACCTTCTTGTGGGTAAATAAGGCATACAAGTTTAACATGAACTAGTTAATGTATATTTTACAACCAAATTGTTTTACAATTTAATTAATCCATAGCCAAAATGAAGCCCCCAATTTCCAAATCCAGCAAAATATCAAAAGCACACCAATTCCTCAAATAGAATTGATCATCAAATTTCCTACAACTTTAATAAGATGGTTCTCTAATAATTGAACGGTCTTCGGCACTATAATATGCATCTTGCCACCACTTTCAATAAGGTGGTCCCTCAAATCACACTATGATAAAGGGTCTAAAAACCTTTAAATAAAAATCTCCTAAAAAGTTTGCGCACACCATAGGAGCTCTAATTTTTGGGTAAAAAGTCTTTTGGGTGTTTTCTGTACTCAACCATTGGATCCATTAATTATATGGGTACACTCTCAAGCCCAAGGGATGGATCAATTAAAAGTCTCAAAACAGCACCTTAATTCCCAAAAAACCACCAATCCAGAAGGGGAACGGAGGAACATGAACAGAGGACCAAAGCCAAGAGACAACGGCCATGAGCTAAAGGGAGGAAACAACACCCACCCAAATCCAAAACCAAAGTCTGGGTCCTAAACCCTTTCCCCAGACAGTTGTAGCGAATCAGAAGCACAAGGTCTGTGTTAGGTGGTAGGTATCCAAAATCAGTTAGGTCACAGTTTGGGTATTTATTTTACCTGAAAGATATTATCAGAATATTAGAGTTATCTGTAAAGTCACCCTGTCTTCGGGCCTCCTTTCACCCCGTATTCTCTCTTTCAGTGGTATCCACAAAGTAAGAAATTTTTATTAAATCTGAGTATGAATGACTGAAACTGATCATTTAATGCATAAGGTTGCACACTAATTATAGTAGTTGTACACGTAGGATCAGTAAAAATATATGTGGCGGCAGTGGAGGCGCTCAAGAAAAAGCAAAGACAGAATGAAACTCAGTTTACTGGAAAAACTCAAATGGGTCCCAGTTATTTCGTTTTGTAAAATTTTCATTCCCACAGTTACATGATTGATGGCCTATTATGCTGAAACTGACGTCTCTCGCCCCCCCCTAATCGCAGGACTTTACGGATAACTCTATTACCCATACCAAATCTGGATAAATGATTTACTCACCCAACACTGGTTCTGACCAATGGATATCAGTTACCGGCACCCCTGCCAGGGACTCGATTGCGACCGGCGGACCCTCTCGAGGCTGGTTATTCTATTCGAGGGAAAGTAGATCCTCCGGTTCTGACAAGTGGGTAATTTTTTTGCAAGTACCCGAAGGGACTTGAGAGGGTTTACGGGCTGTCCTTTCTGACTCCCACGTGAAACCCTGGGTGACCCACAGGGGAAGCAGGGTGCCAGAAAGGGCAGCCTACAGCCGTCTTCTTGCAGTAGAGTACTGTAAGCTTTTTCCGTACCGGGGAGAGATGCAGAATCGTCCACCGCAATCAGCCCAATTCAATTCTACTATGTAGATAGATAGGGCAGGATCTGCAGAACTACAGAATCAGCACCAGAATTGACCCACCAGAATGGACCCCAGTTCAACACTGCCACACATAAATGATGATGGACACTTTGGAAAAAACCCCAGCCCTAATTTGGTGACCATTAATCTGTGACCAGAACTCAGCCACGGAATCAGCCCACATCAATTCTGCAAATATAATTCTGGGAAAATTAGAACCCCCCTCGACAAATTCTGCCACAAAAATCTGGCTCACTGGAATTCTGACACAGAAAAAATCAGCCCAACCCAAAATGTTCTGCCACTATACAAAATGATCAGACAAATTCCATAATTGGAATCTGCTACTGAATTGAATTGACATTCAGAATGATCATCATCAGTTCCACGCCAGTTCAAAATTCCATCCATAATAAGATAAACGCAGAATGAGTAGGTGTAATAAGTAGGTAGGTGTAAAAAATAGGTACCTACGGGACATTACAAGTATAATTAAAAAAAGAGCCGTAGAAATAGTTACCCGTCCATATTTAGTAAATTAAAAATTCTCCGACAAAACACGGGCACTAACTACCTACCTACACTGACATTACTGAAATTATTATTATTTTTAAATTAAAAAAATTTAATGGCTTAAACTGAAAAAAATAAATTAAACTGGTGGGGAGGGAGGTGGTGACAGAGTTTTTTTTTGGGGGTGCAAAGTTTCGCCAAAATGAGAAAAATAAAGATAGAAAGAGAATATTCTATTTTAACATTTATTCTCTTTTTTCTGGAAATTTTGTTTACAAAAATAAAATAAAAAAGGAAAAAGTGGGGGAGGGGGGGTGGGGATTTTTACAGGGATTTTTCTACCATGTAGAATGGCGGTATGATGGGAATTTTCAAATAATAAAAAAACTATTTATGGCTCCAGCCTGTGTTGTTGCACAGAGCTCTCACTAGCCTTCCAGTTGCCCTTCAATCATAGCCTTTATTATTATTATTTTGAAATTATTATTATTATTATTATTATTTGGCTTTCTCGGGGTGTGTTTTTTTGGCTCTTTCCCGCAGACGCGCGCACGCCCACGAGTCCCGTCCTCCGTCGTCGCCGTCGTTGTCGTCGCGGGCCGTCCTCGTGCTCGCGGCCCGGCGTCGTCGTCTCGCTCGTCTCGCAAGATCCCAATTTTGGAAATGGTAGCACAAGCTTTGCTAGTTTCATGACTGTTCCCTTTTCCCGTGGATCTTTCTTCTTCTGTTGCACGGCCTATTGAGCCGAAGTTTTGTGATGTCTGTGTGTCTCTGCCTGTCTGTCTGTCGACTCCATAGCTTAGTTTTCCCGAGGTAGTTTTCTGTGATGTCTGCATCGCTTCTTCTGTCTGTCAGGCAGTTTCAATCACTCATCTTTTGTCCTTCTTCAGTATCAACCCAGGCATGCTCTGCGGGAAAAGTTTGAGAAAAAAAGGAAACACGGAGAGCCTTTTTTTTGGTTTTGGTGTTGATGAATCTCCTCCTCTTCCTCCTCCTTATCTGCATCCCTAGTAGAATACTACAAGAGAAGCATGAGAAGAGGAGTCTTCGTCGCATGTGTTTACTGTACTGATTCGTTGAGTACTTTGTGTTGTTGTGTTTGTTGTTGTTGTAGAACCTTTTTTGTTGGCTTCTTGAAGTGAAAGAACCATCATGGAAGAGCCTTAGGGGAGGAGGAGGAAGATGATGAGGGTTTTGAGGAGTCACTACTGAGCTCTTTTTTGGGTTTTTGGTTACAAAAGTGGTCGTGTTTTTGCCATGGAGGCTGGTGTGCTTAATCTCATCATGTATGTTTAGGGCCACACCACCGCCGCCACCAGTTGTTTCTTTCTTTCGGGGTGCGAAGAAGAAGCCCGAGCTGCCTTTTTTCTTTTGTTAAGGTAAGTCAGTCCTTCGCTTTTTGTTGTTGAATTGTTTGAAGGTTTTGTGGTTTGATCTTTGTGTATGCACTCACAACCATCTTTCGTTTTCTTACTTCCTCGATACTTGGTAACCAGAAGAAGACGAAGATGATGATGGGTTTTTCAGAATTTTTTTTTTGGTTTGTGAGGAAGAAGAAAACGAAGAAGAAGAAGATGGTTTTTTCAGAATTTTTTTTGGTGGCTTGTGATCATGGGCTTGAAGATTGGTGGACAGAAAGAAAGCTAACCCACACAGCGGGAACTGCAGGCGAGATGGGCTAAGAATATCGAGGCGAGAAGAACAGCACGGGTGAGTTTGGGACCACTTTCATAGAGTCAAGAGATTTGGGGGGAGGGGAAGGGTTTGGAGGCTGCAAGTTTGGGGGCTTGATTGTGGATCGAGGGACATGTTGTTTGTTTTTTCTTCTTCTTTTTGCAGCAGCAGCAACATCGGCAGCATTGGCTACACCTTGTTGATGAGAAGCTTGATTTTGGGTGGTGTCTGTGGGGAGAGTTTGGGGTTGTAATTCTTTGCCGTGCGGGGTTCATTCATTCCTTCTTTCTTTCTGCCATTTGCCTTTGTGAGCACTGGAAGTCCAGGAAGGTCCATCCAGTTGCGGTGACACGGGTGAGTGTGGAAATGATGAGAGGGGGTCAGTTGTTTTGGATGAGGATGCCGTATCTGGAGATGAGGAACTGCGAGCTGTTGTGGGAGGTCGGTTGGGACTTTCGGTTATAATAAAAAAAGAAGCACTCGGCCGCTTGCACAAGCCATACATACATACACGCAATACACAGGGTGACAACAGGGGTCACAACCACTATTGAAAACAACCAGTAGAATCCAATCCCATGGCCACTCTTTCGTTTGGAGGAGGCCGAGATTGTTCTGATCGTGCAGCAGGATCAGGTCAGCATGTCATGCTGGAGACAATCTTAAGACTTAAGAGCCAGAATCAGCAGGATGGCAATGACAATTTTCTGGAAGATCTGCACTCACAGGATCTGCTGGATTTCTGTGGGATCCCTGCCTCAACCAAGGGACTGAAGAGGAAGAGGTTGTTGGCAGACACTATGTCTATCTCTGGTACAGAACGTGAGAGAATTGAGACTGAGCTGATGTTGGAGCTCGGACAAATTGAGAGCTCAAGGGGATTTGCTGAAGGTCATAGCAGCGGGATGGCCCTGGAATTACGTCCATGCAATGTGCTACTACAGCTTGGGGGCATGGGAGAAGAAGATTTGCATGTCACTGCTGGTATGAGTGTTGGTGAAGGACCAGGACATATCTTTGATCCTGTGGTTCAAAAGCAAATTGGCACTCATCTCAGGATTGGTCCTCCTCCTCCTCCTCCTCCAATCCCTTCTTCTGCTGGGCTGATACGCACTGGGGATTGTGAAAAGGCAAGCACTCTGCTACGTCTTGGGCAGTGCGAGAAAGTAATGGGAAACTTGCTGGAGGGACAAATGCCAGTAGTGGATGAAGGATCCACATCTGCCCGTCTGGTGCCTGGTGGTTGTGGTTACTTGCCATGTCTGTTCATGGCTCCCCAGAAATATCTGACACCAGTAGCGCCTATTAGTGGAAGCAGCAGCCACATGCAAGTGATGTCAGCTCAAGAAGAAGAAGAAGAAGCAGAGGAAGAAGATTTTGAGCAACAAGAATTTTCCAAGAGCATGGGAGCTGCATCTACCAGCTGTGGCACTACTACATCTACCAGCGGTGCATCAGGCCACTTGGAGCGACCACCCAAAGTTTGCAGATTTAGAGGCTGTAGCAAAGGACCAAGAGGTGCATCAGGATTGTGTATAGCTCATGGAGGCGGACGAAGGTCAGTAAACTTAACCCATTTTCTTGTACAATCTGTCTATTGCTTTGAAAACTAGTCCTTGAAAAGGAGAGCTTACCTGAAGCGTGACATCTGCTGCATTGATATATATATATGTACAGATGTCAAAAGCATGGATGCAATAAAGGGGCTGAGGGACGGACAGTCTTTTGCAAAGCGCATGGAGGAGGTCGGCGTTGCCAGACTTTGGGGTGCACCAAGAGTGCTGAAGGAAAAACAGATTACTGCATTGGTCATGGTGGTGGTCGGCGATGTACCCATGAAGGCTGTGACAAAGCTGCTCGAGGACGGTCAGGCTTGTGCATTCGACATGGAGGTGGCAAGCGCTGCCAGATTGAAGGCTGCACTAAAAGTGCTGAGGGATACTCGGGTCTTTGTATCTCTCATGGAGGTGGTCGCAGGTTTGTCCTTTTCTTTCACAGGAATTGAGGTTTGTGATTGGTTTGTGAATTCTTTTGTTTTTTTGAAAGCTATTCAATGGGATGCTGTTAGCCTGATTATTGGTTGTGATGACTTGACTGCTGGTTGCAGGTGTCAGTTTCCAGCCTGCACAAAAGGTGCGCAGGGAAGCACCATGTTTTGCAAAGCACATGGAGGTGGCAAACGATGCATTATTGCTGGCTGTAATAAGGGTGCAGAGGGCAGTACGCCTCTTTGCAAAGGGCATGGTGGTGGAAAGCGATGTGCGTTTGATGGTGGTGGAATCTGCACCAAAAGTGTGCATGGGGGTACGCTTTACTGTGTTGCCCATGGGGGCGGGAAGCGATGTGCAGTTGAAGGATGTGCTAAAAGTGCACGTGGAAGGACAGATTTCTGTGTGAGACATGGCGGAGGCAAGCGTTGCAAGGTGGGTTGTGGGAAAAGTGCACAAGGGAGCACAGATTTCTGTAAGGCACATGGTGGTGGAAAACGATGCCAGTGGGGTGTTGAAGGCTCGGCTTTTTCTAACATGTCTATCAATGCCAATGGCACCACTGGAAGCACCACCCTGTGTGATAAGTTTGCAAGGGGGAAAACTGGTCTGTGTGTTGCACACAGTGCCCTTGTGCAGGATATGCGAGTGCATGGAGGCTCTGTAACAGCTGGTCCTTTCACTCCAGGTCTGGCTCCAGGTCTCTTTCGAGGCTTGGTTTCAGGCTCAGGACAAAGCCGATTGGGTACAAATACATCCTTCAGTTCTGGTGTCACCACAGCCGTTGCGAGTGGTAGCAGGCCTGCAGGCAGTGGTTCCGACCTGGACATGAGTAGTGGACTGGTTGGAATGTCACATGTCTCAAGTATGTTACCATGCTCATTTGGTTGCCATGATTTGCAGATTTTGGTTTTTGTATCACTCCATGGGGTTGTCTCTTGGCATGTTGAATGGTGTGTATGAAGACCTCTCTGCTGATACCTTAACTAAGCTAGCAAGGTTTTCTCTTGCAGGTGCAAGTGATGAGTCTGGGAGACAGTTTGCAAGAGAAAGCACACCAGCTACTGCAGCATCTGTAGAGATTTGGACCAAAAATGGATCTGGTGATTCGGTAAAGAAGTCAAGTTATGAGAGCGGGGACAACAACTCAAATTCTGGTCATCTTAATGTGAGCTTCAAGAATCCTTCATCCCCTTCTCACAGTCCATTTGGGAGCAACAACAACACACAGATGGCAACAACTTCAACAAGCATGATGGGCTTGGGTAACTTTGGCATACCCACCACAGGTCACAATTTGGATAGCCCTTCGAGGTCTCAAAGAGCATCATCATCATCAGCTGGCCTCCTAAGCTTTCAACAGCCACTGATACCTCCCCAGGTTAGGTTTGGAAATTCCATTTGTTTGTTGGTGGTTGGAATAATTTGTATTAGGTTTGCTTTTCAGATCTGTCCAATAGACAAAAGACACCAGCATTCTCAAGGTATTGAGAATTTTTCTTTGTACTGTATTGGTGCAAGAAACTTGATGAGGTTTTTCACATTTTTGTGTTTGTTATTGGAGAATTGCACACGTCTGATAGAAGATTTTACTTGCTTTCAGGTGCTTGTGCCTGTATCAATGCAGAAGGAGACACCTACATGCCCTACATATAAGCAGCTGAACTCAATCACCGGTGAAGGAGTGTTCAACATGTCATCATTGTCGCTGCCTGAGGGGAGGGTTCATGGGGGGTCCTTAAAGTCTCTTTTTCTCAGAAGAGGGCACCACCCCAGTTCTCAAACTGAATCAGCTGGTACTTTCACACTGGGCATGAGCTCTTCCCTGTCTATTGAAATGAGGCAACCCACTCTCATTACCCAAGAAGGCCTTGATGCTACTTATACAGAGGACAACGGTCGAATACCACAATTTGGTCATTCTGGTTTGGAGAAGACTGATCTGAATTGCTCTCTGAGTGTTGATGGCAATGTTTTGACCAGTGGTGTTGATCTGAATTGAGCTTCTTCTTAAGGCTGAGGAACACAATAAATGGGAATGTCATATGTGGGGAGGTATGAGGTAAGGAAATTATTGAGAAACAAGAGGGACTGTCTGCTTTGACATGGAGATTCTCAACATGGAACACAACACTTCGTTGTGGATAGATACGTGAAGCTGCCTAATATAATGTGGTACGTTTATCATTCGGTTTTATCATTTGGGTATCTATTGGGACCTGTGCAGAAAATGGGGAGCACCATTTAGTGATGTACTGTCATTATCATGCAAGTATTCGTTGCCTCTGATTAGAGAGGTTTTGTTCCATTTATGAAGCTACTACTGTAGGTGCTGGAAATTAAAAGAACAATGCCTGTTTTAGTTACCTATCTTTCTTCTTCATAATCTTGTAGTACTGAAGCGGTGCGGTTTCACCCAGCAAATTGTTCTAGCTTCACAGCTGTAATTTGTCAATACAACAATGTTGAATTATGGGAAAGCTCCTCAGCTTGTCCTAACTATATGATTCAGGACTGGCTAGCTACATTTTAAGATGAGTGTTTCATGTTGCAATTTTTTCAATTCACAATCATACAAGTGCAACAAGAAACCAATTGTGCTCTTATGTACAGTGGGTGAGTTTTGGATCCTTCTGAAAGGTTCCTCCAAATGATACATATGCATGTCCTGTAGCTTTGTGTTCTGGAATCATCTCAATTGGATGTCTTCAATTGTCTCAACTGCTTTTTGATTTTGTAACTGGATTTGTCTCAGCTGCTTTTCAGGGTTTAGGGTTTTAGGATGTAGGGTTAGGATTTTGTAATTGGTTTGTTGCAATTGTCTCAACTAACTTTTGGGTTGGATGTCTGAAAAGATCTGGTAGCATGTTTGCTCTGCAAGGAACAGGAGGTAATTCTTCGGATAATTACAGTTCAATATCTTACTCCTTTGAGGTTAGCCTCTAGGGTGTTTGCATTTGAGAATAGCATGATGTGATAATGTCAACACGAAATTATGGTGGTTCTAGAGTCTTTGTTGAAAAGAAAAGGAAGAAAGATCAGGGTGTTAGTAAGCTTGTACCCATGGGTAGTATACTCCCAAGATTGCCACATTGCAGAAGGCATTGATAATAGCTCTGAATTCTTCGCATTTCTACAATTGAAAAGAGAGATTTGGAAAGAAGCTTGTTTCAAAATTGGATAACTCAACCATGAGCTAAATGAACTTCAAAACCCTAAACTCTTCAACCCAACTAATGATGCAAATCAAATTAAAATGAATAGTCCTCTTTTGTACACCTTCAAACTCTCCAACTTGTGGGCTAGCCAATTAAAGTAAATCTTACCTCCTTAGGTTAATTTATGTATAGCTAATATTTAAATATGTATTGGTAATATATATCAGTTATTAATATTGTTTGGATTTCTAATTTAGATTTTTGAATTGGAAAGTTTTATATAATCAACATTTAGAAGGAAAAAAAAGGTTTTACTCTGTCAATAAAATGTGACCAAATTGCCTTTGTATCTTGTAGGGTAATTGTTTTCATTCATATCCATTGAGATCCCATGAATTTGAAGTCATTTCACTATGTTTCTAAAGTCCTTTCTCATATGCAAAGCACTTGTTGACACAAAGTTATATAGGTAGAAAAATTAAATGTGCTTTAAAGTATTCAAATCTTCACGAAGTGCTCTCAAACTTATTGTGAGTTCTAACATATTTCATAACAAGGGTCACATGTGTTGATACTTTTAGGTACACATTTATTGGATCATATATTGGATATTGCTGATTTTGATTTTGAAAGTATTTAATGATTATAATAATTCAAAAATTGTGATTGTGGTTAAAAGCAAAGTTGTATGTTTGATTATAATGTAGGGCTTGAGGCAAATTTTTAAAAAATCATAATATAGGTCATATTTGTTTCAATATCAAGTCCAAAATACTATAATTTAAAAGCCAAAAAGGTCCAAGCATGGTTGGTTTGTGAAAAACGATCGTCTTGCAAAATATCCAATGGACCCCCTTCAATTAAACATGTCTCTAAAACTTAGAGGCACATTAATATTGGAATTTTTTTTTTGTTTCATAGATACATATAATATTAAGGTATTATCTTGTGTAGACCATTTCTTATTTGAAGTTTAAAAATTCCTAACAAGTCATGGGGAAAAATTCAAAACTTTGTCTCATTGATTGAAAAATGTTCAAGGACTCATAAAAAAATGTGTACACAAATTATTTTGGTTTAATTTTTTTGTGTCACAAACACCTTAGGTGTTAATGCTTGTAAAACATTCACGTGTGACAAGAACCAAGTGCCTTATTGCAATGTACAAGGTTTCAAAAAATGATTTGTTAAGGAATCGAGGGCTATTTATTGAACATATTCACATTGAATAAATTTATTATTCTTACTTTAATAAATGAAAAAAATTAATACTTTAGACATTTGTAAAAGATGTGGAAGGAATTTGTTTCATTTGGCATGGAAAAAAAGAAGGAATCTAGAATAGGTCATAAAATTTGTGAAGAAAAATGTAATTCTTAAAAAATCTTTCCTTGTGTTTCAAATGGAATATTGTAATCATGTTTTGACACAAAAATTGTATTTAAAATGTATATTAATAAACCAATACATGAAAGCCACATATACATTCTAATATTTGGTATGGATTATAACCTTGCCACCAATGGCTCCTTTTACTATGACTACACCCAAGTGCACATGAAGACTTTTCAATAGATGCTCCAACACCAAATATGTTCATGTCATTTTCAAGTTCACTAGGTCCACCAATCTTGCATTCTTGGAGTCTAGATTGTAAGATTTAATCAATGAAAATGATTCATCAAAAAGGGAATGCCTACTTTCACATCATATTTAAAAACAAGATTGATTGTGTCCTTATGATCCACATAATTCTCCACAACATGCAAATGTTTGAATCAAGGATCCAACATGATGGCAAACATGTTATAAACTCAATTTTCATCATAAATTTTTAAAAATGCTAGGAAAGGTTTTGATGTGCCTTCACAACTTCCTATCACATGTTTTGTTACAAGTACAGGAGTTCAATATCAAACTCATCTAGAACTTTAGTCATGTTTGAAACCTATTCAAATTTAGTTTCCATGTTGACTGTTAGGGCAATAGATTTAGTTAAGGCATTAAACAACAACCAATGACCCCTTGATTGACTCATCAGATAGGCATTGATGACAAGGTTTAGAACATTTGTGATTTTCTTTGCAATTGCCCACACCTTAACCTTAGGAATTGTTTCATTATAAAAATATTATCTTCAATCGGTTATAATAGAAAACAATAGCCTTTTTGAATTCCAACATTATCACTTTATTGGCAATTTGGGTTTTCATCAAAGTTTTTAGTTTTTAATGTCACAACCCACTTTTTACACATACCCTTACCCATTCCTACATGCCCTTTCTTGATTTTTTGGTCCACGTGATTATCTTTTTCAAATTAACTTGGGCATTTTTCACATTGACATGTTTCAAACTTGTAACCATCCTTTCATCATTTGAACCATATTGACATGTTTTAGACATGACATGACCAAAATAAGTACCCTCATAAACCCACAAAACTTTCAAAGGATGACAATCAACAATAGAACATAAAGTTATTGCCATAGATGTCAAATTGTTATTTTCATCTTTCACAAAGGCAACCACACAATGCATTATATCAAAATTTTGAAGTAAAACTTGCAATTTCCCAACGATGGAAAACCCTATTTTGTCATGCACCTCAAACAAACCAACAATGATAGGCATAAAGGCCCAAGATTCATTTAAATAGTTGATTACTCAAGCAAATGTGTTCACTCCACCTCTAAACATCTATAGATCAAAACTTGCTACCATATTTGTTATAAATGTAAAATTAGGCAACACATGTAAATCCATAGTTTTTTTTCATCATAGCAAGAATTACTTCTTCCACCCAAAAAGAACAAAAAGGAAACACAACATAAGGGCATTGGCATAATACTAAACTTTGTAGCCAAATATTTTTGCAAGTGGAAAGTGGCTTGTAACCCTTATATAAATATAACATTAATAGCTTCAAGAAAGTTTTGTTGCATTTCATCATCTTTTTGTAAAGATTTGTTGCCCCAAAAAATATTATTACTTCACATCCACTTGACCCAAACATCATCTTCCTTGGTTGTTGATTATAATCTACTTCAACAATAAAATCAACAAGGAACAATTTCCTTTATGCAAACAACCTAGGGTGTGCAAAATCAACATGAGTCTTCGTAGGAATGATCCCATTACTTTTCTTGTGTTTAATAAGACCTTTCCTGATAGTAGAACATTGTGAAAAAACATCAACAACTTGCTCCAATCTACAAATAACATCTATAAGTTTACAACATCCATAGGTAATCTATGATTAACAAAAAATAAAATCCCAACAAATAGATGCCCAATGATATGATTTCCACAATGTAGCTTGAGTTTGTATAACTGCAAGTTGTTTAACTTCAAAATCAACAAAATCAACAGGTTATAGATGCACATTGACATGCTACCTTGCACATTAGAAGACCCTATAGTGTAAGCATTTTCATCAGCTACACCAATACATTCAATAATGTAAACATTTGCTTCAACCATTGCAAAATACAATGATATACACATATGAACAACACAAGAACCTCATAAGAAGACATGACAATGAACAACAAAGAAATAGGATAGAAATGAAAAATATGTACAACTATCAAATTCCAATCTCTATTCTACAACAAATTCATTTAACATTCAAACATATAAAAGACACACATGCACTTTCAATTGTGCATATTGTAAACAAAAGATTAGTGAGGTTGTGACTTGTTTACAAACCAAATTCACAATAGATATGGATCATCATATTAAATAATCTAAAAAGGATATCAGTGGTCACAATTCCTTGCATGACACTAGGGATTGAAATTAAATTCCATAATCATGCATAAGGCCTTTAATTCAAACAAATTGAAACACCTTCTCGACTTGGTTAATTTGTCATTAGGAGTTTACTAGTGGGTTGTTGTTCCTACAACAAGTTAATTAATTGTTGGGATCAATTCCCTAATGAACTCAAACTTGAGTTGGATTTTGAAAGTTGCAATAAAACCCAAGTGTTGCAAATGAGTGTGCCTTACAATAGTTATCTTGAGTTATAAGATGATTAGATCATTTTATTATAAAGCATTTAGCTACATGCTTTGATGATGAAAAAAATCATTGTTTTCCAAAGCTATTGTAACAACATCTGGGCTTTTGAGATTTGTGGCAACAACAATAGTTGGTTTCATGAAGAATTTTGATGTAGCTTTCAATCTTTCAAGTTTCAGAACTAACATTAACTATCTAGGGTTTATTTCATTAAAATCTAAAGTCTAGACATAACACCCATGTGAAGAAAATGACAAAAAAACACATGTATGAATTCTTCATTTTCCCATAAACATAGTTGAAATCTTGTTTTCTTGGGAACATGTATATAATGGGTCTTGTAAAGACATGGCATTTTGAATCCTATTTCAACCTTTTTTTTCATGAAATGGAAAGATGCAAAATACTCATAATGGATAGGGAAGGCAAAAATTGTGTGCATATGGCCCACCCATTTATGTGTGATCATTCCATTTGATCAAACATTATCACAAAAGTACAAAAAGTATAATACACAACTTACAAACAACATGGAACCCAAATTGATCTAGTACCTATTTAAAGGTTTAATAATGTTTTGTAAAAAATGTTAACAATGATGATAGGGAAACCACCTAAGCTTTTGAAATAATTTTTAAAAACACAAAATGGCAACCAAATGTTTTGTTTGCAATACCTATGTAAGTCTATTATAGTAAAGCCAACATTGTCTTTAGTATAAATTAAGAGCTAGATTTCCATCTTAGGTTTGTTGTAAAATTAAAAAAAGGTTCACAGGGTCGAAACAACATTTTACAAGCCAATTTATTTGTATTTTGCAAGTCTATTATAGTAAAGCTAACATTGTCTTTAGTATAAATTAAGAGCTAGTTTTCCATCTTAGGTTTGTTGTAAAATGAAAAAAAGGTTCAACAGGGTTTAAACAACATTTTACAAGCTAATTTATTTGTATTTTGCATTTAGGACTATTGTCATTTTTGGGGTCCTTTCATAAAAAAACATCTTTTCATAAAGAAAAAATTTCAAATGAAATATTTTGAAACTTTTTATTTATTGTATTTATAGTTGCCCCAATATGTAATATGTTTTTTTATGATCAATTTTGAATAATTAAGAATTTTTGAAATGTATAGATTTTGCCAAATTTTGTGTTTCGTTTTGAAAAATTGTCACAATTTCAAATCATATCAAAACATGTTAATATTTTCAAGTTTAAGTTCTTATATTATAAGTTATAGCTTTTCTTTAAACAAATACATTGCATCACATTTATATATCATAAAGGACTCATGAACTTTAAAAAAAACCTTAAATTTTGATAAACATAAAATTTTTAAAATACGAAAATTTGAATGCTTTTTAGATGTGTCTAATAGTACCCTATTACTACCAAAAAAATTGAGGATTAAAAAAATTGTATTATAAAAACTAAGGGGTCCTTTGTGAAAGTAGTGTTATTGAATGAAGTTATTAAACATCCTTTGTTCAAACCAAAATTTGATATTGGAAGATTTTTTGACTCCTTTAAAAAAATTCAATATCCATATTGTTTAATAATCACAACTTTCCATGATTTGCATGTTATTAAAGTGGCACCAAATAAACAAATGTAACAAGAATTGTAAAAAAGTTGACATTTTAACATCAATTATGGCTCATTTGAGCTCATCCACACCCAACAACTAGTTATAAAAAAAGGTTGTTGTGATTCAATGAAAATGTTTCTTATGGCTTGTTGATGGTGTTCAAGTTGCAAATAAGATTTATAGTTGGAGAAAAATTGATTGATAGCCATCATACTAAAGGAGATCATCATCTATGTCTTATTTTCAAGAACTAGATTGGGGCCAAAAATCAAAATATGTGACGAGATCTTATGTAATTGGGAAGTTACCAAGTTTTGATGTGATCATCATCATTGGCAATGACCAATAGCAACAATAAGTGCACAACAAGGAGATGTTTTTGAATTCATTGTGACATCATCCTTAAGGTCAAGAGTCAAAACTTTTTTCAAGTGTGAGTCAAATCTTGCAACCAATACTAATGCAATTACACTAACGAGTAGTAATAAATGGTAACAATAATGTCGATGCCAGTAGGTCTTCTTTTAGAGAAAAAAAACTTTGTGTCAACATGTTAGCATTGCTTAACATAAATTGACCAAGTTGATTTAAGGTGCTTGTCAACATTGGTTGAAATTGCACAATATAAAAAGGAGTGTGACAATTATGGATATGCAATGATACAATTAACACCAAGTTGAAGTGAACAAAATTGAACGAAACATGGCAAGATTATGGCTTTCAAAAGTCCAAAGAATGTGATGAAAATATTTCTTGCCTACATACTAGGAGAGCACAATGAAAAAACAATCACTAACACAAAAGATGACAATGCTACACTTTCACACCATTCGCACACCACACCACACATTAGAAGATCATATTGACCCAAAAAATCAAAAGACCCAACACAAGAAAATTACTTACATGCAATAATAACATGACGCAAAAACTATCACCAATTGGATGAGAACACAATGTAACTACACATGCAAAAAAAAGAAAAGAAAAGAAAAAGAACACCAAGACAAACAACGATGTTGAACACAATTGTTGCATGCCAAACAATGACATTGAATGCAATTGTTGTGTTCCCATGTGGTCTCAAGTCCATTAACCCTAATGAACAAGAAATCTATATTTGGCAACTTCAACCCTACTTACCTTATTCAGTTAGTTTATAATCTCTTTAAATATGCATAAATCAATTATACATATTTAAGAAATTAAATATTGCCAAACAAAAGATATGAATATAAACATCATACATCAACATTTAGATATCCATAGAATCGATTAATAATTGTAGTAAGTTCAACCAAATGTGTAATGACAGATAATGAAACTAACCCAAATTCATGATATGGATACATCCATATCTAGGTACTATCCAAATTCATATCCAAATTTTAAGGTAAAATTGGACAACACTGATATATATATTATACGCTATGTATTTCTAGTTCTATCACATTGTAAGGTTTTTCTTAGTTAAATCCAAGGTCTCTGAAAGTGGACATTCCTTCAAATCATGTGTCAATGAAGGTTATTCCTTGGATGTGAAAAATAGCATTCTTGCATGGTCACAATAGCATAAAAATGTCTTAAACTAAAGAGTTTTAAACAAATAAAATAATCAAAATTTCCATTATAAATTGTAGAAACTTGCATCAAGAAACTATGGGAGTGGGTTATTTTAGTATAGCTATGGCTCAATATTTGCATCAAGGTTTTCAATCTTGCGCATATGAGTCAACCATGGATGTACTTCAAGAGACATTGGATCACTTCCAATTGAACCTAGATCCACTTACATTCAATTGTTGTACAATTGTGTGAGGTTTGCACCTTGGACACATTACGTGCTACAAAATCTTACATAGATTAGATTCTCTGAAATGATGCATTAAGAGGAGTTGTAAGGGTTGAAATGAATTCTACCATTTGAGCCTATTTTTAGACCTGGGGGAAGGTTGGGCTTCTAGGGGTTAATCAATATGTCAAGGAAAGTCTAAGCCAAGAATGGTGGTTTAAGTCATGGTTTTTGTTTTCACAAATCCCTGTCATTTTTCGAACTGAAAGATCTGATTTTGACCTGTACAAAGGATTTTTCATGAATTAAAATATGGCTCAAATTTGTCAGATTTCAAATTGTTATATTACAAATTGCTAGATTCCCAATAGGTTCCAGCATGGAAGCCAAATTATAAAACGATGATTAAAATTTTAAATTTTCATATGTTGTCTACAGTCAAATTGGGCTAGATCTTCTTATAGATGATTATCACTTTCAATGCGTTGTGAAAGGCAGTGTTTTCTTTTTTTTTAACTAAAAACTTTGTGATGGCACACTCATCCATAATATGATTTAGCTAAATTTGGTTATAAATAACAGATGCAAGTAAAATCATTTAAGCATCCAAGTCTGCATTGTTGGCTACCTATGGAAACCTGATGTTAGACCTGGCAATTTCTTTATTGGAAAATTCGAGATTTGCCAATTAGAAACCCAAAGAAAAAATCTTTTTTTTGCATTTTTTGAGAAAACTTAAACTAATATGCGTGACAGGCGAGGACATAGTTCCCAATATTAGGGAAAAGACCATTCATCATTAATGTAAAATTTTGGCCTAAATATTTTGCACAAACTTCAAGTCCTGTGTATGTGACAGATGAAAAAGTCAGTTCTAGATCCAGTAAGGGAAGCCTGACTTTAAATTGTTTTTGGGGAGATTGTTGTCACATTTGTGTCCATCGAATACGGATTC
>Ga0116231_10003559_pt1 | contig 32273 bp, 28 predicted proteins | sample S1TSphgellanicum_2_FD_89695 | JGI IMG/M metagenome (GOLD analysis project Ga0116231, IMG submission 89695) | Host-associated microbial communities from peat moss isolated from Minnesota, USA - S1T2_Fd - Sphagnum magellanicum MG | ecosystem: Host-associated > Plants > Peat moss > Unclassified... | reverse complement strand
TTTTATGTTATTATAGGCTATTATAAATTATTGTACCCTAAATTATTATATGTTATTTCAAGTTATACTTTAAACTATTCAAGGTCATTTTATTTTATGTTATTATAAATTATTTTATCCTAAACATAATAATTTTAAAATAATCTAAAACAAAATATAATGACCTAAGGTAAAAATTATTTAGAATAGAAAATAATAACCTATGAAAAATAATTTCAAATACCCTACAACATAATAACTACTAATAGCCTATGATATTATAACATAGAATCTCAAACAATAATTTATAATAAAATAACCATTAATAACCATTAATAAAATAGCCATCAATAATCACCAATGGTTTTCAATGGAATAATCACTAATAGCCATTAATAGAATAGCCACTAATCGCCATTAATAGAATAGCCACCAGTAGCCATTAATAGAATAGCCACCAGTAACCATTAATAGAATAACCACTAGTAGCCATTAATAGAATAACCACTAGTAGCCATTAATATAATAACCACTAGTAGCCATTAATAGAATAACCACCAGAAACCATTAATAGAATAGTCACTAATAGCCATTAATAGAATAACCATCAATAAAATAACTAGTAATGGCCGTTAATAGAATAACCACCAATAATTATTAATAAAATAACCACTAAAAAACATTAATAGCCACAAATAGAATAAGTACCAATAACCATGAATAACCACCAATAGCACTAATAAAAGAATAACCAACATCCATATATTATAATTGCTTAGGATTGCCAAAAATAATCTAAGGTGAAATAATTTATAATAAATAATAATAATTTAAGGTGAAATAACTTTCAATAGCAAAAAAACTTATAATAGCTACAAGTAGTCTAAATTGAAATAATTTACAATAGCCAAAACTAACATAAAATAAACAAAAAAATTACAACAACTTAAAATAACCTAAAGTGAAATAAGTTAAAATAGCCAAAAATAATTTATAATAACTACAAGTAGTTTAAATTGAAATAATCTACAATAGCAAAAAAAAACATAGAGTAGCCAAAAGAACTTACAATAACTAAAAATAGCCTAAGTTGAAATGAGTTAAAATAGCCAAAAGTAATTTATAATAATTGCAAGTAGTCTAAATTGAAATAATCTATAATAGCCAAAAATTTACAATAGTTGAAAATAGCCTAAGGTGAAATAAGTTTAAATAACCAAAAATAATTAAGAATAGCCATAAATAGTCGTAAATAATGTAGGGTGAAATAATTTCAATTAATGAAAAATAATCATATAATAATTGAAAGTAACTTAACATAGGTAGTATTATTATATTTTTAAAAATCCATTATTAATTTTTTTTTTCAATAGAATGGTCATTGAAATGTCATTCAATAATGATATTAAACTTTTTTTTTGTTCAAACGATTTTAAACTTTCAAAAGGAAATAAATTTAATTATGTACATTATTGAATTTTAAAAAAAAGTAAACTCGAATCATTTCATTTGAACAAAATCTCAATAAGATATGAATTTTCAAAGTTTATGTTTTTATAATGTTTAAAATGAAGTATTTGATAAATAGAATGTAATGTAACATATTATCACAACAAATGGGGTGATTTGATGGTAAGGATGTTTGCCCCCATTCCAAAGGTCAAGGGATCAAACTTCATGGGTGGTGTTATGTGTGGTCAACAGTGGTATGTTGACCGAATATTTTCCTATCGAATTCCTAGGCTAGGTGCCTAGGTTAATTACATGGCCTACCTACCTAAGTTAGTTTTTTAACCTAGCGTAAGTAGTGACACGTGTCAATAAATAATAGGTTTTAAAAATCATGAAATTATCAATAATATTTTATATTAAATAATTAAAATTTAATTAATTTCCACATTGGTTAGTTAATTAACTAGCAAGTGAATGGTTTGGCAAATTTGTATTTCACTTGAAAATAACCTTGTTTCACTAAGTACTAGTGAAACAAGTCATTATCCGTAGCAACTGGTCCCCGTTCATTAAGGGGTTAAACAATTTCACTAGGTAAAACTATCCAAATTCACTCCAAAATCTAGTGAAACCCAAAGTGAACTAATACATATTTCCTAATAGTGCCTGATCATTTCGTAGCATTTACACCATTTTGTACTGGGCGATAAAGGCTACATAGTTTCTTTGTTGACGCCTTCTGGGGTTATGGGCATGATGTTGGCCAAATAATTTTTGGCCTCACTTTCCTATCACTCAAAGACGAATAAGTCCCCTTCTAAGACCAAATTAGTAACCTTTGAAACCCTTTCCCAAGTGTGAATTGGTGGAATGTACCTCAAGCCAAAATGCAATCAACATCTTTGTTGTTTTGAAAATGACCTTACATTGAAATTGAATCAACTTTAGAATCTTGAAATTGGAGAAATTTCTAATTCTTTCAATTTAGTTTCAAATGCCATAAACTAAATTATGGATTAGGGGAAAATGTAGGGCTTTGCTTTACAACTTGGATAGAATGCACTGTCCTTGTACAAAGTGTAAAGGATGCACATGTGGATGTTAGGGTGATGGTGGAAGATGTTTTTCAACGCAATGATGAACCTCCCACACTTGAAAAAAGGGTTGTTGGAATAGTTGGGGAGGCTTTTGGGATACTTGATGGTGTGGAAGAGGAAGCCAATGGGGGTCATGATCATGCTGTTGATATTAATGAAAATCTAATGGAGATTGGAGCTAAAGATGAAGTAGTGGGAGAGATGCCTTTTGAGGATGGTCCTGAACCTCAGAGTTTTGATCTAATAGCTTTGGAGGATGCAATCTAAAAGTTGTATCTGAACATCAAGTGTACAAAACTAGTAGCAACCATCTTTTTCATGAATTTGTGCACAGTCCATGGGGTCATGAACAAGTTTGCAAATGAACTCTTTACATCTTTGCGTTTCCATTTACTGCTTGAACCAAATTGTTTGCCAAACAATTTTTATGTCAATTAGGGTTGGATAATAAGACCATTCATGCATGTGCTAGGGGTGTGTTTTGTTTCGAAGACAACATCAAAATGTTGTACACTGTCCAAAATGTGGAGGCCCTCGCTATAAATATGAAATCAACAAGATGTTTCTTGTCAAAGTGCTTAGACATTTTCCAATTATCCCCAAACTTCAAAGGAGGTATAAGTCCCCTACCCTATCACAATTGATGTTGTGTCATTCACAAAATTATAGTCTAGATGGCATGGTTAGACACCCTTGTGACTCCAAAGTTTGGAAACATGTTCATGACCTTTACCTTAGTTTTGCAACAAAACCTAAGAATGTTCACCTAACATTTTTAGTAGATGGTGTCAATCCATTCAAATTAAGTTGTTCAATTTGGTGTGCATGGCCTATATTTTTGTTGAATTATAACATACCCCCATGGTTAACAACAATTTTTTTTTTTCATTTTGCTCTCAAAACTTATTTCGAGCAAATAATCAGTTACAACATAGGTGTTTGATATGTATTTGCAACCATTGGTTGAAGAGTTGCAATCACTATGGCATGGAGTTCTAGGTTATGATGTCTTCAAGCCCATGGGATCAAGGAATTTTATTTTAATAGGAATTTTACTTTGGACAATTCATGATTTCCCTAGTTACAACATAGTGGCAAGAATGGCACATCAAGGTTATGTTGCATGTCCTATATGTGAGCCAAATTTCAAGGGTGAACATTATGTGGAGTTGGGCAAACATACATATAATCAAATTAGGAGATGGTTGATAGAAGGGCACCCATACAGGTTAGCAAGAATGAAAGATCATTTTGATGGGCAAATTGAGACACGTAATAAACCTAGAAATGTCATAGTAGAGGAGTAGCTAGCATGAACTAAGGAGTACCAAGATTGGTTAAACATGGGCAATAACCACAATGGTGTAAGTGACCCACCAAAGGAACATGGTGTGAAATGTCGAAATGTGCTTTGTGATTTACCATATTGGAAGGTAAATATGCATAGATGTAAGGCCCTTTGAATCAAATATGGTTTCGATAGGGTTTAAACAACCCATATTATGGTTTGAACTCAATTTAATCCATGGAGAGTTTTTAGACTATAATTTTGAAAGTAAAGACAAAAAATTAAAATTCAAGTTTTGACAGTATGTTGAAACAAGGCTTTAACATCTAACATTATGCTTTGAGCTCAAAATAAGGTTTGGGCAAATCAAATTAAGGTTTGAGGTCCAAGCAAGGCTTACACGGTGCAAATTAGGGAAATTAAGGTAGGATAATGAACTCACATTAGGGTTTTTTGGTATATGCATGTCCCTGGTCTTTTAACAAATCATCAATGTTGGGGTGTATGAATGAACATGACCTTTTCATTTGATGGACTTTGGACATGATGCAGTGTGGGATGAATTTTGTGAAAAACGTTTTGAGGCCCATAACAAGTGAAAAGGACAATATCAAAGTCAGGTGTGATTTACAACATAAGGGTATTAGGCCCCATTTATGGTTGACTGCAAACCTTATACAAGCTGGTAGAATGCTGAAACTAGTGGCTGATTATGTTTTGTTAGCTAATGAGTTTGAGAGTTTTTCTATTGTCATAAAGAATGTGAAAACTCCATTAGGGCATGTATTGACAATGGCATAATTCATTAGGCGAAAGGTTTTTGGGGGTTTAAAGTCCCATGATTACCATGTTTTAATGCAACAAATTTTGCCATTGGCATAAAGGGGTCTTCTAGGTTCAAGGCCTTGAATGGCAATCATGAGGGTTTCCAAGGTATTTAGAAGGATATGTTCTAAGGTTTGGGATCCTTTTGAAATTGATTCATTGCAAAATGATGTCATAATTAGTTTAGCTTTGATGGAAAAGCACTTTCCACCATCTTTTTTTGACATTATGACACACCTATTATATCACCTAGTGGATGAATTGGATATTTGAGGCTCGGATACTATTAAATGGATGTATCTTATAGAAAGATAGAAGAAAACCTTGAAGTTTTATGTGTGGAACATGGCAAGGCTAAAGCCATCAATGGCTGAAAAATACATATATTCAAGATGAGTGTTTTGGTTTCATTACTAAATACCTACATAGGTTTGATGTTATGGAGCGATGAATATCGGATGCTAATGAAGAAGGTGGAAATGTTGGTGAGGTGTTGGAAGGTGCGGGGAGAAAATTTCACATGCGTCTTGCCTTTCGTTATCTAGCCCACCTATATGTATTGATGGCCAACATTTCCATAATGCAACCTTGGATGCAGTAAGAATCCATTTCTTTCCTTGTTCAATAATCGATGTATCCTATTGTTGCAAAATTTACTTTATGAGTGGATTTCATTATATTTAGTGAAATGACATATTTTGGCTATTTCAAATTGCATGTTATTTGGGAAATTTGATATTGGACATTTTCAAATTTCAGATCTTGGATATTACATATATCAATTGTAGATTATGGATACTTCAAGGTTTTAGATTTTAAAATCCTTTTCATAATTTTAATTCTATAATATTTTATGTGATCCTATGTTTGAGAAGTTAGAAAAACTACATTTGTGAAGGATGTGTAAATATGGGTAATTTTATTGAACAACTTCAGACTTCAAAATTCAGATGAATAGTTTAAATTTTTAAAATAATTTCGAAGACAATTAGAGGTTTTGGTGATTATTTAGGCCTTTTTAGTTATGGAATAATAATTATTTCATAGTTTGTAAAGTATAATCCACTTTCAATCCATGGGTCTACTATGGCATGTGTAGGAAATGGGAGCAAGAGGAAACTTTTAACCATATGACACCTCCTTTCACTAAATGGGTGAAAAGTGTTGTGCACCCCATTGACCCATGTAATGAAGATGAATTGGATGCAATGTTATTATGTAGCAAACCATCCCAAACTACAACTTGATACACCAAAATGACGGCCTACAAAAACCATTTTAGAGTGGAAAACTCAAAAAGTAGCCAATTGTAGACTTATGATAGTGGGGTGGCATTTGTGTTTGATCTACCAACTCTTGATGCAACAAGTGTGTTTGTGAATTTTGTAGGGGTTTTGAAAGACAAATTATGGGCCAATGCGTACCCTTGTTATTATATTTAGGTGTGAATGGGTAAAAGGAGTGGACAATCGAGGAAATGTGACTTATGTAAAGGATGATTATGGATTCCTTATAATGAATTTTTGACATAGGTTGCCACTTATGGTTGAACCTTTTATATTTCCCTCTCAAGTGACACAAGTATTTTTCTTTGATGATTTGAGAAAACCAAGTTGGAAAGTTATTTTGAGAAAGGAGGCATGATCTAGGAAAAAAGTAATAGATACGTAAAATGTTTTCATTACAACAATAATGGAAGCTGGTGGTTTGACAACTCCAACAAAGTTGCCTACAGCCCCCAACACAACATCTTTAATAGGTGCCATAGAATTATCTGAGAAGTATGATCTTTTAGCAACTATAGGGTTTTAGAATAGATTCCAATTGTAGGTTTTTTTATTTTATTGTAGACTGTAGTTTAATTATTTGTTCAAGTGCACAAATTGTTTCAATATAATTTATGCAACTTCTATCCGCTTCATTGATGGTTTATAATATCAAAGTGTATTTTAGCAAACATTTGTTTTGAAGATGTTGCACAGTTAGCATCAAATGATAAACTATTGGAATTTGAATCATCTTTTCAATTTGTTCGTTTGGTTATCAAAATCAATTGCTAATCCATAATGCCATGTCATATATCCAAAACCAAATTGTTATATTGTCATTTTCTAGTCATTTAAATATGTCAAAGCACCATTGGCCATGTCACTACATGTAATCATTTTGAATCATAAGATACTTGTCAGATAGTTATTTTTAAATCATTTTCACTTGACACTATGATGTTAGGTCATCATGCAACACATCATTCATATAAATAGTCATATTATTTTCATATTAATAATTATTGAAATCCACATCATAATATCCTCTACCACAACTGACATTAGGATGAAAATCATCTGAACAAAATAAATTTTCATCCACCCCCTTTGTTGATTTCGATTTTATATGACATTTATATGACTACTCATCTTGACACGTAAAATTCTAAGTCATAATGTATAACTATAATCATTGATATAATCAAAAAGGACATTTAGTCATTTATTGATTAGTTACAGACAAGATTTCTTCTAATGTAAGAAAAAAAGGAAAATGGAAAAGTTGTGTTTCCATTTAGAACAAGTGCAATACAATCAAAGGGAAAAAATTCCAAAAACATCCTAAACACTAGCTTCTTTTGTTTCATCATCAATGAATATCTCAACATCAAAATGGTAATAAGTCTTAGGCTCTAAAGATGGGGGAATGGAAAATAAGTCCACCAATGTAAGTGCAAAAGCCTCAGCACACGAAAGCAAGATAAAACTTTGATGGGGACTTTGAAGGAAATCGAGATGAACAATTAATGGCATGTGCCATCTTTTTGATATGGTGGCTAGTTTGTAAACAAAAACCAAAACATTAAAAAAAGCTGAAAACATTCTAAAATTAAAGTTGCATAAGTAAATCCTAACTTTCAAAGAATGCAAAATGTGAAAACATATGGATAGAATGAGATCCATAGTACCTAAGAAAATGGATCCTTGCTACTCATCTAGGGGCTTGAGTTCACAACAATCCACTTCATGCGAACCTTCAATTGGTAGCTTTCTAAGAAGGAATTAATTTCCTTCAACATTCGCAAGTCATTTGCATGCATGATAATGATGGCCCCTCTATCAAACAGAAACCTGTCTTCAAAAACCCACAACAAACTCAATAAAATTATCCACTTGCTTATTCCATGGAGGAATGAAGGAAAGCGGCTCAAAGACGTGCAAAATCGGGAGATTAGATGGTATGTTTGTTAGAACAAGGTTGACCTTATTCTTACATGACACTTGAAAAACACAAGCATTTATAAGAAGGATTAAACCAAATGAATGTTAAACAAATCCAGGATCAATCCAATTAAAAAAAAAAAAAAAAAAAAAAAGTTGTACATAAAGTTGAACTAAGTTTTTGGCTTTCAACTTTCAATGTTGAAAGTTGGATCCCAAGAGCATAGAGCTTTTGGGATTTAACTTTCAGTGTCGAAAGTTGACGACCCAAAGCATTGGGCTTTCAATCTTCAACTTTTAGTGTCAAAAGTTGAAAACCCAAAGCATTGGGCTTTTAGTGTTGAAAGTTGGAGACCAAAATGTGAATGCTCTTGGACTTCAACTTTTGGCGCCAAAAGTTGGAGACCAAAAACCAAGTGCTCTTGGCCTTCAACTTTTGGTGTTAAAAGTTGAAACCTAGGAGCTCTTTGTAATCCATCTACTCTTGGAAAATAAAATTTTGTTTTAAGAAACTACTTGAAAAATCGTAATCCAAAGTCAAAACACCAAATTGTGTTAAAAAAAAACCTCCTTCATGTAGTCTATAATGCCTAATTGCTTAGGTTGCCATGCTCAAGTTTGGATCCAGGATGCAAGAATTGAAGCCTAACAAACATTCATTAATCTCACAATTGAACGATAGTTAACAAAACTGGGAATCAACAAAGGAGTGAGCAATGGAATTCTCTTCCTAATAATTGATGCTCTTGCACAAGGGGCAGTTTGCTTCTATCATCTTTTTTTATACTCTTGTTGAGGAGAATGAAATTCCTGGACATTTACAGTCATGTCATCTACCTTAGTTGGGATGGTCCAAGTGGAAGTCACTAGAATTTCCTAAAAAGACAGCACGATCAAGCCAAGTTCTACTTCTTTTTGGGATTGAGTGGGAACATCTTCCTCTTGCATTTTTGATCTTGATTCTTGAACTTGTCTCTTTCCCCTCCTTTTGCCCCCCTCCAATTTCTCTTGCTTGGTGTTCCCTTCTCCAAGGCTCCAAGTCCTTAAAGACATCATGGCTCATGTTTTTCTCAAATCTCAAACTTTAATGGAAAAATGTTCTCCTTTAAGTAGTCAAAATACTAAGCACAATTTGAGAGATGTGTAGATGTCCAATCTCTCAACATATCCTTCTTATACATTATGCTATATGTTTTTGGACCTTTCCATATCTCAAGGAGTCTTGGAATTTCAGATATGGCATCCCTTCGAAAAAACACAAAATGGAAATACCTACAGTGGTCAGAAAACAATACAAAGTTAGTGGCTATGAAATTAAGATGACATTGGAAGATTTAAATGTAATTGATAATGGATGATAAAAATGTGGAATGGCTGGATAATAAATCACATATAAACCACCCATTTAAAGGCTTCAATCCCACTAATTTGTTGTTACCACAACTTATTTCTCCGAATCCCATTTTTGGACCTAAACTCCTTAAAGAAACAAGTCTCCTAGAGAGAAAGTCTCCATTCTTGAATATAATATGAAAATGTAGGTAGATCTTTAGATTCTATAAGCTAAATGGAAAGATCAGTGATAGTGGTAAAATATAGTTTTAGTGCCTCCACCTCTAATTGTAATATGTTGAATGTCAATTTGCAATTGTTTCAAAGACAAAAAGTTTCAGAACTTCGAATGGGTAAGCATTTACCTAAGACCAAAAAGTTGCCTTGTGAAACCACTTTTCAAAAGTTCCATCTAAGAATCTATGTTTTGGAAATTTTGTTGTTTCCCTCAAAACACCGAATTAGTTCTAGAATTTCAACCAAGATACCTTTTGCTCATTCATGACCTAGGCAAAAGCTAGCATTTGGAGCTTATGGGTGAGCATTTAAGGCTCTGAATTCAATCGTAGTGGACTTGAATTTGTTTCAGGAACTCAAGACCAAAAACAGGGTCACAAACTGACAAATGTTTCGTGAAAGTGGAGGTATGGTCCTTTCAAACCTAATCCATCACCTTGTCCATAAGTGCCTGCAGTTTGGAAGGTGACTTCAATTTCTCATCTGGAACTTCCTCATAATAGAGCTCTATGGTGACGTTTGTTACAGCCAAAAACTCACACTACACTAAGAAGAAAATATTTTTATAAATCACATGTCTCAAGCAAAAAAATTGATAGATTCAAATGGAAAGATTGGGCAAGAATCAAACCTTGTACATATAGTAGAAAAAAATCTCTTGTGTCAGAAAAGTACAAAGTCTTCCTTGATTTGTTCTCACATCTATTGTATACATTGAAATTGATCACATTCTTGAACTAGACCATTGGTATCATGCTGATGCTCTGGATGCGAGAGAAATCATGCACCAAACTAGGCTTCATGTGATCAAATTCAATAGCCCTAAGGGGTTGAAACAAAATTGATAGAGAATTTCAACTTAATGCATAAAGCAAGGAATAGAAAGAAAATAGATTAATAGCAAGAAAGGACTGGAACTTTGAAATCCATAGTGTTTAGTTTGAATCAAACTTGTTCATGTCTGTCATTGTAGTGAGGAGGTGGACGAGGCCCTCTTTTGTATTTCACATGATGGAATCCATTGCAATATGCCAAGAGAGGTCATCTGAATGAACTTTAGAAATATAAGGCATGTAGGCTTGTAGCCAATGGTTGTCATCCCACACATAGAACATTCTCCCACTAAACCTTTGTAAAAATTCATCCATGTTTAACCCTTCCTCGAATGATGCATTCATAACCTTCCAATGATCATCCCACTCATGGATGTGATTTGCAACGAATGCCTCCTCCCCCTACTAATTTGTGGGAAAAACATAGAAAATTTTGTCACTTTCTTGATAGCCCATTTGGAACGTTTATTCCATCTTGAGCACATTGATCTTAAGGGCTGGCCTCACAACTAGCAGGATATCATCTGGTAGAGTGGTATGTTCATCTGAACCTTGGCTTTGGGATGAACCTTATGCCTCTCCAACACCTTGACTATCTTGACCTTATGCTCCATTTGGACCTAGATGATTTCTTTGTCTCCAATTGTATTGACTACCTCTAATTGTATAAAAGGCCCAAAAGTTAAGCCAACCTTTTGAGTAGACAAGGTCATGATGGAATTAGGTTACATTGGAAACAATTCAAAAGAATAAACAAGAGAGGAACAAAATGTAAATATGTAAGTTTGTAATAAATTTTTTATAAAACATGAATATCATGAAAAGTTGTGAAGAGTGAAAATATTTCTTTAGAATTCTCTTCTAGTAGCGTTTGTTCAATCAACTTGGCACCTTCCAAAGATGGAGGAACATGTAGGAGGGAATTAAATGAAAGAGAAAGTAAGATGCATAAATTGATAACAAAATGTGAAAAATAAAAAATAAAAAAAACCTATGTAGATGAACTCCTAGTTTCGACAAAGCTTTGTAAAATAAAGAAATGAGGCAAAGAAGGTTAAGTAAGAATCAATGATTGCATTGATGAAACTGATTTGAAGAAATTTTTGCACTTTTGAAAGCTACAAGTTGGGAGCTCTTGTTTTCAAGAAAGTTCAAGGCAAAAAAAATTGCTTGCCCCCAAACTTTTGGTGCCAAAAGTTGGAGGTCAAGCAAAAAAAAATTTAGTTCGGCCTCTCATGAAACCCTTGAGCTAGAAACTTAGGAGCTCCATGAGAGGCCAAACAAAAACATTTGGAGTTCGACCTCTTATGGAGCCTTCAAGCATGAAGCTTGGGAACTCCATGAGAGGCCGAACAACAAAATTTGCCTTGGCCTTTCATGGAGCTCCCAAACATGATGCTTGAAGGATCCATGAAAGGCCAAACACAAAAAAATGCACTCACCTCCAATTTTTGGTGTCGAAAGTTGGAGGCTGAGCAAAGACATCTTGTGTTTGGCCTCTCATGGAACCCCCAAACACAAAGCTTGGGAGTTCCATGAGAGGATAAGCAACACAATTTGCCTTGGCCTTTCATGGAGTTCCCAAGCATGATGTTCGAGGGATCCATGAGGGGTCGAACACTTTTTTTTAAGCTTGGCTGCTCCTTGAAACATCCTAAACATGCCAAGCACAAATTTTTTGCACTCATCCTCCAACTTTTGACCTCCAAAACTTTGCCTTGGCCCCTCTACGAGCTTCTGAACTTGGAGCTTGGAAGTTCCAAGACATGTTCGAGAGCTTTAAGAGAGGTCAAAGAAAATTTTCTTGCTTCACATGAGCTCTTATGCAACCTAAAAAGCTACAAAACTCAAAACTATACAAAAACTCAAAGTAAACAAACATAAAACAAAAAACATGAAAGAAAAAAAATGAAAATTGGAAATTGGAAAAGCTTGGAAGCTTACCTCAAGTTGTTGTGTTGTTTGTGTGTCCCCCACCTCCTATAAGAAAAAAAACACAATGAATATATATGTGAAAATCTCAAGCAAGAAATTAAGGTTTCCAGCACACCTTTTAAAAAAAACCAAGCTTGGAAGTGCGATTTCAAGCACAATTTTGTCTTCTTTTCACTCAAGAAACATCTTTTCACTCATACTTACTACAAGGTTGAATGGACACAATTTAGATCCACTCAACTTGTTTTGGAAACTTCTAATGTGCATTAGAGAACAAATTGCGCTTTTCCTTGGCCTCCAAAACAAATGATCAATGAGTTTTTCTACTAAAAACAAGCAAATTTTGTTTCATAAACTAAATAATATTCATTGTACTTTTCAAATATTGTTCTTATCTCTTCAACCTGATCACCCCTTGTAGAGAAGAGGTTGTGTCGCATATCCTCCATTAGATGCAACTTCTTTTTGGCCAGCATCTTAATATTACATCTTTGTTGCATAAGATTCGTCCACTAGAAACTTTGCTTTTGTCTTCTTCTTCTTAAAGTTCTCGAGTTCTTTTAAGCAACACCATCTTCTTGCATCTAAAATTGTAGCTTCTCTATTATGAACCATAATGGTCAACTAAAGACAATAAATGTTCCCTTTTTACAAACCTCAGCGTTTGTTGCAAGATATGTCATCTAGTATCTTCTTTTGTAGTCTTAAACATACATCTTTATAGATATACAAATAAAAATATATCTTAATAATTTTTTTTAAAAAAAGTAACTAAAGTTTTATTAATAGTTATAAATCATAATTATAACCAAATATTCAAAATTAGGTATTTATTATTTTAATAACATTTTTTTGAAATATTTTGAGGTTGCATATCTTTATCATAATTGTTATTTTCATATTTATTTCTATTCCAAATTTTTTTATATGTTGAGTCACCATATAAAAGCTACTTTTGAAATGCCATTTAATCCTGTTAATTCCATGTTCTTATAATTTTCAATGTTCTGTTAATGAATTTCAAAATTTTTGTGGCATAATTCATTTTTCAATATCTCTTTCTTTAGCATAATGGATTTCACCGACCTTGCCTGTCACCATCTCTATGAATCATAACTTTGAAAATTAACTATAATTGTAATTGTCCATCATGATAATGAATGCCATTGACATTGCATTATTGTACCTAATTTTGTTTTATGCATAATAGAAAGTGATGTTCTTGAAGAAACACTTTTGTTTTCAATCTTGTACGCTTGGAGGGTGAATATATGATTTTCACAAAACTTGTGTCAATTTATTAACACACACGGACAGATTGGGCCAAGGGTTGGTAATTGCCCTTCCAATATTGATTTTATCCATTTTTCAATATTTTAAACATGACATGGCCATCATGTATAAAGTTTATAGTAACTTATGGCTGAGTCAAAAGACTTTTCTTATGGCTATTAACCTAATTTAACCTCTTTTATAAATAAAATATGCCACTAATCATGCATACCAAATTTCAAGGGATTTCTTCAAGGCTACTATATATTTGTGAAAAAACACACACATTTTCAAAAGCACATGTTTCAATTCTTTCCTTAGAACAAGTTGCATTCCATAATATATATCTCCAACCTTTTCTAATTGTTTTTTCCTTTCCACCAACCTAGAAATGACATTATAAATTCCAATGTTTCTTTCCCTTTTCATGAAATTTATTTAAATTTTACTTAGTTATAACATTCACATGAATCATGATGAATTTTTATGTCAACTATTATGTTGATTTTTGTTGAAATATGAAAGTTGTTGTGAATGTCACTTTCTCAAGATAATGGAGTTTGTTTTCTGGAAAATACTTGTAATTCTTGACACCTAATGGAATCTAATGTTACAAACACTAATTAGATCATTTTTGCAACATGTTCCAACTGTGCCTAATAATTATTGCTTATGGCTTTCATTTTTCCTATTAAAATTTCATCACAAAAGTATTAATATGATATTCTTGTTTTCTTAATGTCATGTCATGACCAATCTCTTAGAAATTTTTGGCATTTCTTCATTCCTTTTTCTCATTCATCTATCCTTCCATAAACTATTTTTTTTCAAATGAATAATAATTTTGTTTTCTAACGCTTCTCTATATTTTCCCTCACTTTTTCGTTTATTTCCAAGCCCACACCACATTTATGTAATTGACATCATGTATCATAGTTTGTAGAAATTTTAGGTTGGGTCTCCATTTAAACAACTTTCAAAGTGATAACCTCATCCCAAATTTAATTCTCTACACCATATTCCATCAATAAACATTATCTTTGGCTACAAGCACATGAGTTTTACAATTTTAGTTTGATGCTTGTTACTACACTCCTTAACTTTCTTATTTGTGGTTTTCATTACTGTTGTGTTTTGTCCAATTTTGTATTCGTCTTGCTCCATGTTTGGATTATATTTCCCTACTTCCTCCTCCTCTTCCTCCAAACCCTTCAAAAATTTCCCTAATGTTTGATTATTTTCTTGTTGATTCAAATCCCTTTGAATTCCTTCACTACTACTTTTGTGCCCTTTGTAACATTTCATGCTCCTAGAAACTCGGACCTCAACATAATGGTAGATAGTTTAGGAATGACGATTGTCTTTGAACATTGTCTATGCGCTATGTTTGCTTTTTAGCCAAGTTCTTTACATATATCTAAGGATGTCTCATATGATTTTAATAACTTTGTTTCAAGTTTTCTGTACCAAATTCCTATGACCTCCTCGCAAGGGAGACAATGGGTGGTTGGCTATGGTTATTATCGCATTGTTGGTGATAATTTGGTTCATAATTCTCAAGAAACAATCCTTACGATAGGAATTGCAGGTTCTATGGTCAAGATTATGAAGCAAGAACTTGAAGTTGATGACACTTTCCTTCAATGTTCTAATGTTCTAATGCTCTTGCATTTTCTATTTTCATTGAAATGTTTGATTCCTCTTCAGGTTAGGACTTGACCCCCCTTTTTTGTCGACAAAATTATTGAAAAACATTATTCAGTTTGTTGCCTCTTTGTTGTCAGAGCCATCCACCCCTATGGGGAGTATTTAATATGTTGTTTCTTGTTTACACATGATGGTGCTATTAAGACAAACTTCAAACGAATTACGGACTTTGGATTATGACAAGGTCTTTTTGTGAAAAGTCCAATTCTTGCCAATTACTCTTGATGGGGACGTCTTGTTTGAATTGTCACTAATCCTTTTGATCATTCACAATCCTTCCCAAATGCAAGGCATGGATAAAAAGTACAATGGCCATGCTTAGAGTAAGCTAATCACAACCAATATAAAATCATTTGGACTTAGCTTTAGGAAGGTTTGTTGCTTGGGTCACTTGCGGTGTATGCAGGATGATTGTGAAAACTTTGTGCGTTCTACCTTTCATCATAAAACATTCTAGCGTGGTGAATGTGTTCATATTCTAGTCTTAGGTCGAATGATAATGATTTCGTTTGCTTCTTTGCTTGGATGCAAATTTTGTCATGCTTTTTGTTTTTGTGTCGCGAATTACAATGGGTGAATCTATTATATTGTGCATAAACTCCAATCTATGTCAAGAGTGGTGATTCATCTTGGTGTTCACAACCATCTTATTACAAATCGAAAGTGTTAAGAATCTATTGAAGAAACTAGAAGGCTAATCGCAAAGGAGGTGGATCACACACCTGATGTAAAGATCTCTTCGATTTCCCTTAATGCTAGTAAGACCTTATTGGCAAGTTACTTGTTTGATTATTCTAATGATGGCACAGTGGAGCTCCTCAAGGGTGAGTAGCTAGAGCACATCTAGGACAAGTTTTGTGCACTTGAAGGTCCATGTCATATTAGTATCACTACTAAACACTAGTAAACCCTTCCACTAGGACATCATTTTGTCTTTAGGAGCAATCTTGTATATACTTTGTGAGATGGAGCTTGCTCATTGTTCTTGAAGGTCCATGTCAATTTAGTATCACTAATACAAAATGTGGGTATAATTCACTAGTCCTTGTTCATTAGGCCAATGAATTCATTGTTTCCCTAGTAGGTTTCATTCACTATAATTGAATTCACTCAACATCCAATGAAATCACTCGGCATACATGGACACCTTTTGTTATAATGTATGTAAGTTTTGAATCATCAATTAATATGCATTGTTGTGTTAATGTATGCACAAAAGTGTCATAATTTGCATATTTATAGTTCAAGTTTACACATGAATCCAAATAATGTTTATATGTGCACATTAAAGTCCAACAAACATTACAGATGTAGGTCAAGTTCTTCCATGTCCTTTTTTATGACAACAAAAACACCTTACTCCATTCTGCCAAAATCTATTATTTTGATTATAACCACGTTGGTTATATCGGTTATTTTGATTCTTCTAACCATTGCCTCATTAGTTTTGACCATTTGGTCTTGAATTATATTGTCAATTTCCAAATTGATTATTTGGTGTGTTATACTATTGTAATTGCTTTTGCTTTTGCACAATTGGTGTTTTTGCTTGTACCACATGCACTAAAACAATTTCCCTCAAAGGACATCTTCCAAACATTGTTTAGCTAGGACATTGATCAATATTATGATCATTATGTTTGCATATCTAAAAAAATTTGTTCAATAATTTACATTCGTTTGCAAGGTGTCCTTCATTATAGCAATTTTGATAGTACACACCTCTTATAATAGTTTCAAAGAGATATTTTGTTTATTTCTTCTTTGGTGTCCATTTTTCTTTTTCATTAGAATCTTTTGATTCATCATTGTCATAGTTTTGGTGATATTTCGCTATACTTTTCTTTCTTATTGGCATTTCTTTTTCTATCATAATTGTTGACTTTGCTACTTTTGCCAAAGTTTTTCGTTGCATATTTATAGAGGCCATTTTGACTTTGGTTCTCAATCCTTCTTTAGAAGCTTGTCTTAAATAAATATAATGTGGTCATTATGGAAAAACTGTGCAAAGTCACAAAAATCTATCATAGTAATTTTCTACAAACTCATATTTCTTTTATTTTACATATTTCAAAGTTGCAACCACTTGTCATTCACTATGAATCTTATTAAATCGATTAATGAATGCCCACTATACTTCATCCCATGTTGTTGCTGGATGGGTCATCTCATACCTGGCAAACCAATTAGTAGTTCTCCCTCTAAGAGAATTTGGAAAATACTATAATTTATGATCATCTATATCTTCTCCATTAGTCACACAAACTTTAATTAGTTGTTGAATATGTATAACATGATCATCATTGTCATGATACTTCAACAGTTCAATGCATAAAACAATAGTAGGTATAATATCCATGAATGGATTCATGTTCATCACCGTTGCAGTAGTTGCTAAGGTGTTGTCCTTTATTTGAATATCCACCCAATAAATCTATACAGTTGAGTTGACAAAGTTCTTATATTAAACAGATAAGGATTCGAAGTTGTTCCAAATAAATTTCTCTCGAGTGGTCAATCACTACTTCCATTGTCATTCAAAGTTCTCATGGATTTTCCATCAACTTGCTGTCTTAGTATTCGAAGCCACCCCTCTTCTATCACCTAGTTGATTATTCCAAATGCATTGATAATAATATTTGGTGTATTCAATAACAACATGTTTAATTCTTTAGTTGATTCTTGATATTCATGTTCAACATTCGGTGAGCTCGTTTGTGTAGATTATCTAATTCCATCTTGGATCCATTTACTTCATGAACATCAATTTGAATAATAGTAATTACCATTTCCTTTTTTATAGGTTGAAGTACTTGATATGCTGCTAGTGAATTAAAGATTGCACCAAGACCTCTCCATCTATTATGTGTAATAGATTGTTGAGTTGCAATAGCAACCTTTATAGCTTCCTTTCAAAAATTTCTTATCTAGACTTTCAATCTATTGTTTTCTTCTCTTTCTTTATCTCTATCTAACATAGGCTCCAAATAGAAATTCTTGTTTGTATTCTATAACCATTTCTACTACTGCTACCAATTTTTGATTCCCATGCAATTATGGAATCATGATTGTAGACCAAAATTCTTCTTATTCAATTATTTAAGACATGTATTCCTCACTCCTTATTCCCATGACATATTCAGAACATGTAGACCTAGGTGCCCATAGCATATCATTTAGCATCCATTTTTCTATTAATGCATTAATGTTGGGTCTAGTAAATTCTTTGTTGTCAAGTAATTAAATTGAATGATGTGTTGCAAAAAAAAAAATTATAAAAATTAATGTGATTATGCATACAATTATTGGTAACCGTCTTCTATATTTTGTCAATTCTATAGCATCAATAATTAATGATTTATGTTGTATATACCGCACCTCAGTGCCACCATGTATTTTCTTAATAATCAATTCTTGTATTTTTGAGGCAATGTTTTAAATTTCTCTTTAAAATTACCCCATTCATCTAATTTTGATGCATTCCTTGGTGTATATAAATAATTCTGAAAATTCCACCCATAATTACAATTTATTCTTAATGTTTGTTTAGTTTTTTTTACAATTATAAATTCTTTCATCCATTCATATTTTCTTTCAACAAAAGTCATAATTTACCATTCTTCATAATGTCCTTCATACACATTATTATAATAATCCAAAAGTATCATTGATCTTGCCATGTCTTGTTCATAAGTAGTGAATGAATTTGGAAAAATTAATACTTGTTTAACCCCCAAAACAATCCATCTTATTCACTATACTATTTTTTTTTCAATTCTATAAGCACCCATTATATCTATGTATTCACAAGGTAATACCCTATAAAGAACATGTATCAAGCAAAATCCCAAATCAATATCATCAATTTCCATTAATTTAATTATAATGTGGAAAGATCTCACGTGAATTTGGAGAAATTACATCTTGAATCCTCCAATTTGTCCAACAACGAATTGGATTTTCCCCAACATGGTCACCAAATGTTAGTGATATAATTTTGCAGGTGTCAATTATGATATTCCACAAAGGAATTAAATTTTTATATATCATTATTGGGTCCTTGTCCTACTCCATTAAAATAAGTACCATGTAAAATACGAAGTAACATTCAATCTTTTCTAAGTCTAGATATTCATTCAATTAGATCCACATACAATGCTAATAACACAAAGAATGGAAAAAAAAACATCTTTTATAATTCCTTAAACCACAAAGCTCTACAATGTTTTTCTTTTTTCCTTCCTCTCATCACTCCTCCCTTTTTCTCTTTCCCCCTTTGTAATAGATCAACATAAAGACATACATTCTCCCCTTGCAAGTTAATCAAAATGTATTTTTATACTCCCTGCAAAACGATTATAATTGCTTAACCGTTTGGCAAATCGATTTGCCACAAATCAACTACATTATGTTGTCATAACATTATGCTACCATACTGATTTGCCTATACTGTAATACTATTTGCTTACTCTGTCACATTGTTCTGTCTATTTTGTCATCTCAATTTGTCTATGTATATCAATTTGCCTATGTGCTTACTATTCTACATCCTTTTCCTCATAACAAAATTAAATTGAAGTAAAATATTCTTTGAAGCATGAAAATTCCATGGAAATATAACTTGTAAAATTGGTTCATGCATTAGCCAAGAAAGCAAGGGATGTGAAACGGTCCTATGGAAAAAGAATCCGACAACTTTCCTTGGAGTTGGCATTTGTAGGGCATAATATTGTATAAACAAGAACATATTAAGCACCGTATTAATCCCTTTGAGTTTGAAGCCCACGGATAGGAATGGGAAAAGAATAATGCAGGTCTTGTGTTTGCTCAAAGACAATTGGATCAAGAACTCCATGAAACTCAATAGAAGCTAGGAAAAACCCAAGTGGAAAGAAGGAAATAAGGCAGACTTTGAAAGCTTTACATTAAAACTTTGCAATTATAGACAGCACATTCACTTGAGTGATGGAAGAAATGAAGAATGCAGCAATTTGACATGAAAAAATGTTGACCATAACACTAGTTAAGCACAAAGAGGAAATGGAATCAATGACAGGGTGCTTGAAGAAAACAGAATAAAAATTCTTTGAAACACAAATTGAGAAGGAGACTTGGCATGCTAAGTTTTGAAGTTTTGAGGTAGAAGTACATTTATTCAAAGAACAAAAGTAGAGCACCATGTGAGATAGCGAAACACATGAAAATAATTTTTTGGAGAAAATACAAGGTTTGGAGGAACAAATTCAGCTTGCAAGTGTCAAAGCAAATAAAATAACCAAACAAAGGGAGTAGAGGTTAAACAATATGTTAAAATGACTAAATGGAAGGCACTAACAATGGATAGTTGATTAAGGCAGACATCATGTTTGATCATTTCCTTGAAAATTGAGGTGAAGAACACTCAATAGTTTTTATCAAAGTTTGATTATCGATGGTGTAATTGTATTACCAAAAGGAAGAAAACATGGTAATGGAGTTCAACGTAGCACACGCGAGTACTAAAAAGCGAAACAAATATGAGGGCATAGAGATAGTGGAAGAGGAGGAAGATCGGGATGTTGTGCACGAAATTTCAATTGTTGAGTTTGCCACACAAACTAGAAGGAAGGAACAAGTGGAAGGTGGCAAGAATGGGGAGAAAAGCCACAACGATGGTGATAGTTTAGGGAGGGATAAGAATTCAGAAAAACCACTTGAAGATTTGCCACCACAACAACATTTCCCCATGATAGAGTACTAAATCAAAGTTGCATACATTTTCCCATCTACAACCAGTGGACAAGAATTGTTCTTCCAACATCCAATGCTGAAGTTCATGGGTTGAAACCTTATAACATGTGCAATATACTACATATTTTGAAGGAGTTGGAGTATACCTTGCCGATTATTCCTCACCTAAAGGGGTATTACTTCATTTATCACTTACAAACTTGCCTTTTGGTAGGATTTGTTCCACCTATGCTTAATGCCCGAATCCTCATTGAGGATTTTGAACAAATGTGGAAGATACAAAACAAGGAGTTTTGTGAGTCCTTGACATACAATATTCTCTATGATTATATTGTTTTTAACGATGGGTGTGGTTATTATAGCATCTCATGTAATATTATTACAATTAGAGGTGGCCTATAACAAGTATTACTTGAAGCATACAACGACAATCAATCACAAGCCCACTTTTATCATGGCTAAAAGGGATCCTATACCAGACATGATTGAGAAAAGAGTGAAGGAGGACTCCATGGAGACATGGAAGTAAGCATAGAGGTTGGAAGATCTATTAGAGAGTTATGCACTTAAGGATCTATTGAAGGAAACAATGACATCAATCATTTAGGGTTGCACAACAAAATGACCAAATTTGCAGGTAACCCAAGCACATTTCCGAAAGAGCCCAATGACATTATGGGCTACTATTTTCAGAACGGACCATTTGGTAAGGCAACTTCGGAGGAACCCAAGGAGTTTAACACCTCATGAGTTCTAACAATGCCTGCCACATCCATTAGTTCTTAGAATGGATAAGGCATATCGGAAGTTTCTTCCAAAAACAATTTCAAATGAAAGTTCTCCATTAGAGGTTGATTCTGATGATGATATTAATGATTTCCTTACCTTGACCAACAACTTCCAATTTCGGCTAACAACTCTACACAAGGAATAGACCTACTTAGATAATTGATGACCTTGTGTGGACACGAAGGTCCTAAGGGGGGGGGATAATGTGAAGAATATGAAGAATCAACGCTTACTAAAATAGGGAATAAAGGCTAGTTACAGAAGTCTTCGAAATAGTCCTACAAAAATTAGGTAGTTAGTCTATCGAACAATGGTAGTTGTCCAACTGAATTAAGGTAGACATCCTATTGAGATTTGGCAGGGTATTATTTGGTAGGGCCCTATCAAGTTCGGTTGTCACTATTGTTACTTATCGAATTTATGGGTTTGTCGAAACAACAAAGGTTTTAGTTATTTGAATGTTTGAAGAAGTAAGAAGGATAATGGAAATGTAAGGGGCGGAGAATAGTCTTTGCACTAGTAGAAATCTTGTATTATTCGACCATTGAATTCGTGGCTACATGCAACTATCTATCATTTGCAACTATGTTTTATCGTTTTTACAACTAGTCACCATCCTTTTAAATTTACTACTATTTCTGCAACTATGGTGCGACTACAAAATTGCATGCCCATCCATATTAACCAAATTATTGGATTTTTCATCCAAGAACATGCCCTCATATTCAATTAGTAGCAAAATTAGTTGCAACTTGGTTATTTCAAGGTATATTAAACATATATTAATTTGTATTCATGGCACATTAAGGTATTTAATTTTTATTCAATGTATATTTAACATATATTTGCTCATATTATGGGCATATTAAGATTTTAAAAATTCATTTTGGTTTTATATGGTTTTTTTTAAAAACATATTATGTTTAATTTAAGGTATAATTAAATTATAGTGGCAACGTCAATATAGTAATATAATATAATGATCATATTAAATGAGTACTAATTATTAAAGAATTATTAATATTAACTAATTGATTAGTTTATATAAACTATGAAATAATTAATGTTAATTAATTAACTCGTTAAAATTTAACTAATATATATTAACCAAAAACTTAAACAAGAAATAACAAAATATCGCATAATTAAATATTAAATCATAAATTTTATGCAAGGTTTAAGTTTTACCAAATTTTAGCCAAATTTTTTATAAAAAAATTATGCTCATGTTTAGACAAGTTTTCATTTTTCCATGGTTTAGCCAAAGTTTTAAAGTTTTTCTAGTTTAGTTTAGCCAAAGTTTTAAATTTTTTCTAGTTTAGTTTAGCCAAGGTGTATGGTAGGTTTAGCCAAAGTTTAGCCAAGGTGTATGGTCGATTTAATCAAATTAGTTTAGCCAAAAGTTAGCCAAGGTGTATGGTAGGTTTAACGAAATTTTAGTTCAACCAATTTTTAACAAATGTGTTTTGTAGGTTTAGCCAAGATATATGGTAGGTTTAGACAAATTTTATTTTACCCAAAATTTAGCCAAGGTGTATGGTAGGTTTAACCAAATTTTTGTTTAGCCACTTGGTGCATTATAGGTTTAACCAAGAAAATTAAACCAATGTTTAGCCAATGTGTTTTGTAGGTTTAGCCAAATTTTTGTTTAACTGAAGTTTAACCAAAGTGTTTTTTAGGTTTAGTCAAATTTAATTTAGTCACTTGATGCATTAAAGGTTTAGCCAAAAAAATTAAGTCAATGTTTAGCCAAAGTGTATTATAAGTTTAGTTAAATTTTTTGTTTAGCCAAATTTTAGCCAAGGTGTCTTATAAGTTTAGTCAATTTTTAATTTAGCCAATGTTTAACTAATGTGTTTTGTAGGTTTAGTCAAATTTTAGTTTAACCAAAGTGTTTTATAGGTTTAGTCAAATTTTAATTTAGCCAAAGTGTCTTATAAGTTTAGTCAAATTTTAGTTTAGCCAAGGTGTCTTATAGGTTTAGTTAAATTTTAGTCTAACCAAAGTTTAGCCAATGTGTTTTGTAAGTTTAATCAAATTTTAGTTTAGTTAAGATTTTTTAAAATTTTAATCAATTTTTTATTTAGTTAGGGTTTTTTGTAAGATTAGCCAAAGTTTAGCCAAGTTTTAGTGTAGCTAAAATTTAGCCATGGTTTTAAGCCCTATGTGGCATATTTGGTTAAAACATAAATGTCATGTGAGCCTAGTTTATGTGCAATGTAGGTTACTTTAGTTAATAGGTAGTAAGTTAGGTTAGGTATTAGTTGGTAAATAGTAAGGCTAGGTAAATATATAAGTAAGGCCTAAATAGGTAGATACGTAGTCTTTTTATGCAAATTTTATTTTAATTCAGGATTTTTATTTATTTATAATGCGCATCTAGTTATATAGTTTACAACATTGAAAAAATAACAAAAGATATGGGATAAATTTTCTAGTTGCATATTAGTATGCAACTAGTTTGCAACTAGAAAATTTATCCCATATATTTTGTTTTCCATTTAAATCTTGTAGACTATATGAAGAGGTTGTACTTAAAATGTCCATAAGATACAAACAACATCCAAAAGAAAAACATAATTTGGGATGAACCATTTAAAAAGGTTCAACCCTATGGGATGAACTTAAAATTGTTTTAAGAAATTCATTTACCTACATTTTTTATGCACCTAAGTTTCTACCTCCCTAATTACCTACTTTCCTACCTATCCACATGCCTACCTACCTACCTACCTAAATGAAAATTTAAATATTAAAAAAAAATCTTCACCTTAGGCCACATGGCATGATATGATTAGTGCACATGGAACAATTTTAGACCATCCAATTTGGATGAATGAAATGAAAAGGGGCTATCTAATTATTTTAAATTTAATTTACATATGCCTTACAAGTGGCAATGTGTACTCGGTGATATTGTAGTTACAAATACTGGTGATTAGTTACATTTAATTATACGGTTAAAGGATGAAGTATAACATTTGAGTGTATACTTCATCCATGGGACTTGTGTTGATGTCATGCTTAGATCATATTTGCGACTACATGTTCTATGTGACTAGACTTATGCAACTAATGAAAAAATTAGTTGCAAGAGTCATCTACAACTAATTTTTAGCTGTAATTTGAAGTTGCAAAATGGGGTTTTTCTAGTTATGTTGTCATACACACCTAAAATGAGAAATGTTCTTATATTCAAACTTGATAATACACACTACAATCAATTCCTTATCTGATGATGTCTACCTGTGCATGTTCCCATTTTTACATTTTTTGTTGATGTGGATTGAAGACTTGCGATTTGTCTTAACTACTTGGGTATGTGGTGTTGCGCGTCATATGGTAGATGAGAATCTAGAAGCGATGTTGAACCTAGCTCTTACCAAATTCATCAGTAACAATGAACTAAATCAAGTATGATCAAGAAAGTGGATACATACTAACATGGATTGACTATGATAATTATTGTTTTTCAACAATCATGTTCAATTCATGTTTTTAAATAACAACATTATGTATCCTTATTTTTCAACCAAGCTTTTATTTTCTAAACTAGGACTCACTAAAAGACTTGTACTTATGCTTGACAGTACTCCTTGTGCCAACCATTGATTTAACAAATGATTAGCAAGGATAATTTGTCACACCTCATAGGGCTTTAGAAGATTAATCCCCAAAAATCAATGAGCTTACAACCAAAACAAAAAAATTCACCCATAATGTCAAATTGTTTGCAAAGAATTTAAAATTACCTATAACTTGTTAAAACTTAACATTTGTTCAAAAACAACATGAATAAATTGGAAATGTTTTTTAGTCCAATGATACAAAAATAATTTGCAAATGATAAAACCTCTGAATTTAAAGGTTAACTTTTATAGAAACGATAGATTGGTAGTTTTGAGATTACTTAGGTGTTGAGTTACAAGTGTCAGTTCAACGCAAGAGTGCTTTAGAGATGACTAAACAGTGCAACCAAATAGTATTCCTAATAACAACAACACAACTTCAAATTAGCATAAGAGAAAAGCCAAATGTTCAAAGTTCAAACAATCAATTGTTTTAATAAAACCAAGGTCATATAGGCATTCAAAGAACTCCATAAGCACCATCTTGGATTCCAATTATAGTCCTAAAGAAAAACTAATAAGTAGTTTAGTATAACATCCAACAAATTAGAAAGATGTACCTTACATTTTAGTAGCACCAAATTGGACGTAGGTTTTTTTTTGCTTGAAGTTTGAGCTTTGCAAATTGCAAATTGCAATCAAAGGGGGTTGTCTATCCCATGTCTCAAAGTTCCCATAGGTAGATCTACTACTTGGTTCAGATGTTTTTTTTTACTATGACTACGTTCAATTTGGTTGTTTCCTTTACTACCATAAGAACTAGGGTGTACAAATTGGTGTTGCTTAATACCTACTTTGATGATAGATTTAAAAGCCTACTTATGTTTGGCATTGGAATGTTCACTTTTACTTGATCCTAAAGAATGAAACAACTTTAGATTTGTTAGTTCTTCCACAATAACGTAATGGACAACACCATTCACTTTCAAATGAGGTTGGGTACAACATTACACTACAATCGGTATCTTCTTTTAAAGGGCTTTGTGGTGGCATGAAGAAATGGTAATTTTTTCCCTCTCCATCCCATGCCAACTTCTCATTAGCATGTTTTGCCTTGCTCAACGTCCCCCACACAACTTTGCTAATACATTTTTTCAATACGTGACCTATGCATCATACCCCTTCAACCAATGAAATTACTAACATCCTCGAATTATAATTTACAACATTAAACTACATAAACCAGGGCTACTCAGAAAAATTTGAAAACAAATAACACTTAAATACATGGTTCAACACCTTGGTTTTATGTACTTACCTCATGCATTTTTGTATATATTAGTCGTTGTAATGTTGATTTCAATTTTGAATGAAATGGTCATACCACTCATCCTTAACTCCTAATCATATAATTCAAAACCAAATACATTAACATTTTAACATTATTGGTTTACACTTTGAAAAGGCCTGGGTTAGGGTAAAGCCTATCAATTCATGTCCATTTACCTCCTACTTTATTTGTCATATGATTTGTATATAAAATGTAGAACTATGATAACATTACAAAGCATGAACAATAACAATTATAAATAATAAACCAAGTTAGTCAATTCACTATGAAAAATCACGTTCGTTGAACCCACATTACCTTGCAACTAAAACTCAAAAAATAATTCACATATAACTATTGTGCAACTATCCTTTGGGTATTACAACTAATGTGCAACTATCCCCCTATAAATACGATGTATTAATAAATAAATTGCCATGTCAGAAAATTAGGTAGTTGTATATATTATAGTTGCAAGTGAGTTGAAAATGTGTATTCTGTAAAATTATTTATACACATTGTACATACATATGTAGTCAACCATGTTTGATTTTTTCAAGAATTGCATTATAGTTGCATGTGGCAACTATTTTAGACCTATTGTAAATGTGCCACTAAAACAACAACTATGTTGCAATTAATGTACAATGTACATACAGGTAATCATGCCACATGTCCACATTTCCACCACCCATTATGGGATACATTTGTAATTAGTTTTCGACTATGATTCCCATTGATATAATTAGTATGGCCATTATTGTGCCACTACTAAAATAATATTATTCAATTGTGTTATGACTATAATACAGCTACTTATAACTTAATAAGGATACATATTCATTAGTTATTTATATCTTCATTATGTGCTTCATTTTGAGTGATTTAAAATGTTATGAGAGCACTACTTCAAGCTCTAAAAATCATCATTGAAGTGCAAAGGAAAAGGAGTAATGAAAAAATAACAAGAAGAAAAATAAACTTTCCAACTTACAAAACACATTTTTTTGTGTTTTTTTTCCTCTTTGGACCCTTCCTACTTTCAAACTTCATAACTTTCTTATTTCTTATTCATTTTAAACGATTTAAAATGTTATAAGAGCACCACGTGAAGTCTACAAATCATATTTGAACTCTACTAACAAAAAAAAAACATATAAGGAATTTTTTGGGTGTTCAAGAATTGGCCTTTGTAGTATTTGGTGGTTTGTTTTTTTTGAGTTCTTAACCTCCTCTACTTTGGGGTGCCATAACTTTTCAATTTTATTCCGTTTTTGACAATTTTTAGTGCACTAAATGCATCAATAAGAAGGGTTCAAGTTTTGTTTAAACATTAGAAACAATGGAGCCTTCCCCTTGGATCCGGCTTGCCTTAAACACTTAAGTGTTTTGTCATTAGTCAATTTACCCTACAATTACAACTCAATTGCAACTCAATTTGCAACTAAGGAACAATTAAAAAATTTAACCCATATTTTTTGTCTTTGAATCCCATATTTAAAATTATATAAAAAATATTTGTTCTTTTATGTTTTCACATTAAAATGCAAGTGTCATTTTGGAATGAGTTTAAAAAAGCTTAACCCAAAGGCAAAACATAAAAATAAAAAATGGTTATTTTTTAGTTCATTTACTCTTGTGTTTTCTTACCTCTTTACCTTCCTAGGTAAATAAATAGGTCATAGGTAAATATATAGGTATGTAGGTTTTAAGACCTACAAACCTACCTACTTATGCTTATGGTAGGAAGGTTGTAGAATATGGTAGATAGGTAGCTAGGATGCCCCATTTGACTATAATAACATTGGCCATTTTGATTAAATATTATATGCGACTAAAACCCCATTGGCCATTTTGACTAGAGTTGTCATTTATTTATGTCCAACTTGACAAAATGTTTCAATTGACTAAATGTCATTAGCCATTTTGACCAAGGTGGTAAAGTTTTTATTCAATTTGACTAAATGTCCAAATTAACAAATAGTCAAATAGGTCATTTCAACCAAGTTGATTGGTCAAAAAATACACATGTCATTCAAGCCCCTAGTTTTTGTTCAAAATGTATGTGTTCGTTAGTAAAAAAAGATCAATTAGTCAACTTAGACCACTTGAAAAACCAATAATTTTAGTAGTGTTTAGGCGCCATATTGTAGGACCTTTTTAGCAGTCACATTTTGGCAACAAATCGCTAGAAATAAAAACACTACTATAAAGTCCACAATTGTGTAGATATGTATTTTGTAATGCATTTTTGGTTGAATTCTACTTTTGATTTTTGTGATTATTGGTACACTAACTTTGTATATTTGTAAATAAAATGTAAAGTGAATTTTTTAAAAAAAAAACAATGTTAAAATATTAGTAGTTACCATGCTCCAAAACCAACCTATTAAGGTATGTGTGTACGTAGAAAACCTTTATTTTGGACTACATGTTTTGTAATTCAATTGGGTGTTCCAATTACATGGTGTTAAAATATGTGTGTATGTGAAGGATTTTCATTTCCTTTTAAAGGTTTTGCAATTCAAGTGGAGACTCCAATTTCATGGTGTTAGGGTCTAACCACTTAAATGGGTCCTTTATTTGTTTCTTCGAGTTTTATAATTCAATTAGCCGGTGTTTTAATTTTACGTTGCGGTAGAATTTAACCACTCGAATGGGGTTTATATTTTCTTTTAGAAGTTTTACAATTCAATTTAATGCTCAAATTGCATGGTGTTAGGGTATTTGTGTATGTGAGGGGCTTTAATTAACTTTTAGACATTCTACAATTCAAATGGACATTCCAATGTCATGGTAATAGGGTTTGACCACTTGTATGGGACCTTTATTTGCTTCCAAAGGTTTAGCACAATTGGGTGTTTCAAAGTCGACTTATTAGGGTTTGTGTGTGTGTGAAGGACCTTTATTTTCTTCTAGATGTTTTGTAGTTCAAGTGGACATTCCAAGATCATTGTCCTATTGAATGGAACCTTTATTTATTCCTAGAGATTCTGCAACTCAAATGGACATTCCAAGATCATGGTATTAGGGTATATGTGTATGTGAATAAGACTTTTGTTTATGCCATGTGGTTTTACTATTCAATGGATGTTCCAATTGCATGGCAATAAGGTTTGACCACACAAATGGGTCTATTATTTGTTCATGTGGTTTTGCAATTCAAGTGGACATTCCAAACCATGGTATTACAATTTGTCTTATTGAATGGGACCTTTATTTGCTTCTAGATATTTGTAACCCATAGTTCTAGCACATGTTGTTAAGGAAATCCAAAGATTGTATTGGAGACATAGAGATTATTTTGGTTTGAAGATCCAATGTGTATTTTGGAGATCCATAGAAAATTTTGGCTTGGAAATCATGAAACAATTTTGGTTGTTTGTTTAGGTTTGAGTGTGAATGTTGTGTGTTAATTTTTTAAGAATAGGCAACTTCTAGAACTAAGTGATTTGATGGTAGAGATTCAAGAATTTCATGTTGGGACAAGGTGCTTGAAAAAATTGTGGATTTGTGTAGCTTTGATATAGGAGTGGTGTCATATAATGTTTATTTTGTTGTTTATAACACTAGCAAAAGAAACATGATTCGATTAATTTCAAATGCAATGTGAAAATCCATTTACCAAGATTACATAAAAGCATAATTTGGAACCTTTATTTGTTGAAAACACCTTGAAGGACAATCTATAAGAAACTTTGAAACAATTAAAAATGGGGAAAAGCTAAACCCTAAATCCTAAACCCAACAAAAAGCCTAAACTTGTAGCCTATAGCCCCCATTAGGCCATAGGCTATGATGTCATATAACCCACAGGCCATATAGCCATATCATCCATAAGCTAGATAGCCATATAGCCATAGAACCCATAGGCCGTATAACCATATAGCATATATAGCCAAAATAATCATATTGTTTTGGGCTATAGCTAATTATAGCCCAATAAGCGTAGTCCCCTTAGGTCTTGTTCAACCTTGATATAACACCTATAGCATAGATTATAAGTCAACAGCTCACAGGCTGAAATAAAAAGTCCTTAAAAAGGAATTGATACTTAGTTTTAAAAGTTTAGTCCCTTATTGCAAGACTTTGTCAACAATAACAAACGAATGAAGGTCTATGGGAGGTGAAAGTCAAGCCCAACAAGAAAAACTCTAATACATGATGCTTTGAAACATTAATCTTACTTGTTTGGGCATGAATTTTGTGTAGGGTAAAGCCCTAGTACTAAGGCTTTATACAACATAAAGACCTAGGCACTTGCTGGAGAGGAAAAGCAAAATCCTTGGCCTTAAACAAAAAAGAGCCAGTTACAAATCAGGATATCCTGCATTAGGTCCGAAGATCCTGTGCCTTCTGGCTAGGGAAAATTATGGTTTGTAATATGAATCTGTCTTACATTAGAAATTTCCACTCGGGTCTGTTTGATTATACACTCTTCAATTGCTGTGAACAGCAAATGGAGGTTTGTCCTTGTGTTGCAAAATGGTGTGGCCCAAAATTTCAACATATATCGAGGACATGAGTTCAGTGTGTTATGATTAGCAGGTTTACTCCACATGGCTCAGTCATGCAGATTGCAGTCATTCTTTGGAGGCAAACTAGTGAAGTGGCAATAGTATTCATCCTAGACCTTCAAATAGTGGGGGCAACGACATGTCTTTGAAGAATAGTCCTTTCTATGGTTTATCAATTTTGTTGCACGAAGAGGAAAGCCAATGGTTGATTATCATTTATTGTAGGGCCCCCTTTTTTTCCCCTTGGGGCTATAATAGGCCATCACTAGCATTGTTTTTGTCCTGACAAATCTTGTAATTCTTGACCCCTAAAATTGGGAATGTTTTTTCTTGTGTAAATTTGACTAATTTTGCAAATTCATTGAAATTTTTTTTGCCAAATTCCTGATATCACAAAATTGGAAAAAATGATGCCTGATTTATTTTATACTAGCACATCATACTTCCATCTTAATGAAAGACAGTTGTCATTATTCATTACTGGGGTTTTCACTGGAACAGACTGGCCATTTGCGAGTGAGCTTCTTTTGAGTTGGCCACAAAAATTCCCATGCACAACACCACCCACAAAGTGCACACATTGCAAAATTGCATAACCCCAGAAAGTAAGCCATTCAATCCATATGGGAGGGCTCTCAGATCAGTAACTCTAGCACCAACTACCTACTGTAATATATATACATAACTATCAATTTCCTCAAAATCCTTTCCAGTGCCAGTGTTGTTTTTACACAAACACTTGCTTTGGTTTTTTGATATATGATTAAAAGAAGTCCAAGTTCAGGGGATGTGCTTGCTTGAAGAATTTCGATTTTGGGATTTGTGAAAGGGTATAGGGACATTTTCATAAACATCATTAGGCATTTTATCCAAATATTCAGCAATTGGAACACGACTACTTGAGATTTATCATGTTTCTTATGTAATGCTATCTTCATTACTAAATTCCTCCTCTTCCTTTATTGAATTGGCAAATGTGAAGCACAATAATATTTGTATTCATATGTCTTGAAGTGAGAACATACAAGGCTTGTGATCACATGAAATTTTAGAAATTATTATCTAAAATTACCTTGACAAATCAAATACATAATATGAAACTCCAAAAAATACAATCTTGAAATAACACAAAATTTAAAATCACAACACACACGATGCAATCTCATAATTTG
>Ga0116231_10003558_pt1 | contig 32286 bp, 27 predicted proteins | sample S1TSphgellanicum_2_FD_89695 | JGI IMG/M metagenome (GOLD analysis project Ga0116231, IMG submission 89695) | Host-associated microbial communities from peat moss isolated from Minnesota, USA - S1T2_Fd - Sphagnum magellanicum MG | ecosystem: Host-associated > Plants > Peat moss > Unclassified... | reverse complement strand
GTTGGTGTGTGTGTGTGTGGGTGGAGTTAGTTTGAGTGGAGCAGGTGGTGGTTGTGGGTGGGGGTTTGGGAGGGGGGTGTATTTGGGTGGGGAGGTGATACCTTTATGGGCATTTGAAGTTTTAGATCATCATATTGCATTTGCAATTGGTGTTGAATTTCATTATGTAACCTTTATAATGGAATTCAATAGTATGATAATATATTAATCCCTTAATGAAATCTATTGTTCTTGTTTTTTTTAAAGGTAGGTGGAATGCATGGGATCCATGGCCTTTGATGACCATGGACAAGCCGAATAAGGTGGAATGTAAGTTTTCCAACAATGTCATCTTTTATCACAAAGATATAACACTCTTCCATTTGGGCTATTGACATGATGGCAATGGGCAAACTAGTGTTGTGATATGTTCCAAGGCATGAATGTAAATGAAAAAAATATTTGACATTTGTGGGGGAATTATCCATCAACCATTAGATGACATGTTTGTATTAGCCCGTGATGGGCCAATGGAGAACATGGCCATTAAAAATGCTGAGTTTTTTTTATGGATGGAGAATTTATTTCGACATCTCAAGTGGAAGGGGTTCAAATTTCCAGCCCACTTATGAACAACACATAAGGTCCTAATAGATCCATGAATAATGTTGTTCAAACATTCAAATACATTTCATTATTATAATGATTGAACTCAACCACAAACAAAAGTTGAACAAGAAGTGGGTGGATTTGTTTTTATGAAATGAACATCCCTTTCAATGTTATGCAACACCTAACGTTCATAAAAAATATGAAAGCAACCTTCAAGTCTCAAACCTATTACAAACCCCCATCATATCATGGATTGCACACAAATTTGTTCAAACAATCTAAGGTTGATGTGTCCAAACATAGTTATGAAAATACACAAAATTCCATTCACAAATATGGAACAACCACTTATTCTTATGGTTGAGGTAGTATTGCATGACATCCATTATTGAATGTAATGCTTGTTTGTCCCAATGGCAATGTATTTATAAATGCCATTGACACAACATGGGAATCTAAGGATGCCTGTACATATATAATGCATTAGTTGGATACGTTGAAAACATTGGAGTGGATAATCACTAGTAGAAAATGGCCATTTTGCAACTAATCCATGTGACTAATTTTTAGTTGAAAGCAACATTTTGCAGTTAAAATCTTAATAGTCGTGTTGAATAAGCCACATTGACACTAGTCGAGATGACAACAAATTTTGGATGAAAAAAAAATTCAATAAAATATGTTTTCATCCTTTGACTAATCATATACATATTGTTACTTGTAGTTAAGATGCGGCTTTTTTAGTGAACAATGGGAACAAGTTATGTGTTGCCACCTGTCATAGCTTTTAATAATTAAATTTTTTAAAAAATTATTTTGAAATAATCTAAGACGTTTAATTTTTATGTTTGGATGGTTTAGATTGTGACACGTGGTGCAATAAAAACTTGCCACGTGGGATATTAATTGAATTTTTTGAAATTCAATTTAAATCAATATTTAGGTATGTAGGTTGCATTAGGTACCTACCCTACCATCAAGGTTAAACACCTATCTAGATAAGACCTATTTACCTACCTAGGCTAAATACCTACTTAGGTAGGTAGAAAAATAGGTAGGCAAGTTAGGGAAGTAGGTAATTAAATGTAAATACATGAATATTTATATTTTATTTTGGGTAAAATCAAATTCATGACTCATGCCATATGCCCATTTATTTTAATATGAAAATATAAAATAAAACACCTTGTTTATATACTTTTCAAGATGGGAATGAAAGCTAATACATATAGGATAAACTTTTTAGTTGCAAGTCGTTTACGATTACACATTTTTTATCGCAAATGACTTGCAACTAAAAAGTTTATCCCATAGGTTTTGGCTTTCATTCCCATCTTGAAAAGTACATAATTAGATAAGTAAATGACATTTAATTAATTAAATAATAAAATTAATAATTATTTAATGAATAAAATATAGAAAAGTAAATTAATAACCTTGCTAATTAATTAATTAACAACAACCAAACTAAAAACTAACTAATTCATTTTATAAACCATCCAACTAACTAATTATTTATAGTAATAATAATCAATATCTTATTATAACTGAATTAATTATATTATTAGATATGATTTAATTTATTATTTTAATAAAAATAATATTATTTAATTATAATTATATATTAACTATAATAATCTATCAATCAGTTTAATTAATTAGTAATTGGCTAATATTGAAATATTAAGCTAATTATTAATAAGTAATATATATTTTTGTAACCAAATAAATTAATATAATAACTGAAATATTAAGTATTTATAATTATAAATTATAAAAATTGAGTATTAAGTTTTTCGTATCTAATAATATAATTAAAACCTATCCTAGGCTAATTATTTATTATAATTATTCCCATAATTATTTTCATTTATATAATTAATAATAAATGTAAATGTAAATTTTTAATAGTAACAATAACATTAATTCAATTATTATTGTAATTAGTTGGTAGCCAAGGTTAACTATTTTATTTTTATTATTCATATTATTACTTCACTCATTAAATATATTTATGAATTATTAAAATAATTATTTTATATTTTTAATAAGTATAATTTTCCTTCAAAAATAATTGCTACGCTTATAATAATTTATTAGATTTCCATTCTAACTAATACAATAATTATTACAAAATAATTAATTAAAAAAACTGAAAATAAAAATTATATGTCAATAAACGATTTTAATCACTGACTTATTAATAATTAATAAATATTAATTATAAATTTGAAATATAAAAACTTAAAACTATATATTAATATTACCCTCTAATTATTATATTAATCTAGTAATATTTCGTAATTGATTACTTATAATAATAATAGCAATAATGTAATTTACTGCTAGCCTAGGTTAGCTATTATTATTATTATTATATGTCACTTGTTACAACTATTATGATTTATTAAAACTATTTTTTGTTTTTTAATACATAAAAACTAATTTGTAATAAGTACATTAGTTATTATTTTTTAAATTAATAATAATGTAATAATAAATTAAAACTCTAGTAATTACAGAAATATTTTTCTTATCATTCTAATATCATCATTGTCGTCATCATCATTATGATCATTATGTAATAAGATATTATTGTTTAAATTTTTTATTAAAGACAATATTGAAATTTAGTTTTTTATTACATGTAATTAATAATATAATATAATATAAAATGATAAAATAATAATAAATGTCATTTCTAATAATTTTAAGAATTATAATAAATTGGTTTGGATAAACTTGTAATATGGGCATAATATATTTAGCAAATATTTTACATATAATTTTGATATACTCAAAATATATATCATTTAATGTAACCATAATATTGAGGTCATTTATGCTAATAATAATATTTGAATACACATTTAATATGGTTGTTCATATACATTCAAAATATACATTTATAAATCCTTATACACCTAATTATATTATTTAGAATTCACAAAATACACCTTTTATATTTCATAGGGTTGCAACCAAATTGGTCACATTTACAACTAATGGGACATTTCTTGGATGAAAAATAAAATAATGTTGTTCACATGGAAGGATGAACACCAAAATAGTTGTAAACTACTTGCATTATAGTCACAAATATGACCAACACAAGAAATAGTTGCAAAAATGTCCAAATATAGTTGCAAATAATTAATAGACGCATGTAGTCGCAAAGAGAATGGTTACATTTTGGCCAATTTCTACTAGTGAATTTTTTACAAATTTATACATGCGATGTTTTGATCTTGTGGACTGCAGCTAACATTTTAATCTATTGTTTTCCAAGTATTTACTTTTAAGGTTGTGATGCTCATTGTTTCAATTTGTATTGGAAGATTGAGTGAAAAATACAAAAGCTAATTTTTTTTCATACAACAACACCGTGCACCATTAGTATTTTTTCAACATTATGAAATTAACCTAATGCTTCTAAATCCTGATGAAACATGATTTACAACCAATTTCATGATGGTTGAATGGTTGTTCAAGGGGATACCTATTATTGAACAAATTATTATGGATCTAGAATGGACAACCTTTGTCAACACATTATGTGGCACCCATCATCAAAAAGTCCCTCACCAAGGTGAAATATGTTCGAGCCAACATAAAAAAAAAGATTGGTTTTGGGACATTTGTGCCAACTTTGTGCACATGGTGGAATTGGTCCTAGTGGCATTGAAGGCATTTAATGGCAAACAACCTATCATGGGGAGGGCATGGTTTGTTTAAAAACATTGGAACAACATGTTTTATCATTACAAAATCAATTCTTTTCATTACCATCAAACCTTGGAAATGTGGTGGAACATCAATTTTACCATCGATGGAGAATGTTGATGATCAAACTACACTATGCATGGACCTTTCTCAATATAAACTTATTGAATGATGATGCAAATGCAAAGGAAGTGTTAAATCGCATGTTACAAAAAACATTAGCAACTTGACAACCTATGTCCAGACTTTAAGGACTTTGCTGACTTTGTTAAAAGTTAAGACCTTTTTTGACACCCTATTAAGGAACAACTTCAATTTGCTCTCACACGAGTGGTGGGATTTGATTGGAGTTAGTGGATGGCAATGATTAACAACCACGTGTGCAATTGATAGGCTCCAACATTTTTTACTCCCTCTGATCATAAACACACAAATAACAATAATGGAATAGATAATGGGTGCATGGATAACCCTTTTAAAGTTGAACACCCAAGACACATTAATAAACACATTAGTCTCACAAGTTGGCCCTTATGTCCATCCTATGAATCATGTAGTTGAAGTTGCGATAGTAGTGACATTGGACCCATGAGTGAGCCCATATATAAACAATGACATTGGTGAAGCCCAAACCAATCATCAATGCATTTTCATTCTTGAAATCCCAACACGATTAGCCCAACATGGCATAGATTCTAACCACACGCCAATACCTACATTGTCAAATACATCCATAATCCCAAGTTGGGTCAAAATTGGTCGCAGTGGTAGCTTCCATGAATCATCTTCATCCCCCTATTTGAAATTCATTCACATGACAAATCAATTGAGGGAAGAGGCCATCTATTCAAACAACGATGGTTTTCATAAGAAAACAAGATTATGATTGATCACATATCGATGAAAGCATTGTGGATACTGATGGACAACAAAACAAATTGTGACAAAAAATTTAAAGTGAAATATCATCACAACCTTGCATGGGATGAACACTTTAAAGGCAAAGGAACAATGCAATGGAGATTATGACAATGAAATCGACATTATGATGATGGTGAGGAGGCCCTAAATGACAACAACTACCATAAACAATAACCCCAAAATATTGACTTTACAATCGGTTGTCCTTCCACGTCTATAATCATTATGGTGCCATAATCTTGCATTATTTAGGGGGGTTAACCATTTGGCATTAAACAATACGCACAAATTAATTAATATGTATATTTATACAAAGGTTTATACATGTCTTGTTTAAATTGTATGCTTTTGTGTAAATAAATTGTAGCCATTTGATTTTGGATTTTGGTGTTCATCATAATTTTGCCATATGTTTGTACTGTTGTAAGGCGGTAAAAATAATCATTTAAAAATATATATACAACTTTACAAATGAACGTAATTTGCAAAAAAAAACATCATTTAACCATCCAAAATTGGGCAAACCCATTGCATGACATTCAATGTTCATAAATATTAAATGTACAACATCCTAGTTAATACTTCTATTACATCCTCTTGAGTCCTCGCCCTAAATTTTTAATTCTAAAATCTTAATCCTAGGGATTATTGGGTCACCTATTATTACCTTCCCCAAAATTTGTTTGGCAAATTGATTTGGATTGTGACCTTGATTGACCTCATAGCCCAATGGCCGTCCCTTGCAAAGTCACATTCAACCTAACAAGATTGTTTATCTCATCAAACATTATGACCATGTGTGAGGATACTTTAACTAGGAGTGCAAATGATGCGTCATTTTTCAAACATTGTCCATCATTAGTTTCATTTATCATTAATTTTGTGGGATTTCTCCATCAAGGTCCACTAGATTAAATGCCCACTTGATTACATCACCCATGGAGTTGTACCAAATGTTGCATGGGTTATGACCAAATTCAAACTTGTTGGTCCTTGGGTTAAACCACCTTAAAAATATTTGGTAAAACCAATTGCATTCACATAAGACGCACTAGGGTATAAGGCTTTGCATACTTTTTGTATAATGGATTCATTGTATTGTTATTTGTCATATTGATTCCCCCATGTAATAAATGACATGCCCACATGTATCAAATCCATTTAATGTATGCACCCCAAGCTTGTGACCAATTGGGTACATTATACTAATTGTATTATCAATGTGTAGGCATGGCAATTTGAAGGTTAAATTGTTCATACATGTGCTTATGGAATGGGGCCTTACATTATAGATATCTCCACCTTCCCACCATCAACATTATTAAACATTGCAGATGGTACATGTGTTGGTAAGTGCACAATTGCCATGCTCCTTTAGTCCAAATGGATTGCAACAAATAAAACATTGGTCCCCATTTTTAGTGAAAGGTTGAACATGTGGCCACAAGAATTTTTTTTTTTTCCCAAAAACTTGGATGATATATTCCCAATTTATATTAGGGTGTGTTGGCCAATCCACATTCTTGGTATTCTACAACTTCAGTAAGTTATCAAGAAGCATTTCAAAAATCTTGGGCCATGATGTTAAATCGTGTGATCAAAATCTCTTATTGTCATGGTTGAAACTTGGATGTGTACTAGCTTCGCATATATTTGTGTAGCTCAAGATGCACTCAAAATACATGTAAAATGCATGTTATTTGAAATTAGATGGGTTGTTATGGTGAACATTTCAACATTTTTTTGATATTGTTCCTTCATGTCAGTCAAAGGTTGATTGTAGCATTCAACATCCTTCGTGGAATTTACATGTTTTTTTTTTTGCTTCCTTTGCCTTTCTTTTTGCTTTTAGTAATTTTTTTGGTTTAAAGGCAACCTTATGTTTTAAACATTTCAACTATTCTTTGTGTTTCAACCAATTGCTCATGTAATGTATTGTGTTCCATTATTACTTCATTAAGTTGGACATGGATTGAAACCATTTTCCCTTGCAATGCTTTAAAAACATATTTGACAATCTTGGCCCTTAAGTTTGCCTACCTATAATATTTAGTTGACCTCAATGTGCTTGCCCACTATATGTGCGCCTTTGGGAGGTATACAAGTCGATTTCAACAACCTTGGGAATTATATCTCAAAAAATGAATGGTTCCAAGCCACCAACGATTGGGATAAAACTAATATTGGTGGTACTCATTGAAGAAGGATTTGGGGATGCAATGGAATAATTAAATGTTGTGCTCAAGTTACTTTTGTTTAATACGGAGGCATATTGCCCCTTTAGTTGCTTGGAATAATCTTTTAGTCAACTCAATCCCCAAGCACCACCTTTGTATACACCTTCATGCCATAATCAATGGAATCTAATTTTAAAAATAAATTATAATGTAATTACATCAAATAATGTTATTATAATAAGATTATTCATAATATTTTTAATAGTAATTTAAAATAAAAAGCATAAATTATGAATATTAATTTCAATTATAGATTATATAATTATTATGATCAATGTATGATAACTATAACTATAGTATTTTACATTAATTTTACATTAATTTTATAGTAATACTAAAAACTTTATGATACAAAAATATTTTTTTGTAAAAATACAACCATTATACATAACCCATTGTATACACATATACATCCTAGCATCCACCCATATATTAATGAATATAATATATTTAATACACCATTATAAACCCATACAGCTTAAAATATGCATAATACACTTTAAATACACATAAGGCAATAATTCATTTGACCATAGTTGTAATTCTTGGGACATATATGGGTTTTCTTGGTTGAAAACCATGTTAAAAGTTGCCCAAATCAAATAATGAAAAAAAAAAATCATACATAAGAATGAAAAAACATTAATCATACATATTAGTTGAAGTGTGGTTGCAAGCACAATCAAATCCAAAAAATAGTTGCAGAATTAACCAATGGTAGTTGTAAACAACAAATAATTGTAAATATTCATAAATTGATTGGTTATAAAAACCTAGTTTTCTTCTAGTGGTAAGGTATTGAATTTATTAGTGGGATTCTTATGGATTAAATAAAATAATAATAATTTTACCCAATGGCTAGTTGGTCAATTTCACCAATGAATTTTTATTTACACATAGTTCAAATTGTTGTGTTCTTTTTGTAGATATAGGCTATTAAGGCTAACACAAGAAACTAAAAAAACAAGGTGTTGATGGTTGCCACATGCCAAACATTAAACACCAAGTGGAGGAATGCATTGGAATCTAAGGTGGAAACATTACTACGAATAGAATCCTAATTCATTAAATAATTCATCAGGGTTTTTAATTAATTAGGGGTGATTTTCTCACACTTAAATCACCTTCTTACCGAATGATCAGTGACAAATTGCTACATACATATTAGATTCAAAAAAAAATTCTCATGTTTTTGGATTTATAAATACAATTTTAAGTTATATTTATAAATATTTTAGTTGTCATTTTAATTATTAACTATTTCTATGTTATATTCACATTAATTTTATTACTTTTAAGTATTTTAATTTCCATATTTTAATTTTTATTGTATAAAAATACACATGAATAAAATCATCATACATATTTCATATAATCAACGTATGGTTGTTGGGATCTATGTTTGACAAACCTTGATTTCCAAATAGACAATTGTTGTCTTGGCTAAATTAATTATATGAATTATAGATTAGACACGTAATAACAATATTGAATCAAATCATTATAGTAAACAATACATGCATAAAAATAAATGAAAAATTGGAAGAAGCAATGGTTGTTGTTGAAAAATAAACATGTTCCTTGAGGAAGGCTAATATCGTATTTTTCGATTGGATTCGACAACAAATTGTTGAATAATTAATTAAATTTCAAATATTAACTTTAACACTTAGTTTTTTTATTTTTAAATTTTCAACAAAAATGGTTATAAAAAATAATAAACACAATCTCTTCAAGGTCATGGGATATTCTAATGTGTTTAAATTGTTTCAGTCTTAAGTCCTTGTACTTTAATGGATTTCAAGGTGTTTGATTCAAACATGACAGTTCAACTTTGGTTCAGTCATAGTTTTGTTCAAATTTTGGCACAAATAATAAATATTATTTGAATTTGGTGTTTGGGCTTTATGATTATGATCTTCACAAAGTTAATGATATTCAATGTTATTTGAAAAATTTAATCACATAAATTGAACCATGGGTATATTTATGGTATACATAGTATAATAAAGTTTGTTTCAAATTTCAAATCGCACTAAGCATGTGCTTTTAGGGTGCAAATTCTTTAAGATGTATCAAAATTTTGTCCCAGGTTTAAGGACCTTAAACCCTAAACCATTTTATATCTTCTTTACCTAATTCGTTTTTACCATGTAAAAACACATTTATGGATGATTATGATGGAATCTAAAATTGTAATAGTCTAAAATATGGTCCTTTTAAAATATTTGACAACTTTTGATTCATTATTTTTTATAGATCAAAATATAAGATAAGAAAAACCTTTAGTAAATACTTGTGTGGTACACCTTAAAACATTTTCACCTTTCATTAATCCTCCAAATAAATGTTTGAAATGGATTTTATGCATTGGCCTAACTTAGAATATTTATCACCTTCTATTTCAAAGCAATTATTTGTTAAATTTTAATTTCTGACATACATATGGTCAATGTCCTAAAAAAAACCCATTTGTGACATGAAAATTATTAAACTTTTCACATGGTTCAAAGTATGTAAATCACATGCACAAAATAGATATTACAAATTTCATAAAAACTAAAAATAATTTTAATTTTCTAGGGAATATATTTTCATTTTTTAATATTTAATTATCAATATTATTTTCTTGCAAATTTTCTCCAATCCACCCTATATATATATATTTTTAATATTTTATTATTTATTTTATTGTTTGGGTTATGTTTTACCATAAATGCAAAAACATCATAAACTTTTTTTTAGTGTTGACATAATTTAGGTTAAAAAACAATCACCCAATAAAACATTACATGTGATTACATAAAGGAGATCCTCATAGTGTGTTTTCATCTCACTATCCATAAGCCTACATAAGTTGAAAATGAAGATTGTTGAACTAACACAAACAAGGGCTACATTATTTAAGTAAGGTATATTAGTAAATAACTAGCAACATTGGTTTAAGCATAGACACCCAATAACGAGAAATTGTCAAGTGGAAGGGTTTGAAGTATGCAAAGCACAAAGGCTAACAACTAATTCTTATAACTCCTTTTATCACAAACAATCATTATATAATCAACATAATTACATTGTAAATAATGTATAAAATTAAAATGAAATATACATTTAGACATGCAAACAATAAAAAATAAGGGTTTAAGCAAGGAAAAGATCAAATGCAATTTATAACACCATCCCCAAGTTTTGTGAATGGTATATTATAAACTAGATTATGAAGGCAACAAAAGGTATTTTACTAGGTTTTTTCAATTTTAGAATTGAAATATTATAAGGCAATTACATAAAAAACTACAAACTAGGGACCTACATGGGAATGCAAAAGAAAGCTTGGATGTTTTGTTTTCTTATAAGGAGTTATTATATTTCTTTAATAAGTTTAAATTCTAGGTGGAGTTTTTTTCACCAATTAACACTTGTTAATTTTAAATGGGCATGATAGTCATGTTACCCTAGAAGCAATAGAATAAGCACAAAAGTTTGGGTTAAACATGATCACCTTACCCTCCTACATATCACATGTTTTATAATTATTAAATAAATTTTGTTTCAAACCATTTAAAATAACATTTAAAAACATTAGGATTGCAACTATGTTTTGAAACAATTGCATAGAACTTGACAAAATCACCTTGGCTAGATGAGTTGATTAGGCCTTAGGTCAATCTTTCACAAATAAAGAACATCAATTCTAGATTTAAGGCTATAAGTATATGACTTTTAAAACCCAAGGCCATGGATAACAAGATTCAACTTTTAAAAATAATTTGCACAATCAATACCAACAAAAGAAATGAAAAAGATTGCATATCAGACGATCAAGTTAATCATAATCAATAATGGAAAAAGGAAATTATTATTACAAAACTTTTTCATATAGTTGAAACAATTCATCAAATATTTTTACTATCATGTCAAAAACTAACCAATGTTACTATGTAAAAAGGTTTCATAGCCTTGTGATGATAAAAAAACAATTAGAAAAAGTCGATGTTGTAAACCTAAATGAGTTTAATCATAAATTATCACCAGAAATTTAGGATCTTTTGAACCCAACCTCGGGAAACCATGAATTTGCACAACCAACTATCATTGCTTCATTTAATTCTAAAACACATAAGGCGAAAAAAACCTTTAATTGATTACTTTCAATCACATGTTCTAACCATTACTAAATACCTATATATTTTAAGGAAAAAAATACATGGACAAGGTAGTTGCGAAATATTTTTTTAAAAAAAAGTGAAAGGAAGAAAATTTTAAGCAAAACAAAAAAAGTAATGGATTTGGGGATTATGATGGATTTTGTAGCTCAAGAACAACTAAGAAATACATTAAAAAACAATTCATTGCAATATAGTGTCCAATGGTTGTAAAGGAAACATGTGATTGATTTCACCAAAACTTTTAAACGTGCTTGTGAATAGCTTTACATACCTATAGTGGTGTGAATCTTGGATGCACAATAACAACATAATAGGAGGTTAATAAACAAGCATGGGTTAATTGATAAGTGAGAGAGCATTAAGTAGCAATGCTGCAACCTTTTATTGAGTAATTAAAAGAGAGAGAAGTGGTCACCATTGGGTCCAACAACAAAATGTAATTCAAAACACTAGGACAAAACAAGAGGAAGAACACTTGAGATCACTAAAACATAACCAAGAGAAAGTTTTCAAAACCACTGAAACAAAACCAAGAGAAACTTTTGAGACCATTGAAATGAATTTGGGACCATTGAGATAGAACCTAGGGAAAGCACTTGGGACTATTGCATGAAAAACACAAGTGCATCATAATGCAAGTGCGAGAACACAAGAGCACAATCAAGAAAACATTTACGACTTTCGAGCCTCACAAAAAGGAGGAAAGAAGCTTGAAAGCCAATTAATTGGTGAGGAAGGAATGTCAAGCTTGGAAACTAGTTCTAAAAACTTTGAAGCATTTGGGTTTGAGACTTTGAGACCACCCACAAACTTCAAGCTAGGAGAGCAATGAGTTTGGTGAACGAAAAGAGGGCTCACCCATTACTATTGATTTCCAACCCTCAATTGTCTTAGATCTAAGTTGCATTGTTAAAAATGAATGATTATATTTGGGACAATGATGCATAAATTAGGTAAAATATTCATGTTTAGTTTTAGGTGGTTTTGTAAACTATTATGGATTGTCATGTGTTTGAATTCAATTAATTTCATTTATTTATTTTTCTACCCAAAACTTTAAAAAGGCATATCTTCCTCAATTTTCACCCCTTCGGAGCAAATCAAAGGCATTCCATGTCAAGACTAAAATAAGATAAAAATCCAGAATATTTAAAAATATTTTCTAGTTTTTCCTTCACAAAATTTGTGTTTCTTGAAAATGACAACATTTCTGAATTTAATGATATAAATAATGAATGTTGAAGCTGCCAAGGTACTAAAGTATTTAAAAACAAAATGCTGTGTCACACTGTGGCCTTGGCCATTTACATTTAAAAAAAAAAAGGGTATCTGAAGGCAAAACAAGAAGAATTATGAAAACTCAAATTATATCACCATAGCAAAAAAAATATAATCTTCAAAAAAAAAAAGAAATCCTCTAAAAGAAACCAAAAAATCCTTCAAAAAATATTTATTATAACTCTATAATAACTAATCTCAAGTTTCAACACAAGCCAAAAAAATATCATGTTTCAAAAATCCTCATATAAAAATAAATAGACCTATTATTTATTTATTACCTAGGGGGCCCAAAATCCCTTAAGCTACTATACTCTAAAGTGCCTAACTAGGCATCAAAGTGCATATTACTTGGTAGGTAGGAACGGGAGGAAATTTGTTCTTTCAGGGGGCGTTAGGGTTTGGATCTAGATGACACTCCCCTCCAGACCCCCCCCGCGCCCCCCGTCCCACGCGCGATTTCTTCTCTCACCATCTCCGTCCTGGTCTCCTTGGAAATATCCCTTGCCTTGCTTGAACTACGACTTAAAGAGGAACATCTTGCGACTGTAAGAAAGCTTCGGTGCGATGGTTGTCACCAAAGTGACTTCTACAGGTACATTCAAGAAGAGACAGCGGCTGAATTCTCCGTCCAAACTTGATGAGTTTTTACTCGATCTTACGACAGAGGAGGAAGAGAGAGAAGGAAAAGACGTGCTGAGCTTGTTTTCTTCTTCCAGGTCGAATAGTCTCTTCAAATCATACTGTAAGTAAGTGAGTGAGTGAGTGAGTGAGTCTGTGCTTCGCATTGGTTTCATAAGCTTGAAGAATTGACTCTGCAGCAGGAGTTCTGACCGCGATTTACCCGCTAGTTTACTGAATCTCTGTACAGCAGCACAATATATTGACGCTAATCTTTTTTTTTTCTTTTGAAATTTCGTAAACCCTCTCACCAACGTAAGCTACTGTATGGCAGTCAGATCGGAAGACAAAGATTCTTTTCCATCTTCAAGCTCATCTTCTGATCATCAAGCGGAGGTATCTGGAATTGACAGACTTCTGAACGAAAATGAGGTAAGAAAAACGTTGAGCCTTAGCCACAGATGCTACGAACAAAATTCATTTATTTTACTATGTTAACTCTAGTCTGGAGATACTTATATGCTAGCTAGCTATATGCTAGTCTTTGTTCTACACCTAAACCTGTTGTACCAAATTCTCAGAATGTGTCTTGGTTCACCATAGCAGAGAGACGTGGGAGATCATCAAAGTGAAGAGACACAAATTGGCGTCTCTGGTGCTCAGGGCTGGCTTGGAAAGCATCGCAGTCAGTCAGTATCTTTGAGGTTCACTCCTGAGTGGATTGAGGTGCAAGCAGATGACTTGGATGAGTATCTTTGTGTTCAATGGCGTCTTGAGGAGATTCATCTACTTGAATTCTACTACAAATGTGAGGATGCTGTAAGTTGGTGGTTGCAGAAAATCTCTTCCCTGTAGTGTTGATGTCACATATTTTGAACAACCCAACCTGAGCCTGAATCTTTGAATTCTTTAACTTCAAATTCTGGTCACTGATTCTTTTCATTGGTTTCTGATAAACTGAACCTGATTCTTGATACCACATTTTAGTAAAAGAGTTGTGGGTAGTACATCTGCCATCCTCACATATTGTGCGAGTTAGGGTCTATGGATAGTTTTAACTTTGTGAATGGTTTCAACTGTCTTATGGAATTTGTCTAAAATGGTGATAGAATCATGCACTCCTCTAGTTGTCTAGAGGTCATCCCTTAATGCTTAAGAGCTACTTCTTTGATGCTGACAAACATTGAGGAACTTGTCGGTGTGCTATCAATAACAGTTAATGCTCCTCATTGTCACTTTTGGATGCCAGTATCTGAAGGATGAGGAAAGTGCAATCATTGCCTTCAAATTTCATAAATCCAAGGACTTTCTTCATGGACAGTGCTCTGAAAACGTCTGCTTTGATGCGAATGGTAAGCTTTGTAGGTTTTCCTGCTGGGGGTGGATGATAGGTCTCACCTTCCAATATAGAACTGAACAATAATCTGTGGCATCTGTGAAAGGGCTGAATGTTCTTTACCTTACACAGATTCATACGTGCTGGAGATTTCCAGGTGGGAGTGGGTCTCACAAGAGCAGCACATTCTGGCATTGTCAGCAAGATATGGGGACATTTTGCAGCAGCTAACTAGGTTTGTGACCAACATTGGATCTGGTAATCATCCCAGAGAGACATGTGGCAGTTGCTTGCATGTAACCTCTTATTCTCATTCATTATGCTGGCATTGAGTATGCAATATCCAATGTTCAGGTTGTGATTGGAAGAATCTCGTAATGTGGTGACTAACTTTCAGCATCATGCCATATGGTCCTGCAGTGAAAAGAGAGTTATGGGATACAAGGAGAAGCTTTTACAATCTATCCCACAAGAAGTGACAGACAGTGTGAGGTCATTAACAAGGCACTGAGCTCCAATAACTTCTGCTATAAGCTTTTTGTCCTTTATATAACAATAGAATGCTGCTGTGTTTGCAGCAGATAATGGGGTTTAATACCATTTGAAAAGTTTTTGAAATTTGAGTACTTGTGTGTGTTTGAACTTGTGTTTTGTTTTCCAGAGACAAGTGGTGGTCATCAGTTGTTCTCTTAGTAACTAATGAGCCTGAGGAGAGATATGGTTGATTAAAAGTGATATTTCCTATTTGTTTTCTGTATACTACAGCAGGTTTACTCAATCAATTCAAGCTTTTGAGGTGCTTACATTTCCTCAGAATGATCCAGATGCTGTCACAATCACACAGAAGGACATCCAGAGGCTCAAACCAAAGGAGTTTCTGAATGACACAATCATTGACTTCTATATCAAGTGAGAAAACCAAAGTTAGTTTGTCTTTGCTTGCAATGTGTGTAACAACCCACATTGATGGGTGGCAGGCCTTGAGGGAGTTCATTTGGCTGATGCCTGCCACTGTGGACCAGTGAAAACATTAGAGTAGCATGCACATTTAACAACTGTGTCAGGTCTCTTCAAGCTGGCCATCAGAAGCTTGTTAAGCTTGAATGAGGATACTATTGATCTTTTTGATTAGTTGTGTCTTGAGTGCTATCCAATGTCATGAACAAGTCTCTCTGTGGCTTCTGGATATGCAACAGAAACTCAGGACACAGATTATGGTATAAATTGTTTGCCCTAATTTAGAGCAAGTTATGATATACTACTCTATGCCCACTGTTGGGTGCTGATGAAGTCATTGGGGAGGAATGGCTGCTAGTTACTGCCATTTGTGATGAAGGTCATTTGTCTACCATATTGTGAGTGGTTCTCTCAAGGTGATGATTGCACTCATTCTTGTTGGTTTTGTTTTGGTTTGTCCAGAACTGACACAATAGTTATCTTCAAAGTGTCTTCATGGATTTTTTTCTGCAATCTCATGGACATTTTTTGTGTTTATTAGATTAAAGGCAGTTCTTTCATGATGTGTGGAATAACTCTTGGAGTTGTTGAAGTGAATCTATACTTTTTAGTTCCAGTGTTTACACCCAGTATCAATGCTGCTGTTAGTGGAAATTGTGAGTTTCTCATGGAGACATGCACATCAATGACTAACAGAGATTGTTTTTTAGCTCCAGCTTATTTGGCATCCATTGCCCTGTTGTATAGGTTGTATTCAAAAGTCTAAAGCAATGGTCTTTGTACTGCAGGTTCTTGCAAAGGAAACTTACTGCAAAGGATAAAGAGAGGTTCTATTTCTTTAACAGTTTCTTCTTCAGTAAGCTTGCTGATGATGACATGATGCATGGCAAGGCTGCATTTGCACGGGTAAAAAAGTGGACGCGGAAAGTCAAGCTTTTTGACAAAGACTATCTGTTTATCCCAGTCAATCAGAGGTGCAACTTCCATCTTTTGTTCAGTTGTTTTGATGGTTGATCTGACCAACTCTGTATATATGCAGGTGCTTGAGACATTTGATAGTGCTGAACATTTTTTCAGTTCTCTGTTGGAGCCTGTACATTTGCATTTATTTGTATCTTGTTTTTTTGCAGTTTACATTGGAGCCTCATTATCATATGTCATCCAGGCAATATTGGAGGCTTATCAAGTGAGGATCAGTAATAATGCTGTAATTGGCAACAATATGCCTCCTGATACTTTGCCCAAATTCTCCTGCTGATCTGTGTGTCATGGTTACCTTGAAAACAAGTAATGTTCTGTCACTTAGCTTCAACCTTTTGACTCATTGAGCTAATCAATGCAGAGACAAGTGGTTTCTGCATGGGGATGCCTTGCATATTGCATCTCGACTCTATGAAAGGCAGCCACTTGGATGCAGGAGAAATCATCAGAAAGTGAGTACAGTTATGAGTTTCATTCAGTCAGCATTTCTGGTGTTCAATGACATTGGATTGTCTCCTGGTGATGAGGTCATGCACTAAAATTGCTTAACATGGAAAATTTCCTGTCATTTCTTGATAGATCTGGAAGTGAGATTTGGGAGTGTCCCATCTTTGTTATGAAACCATGCTTGTGTAGTTGCCAAATCTCCTGTTGACATCTACAATTATAATGCAAATGCAGTTATCTGTTGGAGGAGTGGTTTGAGAGAAGTCACCAAACGAACTTGAGTATGGAACAAACAGAGGAGCTTTTTTCTCAACTGCAGTGTATCTATGCACAGGTAAACTCTTTTTGTACCACAGGTTAGACTTTCTGTCTGCTAGTCTTGACTGTGGATGCAAGTTGAGCCTGTGAAATGTCATGCATCTTCATTTGCTTGTCGTGGCAAAGTTTGCAACTTGTATAATCATGTATGCCTTTGCTGGCCACATACATACCAGGTTCCCCAGCAAGACAATCTCTGGGATTGTGGTCTTTTCCTCTTGCATTATGTGGAATTGTTTCTGAAGGCAGCCCCTGTGGAGTTCAGCTTGTCACGAAGTCAAGGTTTCCCATATTTTGTGAGTTGGTGACCTGACCCCTTTTGCTAAAATTCTTTGTCTCATAGATATATGATATCTTGTGGCTGAAAGAAGGATCTCAGCCTAATATCTCTTGTATTTTCATCAGCTTACAGAGAGTTGGTTCAAGCCATCAGAAGCATCCGGAAAGCGAGCAGATATTAAAAGGCTTATTCTTGAACTTGGTGGAGATAGCCCATCAGTTGAGAAGGCAGGAAGTGAAACAAGTAACTATTCTCAAAGTTCTCCCTTGACCATGGGAATGGAGATTGTTGCTCTATCCAACTGTCAGCCCTGTCCTTCTGATCCTCTTTCAGAAAAGAGTCCAGCGGAAGTGAGTTCTGATATCAAAGAGGGAATTAAAGTTTGTGGTGCAACTTTGACCCCAGAGGTCTGCCATTTTCCTGAAGAATGTGAGTATTTGGACAACCTTGAGGTTATTCAAAATCATTCCAGTGTCACAGAAGACCTGTCTAGTGAGATTGCTACTCATCAATCAATCTTAGGTAGCAATGTCATACTGCTCATGGAGGAAGATGACTGCACACAACAAGGTGTGAGCTGGGATGTTCTTGATTGCCCTGTATTATCCCCAGTTCGTCCACTGCAGGTCCCTGAGGTGTTTAATGATCCTGTGAGCATGGAGAAAGATGCAAGTGACCTTTCTGCCTACCTGTCATTGATGCCTACAAGCATCTTCAGTGCTTGCAAGGCTAGTGATGAGAGCATGCACTGTTGTTCAGTGGAAGAAAAAAAGACCTGTCAAAGGCAGCAAAAGACTTTGATTGGTCTTACCAGATTGGGGGAAGACCTCTTCCACAACTTATCAAGTGAAACTACCCTGTCAGACATGAGCTCCAATTTTGAACTTGAGAACAGGCCAGCCAACAGCAGAGGAAGGAAATGTATTGTGGAAAAGCCTCTTGAGATGTTTGGAGGGCAAAGAGTAGAAGAATTGGGGGTTTCAGCTAGCATTCATGATATTGAAGAGCTGTCATCAGATGATTCTCTTGATGAGTGGGAGAGAAGCAGAGCAAGGAGATCGCCAAAGTTTGCTCCCCAGATTGGCAAAAGAATGACAAGGAGTAAAACTCAAAAACCCAGTCCCAATGTGAAGGAGGAAGCCAGGCAAGCTGCTCTGTCATTGTGCAAAGAGAAGGCAAAGAAGCGGCTTAAGTAATTTGAACCCCATTACTCCTGGATATACAGATGTTGGACACACATTGGCATATTCAGCAACACTTGCATGCTTTGGGCCAACTCTTTAAGCTTCAAGGTATTGCAGGTTGTTCTGAGGTGATACACCTGTTGGGTTGCACAATATCATTCAAGCAGACCAAGAGATGAGGTCTAAGTTACCATGTCATGGTAGAGGTGGTGATAAGGTATCCAACCCTAAAGATTAGGGTGTGAAGAGCTCAATCTGAAAGAGAAAGCCAGGTGAGTTGATGTGATATTGGCCATCAAAGCAAATGAGAGTAAAAGGTATGTGCACTATTTGGTGGCTGTAACTGTGCTATTTAGATGTGCAACTTCTTAGAGTTGACATGAGTTTGTGGAAAAGAAGACTTCTAAATTGGTCTTTTGACAAATTTGAATTGGTGAGATATTGGAACTTTGCTTAAGGTAAAAGGATACATGGATTTGTTGATCCTACCCCGGCTTTATGGATGTGTTTGATCTTGTTCAACAACTGAGTCACCAAGATCTCTGAAGAGTGTTTGTACTATATTCCCCTCAAATTATTTCAGTTTGGTCCTGAAGGAAATCAGTGAGGCAGGGAATCTTGTGAATTCATTTGTCATGTTTTCAGGTTGCTTGAACCCATTTCTGCATTGGCACCTGGTGTAATAAATGGCTGGAAATGGGATGTGGACATGTTGCCTGTGGATATTGTCCATGGCAGACAAAATGATATATATGATCACAAGTACTGACTAGTAACAAAATCTTTTTGGAACTTTTGTGACTATGAAGTCATGTGGTAACCTGCTAAGTTACAAGTGGATAGTGGTACTGCTGTCTACTGTGCTGCTCTCTACTGTGACAAATGTAGCCTGGGATGTTCTTGAGCAAATTGTGATGTGAGTGTAACATCTTAGCTTCAAACAGATTTTTGCTTGGATCATGGTTTTTTGGGGGGTTAATGATAGGATAATATGAAGTTCTGGCAAGTCTGCAGGTGTTTTTTACCAGAACTACACTTAAAATTGTTTACTGGAATCAGACCACAAGAACTAGCAGTTTTGCAATATGATATCATGGCCAGACACATGATTGGTGAGTGTGGTGTAGCTAGTGTTGCTATGGACACTGTTCTCACCTTTCATGCAGCTATTTTTGAATCTACGCTTACCCCGATTGTGCTGCCATGATTATCTTGGACTGAGGCCAAGTCAAGAAATGATGTTCCACCATTTTCACAATATTAATTCTTGTTTGCTTTCAAAACATTTTCCATGTCTATTCCTTGTGTCATACCACAGAAGATCTGAAAATATTGGTCCTATACATGTGGTGATGTCATTGATATGTTTGGTATCACACCAGTGTTTCTACTATATTCTTTGATCAAAGTTCTGCTATTGTAGGTCAGACCGTTTGGAATGCTAAGGTCCCATTCCTATCATGAGGGGTCTGAAGTTCAAGTACTGTTCTTTGGGATGGGAACAATTAGAGGGGTCTATCTTAACAAAATTGGGTAGCATTTTAGATCAACTCAAAGAAATAATTGGTAGTGAATGGCATTTAAGTGTAGGGCAAGGCCCTATGATAGGGCATTACCAGAGTGAGGACCTGCACATATCAGTTCAGTGCATACCCCAGACCCCATTCTGGTAAACGGTGTCAGGCCTTACCCATTGTAGAGAAAGAGCCCAATGGACAAGATCAAAAAAGGCAGATGTGGAATCAGTAACCGAGATGAACCCACCTTGCAAATAGTGAGAACTTAACAAAGCATAAGAACCCTCTTTGAAATGAAAAATTTACCCTCCCCATTGTGGAGGTAGATTATACCAGATAGATGTGCCTCTGTTTTACACTGCCAGAGTAAAGGGCCTGCATCAGGCTATAGCCGAGTTCAGACCCATTCTGGGTGGATAAGCGTATAACAGCGAGCATTGTGATGTGACAAAGATTCCGCTGAGCATACAGAATTCTCTAGCACAGCCAGTGGCTATTCAACCAAAGTCACCATAAAAGCATCTGGCATAGGCAAGAGGATCAACAAATACTTAAAGAATATGAGGATGCGAGGATTGCAAGGATAAGCTTGTATTGTAAGATTGCACAATAGACTTTAAGTAGGTGAACATTGTAAGAATAAAAAATATCCCTCCAAAATTGGAGGAGCCACTTAAGAATCCATATCTCTCCCAAATTAGAGGAGCCAGTTAGCCAAATCATGCAGCTGCACAAAGAGGAACACGATGACAAAAAAAGACTAACAATCTGTTTATGCGTCAGGGCAAAGGATGAGAAGGTCGCACTGTTTGGGAAGGATGTGTAAAGACTGGGAACTTGAGGCAAATTTTGCGTACTGTCCAAGGCTGTTTGTGGTCCTTATCTTTGAGCGCACTGGCTCAGGTAGAACTGCCCATCACCTAACACATACCTATGAATTTGATTTTGGTATAGCATTTAGGAAGGACATTAATGGATAATGACAGGGAAGTTGCGAATCTCTTTAAGCAAAGAGCAAAGAGCTACTACCTTCTTGTAGGCTCTTCCCCAAGATAAGTTGTGAACATGTGCACTGTGAAAGTGGAGGCAGATCAATTCCAGTTCCAACTCTCATCATCTCATCAACAATCTGCATATGAAAGGAAGAAATTTGCTGAATTGGGATTAGTTACTCTTTGTTTATCATGCACAACCTGAAGTATTGAACTGATCCACAAATCCAGTAATCATAATTGTTCAGTGGTCTGAGGTGATAGAGATAAAAGTTATAGTTTAGTATAGCTATAGCTCTCCTTTAATGAAGGCTGCACTCATAATTGTGACAGTCTCTTGGGATCCCACAACATTTCCCTTCCAAATAGCAGAGAAACCTAAAGACTTACTAAGTAGTTTAATAATAGCATCTGCTAAAGTTCATGATGCAAGCACAAAATGGTCATGACAGCCTAGAATATCTGCCATAATACATTACTTCTCAAGAACACTAGAAGAGTCTGTAAGCCAAGACCAAATATTGAAGAATGGTCTTTGTCTGTGAACAAAGCACACACCCCAGCTGGGACTTTGGAGTACTTACAGACTCCAGTTTTTCAAGGAACTGCCGGAACATGGTCAATCAGTGCAGTGAAGGCCATGGAGATCGAGGCCTCACAGGTGTCTTTGAAGGGCTCACCCTAAACAGCCAAAGCAAGATTTGAAGCCTTGAATGAAACAAAGACTAATGCAACTTGAAGTGTCAAACATATCAAACTTAACATGAAGCAGAAATAGAAAGGTGCCAAGAAACTGAGATCTTCATTGCAGACCAGGATTTACTCACCTAATTGGAAGTGAACCCAAGACAGCTCCACTGCAGTTCAGTGCAGCAACTGCACTTTCAGCCTGCAAAGGAGATATTCAAATCAGTATTTTGCAGAGACAAAAGCTCCTTTTGCACCACATCCAACCATTGATTTTAATTTCCGCATTTACAGTCACATGAATGCAAATGCACTGTAATTGTTTGAGAGCATCTTCAAGCATCAATAGTCAAGCATCAATAGTGAGGGAGTACTCCATGTGGAGGAGATTCCTTTGTTCAACTAGCAATATTAGGTTGAAATATGCCCTGAGTTCTATTAGCATTGGAGCCTCAACAATGATGTGGGCCTCCCATTTCAGTTCCCAGAATTACTTCATTTGAATCCTGACCTCTCCACAAGTGCATCTACCCCAAGATTACATACTACCAAAATATGCAAATCATCAACACATCAGCAGTACCAGCACCATCTCCAGAAGTGAACACCTCAAAAGGTGTCCAAAGTTGTTGAAGAGATACAATCACACCTCCATGACTGTTCAGACAACTCGTACATATTACAGCATCAAAGTAGATACAAAAGATGAAGCCTGCAAGCCTACAGGGCCCATTATGCTGCAATCTTCCTGGATAAATCACCGTAAATCATCTTGGAAATTAGGCAACCTATAGATGAGATAGTTCACTCACCATGACAAACTCTACAAATGCTATTCGTGTCGAATGATGGTGGTCCCCCAGTAATCTTAGCTGTGCAACCTGCACATCCCGTCTCCAAGCAGTTTCCAGAAAACTGTCAGGATCTACTAACTTAAGCAATTGAGGCCTCATTCATGGTCACCACTATAAAAATGCAAAAGGAAGAGAGAGAGCCCTCATGTGGAACATGTGGCAATGGGTATCTATCACACATGGTCAATTAAAAGTGAAATGATGTGCACACTTACCTCACCACACAAAGATTCAAAGAAGAGCTTTATATCAGCCTGCAACACCTGCACTCAAGGTAGCACTTATTCAGAGAAACTTTTTAAGTGACAGATACTTCCCTCCAGAGAAGGTGGCAGGAATCAGTCTAAACCCTGAAAGAGGCCTCATTGCACAGAGAAGAAGATTAAAGCATTAATAACATAAACCAAACTTGATTCATATTCCAATTCACCTTCTTGTCAATATTAGTGCAATATATTGTGCGAGCACACGTCTCCCGATCATCTTCAGTCTGCCACAATTGGCTTGTAAGCATGAGTAATGGAAGAGCGAGCAAGTCAGTGAACCTGCACCACACAGAATCTAAACTGGCTAATCCGAATAATGGCTGGGTTTGTTGTGCCAATTCAACACTACCTCTCTCACAAGAGATGCAAAACAGAGATTCTGCCAATACCTATGTGGGATTACTCCTAACATGTGCTGTTTGATCCAGAGTTGTGCTAGTGGAAAGTCCAATGCAGCAAAGTTCCTCATCGAATAACACAGGCTACCAGCATGAATCCTATCTCATGTGTGTGAAACATTTCTATGAGTATATTCTAACCAGAACCAATCACCAGATCAGAAGAAAAAGTGTAACGTTAGTGTAATCTTACCTGAGGTAGGAAGGTTGGATTGACTGGCACAATAGCTGTCTTGGAAGGAAGAACCCGAACGGGATAATATCCCAGCATTGTGCCACCAAGGCTCAGTGCTGCATGGGCACCCTCTGGTTATCATGCAGAAATAGACGGCCACACAAGGAGTATGAGAGAAAGACCAGGACGAAGAAGTTCAATCAAACTTCATGAACATGATGGCTTGATCACAAAACTAGTTGCTCTGGAACATGCCAGCAAAACAGACAGTACCTTCATCTGTGAATTCAACAAAAGCAAATCGAAGTACAGAGTTTGGGTCTCCACACACCCGACAATCCACCACCTGAAGCCAAAGAAAAATTCTATGAGTCTTGCATGAAGTGCAATGTCTCCAGATCAGGTTCAAAGAGCTTCTTGAGTCATCTGAGAATTACCTGACCACATGTAATGAACAGAGCAGCAAGCTGTTCTTCTGTAACCTTTCATAAACCACACAGCAAGCCAACATAGTCAATACAGATTGTCTCCATCATTCTACTTTAAGAAAATCTGCAAAGGATACGCTCAGGAAAGGGACAGATACCCTGGCTGACAGACTCTTCACAATTTTCTGCATGACATCGAGGAGAAGACATATCAAATATCCTCTGCACATTAACTTGGTGATGAAGGAGCTTGTCATTCAAGCTCCAACAAGCGTTCTTGAATAATTACAGATGGTCTAGGTCTGCAAATTGAGCCATAGGTATTCACACAATCCTCACCTGGTGATCTGTGTTGCCACCATTGAAACAGTGAGCACAGTCTCCGAGCATTAGCATTGCAGAAGTTTAGAAATTGGGGTATTGGAGGACATCTATTCGATGGTCTCAAAAGACATCGATTGAGGGACCTGGAAAGTCGCGAACAGACCTTTTCCAGAGAGACGGCGGCAAGGTAGTCTTACCTGTTGATCTATGTCCGACACATACACCGTTCGTCGGATACTATCTTCCCGCTGCGCCCGATTTGTTCGACTATTGACGCGTTTCTTATTAACCGCATTTGTTGCATTCTTCAATCACGTCAACCAAATCCACGTCAACACTCTCGGGTTGTGTAAAGATCAAAGAACAGACATAGCACAAAAGTCGCGAAAGCACGACGAGAAAAACAGCAAAGGAAGCAGGCATCGGCTACCTTGCGATAATTTTGCTTGGGAATTGATGATGCAAGACCAGGAGAAACAGCATCAGCATGGGACGGTGGAATGAACTCCTTGGCAAGGGGATTAAGTTTCGTAAGGAGCTCTTCCAGTTCCCGTATACTGTCATTCCTGTCGGCATCCAGTGCACCTACTTCGTCATCCGCCCTGCTCTCGCGCACGCCATTCTCGCCATTCGCTTGGGGCATTTGCGCTTGCCTTGCCTGCTGCTGATCCCGAGGAGGGTTATCGTACAGCTTATCTACTCCACTCTGCTGCACTTCTATCGAGAGAAGGGAAGAATAGTTTCGTGCCATCGGAAGCAAGTTCACCACCAGCCCCATTTCAGCCACCTCCATGCCTGCTGATGTTCCTCTCTACTACTCCCTGCACCCTTTCACCGAACACATGTTTCCATTTTCGCTTTCATCGCCTGCCCTAACGATACCTTCATTGTCCTGTGCTTCTGCTTTTGAATCTTGTTCCTCAGATGCTTGACTGTGTAGTGCTGCCGATCAAGATCTGATCCGCGATCCGGGCTCACAGCACAACTGCGGCTTCGGCTATGCCGTGCCTCCTCGCTCTCCCTCCCGTGCTGGCTGGGAAGACCACGCGCTGGGGAACTGGCACGAGAGACGACGACGACAAGCCTGTGGTAAGTCACTAGTTACTTACTTCTCTCACTCTGATTGATGAGTAGGTGATCATTCCACTAGTCACTAGTAAGTCACTAGTAACAAGCAGCTGCTTTTTTTGGGCAGAAATTTCGCATTTTAGGCCTGATTTTGTTTTTTGGGTAATGCCCACGGTCAAGTGCCTTAAAATCCCATGATACCCAGCGGATATCTGGTGGGTACCCGCTGGGTGTCACATGACAAAAAAATTAAAATTGATGTAGTGCATTTCGGAAAATGGAATGCCCACAGGTGCAGGATTTTTTATTTTATTTTTTTCCAATTTTTTTATAATAAAAATCACATGAAACCCATTGGATATCTGGTGGGTACCCGCCGGGTGTCACATGAAAATAAAAAAATAATGTAGGGCATTTCGGAAAATGGAATGCCCACAGGTGCAGGTTTTTTTTTTACTTTTTTTTTTTTTTTTGCCAAAGTGCCCAGTGGGTTCTTTCCCTTGCAGGCACATAACTAAAAATCCGGGCAGAGGTTTTTATGACCTGAAATTTTTTGGACACGGAGAAAAGGAATTTTTGTGACCCTAATTCACCAGATTTTGAAAAAAATTAAAGCATTAAAATCACCAGATTTTTTTTTTACGACAGTTAACAGAGGTAGCCAAAATATAAAAGGATGCTTAATTTTTTTTTTTCTATTTTCTCATCTGGTCTATAGCCAGATATGGCTAAATATATTATTGTGGATGATTGCCAGTTTGGCTACATTACAAAACTGGGAAAAAAAAAAAAAAAAAAGTTATAAAAGTGACCAAAAAAATTGTATTTTTGGGGGAGGGTGTCACAAAATTATGTTTGTTGGTTACAATTTTAAGATTTCCTTGAAATAATGTCACCAATTCAATCAAAATTTGCCTAAGGATGTTCATGACTAGGGTTATTTTTAGGGTGAATTTTTTTCAAATTTCAACCTAACAAATGTGATTTGACCTACACAAAAGAATTTCCATAGAAAAAATGACCCAAATTTGATAGATTTTGAAAAAAAAAGTTTCTAAATCACCAAATTTTTATGACAAGTTTTAATAGGTAGCCAATAATATAGAAAGATTTTTTTTCTTATTTTCATATTTAGTTTGTATCCAAATCTAGCTAAATTGTCTTATTGGGATGATGCCAAGTTCAACTACATCACAAAATTTAAACCTTGCTCATGACGACCTTGGCTCCATCAAGAAATTGAAGAAAAATTAATGGTTGCGATAGACCTATGTGCATTTGTAAATTCCTAGATTTGTTTTTTTTGTTATAAGGCAAGGATACATAATAAATGATAAGACCTAATGTCTCCTCGAAATGCAAAGGCATATTTTATTTTATTTCTAAATGGACAAATTGTTTTAAATTATCATTATGACATAATAAGAACTAGTAGGTACCTACTACCTACCCTACAAATAACAATGCAATGAAATCACTGTCTGGCCGAAATCACTGTCACATTAGCTGTTAGTTGGATATAGCCCTGTCATAGACATATAGACAGACACACTTGCTGAATTAATATATTAGATTGAATTAAAGTCAAGGCTTTACATTAGTTAAGTTTCATGAATGAAAAACATTCTTGAAATGCAAGCCTAGCTCGACTTTTACCTCGTCATGGCTTTTATTTTAAAAATGGCCTCAACTTAAGACTTTAAAGTACACAAAAAGAACTTCAAGTTGTCATGATTTGCTCATCTCATTAAGAAGATGTTTTTCGATACTTCCTCCCATTGCATGATGCACACAACTTACAATAGCAATATTATTATATTATACTTGGACTTCACACTACCAATGACAATCAATTGACATAAGTTCAAAATATTGATATATTTTAAAACGTATGATTTTAAAGGAAAAATAAATAAATTAGTAAACTTTGGTAATCCGTGATTGTATAAACCCATAATTGTCCATGAAATCATTTTCACTTCTACTAAATTTTAAATATCAAATTTAATTTTCACTAACATTGTAATCTCCATGTCTTTTTAAGCATGTTTGTTTTTACAACCTTTGGACTGTCCCTTGACTCCATGTCTATGAATGCAGCTATCGTGTGAATGCGTGAGCGTGAGTGGTGTGTTTGTGAGTAATGAGCTGAATTTTTGTGAGAAGCACAAAATCTTTGAAAAATATTTTAATCACATAAGTCATATATTCTCCATGTATATAAGAATATTTCATTCACATGGATAAAATATTATATTGATGTGGCAAGAATATTTTTTTAATGATATAAAATAGTCATCGAAGTAAGTAAAATATGTCTTTGATAACAAGGATATCATAACTTTTGTTGCAATTCTCTGCAATTGAAACTTCAAATTAATTTTTCATAATTGGGTGCGATCATAATCAAACGAGCCAACAATGATGAAAGACTAAAAGATTATAGTCCTTTTTGTGATCATTTTTAATTTCTCATAGAAAGGACTTTTGGAATGAAATATTTTGCAATATGTTATTAAAAATACATATAATTTTTTCAATACATCACATTTTTTGTATTAATTTTTCATGAATAATTATGATTTTAAAATTTTTTTAATCAAATTCTATGTTTTGTTTTGAAAAATTATCTTAATTTCAAATTATATGAAAATATGTTAATTATTTAATGATTTATTTATTTTTTTTATAACTACAACTTTGTTTTAAATGTCATGTACATTACACCCCATTTACATGTGTTAAAGGATTCTTGAACTCTTAAAATTATGTTTAATAAATTTTTAATTTTTAAAATTTGTGTTTTTTTGTGTGAATAATCAATTAACATCATCTCAATTTTTTTATCATCAAATTTTTTTCATAAAGAAAATATTTAGTTTAATAATTTATAAAATTAACTATTTTTGATGCAATTGTTGTTCAAGTTCAAAGGTCTTTTATTAAAATCAAAATTCTAAATTTTTTTTTTGAATTTTGTTTTGAATTCTTCAACATGCATATTAATCATTTAACACAACATTCCATGATTAACATGACATTAAAGTGGCACCAAAAAAATATAACTAATAAAATTATAATTTTTTTTGAAATTTGGTAGTGGCTCGTTGTGTTTTTTGACTTGTTTGATTATGAATGCACCTAATCTTTCAAAATAATTTTAAAAATTATTCATGAATATTTAAATTAATTTGATAATTAATTTTTATTTAAGAATATTTGATCATTCATGCTAAACAAAATGTTGAATGATCTACAATGTAATAACCATTTAAACATCAACATCCAAGACTTACTAAACAAATCATTGCCTAAGGGGCACATTTGGAGATTTTAGACTGTCTTCAATGCAATATTTGGTTGTTTTCAAAGTCATCTTCAACAATAGTTGGTTAGGTAAAGCTAACACCCCCCTTGGCACACCCCTTGAAATCACAATAGAAGAAAGTAATTTTTTCTTGCTTCATTATCTACAAATCTGACTTTATGCACCTATAACTTGATGTGTAATTTGATTACATAATTACTTAGGTAATTGTTTAATAGGGTAAGTTAGATGTAAGATTTCATAATTTGGTCATGGTGCAATGATTTATGTCATGTGCACCATGTGATGTTGTTTCCTTGTGATTAATTATGGAATCACATGAGGAACCATATGATGTTGTTTCCTCGTGATTAATTATGGAATCACATGGGGAACCATATGATTTTGTTTCCTTTTGATTATTTGGGGGAACCATGTGGTGGATAAGTTTTAGGAAGTTTCTTGATTAGTTTTTTTTTATTAGTATATGAGGAAGCATTTGTGACATTGAGAAACACCTTCATTTGTACAAAGTTATGGTATGAATACAAAGTTTGTGAGAATTGAAATTTTGATTTCAAAAGCCTTTTGATTTTGAATAGTTTTGATGTTGTTTGTGTGTAGTTCATGGTAGAAGAATGGGAGGCTTGCATAGTCAATAGAAGGGTGGGAAGATAATTTTACAACCAAGAACATAAATTTCATAGTTATGTAATAATCGTATATAATTTCGATTCTAAACCCGTTCGTGTTGTACACACCCACATTCCAATTGTTCCCACTTGTTTTGCAAACATCGTTCAATTGGCCTTGATCCCCTTCCTTTCCAAAAAAAAAAAACCCTATCAAAACTTAAAGCAATGCAATTACATTAATAATCTTCATCTTTAATTTGATAAATAAGAAAGTATAACTCCAAAGTTTTGGAAATCAAAACTTGGGTCATAATAACTCTCGTATTTGAAGCCATTGTTATGTGTCCTAATGGCATTCAATTCTCATGCAAGTGTTGCAAGAAAATAAAAAGTCTCTCCTTCACAACACTATAGTTTCTACAAACAATTATGCCAAGGGCCAACAACACTTATGTTAGAGTAATCCATTCTGCAATGTTGTAAGATATCAATCACAATTTCCTCACAACAACTTTGATGTCCAAACAACTATGCCAAAAAAAAGCTCCCCAAATAACTTTACATTAAACAAAAAAACCACACATCTTTGGCCTCACAACACTTTCATGAACTCCAAACTAGTTTTGCAACCCAAGTCTTACTTAAAGCTCCTAAACAAATTAACAACATCTGAAAAGAAGTACCCAAACAAATGAACTCCCAAAATAATTCCAATTGAACAATAGTTCTTTGTTGAATCGACTTGGTGTAATATGAAAAACTTGAGATGTAAACGGTGAAATGTTTAAAATTGTTTCTTTCGACAATTCATGAAAAATTTGTAAGTCTTGTCTAATTTTGATCGTGATATTTTATTTCCTTTTTTAAAAATATAATTTCAAAATTTTAAAAATGAATTCATTTTTTGAATAAAGACTACATGCATTGTCCAAGTGAAAAGTGAGGTGCTATTGGGAACACCCTTTGGGAACACATTGGGAACCTAGGGAACAGAAAGGGAACCTGATGGGAACCCATTGGGAACATGAAGGGAACAATGGAAAAATGAAAAAACCCCACCCCGAATTTTACCTGTTTTGAGCGCCTTTCTGTAGCGTGCACAAGTGGAGCTTCCTCCGCTGCTTTGGTTGCGCAGTATACGGTATTTGCAGCTCCTGTAGCCGCGGTTCCTTGCCCCTAGAGTTTTCTACCCCTCATCTGGTGAAACTACGTTGCATCTTTTCACTGCACAACCTCGGCGTGTTTGGAGATTGTCCATGAACGTAGTAGAGCAAACTGTCTTGTTGTTGTTGTATAGTCTGTTGTGGAGATTGGCGGACCAGGGTTTGTTCTGTATAGGGAGATTGAGAACGAGGATTGATTGATGGAGCAGGGACGGGGCTAGCCAGTGAGGGAGGCGAATAGAAAACCAGAGAGACAGAGAGAGACAGAGAGAGCCTGCGTGTAGAAGAGCAGGGATAGGGATCTGAAAGTGGAGAAACGGGACGTGGGCGGGCTTTTGTAGAAATGAGGAGGGCATGCGCAGAAGGAGTAGCGTAAGTGGCAGGGTTTTACCTCGTCTTCGGGGAAGAAGACAGATCGGGAGGGGGGGTGGAAGAAAGGGGTGGTATGCTGGAAAGCTTGGAGGTTCTGGCGCGGTCCTCCTGCAGCTGCTCGAGTGGAAAAGGAGGTGAGGATGGCTGCGTCCAATTCACAAATCCCTGGTGTTCGCTCTCATTTTAAGACCCCTGAGGGTCGCTATAATTTGTCTCATGAGAAGACTCATCCGACCGGCCTCCTGCACTACAACTTCGGCAAGGTCACAACTCAGGTATGCAACTTCTGTTATCCCACTCCACATGTGAAGTTAGTCTCCCGTGGACGTACGATGCCTGTGAGGAGAGTAGAGTCCAGTCCCAAGAACTGCTTTCGTTTTTCTGCACATTAGGGCACGTGTTTTGGTTGGAAGAAGGAAATTCTGTCAATTCTGTCAATGTTCTCCTGGAGCCTCGTTTTTCATGGCATGCTTGTTGGAATGTGGCATCCAAAATGCATGTGGACCCTCTATGTTGTTCTCATTTTCATTGGTTTTGCATTGTCAGCTCATGGAGTGTTGGTATTCTTGTTTGATTGTAGCACCTTAGGGGGAAGGAGAAAAGGTGGACATTAGATAACACTGATGTATTTCTACTGATCACCTCATAGAAGCCAAGATGATGAGCTAGATTTGCGCGGTTGTGGTACATGTTGTGTTTTACAGTTTTCTTTGTGGTTTTTCAATGCAGTGAATTGGTTCTGTTGTTTCTTTGCATTAGGGTTATTTGCATTTCAATCTAAACTCAAAAAAGCAGATGTTCCTTGTGATAGTAGTTGGATTCTCAATGACTCTACAGGAGTGGTGGAGGTAATAAATAATCTTAATCATTCGAGATCTGAAATTAATAAAGCTTCCCCACTTCTGTTCTGTTGCAGTCTTTTGATTTCTCAACCCTATACACTAAAATTGACCTAGTGGATCTAAAAGCTCGTATGAGAGTTCTGATAAATAAAGTGTTTAATCGGATGCTGAAGCTTCATCGTTTTAAGTTTTTGATGGTTCAAAAAACAGCTTTG
>Ga0116231_10003557_pt1 | contig 32288 bp, 25 predicted proteins | sample S1TSphgellanicum_2_FD_89695 | JGI IMG/M metagenome (GOLD analysis project Ga0116231, IMG submission 89695) | Host-associated microbial communities from peat moss isolated from Minnesota, USA - S1T2_Fd - Sphagnum magellanicum MG | ecosystem: Host-associated > Plants > Peat moss > Unclassified... | reverse complement strand
GTTCTATGACCTTGGCATGTAGCCAAAATTAGTTACACCCTGTTACTTTTACCTCCTCCTATCAATAATAAATCTTTTGAACTCAATTTTCAACTTCCTAATCATTACAAGAATGCCTTAAGTAAAATAAATAAAAAAATAAAAACACCTAACAAGGGAACAAGAGAGGGAAAAAAAAAGGACCAAAGTCCTAACAAAAGACCACACCTGAAAGTGTAGAACACACAATGGGGAGCCTTAAAAGGAGAAAACACGAAACCTAGGACCTAAATCCATCACTAGTAACATGAAGCAAGTCGTGCAAGGAGATGGTGAAATTTTTTGAAGGATATCAAGCCTAGAAGAAGCCTTTCCTATTGCCACAACTGCTTGACACAAGATAGTGGCGGCCTGAATTATCTGAAAAGCCATTGACACCTTCTACTTATAAAATGAACGTATAATAAAAAGGACCTCCAAAGCCTTTTGTTGATCATGCCATGTTGGCACATTGATGAAACAAGTCATTCACCTGCTCACGTAAACATCCAAATATTCCTACTACTAGAGGGATGAAATTATCCTTAGGATATTAGTCATGATATGACACAACTTTTGCTTGAATTACAATCATTGTAACCACTCCTTGGGAAAAAGCAATTTGTGAAGCAAAATCCGCATGTGTCGGGTCACCAATGATTATGTTTACCAATGTGTGAGTACCATTTGCTGTAAGCACAATATCCACTCATCGTTGTGATGATTAAAGAGATGGCGTTAGAAAAACATGTGTTTACTTGTGCAAAACATGGAACCAACATCCCTAGCAATGGAGGTGAAATTTTTTTGAATTGCATCATGTTTGGCTATGTGTTCTCCCCCATGAACACAAATGAAGCGTATCCTTGTCAAATTTATGGCCTAATCGCATTTGCATTGAAAAAACTTTTGAATTGTGGGATGGGGGAGGCCCAATTTAGTGCGTAATGTTCAAGGAAAAATGTCAAGAAGCCATCTTAAAAAATGGGATGACTGGGTAGGCAAAAAGTCAAACACCTGAGCTTAGGATTGCATAAGATTTCAACCAAATGCAATGACAATTAAAAAACAACTTTGAAATGATGCTGGAAAATGAGTGCTCATGCACATTTTTTAAGATGCTCTCTTGAAGATGATCCATTTTTCTCCCTAATATTTATTTAAATGATAAGATAGAAATTTGAACAATTAGAAGTAAAAGTTCACGAGCCCACCTAAGAGGAACCTAGAATGGAAGTGGACTTGAACTGCTAGCCCCTATAACCCCAAAAAAATATGGCAACCATTTTGTGAAAATTTAGATGTGATGATTGGGGCAACAAAATCCTAATTCTTTTAGTATGTTGCTAAGGTGATAACCTTTGCAAAGACGAGACCTATCCCACCTCTGGAGATGGTTTATATTTATGCAATGACATAATATATCACAAGTCAAAGTATTAATTAGATGGTTAAGGAGTTGGTTTGTGACCATGAAAATAAGTGTTCAATTCCCTCTAATGACATTTTAAACTTGGTCCTAAATGATTACAATATGATGCCATGGTGTCGTAAATGAATGTAACATGAGTACATGTGTCTTAAATGACTATAAAATGATTAAAAACTTTTATTTATCCATGTGGACATTTCACATAGTTGTTTTGAACATGAATTGACACGTCATTTTGAGTTGGTTAAACAAGCTGTCCGGCACAACTTTAATGACCATAGTCATTTAATCCACAAGGATTATAAATCTAATTGTTGTTTTTATAAAAAATTATATTAGTGTTTGGCATTGTTGAAGTTTCACAATTGGGCAAATTTTCCCATATTTTGCTTTTGCATTCATGCTTTATGTTTTTATTGTATACCAACCATGCACTTCTTGTCCCTTTACAAGCTTTGCATAGCATCAATAGTAATAGCACCAATGATGGAGGTTCATTACTTTCCGCTCCTAGTAAATCTACTCCTCCTCCTCAAGTTTCTTCAACCGTTTATTGCAAATTCTAAAGGAGATTGCTACTATATGCTTTCATTTGCCATTTATCATGCTACTACCCTACACAACACTACACATGATTATCCTCCCCGTTTTGATCATGCATTAAAGCCAAGCCCACCATGGCAAGCAGCCTAATGCTTGCCTAGTCCACTAAGGATTTGGAAGTGTGTTTAGTTGTAATTTGTTTCGAACTTAGTAAGGAGGCCTTGAACTCAACCTCCTTGGATCGTAATCCTACTGTTGTTATTATCCTTAGCATTGAGAGCCAAATCTCATAGCCAAGCTCAGAGGTTTTGGGCAATGGTGCCAATCACCCATTGTCATTGCAATTGGGCAAGATGAAACAAAAGCTCCATGCTTTGGTGATGGTGACCTAATTTCGCATGCCCACACCACGGCCAAAAATCAACCAAAGTGTGATTATTGTATGTTATATGCATAATATCCACCCATTGCAAATTTGTTGAATTGTAATGTACTAGTAATCTTACCATTCACCGCATCTTTTTGTTAAAAAACCCTATCCCCGTTACCACCAAGTATTATGATATGTCCTTGCTACTTCTTTTTATTTTTGTTCTTTACAAAATAAACCTTATTTGGTGGTGTCCTTTCTTGTCTATGGCCAATAATTTGTCATGTTCAAAATTATTATGATATTCTACAATTTTGGGGCCTTAGCCCAAAACAAAAACTAGATGCCCTTTTCATAACAAAAAATAGGGTAGCCTAACTTTTGTATCATACATAAGTCACGCCACCACCCACCTGCACTTTAAGCTTTTGCCAATAACAAGGCTTGTGTTATTTGTAAATATTACAAGCCCTCTCCCTTAAAACTACTATATCTCCTTTCTTAACCTAATAATTTTGTAAATAATTTTTTTATTGTTCAAATAGCAGATATGATAAGAAGGTATTATGTTACTATATAAGATGATTTATAAAATTTCTTGTTCACATCTTCAACCCACAAGCTTGAAGTGTAACCAATCATGAATTTTGCATGAATGTATTTCTTTTAGCCTAGTTTGTTTTATTTTATAACAGAATAGTCTTTGCTCAACTTGGCAAGTTGGGTGTGTGAAACAATTCCGAGCCATATCACACAAGGGGGTGTGCTTGAAGACCAAAATGCACTTCAAGGGACCTAATTGCTAAAAATTTATAAAATAAAAGTTGGAGGTAGTCAAAAAGGATCTAAAAACAGGGGAACAACTCTATATCACACTTGGAAATTCACTTCTATGAAGTTAAGCTTCTGAACAAACAACGACCTTTGTGTTGTTTGATCATTCACAAATCTTGGGATATGCTTGCATTTCAATTTATCATGAACACCATACCAATCTAGACATATTTTGTGCCTTCTCAGATATAATGGATGCTCACAAGAACGTCAACAACAAGCATTTAGATTACTTCTGAAATGCTCAACCCTGAATCTTGGTGGTACCTCTGAACTACCAAGTTTACTGTGACATTGCTTGGAAGCACGCTTGATGTAAACAGTAATATTTTCTTTGTCGCATCCCCATACAGATTTTGTCATAATAGATAGTCGACATTTTCGTAGAGGGTTATTTAAAAGACTAGCCAATACATTGAAATCGGGTTTTTTTCGTGGGCAGAATTTTGTCAGGTTGAGTTTATACATTTTTCCCTTGTGGCTGAAAGTTTTGAACTTTCAAAGCCACAAGAATGGTTGATGAATTATCTTGTATAAATAGTAAGATAACAAATAATATTTAGTTAATATTTGAAATAATTATTATGAAATGTGGGGAGCTCACAAGTTACAAACATTGCAATAGTTCAAGGTTTGAGGTTACATGATGTCTGTCATTTTCAATGGAGCAAGATCATGTCCAAGTGGACCTAGCTAGGTTGATTAGATCTAGGTGTCATTCAAGGGCATAGAAGTACCATCTTTACAACACTAGTGGGTCCATTCATAGTAAAAGGAGCTAAAAAGTGCTTGTTGATTGCAATGAAAATTACACCTCTATTACTTTGAAAAATCACCAATAATTATATATAATGTATTATTTATTCATATTTTGGGGTTTTGCTTGTTTATTCATGAAATTAACATCTTAAAAATTTGGATTCATTTCATTATGTTATTAGAGTCCTTTGTCATACACAAAACATTTGTTGACAAGGTTTGTTTAAAGCCCATAAAATTTGAACATGATTTTTGTCACTCAAATGTTCATCAAATGTTTTCAATTTTATTATGGGTTCTAATATACTTCCTAAGAAGGGCCACATGTGTTTATATTTTCAAATGCACATGGGTAAAATCATAGTCAAAGGAGCCACCCAAGTAAATGGACACTCTTTAAAATTACACTTTTGTGTGTTTCAAAAATCATAAGGGAAGCATAATAGTTTGGATTATCATAAAAAATTTTGGAATTTTTTCCATTAATTGCAAAGTTTACATGATCAAAACTTGACACAAATCAAAATTTTTTTTACATGTTCAAAGCATTCAAACTTTGAGAGTGGACAATCCTTGTTTTTTTTTAAACGCCTTTTTTTTTACCAAATGGCCCATTTCTTTTGAAAATTGGAAAGGATTTCAACATTGATAATTAAAAGGGCAAAAGGACTTGAATTGATGAATTTTTTTTTTACAATCCATTTGAGCATATTTGATTCAAAAGTGTTTTTGACCTTGAAAATTATGGATTTTAAAAGTGTGGCTTTAACAAAAGTTGTTCATATATATGTGATAAAAGGCATGAATGCATAATATACATGATATAAAATCAATTTGTCGTCAAAAATCTATTTGTATCTAAAATGTAAAGTTAAATGGGGTATTTGAAATACATAATTTTAACTATAAACCAATGCAGGAATGACACGTGTCATATCCAATACTTGGAAAAGGATTTTTCCCTTGGCACCCTTGGTTCCTTTGACTGTGATTTCACCCACACGTAGTGAATCCTTTGATCGAATGTTGTTAATTTTGATTCTAAATGTCCTTAATGGTTAAAAAGGTTCAAATTTATCATCATGGTTAAAAACAAAATTGTCCATTTAATTATAATTTAGGTCTTCATGCAAAAAATAATAATTTTGATTATAATATTGGTCATGTTTGGTCACAATATTGATATTTAGTCCCAAAATTTATATTTAAAATACAGTTTTGGTATTTAATAGATTAATCCATGCAAGACACGTGTAAAATGCAATCCTTGGTAAGGATTTTGACCTTGGCGCATGTGGCTTCTTTTACTATGAATGGACCCTAGTGTTATCATCTTTGTTGAACAATTTTTTACATGTCTAAGAACTTAATTATGAAGATGCCCTTGATAGTGATTTTTAGTGACTAATTATGTCTGTAACAATGTTGGCCATGTGTTTGGTTTTCCTAATAACAACTGATTTTGGCTTGAGAAAAAACCCCCAATTTTAATGATGGGTTAAAACAATTCTAAGCAATTCAAGCCATTAGCCAAATCTTTTTGCCTCTCCATGGTCTCTCTTCATATGGATTATAAAATCAACAAAGTAGTTTGAAGATTTCATGTATGAGTTAATTTAAAAGTATGTGAGTTAACAAGTTTTCAAGCATCAATATTTTCCATCCATTATTAAATTTTGTAATTTTGTGTTGGCACATAGACTATTTAAAAACCTCCCTACCTACTTTAAGACTTGGCTAAGTGGAAAATTCAAACTAGTGTTGGTTGGGTATTTATTTTCAAGCTCACTGAGGGTCAAGGCATTCAAAAACAAATCCATTTTTGCAACCCATAGGGCCCAAATATAAGAATGTTTTTAACAAATTTATGCCTAGAAAAAGTCCATTTTATTTTCACACGAGGCAAAGGTAATAGGTATGAAAAAGGTCACTGCTAATTAAACATGAACCTAGGCATGTACATTGAAGAATATAGCCATAATTCACATCATTTTCAAGCAAAAATACACATGTTTATGTCAAAGATGTTTGTGAAATACCCAAACACATGTTTAAATCAAAGATGTGTGTGAAAGTGAAATGTGACATGTAACTTACAAAAAATGTTTTAATAACTTCTAACAAAAAAATTTGTACATATTTTAATTCTACTTCAATAAGATTGAGATTTGATATTAATTAAGACCACACATGTAAATACAATTTTACATTTTGAATTATTGTGAAGCTTTAAAACATTTCAGGGTGCTTCACATTTTTTCTATTTTTATGCATCGTTGAAACATGCTATTACTTACAATTAGGATACCTACAACCAACAAATTATAAACACACAACACACAATTGAAGCATTATGCCCATTAGGTCCTTACAACTAATAAATCACAAAAACTCATAACAAAAAAAAACTGCAATTAAGTACCTCTTTTGTTGTTTTTCACAAGATAAATTGCTTTTGCACAATTATCTTGAAATTTGCACCTTTCAACACCACAATATGTTATTATTTTTTAAATAAATTGAAATCTACAATGAAATGTTCATTTTCTAAAATCATTCCATCTTCAATATCAAAGTATTCATCAATGGATTTTGGTTCACTTGTGAACCCAAATCTAGGATCATCTAACTAGTTCTTCATAAGTAGAACTAACTTAACATCTAGATTTTCAATCCCAATCCAATAACATTTCAAACTTATGATGACTCCCATCATATTAAATCCTTTTAGTATCGATTTATGAACCAACAATGTTCACAACTTGGTGATTGAAATATGATAGATTAAGAAATTTTTGTTCATGGTTTGCTCACCAAATCAAAGGACTAAATGGATTAATAACCACTACAATCCTTTTAAAAAGAAACAAATTTGTTTTGAAGAACCCCAATTTGTTATTGTTAATCATGGATGTAAATTGTTTGATATGTCACATAATTAAAAGTAATTATTTTTTAATCTGCCTTTCAATTTTAGCCATTTGAGCTACAGAACTTAATTATTTAAAATATTGATTTATAAGTAAATGAAAAGCTTCAATGGACAAGACCCATAGTGAACCAATAGCCACCAATGGTGTAAAAGAGGTTGATTTCAAAAGAAGTGAATGTTTGGATTTTTGCAAACTCAAGTGGTAGATATCAAAAGTTTGACCAACTAATTATGTGGATCAACATACAATGGTACAATTGTACTAGCCATATTTAATGAATTAATGAATTCAATTAGGATGTATGGTTATAGTTACAATATTTTTTGATTTATTTTATGATGGTTTTTTTCACCCCTTTCATGGTAATTGATACACATATTTCATTCACCTTATGTACAAAAAAAATATTATGATATATTTATGTTTCAAATTTTGTCACATAATGTTTCATCGACAAAACTGTTAGTATTCGCAATTCAATGACAACCATTTTCCAAAAGAAATTTGAAAAACATCCACCGGAAATATTGAAGGTTGCCTCCCTAAAATCTACAATTTGTACAATGGTAAAAAATTCCATTGGGAAAGTATTGATATTTGTATACCACACAATGCCTTGGGTGAAACAACACCCACATTAAAACAATGACATCCCAAAATACTTGTTTCTCAACATGATAAATATCCCAAATGCTACCATCATCATTGTGAACATGGCCTCTTATTAAAGATATCAAGGATATTGGTTCACTTTCAAACCACATTAATCTTACAATTTAATTTTTCTCAAAGGTCAACCTAATTTCATTTCATTGGTTGCCTCAAACTTCAAATTGCCTTTTTCATGTTGCAATTCTTTTTTGGTACGACAACCTTCAAGCACATTGAATTTTAGTTTATAGAATTTCAACTACCTAAAGATTCTACATGCATTGCATTGTTTCCCATCATTGGTTAATTGTCATACAATGTAAATGTAATATTAGACGTTGATTTGAAAAGATATTTGTATCTACATTTGTTATGTATTTGAATTTTTGAATTTGGAATTTGTAATCCCATTTCAAACTTTTTTTTACCAATATTTGATATTAATTATGTTAGGCCTAAATATTTCATATTTGATGTTAATTATGTTTGGATGTTAAATATTACTTAGGTCTTAATTAAGTCTTTGATCCAAATTAGTCATTTACAAGCTTTTTGACTAGTTTGAGATATTGAAAATGATTATGTTAGGTCCAATATTGACATTTTTCTACACAAACAAGATGAATGTGGATTTTTTTGTTGAACTTTAACAATTTTTAGTGTAGTTTAGGACATTGAATGGAATTGCCACACCTTTTTAATAGAGGTTGATGGGTCTTGGACTTATATTTTGGTATAATAAAGTTATCTTTAAAGTATCATTACTATGGGCCATACTTTGGTCCTCGATATATTCAATCATCCTCTATTTTGACTATCCATAAAGCCCATCACAGGGAGGATCACTCTTCAAAACTAAGGATTAATTTCAAGATTGGACCCTATAGTTTTTGTTTTTACTACACTACAATCTACTTAAGTTAGATTAAATTACATAAATTAAGAGACTACCTAGATAGATGGCTAATTAAGTTAAGGCCTATTTGCACAGCCGTAGGCTACCTACCTAACTAACTACCTACCTATGGGTCTAAACATGATAAAATATGCCAAAAAATGGTCCTAAAAAAAATTAATTTCAAAAAAATCTCTTTTCAACTTTAACATTTTAAAAAATTTAAAAATCTATTTCAATTGCATTTTGAAATCATAGAACGCTTCATTGAATTTATTATAAGTGGTACATAAAATTTGAGGAATTTTTATATAAGAAAAATGGATGAAATTTATGTTTGGTTTTTCAAAATTTTCAAAATACTTTTACATTAAAACTTTGATAGATTATGATTATATAATGAAAAGTTAAAACCATATCCAACCACACTAGGTCTCATTAACTTGAAAGTATAATAATTTTAATTGATGTTGTATTTTCATGTACTAGTAACTCAATTCTACATAATTGTAACATGTACTTTTTATACTTGCAATTTAAAAAAAGTTATTTAAATGTATATTAAAACATTTGTTTCTTCAACATTATGCAATGAAATCAAAGAACTTATAATTGTTGATCATTGATTTAAATAATATTCATGGATTCAATACATTAAAATATATTTTATGGATATTTTCCAAAAAAATAACAAGGGTTTCTAACTGGCATACTTTACCATGTTTATGCCGTTGTGTAATTACCTACCTATGGTACCTAGCTACCCATGGAATACCTTCCTACCTTTGGGGTACTTACCTACATGTTACCTATTAACTTATCAATCTATGGGCTACCTACCTACCTATTTACCCACCTACTTATATAAAATAAGGACAATCGAAAGCTTAGATGGGGGCTACATATGGCGTACCTTAAAGCCTATTTAGGGTTACCAAGGGGCTTAACTACATTAAAGGATACCTAGGGACTATAAAATATTTCATAGGTTCGGGGATGCCTAAAAGTTATTTAAAGAAGCTACTTAAGTAATTTAGAAAGTTACTTAAGGACTATGTAAGGATCATTTAACGGCCTACCTAAGTTGTGGGCCATCTATTTAGGGCTATACATAAGGGGTTACATAAAGGCTCCTTAGAATGTTACATGGAGTTTACTTTTAAATAATAAAGGGTTATGAGTTAGCCCTAGGTAACCCCTAGGTAACCCCCTAGTAGATCATTTTTGCATTATGACTAAACCTTGGGTAACCCCTAACCAAATAAATTTATAGCTAGCCCCACAAGTAGGCTCTACGTAGCCCCTTAAGTATTTTTTAGATATCCCATGACCTAAGTAAGCCACTAGGTGATCCTTAGGTAACCTTTTAGGCAAGCTTTATGTAGCTTTCTATGTAGGCTTTTGATAACCTTTAGGTAGCCCCCTAGGTAGGTTCTATGTAGCCCCTTAAGTAGCCCTCTGACATGCCATAGCCTAGGTAGGTCTTTAGGGTTTTCCTTGGATTCCCTAAATAGGTGGTAGGTAGTTTGCTAAATAGTCCATGAATATTTAGTAACCTAGGTAAACCTTTAGTTGTCTCCCTAGATAGTCCCAAGATTCGCCTTAAGTAGCTTCTTAAATAACCCTTGGGTATCCCCTAACTTGAAAAAACTTTAGCTAACCTTTTAGGTAGGCTTTAGGTAATCCCCTAAGTCCTTTTAGGTTTCCCATAACATAAGTAAACCCCTAGGTAAACATGTAAATGCAAGAAAAACATGTGAGACAAGAGAAAATTCAAATCATCTTGGAATTGGAGTTTCTTCCTATGTTATTTTCCTTTGGCATAATCCCATCATGCATTTTGACTATCACCTTTAGTTTCAAGGGAACCCAAGGTTCTATTCTGAAGTTTTATTGTCTTTGCATATAATTTTAATAAGTGATGTTAATTATATTATGATTGTCAAAATGACTTGCTAATGGATATGATAGATAAGATTCAATTGTTACACAAAAGATCATTGTTTCCTCAACTTTTCAATAGTTCAACTAATTTTATGGAGGTGGAATTGCCCTTAAGTTGATATTCAATACTTAACAAGGTTGAAAATTATTGGAATGTTATTCACAAGCTCTAGTGAATGCAAGGTTGTTCTAGATGTCTCAACTTGAGTTTCAAGGACACACATTTTTGGGATTTCTATGAATGAAGAATATTTGTCCTTTGACTAGTCATGTTTCGGTTTTTCTTTTATGGTACCAATTCTCATGAGGTTATTTCACAAGTAAATTGTCACCCAACAAATATATCTTCACGCAATACAAAAGTTTGGTGGTTAAGGTTTACAATGTTTGATGACCAGATGACAAGTGCCATTACAAGAGCAAATTTGGAATTATTGTGTGACATATAAACATTTCTATTCTTCCATGTTTTATCTATATTTGCCATTGTTTAGTGTGTAGATGTTATGTAAATTTAGACTAGGGTCAAAACATTTTCATATGTGATTTTATGGGTACCATGAACATTTTTGAATGTGACATGTAGAGGATGTATTGTGGTTCAATGTCTAGGTATTAAGTCCATGACTTTTCTACATTCTTTAGTATTATTGATCATTTATATGATGCATTGCAAATCACTAGGCTAATAATCATCAAATATCAAGACAAATACATTGCATTGTTAATCGATTTGTTTTCTAGGACACATATACACGGTGTCCAAATGTTGTGCAATAACTAAAGCACACAATTTAGTAATTTAGATGGATTGGTTAATAGTCATGGAAGATGAATTGTGGTCTATCAATTTGTTATCACTCCTAATAGAACAAAAGTAGATTTTTCATTTTTAGCCTTTTAGCAATGCTAGAATAATTGGGACTAAATAATCTTCTTGGACGCATCTATGATCATCCTTAACTTTAGTAATAGCATTATTTTAAAAAATTGTTGCAAATTTATTATTGTTGCTATTAATAGACATTTCCAAATTGAACAAATCAACTGTTGTGTTACTAATGCTCAGGCATTTATGCACCTCAATACACATTTTATAGAATTTGAACTTCTAAATCACAACAATGTGAAACCTTTTGGAAAACATGTTGTCAACATTGTTAGGAATAGGGTTTTAAATTGTATTTTTTAATATGTATGTAAACTACCATTCGTTTTTTGAAGCTTGGTAAACCATGTCCAAGTGCACTACGTGGAATTTTTGCAAGGTAGATGGAAAAATACATTATAAAAAGGTTGAGACACCATAGCTCCTTAAAAGCATGCCCATGTTGTATTTGATATATATATAATTTTAAATTATAGTTTCAAAAGGTTTCACATATATTCAAGTTTTGTTTGCATTTTATTTTATTTTTTGCATTGTTGAAGACTACTTTTGCTTGGACCCTTGTAAATTGAGAAGAGGTTTCATACTCAAAATGACATTATGCATCCAACATGTAGTATCCACCCACAATTTTGAGTGCAAATTTGTTTGATTTAAATCACCATTTTAAAAACACATTATTATCATGGGAAAAATATTTATTTAGGTGACATATTTTGCAAAGTATTTTCCATAATGTAGTGAAGTGCCCCCTTGATTTTTTTCATGAAAAATTGATTTTTTTTCTTTAATAATTTTTTTTCCAAATACCACAAAATTGATTAAAAAAATACCATGGTTGAACATCACATTTATTCGTAATTGAAGCAAGGACTTAACTCCAATGATTTTTGTAAACCTTTTTTTGGGTCAAAATTTCAACCAAAAATTGGGAAAATTTTGGAAATTTTGTTTTTCCATTGTAAATTTGACAAATTTAGTGTTTTTTTGGGGAAAATTTGCCAAATGATTTACATCACAAAATTGAAAAGAAAAAACGGTGCTAAGGTTATCTTTTGTTTTATTTTTTATGACATTTGTTCCAAATAGGTTTGATCCAAGTACTTGAGGAAAGCACTTTAATCTTTTTTTTTTGGAGGGGCAGGACTACCCAAGGGAAGCCGTGTTTTCATTTTTTGGGTATAGAAAATCTGGCGAAATTTAATCCCAAAAAAAAGAGAAAAATTAGTCGAAATTACACTAGAAAAACCCAAAAAATAAAAATAAATCCCCAATTTCTTTGTTGAAAAATGGCGAAATATGGCCAAGGAAAAAAAAGAAAAAACACTCCTTATGTCGCCCTTTTTAGTTGCATTTCTTGTGGAGTAAAATGTTACATCATTTATTTGGCAATTAAAAAAAACACTGGAAATATATTGCCAAGCGCAGGCGGGAGACTCGGGCACTGGCCCAATTCACAGCAAGTTTTCCCGCGCTTTCAAATACCCGTGTCTTCTTCGGGTCGTGTACTCCACCCGGTCGTTCGACGGATGCCCGCAAGCTTCGAGCTCCCGTTTGAGCTCCTCGTTCTTTGCCCAAGAAATCTGTCGCTGCCGAAGACGAGGTCGATCCGCAAGCCGCAATGCACGACGCCTTTTCCTTCGCATTTTGTTGTCAGAAATTGCTGCTGATCTAGAGGATGAAGTTGGTTCTACATATTCAAAAAAAATTAGGGTTTCGTCAAGCTTTGGCAGCGGGAAGTAGTAATAGGATAGAGGCAATGGAGCTTGAGAATTTGGTGGACAGCGGAAGAAGAACAATAATAAGCTCCAGAAGGAGCGGTTGAATGTGGCAGCAAGAGAGACATTGTGAACAAGGTTACGTGATTGTGCAAGAAAAAAAAAGTTTTGTTTAAAAAAAGATTTTCTGTTTGAGAAAAGGAAACAGAAAGACAAGCGGAGGAAGATTAGAAGAAAGTAGTGTGCTGCGGGAAGGGGAAAGAGCGGTCGTCGTGGAGGTAACATGAAGGGCGGGACGGTGCAGATCGCTTGGCACGGTTCTCAGCCAGTGCTGTCACTTGATTTTCACAGTCCCTCGGGATTGCTTGCCACTGCTGGTGCAGACCACGACATCAAGGTTTCTTCAGTTTTCTGTTTCATTTTCCCGACTCTTTTGCCTTGTGGAAATCGGACACAAGGCAGTAAGATGATGATGATGATAGAGTCGGAAAGGTCGTAGATATAGACATCCGGATGGGAAGAGAGTAGTAGTAGTATTTTGGCTTATTATTCTGCTGGGGTTTGCAGTTGTGGTCTGTACAACATAAGGAGAATGCTGCAGCAGCGCCAACTGTGAAATTTGAAGCAGAACTCTCATATCACTCCAAAGCAGTCAATGTACTGCGCTTTGCACCATCAGGTTTGTGTTTTTTGGCTTACCCTAATTATCCATGGCACACTGGTTTATCCTTGCAATTGAAAAGAGGCTTTATCTGAGAAAGGTTATTGTGAGAGAAGCTCATATCACACTCATCCTATCTTGTTTTCTGTTGCAGGTCAACTTCTTGCATCAGGCGGTGATGGTATGCTACCTTGCTAATTGCAAATCTCGTTTCAGGAATTTTAGGTTATAAATATGGGGGCTCATTTTCCTCTGAAAAGCTGCTTCTGTGGGATGCTGGGTGGGTTGATTGCCTTATTTGAAGAGGATGATGAAGATTGAGAGGCCCAATTGCTTTCCCTCACCTTCTGCCCCTTCAATTATGCAGGTGGTGAGATTTTGATATGGAGGCAAGTTGATAATGCTGACAATCAGACAAGCTGGAAAGTTTTCCGAGCATTAGTGTGAGTGTCCTGAATTTTCTTTCTGGCTCTTTCATGCGGCATCTTGTCATGGGTAGCAAAGCTGAAAGCATGTTGCAGAGGATTGAACTGCTATGGAAGTTGGGCCTCATGTCTAGCCCTTCTGAAGTTGATGACAGGAGGAAACATGAGGCAGGAACTCAGGAAACCTTCACTATGATTTTCCTTGTGCAGGATGCATCAGAGAGATGTTTTGGATTTGGCATGGTCTCCAGACAGTGCATCCTTGGTGTCAGGCTCTGTGGACAATCACTGTATAATCTGGAAAGTTTCCACAGGTATTTCTTTTGTTTCCTCAACCTATTCATATGCTGGAGCCAATTGCTACGTAGACTGGGTTTAATGAGTTTTGCTGAGTTATGAAGGGATGTTTGCCTCTCTGCAGGTCAAGCATGGCAAGTACTGAATGAGCATCTTCACTATGTCCAAGGAGTGGCATGGGATCCAGCGGGACAGTTTGTGGTGTCTCTTAGTGCTGATCGAACTTGCCGCATCTATTCATCCCAAATGATACCCACTAGCAAGGGAACAGACAAAGGTTTCTATGTATGCCAGCAGGTCCTTGCAAAGACGGGTCTTGCCCCCTTAAAGCAAAATGACAGGACAGATCTGAATGGTTCTATTGTGAAGGTGAGCCTAACCAGCACTCCCTCCTTGTCCTTGATTTTATCGCAAAGTGGACTTGCCACTTGACCATTGGCAACCTAATCCTCTGTTTGACTGAAGCAGGCTGGGCCATTGAAGCACCACCTATTCCATGATGAGACCTTGCCATCCTTTTTCCGGCGGCTTGCATGGTCTCCTGATGCTTCTTTCTTGGTTGTTCCTTCAGGTATGATTACCATGCAGTCACATTGAGGTTTTGGATGCTGCTACATTTTGTCTTATCCGCCATTGCATCCATGGAAATTAATTCTTTGAAGCAAAATGTTTTTCCAATATGTCTTGTTCAAGAATAGTGTATTTGCAGTAGATAAAGGAATGCCTGTTTCAAGGTGATTTCCTTCAACATGGTCCATATTCCCTCAATAGTCATATCTGTTCTGTGATTGAGAAGGCTGTGGTGAAAATTGTTGCCAGGTATCCACAAGCCATTTCTTGAGGCTGCACCCTGCAACATGTCATACTTAATATCTCGAGACGACCTATCACGGTATATCATCCACCTTAACTTCCTTGAAGCTACAATCATCTCAGAGGAGTGGGGTTTTAGTTATTCTGTCACCATCAATTGACTTCCCATTAGGTCTGGCAGTTTGAATACTTAGCTCTAGTAAGTCAAGTGCCAACCTGAATTAAGACTTGAATGTGGGGTATTAACCTAAAAAAACTTTCTAACTGTGCCTTGAAAATAATGCAGACCAGCTCTTCACCTGCCAGGTCCAAGTAAGCCTGTGGTAGCTGTGCGCTTCTGTCCACTTGTCTTCACTCTTCACTCAACCGTGCCAGAAGAACAGCAGTCTAATCATGGTAACTATTTGCTTCATCAAGCTGTCATTTGCAGTGATAAATAGGAACCAACTCTTTTTCAGTGGTGCTTTCAGGGTACATATGTCTCCATTTTTCTGTGCAGAGGCCATCTTTGCTTCTGGTGTAGGTGTACATAGGCACCTACATTTTGATGAAGTTGTGCATTGATGGGTTTCAAGGGTGCAAACTAAATCAGCAGCAGATCACAGTTCAATTTTGCATTGGAAGGCTAATAGTTTATTCTGCTTCACAAACAGATAACACAAGCTTCAGTCTACCGTATAGGTTGGTGTTTGCAGTGGCAACACTTGATTCTCTGTTCATATATGATACACAGCACAGCAGCCCAATTGTGGTTGTTGCAGGTCTCCATTATGCTGCAATCACTGATATTGCATGGTGCGTCAATTTCTCCTCTCTGTCCCTCCTTCAGGGTTGTGGAGTTATATTGCAGTAGACATATGCATTCCTGTATTTCTAGGATGATTTTGAGTGGCCAACTGTTGTGAGAGACTTTTGTGCGTAATTTGTTGTGAGACAGCTGTACTCATGTATTGTGGTCATTTGACAGGTCAGCAGATGGTCAGTATGTTGCAGTTTCGTCACAAGATGGTTACTGCAGTTTATTTTCTTTCACAGATGCTGAGCTGGGAGTGCAGATGCCTTGCAGTGGTACAATTCTAATCAACTTTCCCCACTCCCCTGTGGGCTTCTGCCACTCTCAGTTGTGTGTAGTCTAGGTCTTCCTTGGATCTGGAAAGTTTCTACCTGTTCCGGATGAAGCCCATTTCCCTTCCAAATTCAGGTTTCTGCAATTCTTGATGTCAGATAAAGAGGATAGTTCCCTGTGAATCCAAAGGGGGAGCCCATTTCAAGTGTATCAAGTCCTTTCACATGTCTATCCTAAATCCAAAACCTGAACATTGCTGGGGTTTGATTTTTGGCTATATATACAGACAAGTCAATGCTTGTGTGAGCTGCATATAGATGAAAGCTCGAAACTTGACACAAACCATTTGTAGTGAGCTCGGTCCCACTCTGCAGCTACTGGAGTGAGCCTCAGATGATAGTGGTGACCACCCTTTTTGTGTTCTTCCCCACTACTTGATTTCTCTTACTCAAAACTACTTATGCTCTGTCCAAACTGGAGGCATCTGTGGCCAGTGGGTTCTGGCAAGCAGAAAATCTGTCCAAATTAGGTGCAGGGTTAATAGGGCCAAGGTCGCATTCTCAAAGTTCGCTCTCTCTCTCTCTCTCTCTCTCATCAGCAACAGGCCTCATAGCTATGGTGTTCCATGTTCTAGTGTACAAGTCCAGTTTAATATCCCTACCTCAAATGGCTGTTTGATTAGTGTTCAATAATTTTTGGAATTATTTACTTCAGACATAGGTTGGCAATTAGGTGTTTGCAGGTGTTGGGCTGGTTTCCTGAGTGCTTGCCATGTGTATTTGTCCTCAGAAATACCTCCTCATATTGCAAGCTATCTTCCAGAGGTTCTATTGGCGAAAGCCAAAACCACTGCTGCAGAGATTACAGGGAAGGCTGAGCATGTTCCAGCTACCTCACCTCCAAAGGATTCTTCTGTAACTGTGTGTCCTCGTCCTCTGAAGCACCGCCGTATCACTCCATCTGCAGTAATCATCAATTCACCTCCAAGTGATGGGAAGATTGACCACATTGCTCCACATCAAGCAGCTTCTGACTTACCTGCAAGTCTAGGGGAGCCTCATTGTGTTATTCCAGCTGTAACAACAGTGGATTTGCCTTCAAGTCCATCAGCTGCTGGATTGCATCACTCCATGCTAAATCCATGCTGATACATCTTCAAGTCCAAGTGCTATGAATCTTTGCTGCTGTTCACTAATTCTGTGAGTTCTGCCTCCACCTTCTGGCCCAATAAGCACTTCATCACATGATTTCATTTGCAGCTGTCCTGCAAGTCACCATCAAGCACAGGTCAGCCTAAACCCATGTGCATCTTGGATCCTGGCAACCTCAAACAGCAAGTATGAAGGAGCATTGGAGTTGGGTCTCAGCACTGGACAATGGAGTGCACAACAGCAGTCACCTAAGATGACCAGAACCTTATGTCCCTGATGTATTTAATACGGGCAGAGGAATTTGGGCAAAAGGAGTTTATGTGACTCTCTGGTACACAACACTGGGTTTTAGTACATTATGTCTGTAGGGACTATGTTGACTGCTAGAGTCTCACTTACCCATTGTCAGTTAGTTGGTCATGGTCATTCCTTTTAAGGCTCACAACCATGAAATCTGAGTTGGATATTGAAACTACCAGATTCCAGGGAGACCATCACACACCGGATACAGATCAGAGAAAGCTAGTGCATTGAGTTTTTTTTTGGGAATGGATGTCTAACAATCAACCAGAGGAACATCTGGCATCCATCAGCTGATTTGAATTTTGTGGTTCTCCCATGTATCATTTTGGAAACATATTGCCAGAAATGCAGCTTTTAATTTGGTGTACATTGGTCTTGTTTTATTCTGGACTCATGGTACTGGGAATTGGTGTACAAACATCAACTATGGATGGCAAGAACTTAGGGGAGAAATGCTGTAAGTTCTTACACTCTTTTGAAGCCTTTGTTGTTGTTGCAGCATAGTGAATGTGAATTCATGATTTTATTACTTTTTATGTACATTCTCTTTGTGTTGTACAGATTTGAAATCCAGTGTATGTGTTGAACAGAAGTACACATAGCACCGGTGAAGACTATCTGAGGACTGAGGTTAGTTTGAAAAGGTGTGTTTCTGATGTCATATAAGAGATCAAATGATGCTTTCTGCTTCAATGAGAAACTATTGACTATAACTGTGATATAGTGTAATACTAGTACCTTGATGTTAAATTAGCTCTTACTTGTATGTTGTGCAGGGCTAAATGTACTCATCACTTCCAGATTCTTGTGAATCCGTACTGTTAATTTCCACATCAGTTGTCTATAGCTTACACATAGCTTTACCAGCTCATACCAAAGAGGGATCATTCCCATGATCTATCATGAATTTGCAACCTTGGAACTTGAGTTGTATTTCCTCTCCTCTAATCATAGACACAACTACTGTATGATTTGCCATTCTTGGAGATTTCTTCTGTTGTAACCTGGATATTACAATCTACATCAATTATCAATCTGCAGGATGCACATGCTGTTGAATTGTGCCAAAAGTGCCAGATGAAGTATTATATTGTGTGAATCTTTCCTACACAATTTTCGTGCTTGAAAATGATCAAGCAATCAGAACGGTGGTCATAGAAACTTCAAATTGCAGTTAGAAACTTCGAATTACAGTTAGAAACTTCAAATTGCAGTCAACGGGTTCAGTGTTGCACTGTAGTAGAAACAGAAAGATGGAGTGTAACCTGCTCTACCAGCCTTGTGCATGTGATACAGTCTGTGAATGCAGAGCTCCAGGCAAGTTTACAGGAATAAGCACAGTCAAATTACAAAATACAAAAGAAATTTGTTCTGAAATTTTTTATGGAATGACAAAAAGTCACAAACAAACAAGATGCCTTTGGATTCAACTGTCATTGAACATTTTTCACAGAGATCCCACTTGTCAGCAACGTCATAGATTGTTGATAGCAGCACAGAGTCTGCTGCATTGCCAGGGTCCAATTCAAGAACTCGTTTCTCCCATTTTCATGTCACCATGAGATGTACAAGCACCAAGCAAGGCCAGGCCATCCACAGAAATCATCATAGACTGACTGCTCAGGCATATGTTATGGACATGGGTTGAGAGTTTGAAGGATGTTCAGAGTGGAACTTCCAGCCTGATGCCTTGACTGTAGTCTCATTGCACCTAGAAATACTTGAGTGAGAGGGAAAACTTTTCGGTGAGGTGGAAGGAATCCAGGCTCTGACTAAATGCTAGTAAACTTGTGTCTGACTGTGGTTGATGCTGAAAATTTAGTGTGAGGCTAAATTTTACAGCCATGAATAACCTGGAGAATTCATGTGTATGAGGCTGTGAATGAGAGCTAGGAGTCTAGCTGCTTGGCAGCCCTTGGGTGGAGGAATTACTTAGCTTCTTCAGCACTCACAAAAAGTATTTCTGTATTCAAGATGCGGGACTATGGTCACTGGCATTTTTAAAGCTCTTGAGCACTTTCACAGAGAAAAGGGGAGATAATAATCTTGACATTGTTGGTCTGAGTGGAGATTTGTTGTTTGATAAATAAGCTAGCATTCTTGCAGCTCTCTACATCCCCAAATGCAAGTGTCCACTGGCCACTGCTCCTGGCATATCCTCCTGTGCCCACCTCTCCAAGAGGCCGATGAGGAGATCTGATGCAGAGGTGTAGCCATGTTGGCTTTTTTTCATCCATGTGTGGCTGCCATGTTACATGCCCCAAACATTAAGTCCTACTCATGTTCTGAAAATACTAACAACAAAACCAAGACTAATTTTGGATCATAAGTGTGGTTCTCCAGCATTTGAAGTGCCATTGAGCGCTGGAATTGTGAAAAATGGAACCTGAAACATTGTTTCATTTGAAAGCTCTCTCAAAGGAGATTTCTCTGCCAAAGTCCCACTCAAAAGAAGCACCCGTATTTGGTATAGCACCAGCATCACCTGAAAAACTTTCAACCAGAATCATGACCAAGGGGGCAGAAGACAACATCTAAGAAGCCCTAACATGTGCTATTAATTTTGTCCACACTAACAAAGAGGATCTAGCAAAGGGGTCTCCAATCTAAGACTGTCCCATGTGAGATTATCAGAGTGGATTGACAACCAAATAGTTGTCACCTTGGACTAAAAATGTGCAACAATTGCAGAAAATGTAGCTACTCTACCTTGACAGCTCCATACATTTTTTCTCCAGCGTAAATGGATGAAGTTGATGAAGACACATCTGTCAAACAGACACAAGCTCGTCTTCAGTTAGTATCTTTCAATTGGTGAACTGATCATGTTGAAAACTTGCCAAAAGAAAGGATGCTGATGGCAAGACCAGTCAAAGTGAGTACCATTTTGAGATCTCCGAATGCTTGGCATCAGTACAAAGGAGAAGTCCCTTTTGAGCATGGGCTTATCCAAAGCTGTGCATGAGAGTCCAATATCAGCAAGGTTTTCATTGACTTGGATACATGTGCAGAAAGCCCTTTAATGACATAGTGGTTTGTAAATGGACAATCTATCGCTCAAATGTCCAATGGATGGAAGAGGAAACTCAATTTATAGATGGTGCTATTAGAGCAGAATGAATAAGAGTGACAAAGTGGAACATTGCATGCAGTGCAGACCATCAAGATCTCCAGCAGTAAAAGATCGATGAAAGTGATTATTAACCCTTTTGGCAGACATCCCATTGTTCTCAAATAACTGCTGGAATACGATCAAACTAGCAATCTGCCAATGCACATGCAAGGTCTTTCTGTGCAGCTGAATATGCCATCTGCCATGTACAAGGACACTCTTAAAGCAAAGAGTATCTACTAAACACGAAATCTTACAAAGCACAGAACACAGACAAACAGACAAGACACACTAGACATAGAGCAAATATTTCAGCAAACAGGAGGAGAATCTGCCAGGAAAGGTGATAGGTCACAACATCAAGGAGGGCCATTCTGGAGTCACTAATTTTGTAACTTCAATCTTGAAATGTGACACTAAAACTTGGTAAAAGGCCATCTCGTTATTTTTACTTTAGTGAGATTGTACAATTGTGAGTGTGGAGATCCTCGCAATGGATAATTTTCAGTGGATTAGAACAATGTTTACATCATTCCATGCTGAAATTGCAAAATAGATGAGCCTTTGCTGTTTAATGTAAGGTATATAGATGGAAATGTATCTCTTTTCTTGTTGGGAACTGGAAAACATGTGAAATGTTTTTCTTTGCTGTGTGTTGAGAGCCCTTCTCAAGCTTCCCCTTGCAACATGCAGCTAATGATGCTACCAAGGAGTCCTGTACTTGAATACAGACTGTTAATGGTGCATAAGGTGAGTTTGTTAATTAGGGTCTCCTGGTTTACTTGGCTTAGGAATTTGTGTTCCAGTTGTTAAGGTTTTTATTTTCTTCGATCCTGTCTGTTACACAAAATTAATCCAGCCTCCTATTTTAGCGGCTCATTGATCACATGTAACCAAAAAAAAGAGGGTCCGAAAACACACAACACACTGACTGCCTTCAACGAACCCAGGCGTCCATGTTCTCTTGATCTACTCCACACAGTTCTAACCTCCGAAAACACACAGCACACTAACTGCCTACTGACTCTTTCAGACGAACATCACAAGATCAAAGACATACAAGTGCCTTGCATTCCACACAACAACAGAGCAGGTTTTACAGTATCGATCTCCTACCTTGCCCACTCACACATAGATGCCAGTCAGGAAAAACTCTTTCATTACATTACAGACTATGTACATTTCCCGAAAGCACAAGCTCGCTTTCCCATCAAATGTTCACAAAAACACCAGATTCCCAGTGCCGTCTAGTCTTTCTCCCTCTAATTCCTCTGTAGTAGCTTGACTGATTACCAGGCGCAACGGAAAGTTCTAGTATTCAGCCCAGCTACTCTAGCTAACAGAGCTTCTCATTGCTTTCTACATGGATCCTCTTCTGCCTCCTAAATTTCTTAAGATCAGCTGATCATCCTCCCTCAAATCCTCCTCCTCCTCATAATTAAGCTACCCCAAAAGCTCATCAAACTTCCGTTAGCTTCCTCTCGAAGCCTCCCGAATCTCCTACCACTCCGTTCCATCCAGCTCCCACCGTTAGCTGCCATTGCTTGCTCCTCTCCATCAATTCGACTCCATCCCTCCTCCCACCGTCAGCTGCCATTGCTTGCTCCTCTCCATCAATTCGACTCCATCCCTCCTCATAATTTCCAGCCGCCAATTTTCCTGGACCACTCAACACACACCAGCAAATACCAAGCAAGCCATGCAACTCCATGCAATAGTTAATGGGGCGTCGCAATAAGATGACGGCTGATCAGGCAATCTAAACCTCAAGATTAGCCAGCGTTTAGCTTTGCGTGGCGACCTAATTTCACACTACACACATTTCATTCTTCACTCCCCCAAGAAAATGCATCCCATGGGTCACCATTTGTTGTTCGAACAGATGTTTTGCATCTTTTGACTTCAATTTGCAGAATTGCTACACATAGAGGGGAATTGTAGTGGTAAAAGTATCCCTTTAGCATTGGAGCTTCTTATCACCCATTAGCAGGGCTAGGGTTGCTTTGCCTAGTCACTACATTGATGATAGCAAACACATGTTTATTTAGGATGTTTACATCCCTAACATCAAGTTGGACAAAAGCCCAAGAATTCAAAATCTATGTTGTTATGCCCCCTCTTGTTTGTTAGTTTACCCCTTCTTTTCAGCTAAAAGTGGATTGAACTCCTGGCTGCTGCATTGAAGTGGCAACTGCTTGGATTGTATTCGGCATTTCCCATTGGTATGTCAATCCACATTGGTTTCATATTCCAGGGCTAATGATGCGGTTTGGCTTGTCTAGCATTAGAAGGTGGTGGTAAAGCAACGTAACCAGAACCATGCTCCTTCAGTTTCAAGTTTATGACACAACTACCGGTGCACCAAGGACAATTGGCCTAACAAGTGCAAAAGGGGGAAATACAACAGGTGATATTGCTGAAAACCCATGTTGCGTTCTTTGCCCTGCACAGATGAGTGTTTGCATACTCATCTGTGTTAGTGATGTGTACATTTTTGTCTTTATTAGTTATGAGCTCCAGGAACTAGTCATACAATTGAGGGCACGAAAATTGATGAACATTATGTGATCTGATTCACATGTGGTTGGTACAACTTGTATTAGAACGGAGTGGGATTGACAGCCCTAGCGAGGTAGAGTAAGATGCAGCTTCCTTCGCCAATAGGGTCATCTATGACCACATTGATGGGTAGGTGAACATGGCTAGTGTGAATCAGCACCCACCAGTGCACCAGTTGGTAGTTTCTGTCCATAGGATGGGCTGTGTTTTTTCATCCGGTTCTTGACCCTGTGTTAACTCAACATTGTACCAGTCAACCTTTTTGGGCTGCTGACCTTTGACCCTTTTTATTTTTTGGGTGTTTTTCTCCCAACCCTGACCTTACTACGCTCCAATCTAGTCACCCTAATTCCCTAGCTACCCTATTGACCTAGCTACATTATTGATCTAAATCTTGACTCTACCTCTCAATCCTTTATTTATCTGTCCTCTATTTTTTCATGGCTAAATCTCTCTCTTGGCTAAACCTTTGCCTTTTGGCACAACTTCTAACTCTTCTTGGCTAAACCTTTTATTTTTGGCACAACTTTTAACTCTTCTTGGTTAAAGTTATATATCTTGTTTAAACTTTTTTCTTTTGGCACAACTTTTAACTCTTCTTGGCTAAATTTTTTTTCTTTTGGCACAACTATTATCTCTTTTTGGTTAAACCTTTTTTTTTTTTTGCACAACTTTTAACTTTTTTTTGTTTAAACCTATATATTTTGGTTAAACCTTTTCCTTTTGGCACAACTTTTAACTCTTCTTGGCTAAACATATATATCTTGATTAAACCTTTTCCTTTTGGCACAACTTTTAACTCTTCTTAGTTAAACCTATATTTTTTGGCTAAATGTTTACATGTTAACAAAATCTTTATATCTTTTTAGCTAAACATCTATTTCTTGGCAAAACCTTTACTTTTCAACAAAACCTATATATTTTCTTGGCTAAACCTTCACCTTTTATTAAAAATTTTAACTTTTCTTGGTTAAACCTATATCTCTTAATAAAATCTTCATCTATTCATGACTAAACCACTACACCTTGGCAAAAGTTTTATCTATTATTGACTAAACTTTTACCTCTTGGCAAAACATTTAACATCTTCCTAGCTAATTTTTTACCTTTGAATAAAACTCTTATATATTCATGGTTAAACCTCTCATTTGGAAAACCTTTGAACTCTTCTTATCTAAACCTTTACATCTTGGTAAAACCATTATTACTTTTGGGCTACATGAACTCATGCCATTGTTTATGCCAAAAAAACTTAAGTAAGATATGCATGTTACTTTTTAACTTCAAAAGACCCTTATCTAAACCTATTTTCATTAGCCACCATGCCATGTGTTCATCAATAAGTTGTTGTAGCCACCTTAATAACGTGTTGATGAATGTAAAGTTGATAATGATACAATTGCAATTGAATGGCATTGGTTACATAATGGTATTTCATAGTTATTCAAAATTTGTATCAAACACATGATACACATTAATATGCAAGTTTGAAAAATGTAAACCAAACTCCCAAAAAATTACATGGCTATGAACATATATAGTCTACTGGATTTTATTACAAAAGAAATATTAAAAGAAGATTGAAAATAAGAAATAAAGGAAATAGAAAAACAAATTTCATCTTTTGGAATTTATTTTTTAAAAAAAGAAAAAATGGAAAAAGAAAATTTGAAAATAAAGGAAATAGAAAAACAAACTTTATCTTTTGGAATTTTAAAGACAAACAGATGGAAAAATAGGCAGATTTTTTTTTTTTGGGACAAACATAATAAAAGAAACAAAAATAATGATTCTTCTAGCATTTAAAAAATAGAAAAAAATGAAAATATAGGGCAAAAAGACCCCAATTTTTTTTCTTATTCTTAAAAAGAAAAAAGAAAAAAGAACAATGAAAAGGAAACAAGAATTAAAATTCTTCTTCTTGGATTGAAAAAAATAAAATAAAAATTCAAGGAAAAACAGAAAAAGGAAAACAAAACAAAAATTTTCTGAATTTTTTTTTTAAAACTAGAAAAACAAAAAAACAATTTTTTTTTTATCTTCTAATTTTTTCTTATCATAACTTTTTTTTTTAAAAATTTCTGTTTCCTTCTCTTTTATTCTTTTGTCTTCTTTTCTTCTTTTTTTTCTTACTTTTCGTTTTTGCTTTTGCTCTTAAACCAAAACCAAAAAAATGGTATAAACATACCTAGCGTGATGTGCATAACTAATGATGATGTAATAAGCAATGGGAATAAGCACAACAATGTGATAAAAAAAAAGAAAATGCTTGAACAAGGAAAAGGAAAACAAAAAAGAAGAAAATGAATAAGAAGTAACAATAAAAGAAAAGAAAGAAAGAAAAGATGAAAAACAACTAAAGTAGCAACAAAATGAAAGAAAAAAAATGATAAGAAGAAAAATCTATAACACAAACAAAAGAGAAGAAGAAAACAAAATAACAATAGCAAAAGAAAACAAAAGAGGAAAAAATGATGAAGAAAAAGCTACAACAACAATGGAAGAGAATAAGATTGCAACATAAGAGAAAAAAAAAGAAAGACCAAAGAGGACAATGGAAGAGAAGAAAATGACAGCAAAGGAGAAGAGGCAAGAAAGAACAAAAAATGACAATGGAAGAGAAGAAAATGGCAACAAAAGAGAAAAAGAAAGAAAGAACAAAAGAGGACAATGGAAGAGAAGAAGAAAAATAAATCAAAAGAGGACAATCAAAGAAAGAAGATGGTAATGGAAGAGAAGAAGAAGAAAAAAACAAAAGAGGACAATGGAAGAAAAGAAGATGGTAGTGGAAGAGAAGGAAAACAAAAAACAAAAGAGAAGAAGAAAGAGGAGGGAAAAAAGGGGGAATTTTTTTTGAGGTCTAAGGGAAAGGTGGGCAAGTGAAAAGAAAAGAAAATAAAGCCCACCTCAATGTTTGGTTTGGTATAGGTTAAATGGTTTGGGTTCATCCCAAAATGCCCCAAACAACTTCATCCAGAACTAGTGCACTTGTGGGTGTTGGTTCATTATGGCTAGTGAACCTTACCTATTACAAGAAAATTTGGATAGGCTATCAATTGTCCATGTGGTTTTCGAGGTCAAAGAAACAAGCATGCAAGAGGAATGTTTTCCGCACCATGGTAAGCATAATCAATTCTTTTGTGTTTGGGTTGGGCACTTCTTGTAAGGACTACCTAGATGTGTTAACCTAAGACATATCATATACATGCTAAATCCGCTTTCATTTGAAAGTAAATCATAATTAAATGTATGTTGTTTGTGTTTTCCATCATATTTGAATAGTGATATGGTCCATGTGGACTTCAAGTGTGGCTATGGGAATCTTCTACATCTAGTTTTTAAAATATGGCCCATGTTGCCATTAGAAGAACAAAAATGTCTGGGTTTGACAAGTAACAAACCTAATAGGTGGCAATCCTTTGATTGCAGGTTGTAAATGTACATGACGTTTCTAACCAAATTGTTAGAGAGATTAAATAATATGATATGAACATCTTGTTAAATGTTGCAACATACTAGAAGAGTCTTTATGGGTTGTTTACGTTTTTCCCCTACTATGATACCATGGACATATTGACATGTAGATAAGAAGATGATTCACTAAATGTCACACAACTTTGCAAAGATTGGATTTGCACTTTGTCTCGCATAATTCAGGTTAGAAAGAAGGTCAATGTGCCTTTTGGGACCCAACTTGAACAAGAATGCAAAAATGCATCAGAATTCAATATTTGTTTTTTCAATCACTTGTGTAAATATGATAGATCATATCACTAGGTTTTGCTATCTATTTTCTTGCTTGACTTTTGTGCTTTTAGAAGGATAGTTGCTGACATCCATGACCATAAGAAGTAAAACAAAGATGTTGACATAACAAAAACGTGCACTTATTGGAAAATTTGGAAATATTATCAACTTTGTTTAAGATTGGAAGGATGTTTCAACTATTCCATGTTCCTCACCCTAGTTTTGGTTGCTAGTGATGTCAACATTAGGTCTATTGTCTACCAATCTTCAAAATCTTAGCAAAAGATTTTTGATAGATTTTACAACCTGCATTCAAAGGATTGTCACAAGGGTATGTTTTTACAAGACGTGAAACCCCACATTTCTTGTAATGGCCATGAAAACATCTTGCACAATGTTATATGAGGTCGTCTTTTCCCCACCATGAGCACAATGAAAAAGGTGGATCCCCATAAAGTTTAAAAGATGGTCATAAATGTAATGTGACATCTTAAGGATTAAAGAATGGAAATGACCTAATGTGCAACATGATGGAAAAAAATCTTAAACCAAGCAAAAAAAGGGATGATTAGGCAGGTTGACAACTAAGCGTCCACACTGACCCCACACATGATTTCAAGTGTGCTCGATGCGAATAAAAATGTAAATAAAAAATGATGCTAATAAAGGAATGGTTGTGTAATCTCCATGAAATATTTTCTTGAAGGTGACCTACACCTTTCTCAACCAATTGTTCAAAAGGGGACACACATGCTATAGCCACAAGAGAATAAACTACTATAATTCCTTTTTTTTCAAATTAACCAAATTGACTAGATGGGTTTTTATTTATTAAAGGACATATGTTTTATTAGAGCCAAAGGATTGAATGATAATGAATATCTTTTGATTAATCAATTTGACTAGAGTGACCGATTTGATAATTAGTCAAATTGGACATTTCATCAAATTAGTTAGTGGCATGGTTAATAAGAGACCATTCAATTTAATTAAATTGGCAAGTGCCCTAGTCAATAAGGGCACATATTATATTCAATCAATAGGGTTAATTAAATAAGCTTGGTCAAAATGGCCAATATCCTAGTCAAAAAGGCCAATTACAAATTCCAATATTAATTGGGTATCTTGGGATTACATGTAACATTTTGATTATGTTTGACCAATTGAAAAAAAAATGGAAAATGTAAAAGTTAATTAATCATAACTAAATGAATCACGACCAAATTAATTATGGTTAAATTAATTATATATATGGTTTATCTAACCATGGTTAAATTGATTATATTGAAATTAATTACTTATGAAAAAAAAATTAAAGTTAAAATTAACCATAACTAACCTAACCATGGTCAATTTAATCATGTTCAATAATTATGGTTAATTTAACCATATTTAGTTTAACTATGATTCATTTATTCATAATTAATTATTTCATAAATTTTTTTGACCATATTTAATTTAATTATGGCTAATTCAACCATAAGTAATTTAAAAATTATAAATAATTAATAATAGTTAGTTTAACCCTAATAAGTTTAGCCATGATAATTACTTTAGCATAATTAATTTAACCATTACTAGTTGGGCCATTGTTGGTTTTGCCATAATGAATTTAACCATGGTTATAATAAGCATAATTAAATTAACTATATTTATTTTTAACATATTAAATATTTTACTCTAATAAATTTAACATGGTTAGTTTTGCCATAATTATTTCATTCATGTTTATTTTAACCAAATTCATTTGATTCATGGTTAGTAGTTTAACCATGGTTGGTTTAACCATAAAATATTTATTCATTAATTAATTTAACCATATTAACTTTATTAGTGGTTAATTTAGCCAATTTTATTTCCTCGTGGTTAGTTTAACCATTTATAGTTTAACCATGGTTAATTTGCCATAATTAGTTTTTGCATAATTGGTTTTGTTATAAAATATTTATTCATTAGTTAATTTAGCCATATTAACTTTATTAATGGTTAGTTTAGCCAAATTTACTCATGATTAGTTTACTCATTTCTAGTTTAGCCATAATTGTTTTAACCATAAAATATTAATTCATTAGTTAGTTTGGCCATATTTCTTTTATTCATGGTTAGTTCAACCATTTTTAGTTTAGTCATAAAATATTGATCCATTAGTTAATTTAGATGTTTCTAAATTAACCATGGTTGGTTTAGCCATAAAATATTTATTCATTGGTTAATTTTGCCATATTTATTTTACTCATGGTTAGTTTAACCATATTTATTTCACTCATGATTAATTTAAATTTTTTTTGGTTTGGCCATGGTTGGTTTAACCATAAAATATTTATTCATTAATTATCTTGACCATATTTATTTTATTCATGGTTAATTGAACCATTTAAAATTTAGCCATGGCTGGTTTTTTCCATAATTATTTTACCCAACATTAGTTGAGTCATTATATATTTAACCATTATTTATTTATGAACCATAATTATTTTAGCCATGGTTATTTTTCCATAATTATTTCTATTTTTTGATTGGTTTAGCCATCATTTTTTACCAATCATTAATTTTGTCATAATTGATTTTTCTAAGTTAAATTAACCACATATTTAACTTATGTAATGTAAGTATGTGGCTAAATAACCTAATACAAGTAACTTATATGTAGGTGTATTTATTTATACATACCCTATTTATATTCCACCTATATACTTATATTTTAGCCTATATGTAACCTAGTTATTTAAGCTAAAGTAGGCTTATGATACTTATGATAAATTATTAGTTGGTTAACTAATTATTTACCTAAAATACTATAATGAATGTGTAATTAAGTAGTTAGATATTAATTATTACAAAATACATTGTTGATAATATATAATGTGAATTAGGTTAGATTTAAAAGGATTAGTGAAATTCTTGTGTTGATTTCAAATGTGCATGGAAAAGGTGTGGCTTCAAATTGCTTGCCATTATCACCTCCAACAAGAACAAACAAAAATCCAACAAAAACTTGAAAATTATGACAAGGGCAACAAGGCCCAACTTTTAAATAGGCAATTAGAATAATGACCTTTGAGGAAATCAACCGTATGCCCCATTAAAAATGGGGAGAACCATGTGCCAATAAATTAAAAGGCACATAAGGCACTCTAATGAGCCTGGACCCAAAAGTATGTTAAAAATTCCCATCATGGTTAAGTAAAGAACATTGAATTGATTTTGAAAAATGCAAAAAGGGGTGGGGAATAATGAAGCAAAAATGAACGTCTTTGGGTGAAATATCGAAAGATGATACCAAAAGCCACATAAACATCTCTTAATTTCAAGAACATGTTTGCATGTTGAACATCCTCGCTTAGAGTTTCTTAAAAGAAAAAAAGGCGAAGGAAGTAGAGCCAAAGGATCCTGATGCCATGGGGGGCAACGGAATTTTGTTGGGGGGACAAACCTAAAAGGTAAGCCAAAAGGAACCCATATCAAACATTTGCACGGTTGAACAAATAACCCCATAAAAGTTAATTAGAAAACAAAATGATCAAATGCAAAAGATACATGGGTAAGATAACGGATATAGATGTTCTTAGCCAAGGAAATGAAAAAGCATGAAGGGAAAACCTTCAAAGAATAATGCAAAATGGAAAAATGAATAACCGTTAAAAAAGTTCGTGAAGGTGGGTTAGTTTGGCAAGTGCCCACAAAAGGAATAATGGCAGAAAAAAATCATGGGGAAGTTTGATGATTGAAGAACAAAGGAACTCGAAAGCCATAAAAAAAATGAACAAAAGGAAAAAATTGGGACAGTTGGCTTCCCATCGCCCAAAGTTTTTGAAAAATGGCCTTACACGAGATGGTGTTGAAAGTATTTGCAACATCTACTTGAAACACTCTTTAATAAAGATGGGTTTCCAAAATGGCTTGAATGCCATGGACCATGACCTTACAACCTCTTTTAACCACCACCCTAAACTAATATGGTGATAAATGAAAAACAAATGCATCACAAAATTACAAGCATAAGGGTTGCTCACCAAATGATAGAATGTCTCTCCCATGACAATTAAATGGATGCCATTAGAGGGCTTGGCTAAAGCAAAAATCGACTAACACAAATAGTCCAAACCATGGACCCAAAGATGCAGCTTGCAGCTGCATGGAAACATAATTAATGAAATTGAATGAAGCCATTAATTGAATCCTTGGGGTCAAAATAATTTCGAAGATGTTTCAAAACCATGCCAAATGGACCACTTGCCAATAAATGAAACATGTGTAAAAATGTCAATTTAAAAGAGTTCACAAAAAACTTAAAGTCTAAATTTGGCTAAAAGTTCAACAAGGAATCCAAATAAGGGGAGTTTATGTTTGGTGGGTGCAAAATTAACAATGTGTTAACAATCTTTGAGGATGACAAAGTTAGGGCAAGAGGAACAAAAACATTCATAACATTCATAAATTCCCTAATGCACTATAGGGCTGAATTTCGTCTTAGTTAATGCAGAGGTGGTACCATAGGGGTACAACTAAAATCGAATAAAGTTGTCGACATGCCCATAATTGAGAATAAAACTATTGTTTGTTTTCATAAAGAGTGAAGCTATAACATTAAGTAAATCATGTGTTAAGTGGTCAAGAGAAATCAAACAAATTGCACCTTTCGTCGAAGAACAAATGGGATGCGTGTGTACAAATGCAACTAAGGAAGACCCAAATGGAAAGTACTCAAAGGATGCAATGCCAAAATCTAAGCCTAGGTCAATGGGGGGAGAGGAAACCAAAATGGAGATAAAACAACTTGGAGAACCATATGGAAGAAAAACTTGAAAAGCCTAATAGTGTTTATGACAATGAGCCATGTCATGTTAGGAAAATAAAGCTTCACAACTAAAACATGGAATGTCACAAAGGGTATTTTTATCATTTTTAATTTATTGTTTTTTATAACAACTAAAAAAAATCCATATACTATTGCTTGCAAAGTCCAAAGAACTTCCAAGACAATTCCAAAAACTTCAATGACATTGAACACTTAGTTAGAAAGAATGTTTTTCTTTATTTTTTTGTTAATGTGGGTGTTTTTTTTTTTTTTTTTTAAACACATTTTTTTTCAACTCTCTTTTTTTCTTTTTTCTTTTCCTACTTTAAATCTAAATCAATACAATTTCAAATACGTTAACATAACTTCT
>Ga0116231_10003556_pt1 | contig 32290 bp, 20 predicted proteins | sample S1TSphgellanicum_2_FD_89695 | JGI IMG/M metagenome (GOLD analysis project Ga0116231, IMG submission 89695) | Host-associated microbial communities from peat moss isolated from Minnesota, USA - S1T2_Fd - Sphagnum magellanicum MG | ecosystem: Host-associated > Plants > Peat moss > Unclassified... | reverse complement strand
AGGTGTTTTGCCCCTTGCTGTCGAGCTCTGAACATTCGGGAGTCCCGGAAGACTCCCAACCTCCAACTTTTCCAAGTGTTGGGCTTCACCCCCACACTTGGCCAAAGTGGGGTTGCGACATATTCACTTCATGAGTTATGATAACTTGTCTTTATTGTGTGATAGGTCTTATTCCTCTTCCCCACTTTTTTTTCATCCCACATTCTCACATAGATGACATTTCATAATAACAAATTCATGATCATCATGTGGGCACAAGTAATATAACCACGACCATCTTGACTTTCCATGGTTTTTTTGAATTTTTTTCTAAGGTCTCTACCATTTCATTTAATTTCAACTTGAACTAGCTTTTATTTACCCTCATAGCATTATCTTCCTTTATATAAATTTTCATCAGAGTCATTGAAAGGAAGTGTTTTCATAGATGCTTTACAATTTTCCACTGGGATGTGCCATTTGATGGTGTCAAACACAAAAATAATGAGTTTACATTCATTTGCCTAGAGTTTCTTCAAGGCATACTTAGTGTTAGCCCCACCTTTTGAAATAGGGAGTGTGACATTTTTTTAAAAATAAAAAATTCCATGGGTAATAAAAAAAATAGGGAATTAAAACTCTATGTACAACAATATAAAAAACATTGATTATGCAATCTTGACTTTTTACTTGTATTCTACAAAACATTACAATACTAGTGTAAAATTTTGATATTGCCTTTCACTAATTAAATTGATGAGATACTACATTTTAAATATATTCAGAAAGTTGTAATAGTAGACAATGAAGTAACCTCAAAATTCATCCTACATTTCATAGAAACTTTGACATACACAAAAGGAAAATATTAATCTAAGCATATTAGATCAATTTGTCACTCATGGGGCACTTTCTTGGTGATTTGTTTGTTTACTTATTCTAACATCTAGTTCAAACTTTGAGTTACACTTTTTGTTTTTAACAATTCAAAACATTTCCTAACACAATTTTCTTGCATGAACAAACCTCTAATCCTTCTTTTGTTTTATGAATAATCACCTCTAACATTTTTCATACATATATGCACTAAGAAACTCCATCCCTTCTCCTAGCTTCATACACCATGATATTTTGCAATAGTATTCTGCACCATGCGCATCACTTATTACACATCACCACACTTGTGATCATCATTCACATTGTTTACAATCTTCACTTTTGACACATTAGAGACTTGTTGCATTGTTGGTTGACACTTGTCCATACAATGGTAACTCTTTGAATAGGAAGGAGGTTTTTTTTTCGTGGGTCCCATTGGCACTTCTCAAATAACATATAGTGTATTGAGCACACAATATTTCACTTCAACTTCAGTAGAAATACATAGGATAAGGAAGGTTGTATGAACCAGTACAAATTGATGATCAATAACAACCATGCAATTCCCCAAGATCTATTATGCAACACATAAACTTTTAATGGCTAAGCTCTTGCACTTTGAACCCATGCTATATGTGGCAACCCAACCTCCCAACACACCAACTTTTATTCTTCATGCAAGTTTTTACATTGAAAAAAAACCTTGTAGGAACAAACATTTCAATTGGGAAAAGGAGAATCAACTTTTTCATTATTTTCATAATGTGACTCAAGATTTTATGATTAAAAATTTGGCCATAAATCTCAAGCTTTTAAAAACTATTTGCGTTGCATCTCTCACTACCTAAATAACTTCAAATCATACACAATGTTTCCAAAACCTTTAACTACATGCAAACGTGAAAAAACCCAAACAACTCTATAAAATCATTTTCTTTAATTGGAATTTTTAATAAAACAAACCCAAATGACATGCATAAAAAAGACCATTATGTCATTATGGACAAGTTGATTTGGATTCACCATTGTGAATGTGGTCTTTTTGACTGGCAAAATAGGAAATCATTTTATTAGCAAACAATGAACCATTTGATTAGTCAAATTTTCACTTAAATTTATATAATTTATTTTATGGATTATTATCAGTAATTTTTAAAAAAAAATAGGTAGCTCATAAAAAGGTAGGTGGTAACCCTAGCCTGGCCTAGCCTACTTAATTACTTTAGTTTAGCTTATCTACCCTTGTCCCTTATGCATGCACATAATTCACAAGTAAAAGGAGTTGCAACCTTCACCTTCATAATAATGAATTTAGTATTTACCAATTGGCTACACCTCCAAAAGATGACAATTTTGGTCAAATTTTTTTATTTCACATCATTAGTTACGTAATTAAATAAGAAAGTTAAGTATGTAGTAAGTGAATTGAAGGTGGTTGGTAGGTAGGTTGCAAGTTGATAAATAAGTAGAAGAAGTAGGAAATAGGTACATAAAAAGTACATAGGTAGGTAGGTAGACCTAAATTACCTACTTAACCTAGGTAATAGTTAAGTAGGTACACATAAAAAAGTATGTATTTAACCATGTAGGTAAGGTAAGAAAACCCAAACTACTTATTAAACCTCGGTAGTAACTAGGTAAGTATATAAGTACACCTAGGTGGAAAGGCAAGTGCATTTAGGCTATTTACTTAGTCTATGTAATAGGTAGATATGTAAGTAAGCCTGGGTATGTAGGTAAGTAGACTTAGGCTACTCACCTAACCTATGTAATAGTTAGCTAACTTGGCTTATTATCTAACATAAGATGTCCAATTTGATAAAAAAACTATTGGTCATTGGACCAAACATGTAATTTTTTAAATCCAAATTAATTAAATGTCCTACTTTATTCAAAACCATTGACCATCTTGACCAAGGTGGTCAATTATTTGTTCAGCTTGATTGAATGTTTAATTTGATAGATAGTCAAATACATCATCTTAATCAAGTTCACTAATTTTAAAAATACACATCATTTAGGTCACATATCTTTATCAAAATTAACATGTTCATTAACTAGAATGAACAAAGTAATCAACTTGGACAACTTAAAAACCCATGAATTGTAATAGTGAAATTCAAACAAAAGATGAAAAAAAAATGAAAACAAAGGAAAAAAGCTATTAGATGCAATAAAACATTCAATAATTAAGAATAGGCTATTAAAAATGACAAGGAATTGTGTGACAATTTGATTGTGTACACACAAGAAGAGAAAAGACGAGGGATCCATTACAAAATTGCAAGAATAGAAGAGGAAAACTCTGAATAATAGTGAAAACACAAAAAACAAATGACAAATAACACATGGGCTACACCCACCCCTCCAGTGTTCAACTAAAACTTTGAACCATATACAAATGTAGGACTTGGACCTTACTTAAACCTGAGACTAGAACCTTGTGTAAAGTGCATTAGGAACTATTGACTAGTTCTGAGACCGGATCTAGTGACCTTGGCTTTTCCTAAATCAGATCTAGGTCCAAGTATTAGGGACACCTACATGACTTGGGGTGGTTTTCTGGTGGATGTTCTCCCATAAAAAAACCCTTGAACCCAGACATAGCTAGGGACTCTACACCAGCCAACACTGATGTATAGCAATGTTGCACATGCATTTGATACAACACAAACCATTGTGGTTATTTCATTGGGTGTGTATGTGAATATATATACCTTAGTACCTTGGCCAGTTTGACACTAATTATATTATTTTCAGAAATGTTGAAAGTTTCAAATTATTTCTTCCAAATCAGAAAATATTGTGAAGGAAAATAGTGAATATTTAGGAACATTCCATTTGTTGAAATGAATGATTCAAAATTAATTAATTATTCGACAGACATGTGTTGAAATGGCCAAGGTACTACAGTATTAATAAAAAAAATTATCTTTTTCACACGTTCATGAAAGCCCCGCCCTCAACTCAAACAGTTATATTTCAAGTTTTCAAACACTGGGAATTGGAGGTTGTTTACTATTCAACACCCCTGGAAAGTCTTTCAGGCACTCCTAACTAGGTCTGGCTGTTCTTTGTATAATCATAAGGTACTCCAAGGGTTTTTCTCCTCTGCATTTGAAAGCACGTCCCCCCCCTCCTCTGAAGATTCTTGCTTTCACCCATTAAATGGACCTTCAGCCATCTGCATGCAAACCTTCTCCCGCCTTTCAAATACAAAAACCTTTTGTACTTTACACTGGGGAAGGCCTGCTGCACTGGGCCTCCCTTAAGTTTTTGGTCTACGGCCCGGGCTCTGGGCTCTAGAAATTGAAAAAAACCTTTTGTGCTTTACACTGGGGAAAGCCTGCTCCACTGGGCCTCCATTAGTTTTTGGGCTTGTGGCCGGGGCGCCCACTCTAGAGGCAACAACTGTGAAACTCAGGAAGGCACTCCGGAGCTTGCATTCCCATATACAAATAACTGCCCAACACTCACATAATATACACACTCCATTGGATATCCTTTCTGATGATATCCAAAAAATTAGCCTTGGTTCCAGTGTTTTTTTTCCCTTACATTTCTGATTGCCAAATACAAAAACTTTTAGAAAATCTTCCAGGTTTTACATTGGGTTCCTATAGGTAACCAAAAATTTAGAAGTATGCTTAATTTTTCTAATTCAATATTTTATTTTAAAAGAAATTTGGCTAAGTTGTCATATGGATAATCTCAACTCATGGTACGTTACAAAAATTGGGGGGGGAAAAAAACACTGCTTGGTTCCCTCGCTGATTCAGACTGAGGAAACCTTGGGTGTCCTGATTTGGGGAAAACAAATGTGTTGCTGCCACTGTATATATGGGGACTGCACAACTACCCAACTTCACTAGGTATTTAGTGCAGACGTGGTGGGTTGCGCAATGCAGATGTTTCAGCCTCTGACTCGTTCTATGTATTTTTTTGACCGAGAAAATCATGTTTTGCTGCCGCCAGCTTTGATACAAAGTCTTACAAAGTGTTCAGTTTGTCGGGAACATATAGGGGGGACGACCTGTTGTCAGGGAAGAGCGTGAAATTTAATTACCTGGGAGTACTGGCCCAGGGTAGTGTTTTTTTTTGGGGTCAATTTTGTGATGGATCCAAAGTGACCAAGACTTAGCCATATTTGGCTACAAACAAGATATAAAAGTTTAAAAATCTAATTACCCTTTTACTTTGTGTCTAAATATTTAAAATTTAAATTTCTAGAATCTGGCGATTGAAAATTCCAAAAATCGCTTCATTTTTTGCATTTTCACTTTTGGTCAACTTTTGGTCATTAATAAAAAGCTGCATGAGGATGCTGCAGCAACACCTACAGTGATGCCTTCATCTTCTTGAGTTAGGCCTCTTGCAGCCATTATTAAATTTGAGAAATGCAAAATTTTGGAAGCAGAGATCCAGATTTAATCTTAGGATGGGAAGTTAATGATGTTTAAAAGCAGCGCAAAAACATTTGGGGTTTTTTAACCATGGTACCAGCGCTGGCTGGTTAACCCAAGGCGGTATTGTGGCTGAAGAATGGTTATAAATTATAACCTGGCACACTGGATGAACATCCATGTTGACAGCTATTCAAATTAATTCTCTTGACTATCAAATCCACTTGGCTTGGTTTCTGGGCCATAGACTGAACCAGGGTCCAGGGACCAGTACCCAGCATTGCAACGTGCAGGATGGACTTATGTGGACAGAAAGCACTTTTTGGTTGTATTCCTGTCCCATAATTAACCAGGGTGATTGGCTATGTACTAACTATCCACCTGACTTTACCAGTGGTTGGCGGGTATCTGCTTTGGTGGGTGAAAACTAGCATTGGGTAGGTGTATGGGTCATATTCGGGTATCAACCAGTGTTGGCCAGTTTCGGCTTTTGACCATAACCTTCGGTTCCGGTTAGGGGATATTCTTTGTGTAAGGAGCACATTCAGTTCCAGTTGTAAAGTTTTTTTTTCATAAAATGAAACCATCGGTTTCGGTTTTCAACTTTTTAAAATTCATGCCGGTTATGGTTCACGGTTTTGCAACAGATAGAAACCTACAGTTCCAGGTCTAGAGCAGCGCTGGATCTTATAACTCTTGAATCAACCCTTTGTGCAGTCTATTTCATGATTATTTTCCCGTTTGGCTTTAGAAAACACAAAACAAGAAGTTCCAAATTTTCTTAATTTTCTGAACCACCTCATATTGCATAGCTAAAAAGATGGGAAGAAAATACATATTGTTTCTCTGTGGATTTGAATTTCTCTTTCAACAAACTTGTTGCAGCGCATGCTTAAAACTAATTTTCCAAAGCCACCCAAATGAAAAAGATGAAAAAAAAAAAATTGAAATCTATTTTTAAAATAGTTTGCTGGAGCTTAAAGTATATTTTCCAAGTAGTTGCCATATATCACTCTTGTAAGCATGATATGTGCACTCTAAGGAAGAATGGAATAAACCTTGCTTCAATTCACCTTTTAACACAAAGCAACTAGTGACCTGAACATACCAAATTTCATTACACACAAAAGTGAATAACTCCATTCCACAAAGTAGTGGGCAATTTAAAGAAGTGGTGGAAAGGAAGCGCACATTCAAGTATGTGTTGATAATAAAAAAAAATCCTAAAACCAGCCAATAGTCAAAGACCATTAAAATAATCCTAGAGCAAGCCAACAAACAAAAGATGCATGCATCAAGGCAAGCCAGCAAAAAACCCATCACCAATTTTTTATTCTTAACACATCTTCACAACTATGACCTTCACAATAACAAAGATTGAACATACATGGTAGCTTGTAAAATTGATTGAGATTGACCTTAAACATCATCATCAAATAATCCTTCTTCTTTAATCATGACCTCATTCTCGTCAATTGAGTCTTTTTCACGAGTCAAGAAATCAGTCATAGAAGAATCTATGTCTCCCACACCCTTCACAAGCATCATTAGGCCAATTTTTGGTAATCATCACCAAGCGTTGTAAGTTTTCGCTTCCAAGTCTAGATTGGCGAAGAGTAGTGATTATGCTTGCAATGTTAAAAACTTGTTTTGTTTCAATTTGAGACTCAACTATACCCAACACTTGATGTGCCAAAAATGCCACATTAGGAAATTGATATCCATGTCTGGCCCACCATTTGAGAGGATGTTCGCATTTACTAGGACTACCATGCCAATGACAGAAGAGCTACAATTCAAACCTCAAATTGGAAAAAATTGCATGTTCATTAGAAATTTGTAGACCAAAAAAATCCTTTTCAAAACCGGTTGCTTCATCAATTGGTGCAGCCATAGGATTCAAGTGGAAGTAAACTTATATTGGCAAAGGCAAGACCATTTTCTCATCATACTCCACAATAACCTATGTTAATGCATCATTCCCCACAAACACTCTCACAACCTTCATGCCTTTGAATCTCAAATCTAGCATCATGGTTAACATATTATGAACCTTAGTAGGAAAGAAAGATGTAGCAAATGCAAGGAATGGTGATAGGATAGAAACAACTTGGCTCAAATCCCAGGCTTGAACCATATCAATTTTGATTGAAAATCGCTTTGAATGAAAGACTAATTTTCTGCTTGGATCACACATGTTTCAACTTTCATGGCAATGTTCAAAGAAAAGGAAAAATTCAATGCATTTGATAAAAGCAAATAATTTCAACTTTGATTAAGCACACATTGCTTAACCATGGGCATCAAAGTCTTGTTGATTATTTTTGCAATTGCCCAAGTGTGGTTAGTGCCCATTCATGAAAACAAATGTGATGCCACTTGGCGTCCATAGCAAATGGAAATGTCATCTTGGTATTGAAAAGTCTCTTGGGATAGTATCAAGTATTGCAAATCGTGTTTTCACTAGTGTTTTGAGAATCCTAGCCAAAAAACCTACAAGATGGCAAACATCTTTCCATTCATGCTAGCCTTTTACATATTTTTTCACCCAAGTGATGGTTTTTTGCAAGGTAGCTTGGGCTTGCTTCAAGCTCACCTCCATCATGCTTGCACAAACCTTAGTATCATCTATGGCATATTGTGTTGCCTTGGACATGACATGGTGAAAACAAGATCCAATGAAAGGAGAAACCAACTTCAAAGTTGAACAACTAGCAATTAAATAATAAGGGATGCAAGGTTGTTGCCTTCATCCTTGACATAAGCCATAACCTTATCCAACAAACCAAATGAGCCCAACAATGACTTCATTTGTTCAACTATATTAACACCTGAAGTGTTTTGAATTTCAAACAAACCCATTATTATATGAACACATTGCCATGCAAAATCAATAAAACTAATCACCATTAAAATATTGTAACCTACATGAGACATCCAGAGGTCAAAAGATGCAATGCAAATGAAACAATGAATCAAAGCTAGAAAAACATGATTATCCATTATTTTTGACACCATACGAAGAAGGATTTCTTTTACTAGGTGGTGACAAGATGGGAAAACCACCTTGGGGATTTCATGCATCACTAATTGCTTAAGCCAAGGATTTTCAATTGATGACAAAAGGTGATAACCTTTAGCAATGTATAATCATAGATCCTCTAGGAAGGCATGTTGAGGTAGGTCACTTTTGTGGTATGGTATTGTACTTCCAAAAAAACTTGTAATGTGGGATGGAGGTGCAACTTTCCTTTTTATGTTGTTGTTGGTCTTTAATAGTTTCAAGATCTTTTTTTGTTGCTTCAAGTATAACACCCACTTGTTATATTCATCAATATGATCACGTTGCACATGTTTACTCAAGGTAATTGTATTGTTGTCTTTATTACTTCTAAAAAACCTTTTGGAATTTCTAACCGCATCGACTGGATCTGCATTGGCGTGTTAGTGGCACAAATACATCACAATTGTTGTGGCTTGTAGGTGACAGCCTTATCACCATTGTGCATAACATAAAGACCCCAAGACACTAATGTGCAGTGATGCAAACGCCATGTAACAAAACATAGGACAAAGTAGTAACCATGTTGCATCTTGCTGATGGAAAAATGTTTAGTGTGATCCTCCTTCAACAGTAGAAGCAAAATCAGGTTCCTCAATGGAAATGTTGTCCAAAAAAGATATGGGATGGCCCACATTTGTTGAAGCCATAAGAATTAGAAGCACCAACAATAAGAATGTAAATTAGATAAATACATTTTGTAAAAATGAAGAAGAAAAAATTAAAGACTTGTTGGACAATAGATTGAAAGCCATATTGTTTGATAATCTCCTTTCAATTTAGGTGATCAAGAGGTAGCAAAATCTTTTGTCTAAGAAATTGGATTATGGAAAGTCATTCTTTGCAAAACATTCAAATGAAAAAATTACACAACCCACTAGTCTACTTGTGATTGATATTGCATTCCCCACATCTGATTTTTTGGTCCCAATTTAAACAAAATCACAAGTAAGAATGGGCAATGACACCCACCAAAATACTCACTTATTCAAGTTTGTGCAATCCTAGGATTTTTTGATAGGTATAAAATAAAAGGCTATCACATACATACAAAAAGGGTAGAGCAAAAGACTTACCATAACAATTTTCCATAACAATTGTTGCATCTAGCCTTCACAACAACCCTTTTGAACCCAAAATCAAAAAAATTGTTTCATTTCACAAATATAGGTAATATTTTCTTGAAAAGTCTTCCATAAACTTTTATTCACTTACATGTTTTTAGCCAACAAGTCTTCCTACATAGTAAAACACACACAATTTTGTAACAATGCAATAAGACAAAAGAATAAATTTAAGGTCAAGAGAAGGACAAAGAAGGGGGGAAAAAAAAACAATGGATTTTCATCAAGTTTTTTTACAACCATGTGAATAAAAAAAGAGGAATAAAAAGAATAAGACAAAGGCTATTAAGGAGGAGATTTAAGATATTTAAGAAAAAACATAAAACAAATGGGAACTATCCATTTTTTTAGCAATTGTGGCAACAAGATAAATAAGATTCCAGGAAGAAGGAAATTAACCAAGGTGAAGGAGGAAAAGAAGGATAAAGTTATGTAAAATAATAATAATAAAGGACTTTTTTTGTTTTGCACTCATGAAAGTAAGTTTAAGAGGAATAAGACAAATATGAAAAAGACCAAGAAGAAGAAGGGGAAAAAAAAAGGAAAGAAAGAAAAAAGGTGATAAGGAAACCAAAGGAAAAGAGACCTATAAAACACAAAAGGCAAAGCAAACTTGATGAAGAAAAAGCTTGAATATGACAAAAGCAAAACATTTATCAAGCAGAAGAAATGTGGACCATCATGTGGGTAATTGCAAGGCTATGAATTTTGTGCGATGAAACTCCAAAGCTCCTAAGATGCCGCTATCAAAACATAATAGAACTCACAAAATATGATAGTGTAACAACAAAACCATGTTCATGAAATTTTATTTTACCTAAAACCAAATCAGGAAATGTTGAAACAAACTTGTCAAAGTGGTTTTTCTTTTTTCTTCCAAATCCTAAAACCATAAATTATTTGGTTCAATGTCGATTCCTCTTTTCATTATGAACCATTTGTTTGGTTCATTGTAAGTTCCTCTTTTCATTATGAACCATCGATGTGGTTTTTATTTTATTTTTTAATTTTGTGGAAGCTCCAATCATGTTAACCTTGTAATCAAACCGGAATTAAAACCAAAACCAACAAAAAACTAGAATTGGCCAACTCTAGTATGAACTTGGGCATGTAGTTGGGTATGTCAAGCCCTAATTGACAAACATCAATTTTTGAAAAAAATGATGAAGCCCCACTTAGATGGGCTTTTGGTTTGTCATACGTAGCCAAAGCCCATACCTTAATAGGCTTTTGTTGCTTGAAGTTCACAAGTTGCCCACTTACATTACACAAACAAAGTATTAGGAGTAGGGTGTAAGGTACTAGACATTTAGGGTTTAGCAAAGAGTGCAATCAATTGTTCCATTGCTATTGCATTGTTATTTTTGAATTGTGCTAAAAGTGTTTTTGTGTTTTCATGATGGATGACATGTTAATGCAAGAGGACAATTGAATGGTAAGGAAGCATTAGCATAATCACCCACCATGCATTGTTGGAAGCTACCAACCAATAAATACACATGTAAAAGAGTTTGACAATTGCATTTCAATCCTCACTTTTTGCTTTCGGTGTATTGTGAGTCAACCTCATTGTCATGTATTGCTCAAAGATTTTTATTTTGAAACATTTTGAGGTGGTTTTTGTGGATTCAAATTGTGTAAAAAGAATTGTGTTATAAAGGTTTTGAGTTTCAAAGTTTTGTGGCTTTTGTGGTTTTATTTGGTTTTGAGTAGAATGGTGGACAATGGGCATCATGACAATTTGAGGATAACATAATCACTATAAGGATGACTATGTCTCACTATGCCTACTTTTAATTGTGAAAATTCTAGAAAATTTGGGGTTGAAAGTGGTGATGGTGCAAGTGGAAGGAGCTTGACTAATAAGTTTGCAACTAAAGGAAAGGTGGTCAATTTTGAGATTTTGAAATTTGAAGCTACCTTACAACACCAATAACTCCAACTATTGTAGTTCAACCAAAAGTTTTGGCATCCATTCAACAAAACTACAACAACATGGGTTTAAAAAAAATTGAATGACTATTTTTTTTGTAGATTCATCTAAATTTCAAAAGATGCAGTGCATTGTGTGCCATGACGTCCAACAAGAAGAGGTTGGACATAATTCCACATGCCATTGAAAATGTTTGCTTGTGTATAACAAGGACCATGGCAAAATTGCAATGAATCAACATTTATCTTCATATCATTTTACCATATCAAATCTTTACAAAACACAAAAAGTTGTTGTGAATTTGCATGTTCATACCCAATAGTAAACCAAGAAGTAAAAAAAGCCCACAATAGGTTGAATTGTTGATTATTTTACCTTTGGAATCCTTTACAAAAATTTGAACCCCATTCAATATTGTTTTCTAAAAGATTTGACCTTGTATATCATCAAAGGTTTTCGACCATTGAGTTCCATTTGGCTACAAAGGTTAATTATTTGCTAATGTGATCAAGTTGTTTTCCAAATAAGCAATAACTAACAAATGATGTTATTTGTAACAAGGTTGAGAAGACCATGGAATGCCATGTTCTTCTTACCCTTGTTGAAGTCGTTCCAATGATAAACACATTTGATTTGTGGATGTCATGTGAAGGATTTGATACATTTTAATTAGTGGTGAATTGCATCAACAACAAATGGGAATCATGTCATATCATGATAAACATCTTTGAGGTTCATGAAACATCAAAAACTACCATGATTTTACAATAGAAATATTTTCTTGTTCATTCTAATTTATGTGACAAGGTAATCACATACATGAAAGATGAAGGTGCCAATCTAAACTCCTTCACAAATGCCTTAACAAGCATCATTTCATGTGTTCCAATATGTTGTTAGTTGTTATGAGGATGTAATGTCCAAATGATGCCAATATGCCCTTAATGATTTGAAAGTGCATGGTGGAATGAAGAGGTTCCAATTAAGGATACATAGTTTTTTTGGCAAAAGATTATAATTTGGACCCAAAAAAATGAAAATGGTTGACATGAATGAACTAAAGCTTGTAAAGATGTGTCCTTACACCTTTGGAAGTTGAAGACATGTGGATGACGACCTATTTGCATCCAAAATCATCTTGTTAAAAAAATACTAATTATCTGGAGTTCAATAAACCAAATGTCACACCCACTATTGTATCAATGTGTACATGTAAAGAATATGCAACCTTAGGACAAAGGATGAAATGTTTCATGTTTTTTTGTTTACCTATTAGTTTTAAACTATTCATGTTCACCATATAATTTTGACAATCCATTGGATCTTGCCAAAGTTAAATATAAATAAAAGAGACTTTGAAATAAGTAAGAAGTAGGTTATTATTTCAAATTCAAAAATTTGACAAATGTATGGAGGCTTGTCCTTTAGGGCTCTTTGGGGTTGGGTTGCTTGTGTTCAAAATTAATAGGGAAAGGTGAGAAAATGGCAATGATAAAAGCAAGGTTCACTAAAAGCTTTCCATCAAAGCTTGGGATACACAATTTGCTATAGACTTATGATCTTATTTGGAGCTTTGGCCTACACTTAATAACTTGCACTAAGTAATGCCCATTGTTACAATGGATGTTACCTTTAAAGATATTGGGGTGAACATCCTATGCCAAAATTATCATATGTTGATAAACGTATATAAAATATTTCACAATTCAAATCTTTAAAATATGCACAAATCAACTTGGATGGAAAAGTAACTTGATAGGATGGTGGTATCCAATACCCCATTCAACAACTACCATGATATTCGAACAATTTTTTTTTGCCAAATTTTTGAAATTTTATTTATTACTTGTGTCAAAATTTTAATAAAATTAAGAATCAACAAGATTTCAATTGTCAGGTTTGAACTGCAAACAGTACAAGACTTAAGATTGAGACAATTTAAACACATTAGATTGTCCGATAACCTTGAATAGATTGTGTTTATTAAATTTTATAACCATTACTTGTCAAAAATTTCAGAATTAAAAAACCAAGTGCCAAAGTTAAGATATAAAATTTAATTAATTATTTGATGGTTTGTTGTTGAATCCAATAAGGGCATACGATATTGAATTACACACTTATTTACACCCATAAATCAACCATATGGAAGCTTCCTTAAATTAGATCCTTTAACAAATTTTTAAATATATAATTTCTTTGCATTATTTTGAGTTTGTTCAACATCAGTTTGAAATATCACCTTATGTTATAATCTTGTACCTTTTATTTCATTTTTTTTGTTTATTTGTGTTATGAAATAAAATTTTATTTAAGCTCTTTCTCACATACTAAACATGGTCTTGTTTTAAATCAACCTTTGCGTGTGGTTGAATTGAAGTTTGAGGTCTATTTTGTTATACTTTGTCATAGACCTTGTGCACCTTGGAAAAAGTTGGTCATAATAGTTTTCATATCTATGACATTCACACTTAACCCATATTGCTCTTATTAGGATTGTGGTTTTGGTATTCACACATGGCTTGTAATGTCCCCATTGATTCCCACACTTACAAGTAATGTTCAACATTCTGTAATTCTCAAAAATGTGAGTTAGAAAATAAATAAAAATAGAACTCAATTTGTTAGATTTTTTCAAGAATTGAACCTTGCATCTATGGAATTATGAAGAATTCCACTCCATTAGGTTCCCACACTAAATTCAAAATATACGAGAGACATTGCTTATTTACACTCAATAGTTGAAATTCTGAAATATTCAAATTAAGAGTGTTGGATTCAATTTTGAAATAATTAAATATTCAATATGCCCATTATCAATTGTAGGTATGGTATTCACACTTGACCCATACCAATGTTCTTTGTAGAAGAAGAAAAAGTTTTTCTCCTTTCTAACATGCAAACACCGTGCTCTCTACACATTTTACACATGAACAAAAATAGGTACATATCATCCAGAAGTTCTTTAATAGAGATATGAAACATGAAATTATCGTCATAACTTGGCTATCTATCACTAGGTGTGAACAGTTGTGAAGGTTGCTGGTAAGAGCACAAATAAGTAGCAAAAAATGCAAGGACCCAGGGTAATTGTGGATATATGCTATAACAGGGAAATAGTTACTTCTGGGATGGCCATGGGCCATCACGAACTAGAGCAAATACTTTGTTCAACTTCTGAAGATGCAAGGATTGCGGGGGCACAGGATACTTCTCTCTCTTCCAGTTGGAAAAAAACATTCAAGGACTAAAAGTTTAGGCCCATATTGCATGTGTATAGATGGTAGACAACATGACCTTTTGGACTTGTTTGTGTTCCTGACATCTTGTGTATTATAGATCAGTTTGGGCCCAGTGTCTCTCCACCATGTATGTGCACTCCCCGTGCCACACTAGTTTTTTTAATTAATTAGGGCCAATGAATTAGTGTAACTTGCAGACTTTATAGTTCCACATGCTACCCGTTTCAGCGAGAGCCACTTCAGTGTTATGCAAGGGGTTATTTTTCTGGGTCGAATTGATTGTCACAAACATGCATGAATCTCTACAGCAATTTTGGTATGCCCAAGGCATGGCAGTGAAATGTTGATTCACTTGTTTTGGGTACAAGCTTTGCTCTCTATTACAGTTATCAATAAAGTGCTCCAAAATGTTTTTCCTCACCTAGAATTATTCCTCACAGAAATTTGCTCCCCACATGGTGGATTTGCCTGGCATGCAACTTTGTAGCTGCTTATATTCTTCATTAAATATTGTCAAAATAAAATCCATCATATCTTGTCAATTGATACCTGGTTTCCTTAAATTATACTCAATTTCAATCTCTTCTGCTCAAATTTCAGATGAAACAGGGATTAGAGGGTCAAACTAGGGCCTGAAGACAAAGTGACTTCACAGATAACTTTAGGGTTCACAATTGTTGGTGCTGTTTGGTGCCAAACATGCAACAAACTCTCACTCCCCCTTGTAATTAACCAAACAGAGCTCATTGATTGCCACATTCTTGGAAATGCCACAAGCAATTCTATAGGCATAGAGAAGCCTAAGAAGTTGCATTGCAGTTTCTGTTGTGGTAGTATATGAAATTTGAATCCATCACATCCGCCAGCAGAATATCTCATGTAGGATAAAGCCTGAGATGGAGGCCATTACCAAAATAAGGGCCTGCACAAGGCAGTAGTTGAGCACAGGTCTGATTTGATAATGTCCTTGACTGAGAACAAATATACAGACATAAAATTTTCAAGGCACAACTCCAAAATCCTAAAACCCACTCAAAACTTGTAAAGTCCACTCTCTAATTGTATAGCCCGCTTTGCACCGGTGACAAAATTAAATGTTAGAACATCTTGTCCAAATACACTAAATTTCTAGAGGATCTTTACACTTGTTAGTTTGTGATCTTATACCATTCTAAATTGTCATCTTACGACATGTAAGGTAACTCCACACACAAAATCATTTATCTTATGAATTTGGGCGGGAAAGAAAACTGCCATTTCTTCACCCTGGGGAAGGGTGCCTCCTGAGTGTATTTTTCTAGGATTTGGGGCAAAGGGACTTGGGCTCATGCACTTGGTCCTAGTTTCTAGGCCCTCAAACCAAGGAAGGAGCTCCAGTTCTTCCCCAGAGAACCTCTTCCCTTACACTTACATTCTCTTTGATTTGTTGTCCAGAGTACACCCATCGCCTAATCCATGTGGCTGTGGTTTCATGGCTTGACTGCTATTAGCAAAATAGCAGTAAAACCTCAGACCTAGTGTGCCCAATGTGCCCATACAACGTACAATTTGTGCAGTTTGAGACTGAGATTTACCTAATAGCTCCTAACCTATAGAGAAGCTAGAGTCAAACATACCTAACAACTTTGTACGTCCAAAAGGCATGGAAAAAATTTGGCGCCAAGAACTGGATATTAAAATATCTCAGCAAGTATGACCCAAAATTCAGTTACCCAGGTGACCGATTGTGCAGACCCCCCTACTTCCACCCCACCCTACTTTACGGAAGTAGCTACTTACATGGATAAATATTATGGGTAATTAGGTAGGGAATGTAAACTGTTACTACATATGTAGGTGAGTAGGTAATGCACTTAGTGGCTACTTGGTCGGTAAGTACCAATGTTGGGTAGTTCTTTACTTATACTTGGTCGATTACTTGGAGGCGGTTTCAATTCCAAGTGCAGGAGTGGAAAACATATGCAAGAATACAAGCAAAAAAAGCGCCAAACAGAGCTTGATGCGAGGTATATAACGTCTCACGATTGGGAGTGCCTTGTAGTTGCCAATAGAAAAACCCCCTTGAAATTGTTGCAATAGATTATAAAATGCAACACTTAAAAAAATTATGTTAAAAGTCACATCCATATTTGATCTTTTCTTCCTTCCATCCTTTGTACAACTTGTGCATATGAGAAATTTTTAAGTGTATAAAATTGTTGCACAAAAGTCCAAGTGCACATTGAGATCATTACAGAAGCTTGGATTTCATAAACACAAGGGTGTTGAAAGTCCATTCATCTTCCATGGACCCAAAAGTTGGGAGCATGCAATCTTAGCTGGCTTAATGAACTCTAGATTTTCTTGTTTTAACATTGGCAAGGCCTCAACAGTTTGCCACTACCAAGTGGCATGATTCATTGCCTTCTTGTCCAGTTCCAAAATTGTTGCAAAATTGTGCAACATGATTACTTTAATTTTAACATACTTGTTTGTAAGTAAGGTTTGAGAATCCAACATAGCAAGTTCTAAGACCCCAATGTCTCTCACCTGCTTAAAGACATCAAAATGTGTTTTTCAAATGGATAGATTTGTGAGAAAAGTATTCTTAGCATCAAGTAGTACCCAATATTGAGAATAGATGATGCACTGTGCATTCACAAGATCTTGATTTGGAACTGCATAATGGACTCATAATTTGGGAACCACATAACCAACCAAAAACAACTTTAGAGACTGGCATGAAGGTCCTTGCTTTTGCACCTTTTGTATGCAATCAATATTGACAACCATTTAAAAACAAGAAGCCAATAACTCACCCCTATTGCTTAGTCTATCAATCACATAAGTTTAATCACATCCAAAGTTTGTGACCAAACCTTGTTGAGTAACATGAAAGCATCATCCAAATATTTCACCAAAAGATCTATCTATAACCTATAGAGCTCCATTTGGGTTAGTTTCACAAAATCAGTCATGAAATCACATATAAAAACATCCCTCACTTAGCAAATTTAATTAACACATACATGATGTGATGAAGTGATATCTAACAATGTAATGCAAGCATGATGTCAAAGTGAAGACCTTCAATGTTTGTCTTGATTGCAATAGATCTTGTTTCTGAAACATGCACACCACTAAAACATGATATTCACATTACACTCTTTTTGTTGGTGACAACATATTCTTGATCAGCAGGTCAACATTCTGAAGGATTTTAAGCCCCTTGGTCTCAAAGACCTCTGCCAGCTTCTGCAGTTCCAATGTTTGGTTGCTTAGCAGGAGCTTGAACTATACATACATTGCCTCTACCTAGTTACCTATGTTTGGCAATGATAATGGGTGTGATCATAAACTGACAATAGTTGCTCAGAAAGTGTCAGAACATCACCTTTGTAACAAATAGCAGAGACAAGCGGCCATGACTATCCACCGACTTCATTAGCTCCTGACAGTGATGTAGATAAGTACATAACAATCAGCCAAAAATTTCAGGCAAACCATTGACAAAAACATCAGCATCCCTGAGTTTCTACCTCATTCCTGAAAGCAATGCTGTTAATTCAATCATGATGATGTCTAGCTTTCAAGAAACATAGCAAATTAAAAAATCCAGAGTATCCTGGTTCCAGCTGCAACAGCCTTCTGAAGGTACACTTCAATTCATTTTAGCTTATTTCTGTCACAACCAACCATCTAAACCTAAGGCATAGAAAGACCTACATAGAGGGTAGTGGTGGGGGCCAACTTCAACCTGAATATATCCTTGAAGCACACCACAGGTAATACTCACTCTACCAAATTTGTCATCCTGGCTTATAAGGTGATCCATGAGCACATCCTAGAGATAAACCCTGTAAAACTCTCATTTTCTGCAATGCCTGAGTGATGACTTTCAAGGCCCAACATAAAAATGCTAAGGACTCCTACAAGGCCAACAGCAGTTCACCTAGAAATGCATGACAATTGTTTAAAAATGGTTGGTTGCTATCGAATATTGAGCTCTGGTCAAGCAAACTGCCCGCAACACATCTTTCACCTCATTACACTAGTAAGAAAGAGGCCTTCACACCTGCCACTGATCAAAAGCAACTAATGACAATGACTTTCAAGGTGTGTGAACTTTGGATTTAAGCGTTCAACATTGCAGTTGATGGGACAATGAAATGAGTGAGTATGACTTCTGTGAAGGCATCCACCACCCATGGAGCACAATTGAGCTCCATTGGATGCCATCTCCTAGCCAAGTCTGTTGATGAATAGACAATATCCTTTTTCAAGCACAGTAATTACAAACAATTTGTGTATTGAACAGGTTGCAGTCCTTTCACTGCATTTATGAGATGATGCAGAGAAGAGTAGAAAAAGCCACAGCATCACCAATGTCTGAGACATGGGCTTCCCCTTTCTCTTCGTCATGACTAATTAAAATACTCTTTTCACAATGAAATCCATACTAACATCCATGTCTAACTGTCAAAATGATTCAATGTCTCCAAGACTATTCCAGGGAGAAGTCCACCGCACCTTGATGGTAATTTGTACAATATTACCATGCAGACCAAGTTGTCCATATTTTTCGCCATTGATCAGAGAATCCAAGGACATGCTGATGACAAAGAGCTCCTGTCAACTTAGATAAAACCTGGAAAGGGGGAAGTGCAGTCTGGCATGCTGTCTTCTGAAAAGCATGAACAGGTACCCACACCTATCCCGACCTACTGAAGGCCAATCTTTGGTTCTTGTTGGGATTCAAAAGTTGAAATTGGTGTTGCCAGCAAGCAGATTGAACCTCTTATTCAGTTTCTTCCAAGTGGAAGGGATCGACAAGAATATGTTTCTTTGAATGTCCCTTTACTGGAAGATGTAAAGATTGAGGCATAAACTGACTTTGTTGCATTTGCAGGTATATGCTCCGATGCTTTGTACTTTTTGACCACAGACACTAAGTCTGAACCTTTTGGCCTCATGACTGCTTCAAGATTTTGTCCACCTTTCCGCTTCATACCATTAACAGTGCCATGGGTATTGGACTCTCCATTAGACTCCTCTACCAACAAAAGTGTGGAGTCTGCTACAATCTCCTCTCCTAAAGCTACCTTCTCAGGTTTGATCTTCTTCTCCTTTTTGTCACGAATCCTGGCTTTGTCTGCCTCCATCCTCTCGCGCAATTTAAGCACCTATTGATCATTGCAACACAAAGCACTTTGTCACTTACCCTAATACAATCACTGAACTGAGAACAGGTGCCTAATCCCTGTAGTCTCCAAATATCCTTTTGTTCATGAGTCTCCAGAATCTGACAGCATCTGAAGACCCTCTGAGTAATCTAACAGGCAATTCCAAACAGACCTAACTAGCCACAGCAGATGAAACTAAGCTGATGAGTGTGCCGTGCACTTACCTCATCTTCATTTCCATTTATTGGCACCCTGTCTGCATCAGTGAAAGGCATGTGACAGACAGCACAAGAAGTGGAATCTACTTCTTTCATTGCACGAGCACTCAACACATGCCCACACTTCCGCAGAGCATAGAACTTGAACTTGCCGTTGAATTCCTGGCCTGTTATAGGACATTGAAACTTTGCACTAGTGCGCTCATCATCAGGATTAATACCAGGGATCGGAGTCAAATGGATGGTAATCAGATCTTTGAGCCCTTTGATGTATTGTAATTTCTTCGGCAATGATTTTGAAATCAAAGCACTCACAACCGCTTCCTTGTTGTACAGATTTCCCAGCCCATCAATCACACAAGGGGGTTTCAAAGGCTCAGACGATACTGTACAGTTGGTGAACTTGGCGAGCTTGACCTCATTGGGATCCACTTTATCCGGTTTCTTCACTGCGTACATGTTCAAGTAACAATCCCTCGATTCTGCACCCGTCGCTCCTCCATCGCCGCCCCCTCCTCGCATCCTGATTCCTAACCCTAGCGTACTATGTCTCTCGATTCCGCTGTCCATAACGCACCAGTCATCTCTCAGAGGCTTCCCTGCCATGGAAAGATACACAGCATCCTCGCCGCTGCAAGACGATAACATCCTCCTCGGTAATACCATGCACTTCACCTGACCGAGAGTATGGTATGGCTGCACATCCACTGCCACTGTCGCGCCATCCCCCATCTTCACGAACACCTGCATCTCTGCCATCGAACTCATCACTCTCACGCCTTCTCGATTCCTTTTGCTCTTCCTTGTATTTCCACGACCCCGCCTCCCAACACCAAAAACCCAAAAACAAAACAAAAACAAAACCCTAACAAAACGCGATCTCTTCTATGTACCTATCTATCGATTGTCTATCGCACCCGAATAGGTAGACGAACAACGATATTGGAAAACACTCTCTCCAAGAAGTCGCTTCGCTATTAAGCAACTTTCCTTCTCTCTCCCTCTTCATACAAACGCAAACTTCTAGCCTTCGTCAGTACCAGCAATAACGACGTTCCTCCCTTCGCTTGCACGCAGCAAACCCTAATGTGCAATTTCCCTTGTCCTTTCCCACACAACACCAGCTCCGACACAACAAAGAGCATGTGAAGTTCATCCAATACACGTGGGCAGTGATTTATTTATTTTCCTGGCGAATTTTTTTGAAAAAAGAATACTCAGTCGCAAATAGCAAATCCCTGTTTTTTAACCATTTCGCCAAAACAAAATCGCCAAAAATCTCCACAATTGCCTACAATATGAAAGGCTGCTTAAGATTTTCTATTTCATATCATAAATCTCGCCATATTTGGCTAAATATACTTATGATTGATTGCCACTTGAGCAACATTACAAAATTGATTTTAAAAAACATTGCAGGTGGGGTAGCTGTGGGAAAAAGGAAAAAAGAAAAAATTAGAGTGCAGCTTGTTAGACAAGGGTTGTAGGATTATGGTAGAACTAAAAACAAAATGGACACAGAAATAGATGATCCTTGGAATAATAGGCCTGTGTGAAGAAAAATGAGATTCTTAGAAATGGTAGTTCAGATTTGTTTTGTCTGAGTTATCTTGAATGAAGTAACCTAGGACTATGGCAAGTTCAACATTTCAGCGTCAAATAATAATTTTATTTTGAAGATTCCATGTTGAAAAATAGGATATGCCAGAGATTCAGGCAAAAAAATAAAAAATAAAATAAAATAAAATAAAATATCTATCTTCACAAAATCTTCATTAATATTTTTATTATTTTTGAAAATTTGAACATTCCTAGAAATAATTCCAAATAGTCTATTGGAGTTGGTTTTAAAAGAGCAACTTTACATTTCATAAGTCATCCTTTTGGATGACAATTCTAGGAGACCATTCTAGGCTAAAACCCATCATATTTGTTTTTTTAATATCATCATACTTCAATTGCCACATGAAAAAATGAATGTTTTTTCTCCTCCAACACAAAATAATTGCTGTGCAAAATAAATATCAAACAACGAATTCACAATAGATTGTCTTGCAATGTGAATATCAAACAAAACAAAACAACAAATCAATATCTTGCAAATGATCAAAATAAATGCGAAATTCAAATTCTCTTGCAAAATAATCAAATTACACAAAAACACAAATTGTGGAATGCAACATGAATATTACAAAACACAAAACTCACACAAAAATTCTAATGAGAAATTTGATTGTGTAATTTCATAGTTATTGTCAAAACATGATGAGTAAAATCAACACACAAAATTGTCATGACATAATCATAAATTATTCATAACATCATGATGGATAAACACAAATTGTCATAACATGATTTCTAACATCATAAATTATCTTCTATTATTTTGTGGGTGTTGATTATTTTCAAGAGCTTGCAATTGTAGGTTGAACACCCACCTTACAAATACCCGCCTCACAAATTATGGATAAGCAAAAAATTGGTAAATTGCAATTTGGTGTCTATAAGTGGAAATCTATATGATCATGGAATTTTGTTTTGATATTATAGGATTCAAGGAAATGAAAATATATTAATATTCTAACCTTATGTTAATTTCATTGTTATTAATAGATCATCCCCCCCCCCCCAATTTTTTGCGATAAGTGCACTATCCATCATCCACAAAATGAACCAAATTTGGTTAAAGGTTATATATATATATATATTAGAATCTTGATTTTTTGGGGAGAGCTCTAAAAATCTAATCATTAATTTCTAAATATGGAAACTTCAAACTTTTTTTCCTCAAAATATTGCAACTTTGTTCCAAATTTTCCCAAAAAAATCCTTAAATTGTACCCTTGACATTGGATTTTGTTTTGCCACCACAATTTGAAAAATTTCCAAAATAAAATAAAAATTAGTAATGTGGAGAAATGTGGTGCCAAATGTCATTTTCAAATCATTTAAAGTGCATTTAGGGAATTCATTAAACAAATAAAAATGGTTACAATGTTTAATGAATGTTTTTGGAACCATGATTTCATATTGTTCAAGGTTCTATTATGACAAATTGACAACACATTCATGTGAAAAAATTAACCATTTTCAACATTAGACAAAAAAAAATTATCCAAAAATGTGAAAAAAAAGCAATCATTACCGATGTTTTTTTTTTTTTTTTTTAAATTTGTGAAGTAGGTGGGTATGAAATCAATCTCAAGGAGACTTTGCCAAATTTGCCTAAAAATTAGAGGGACAAGTGGAAAACTTAAAAAGTCCTCCTACGATTAACAACTTGTTAGAAGCTATTATGTAAGTGTAATAAGGAATTGTCTTTCAAAGGATTTGGACCTTCACTTCATGGATCCAAAAAACCTTTTCACCCCCCAAATGCAAGTGCATATTACAAAAAAAAGCTTGAGGTGTATTTTACAACCATCGCCACCATTTGTGCAAGGTACCAAACTAACTTCCTCTATGTAAATGGAGATTATTGCTATCTAGACCTTGACCGCACCAACAACCCATCAAGTACTACTTATACAATGCTTGAAATTAAACCCCTGCATAGTCATTAAAGGTTAAAACATACAAGCAAACACCCATCTTCCCAAATTACTAAAGCCAAATGTTATGGACCATCTCCAACAAGTTGCAAGTTGGCATGTCTTCCACATTGAACTTTTACAAAGATTTCAAGGACTTGCAATAAGAACACATCATGTAAAATACAAAACTTTTGTAGAAGTCAAGACATGGGTGAAATGACATACACATATTAGATAAAAAGTCATACATGAATCCTCCCCTTTGCTTCACACAAAAGTGCCAAAAGTTCAACCAATTTCCATGTTCATGAGATCCACTTTCGATTACAACCCCAAATGAGTACCACCAACACTAAGTTATAACATACCAAACATTTGCTTCTTCCAAAGACTTGACATTCTTATATTCAAAACATAGAGCCTTATGTTGTTCTTTGGAAATTTGGTGTGATCAACTATTTAGTATGTTTGTCCAATGATTAAATTTAATGAAACAAGCTTGTCTTTTCCTTGTTGACCATTTCTATAACGGTATTTCTAATACCTTATAAAATTTTCACTACATTCCAATTTTCTTATGCATTATCTACAATGAAGCCCTTAAAATTGGGTTTAATATCATTATGCTTTGACATAACTTCATTAAACTTCCTCCATAACACACATTGAACATTCATGTCTTTTCATTACCTATCATAAATTGCAATGGTCATGACTTTGCAATAGACCAAATCATATACATGGCACACCATGGTTGTTCAACCTTCATTATTACAAATCATGGTTTTTTAAAAGGTTCAAATCAACTAATTTATCATTTTTTATTAATGAAAGTGTACACTTTGACTAAAAACCAATGGCTTGAATGACACATGTATTTTTTATAAATCAATTTGACTATAATGGTTTATTTAACTTGGGCTCCACGCTACTATGCACTACCAATGACAATAAACTTCTACATGCATTTGGAACAATTTCCCTACATTTTAAATTTTTGATTATATTGAAATCTCAATAAAAAATTTGTTTAATATTCATCAATAACCCCCTATATTATTATGGTGCAATTTAATTTATAATAACATTATTAGGTGATTATAATTCAATCGATATAATTTTATTTTTTAACACTTTCAATTGGTGAATATCAAATGCCACGTTTTAAAATTAATGGAAGTTGAAATGATTTCATGGAAAATCTATATGATCAGATAGTTTTGTTTTGATATTGTAAGAATTGAGGAACAAATGGAAATATATTAATATTCCAACCTTATGTTAATTAATTGTCAATGATAGTGCAAAACATCACAAAGACCTAGTAGATAGGAAAAAAATTGTTAAGCGGAATAATTTGTTTTCAATTTTTAGTGTTAAACAAATGTTAAATTGTTATGGCCATGAGTGTTGTAAAAAAAATACATAGCAATCTTCTAATGGAAAGAAAATAAAGAGATTTCAAAAGATGCATGCAACAAAAATTCAAAAGATTACAACCATAGAAGAGGTCGTTATATAAAGATGTAACTCTAGGTAGTTATATAATATACTTTGAGTTAAAATAATTCATTTTAACATATTATGGGAAGGAACATGGTAGGTCAAAATACTATGGGAGCCTATTGTTGTCCTACTTAAACCATCTCCAATGAAAATTCATCCTCATTAGAACTAAACACATGTAATCAAATTATACAACCTTAGTCAAAATGGCCAATGGTTTTTAACCAAATGGAACATTTAATCAAATGTGACATGATTTATTACCCTATGTATCTACTTCATATCTATTCACCCACCTATTTACCTAACTAGCTACTTATCTACCTATTACCCACCCATTTATCTACTTATACCTTTTCACTTATTTACCTAATTTTTTAACCTTTGTATAACCTTCTTACTTTCTTACCCACCTACTCACCCACCCACTTACCTACTTAAGTTTATCCACCAAGTGTAACCATTATATTTTCCAAAATTTAACCATTAGGTTTAGCTTAAATTTAGCCACTAGGTTTAGGCATTAAATGTAACCATAAAATTTGGCCACTAAGTTTAACTGAATTGAACCATTAAATTTGAACATTTGGTTTAACTTAAATTGAGCCATTCAATATAGCCACTAGTTTTAGCCACTATTTTTAAGCGTTAAATTTAAGCTAAATTTAACCAAGGTTTAGTCATTATGTTTAGCCATTATGTTTAGCGACTAGATTTAATCAATAGGTCTAACCAAGGTTTAGCCAATATGTTTAGCCATTAAATTAAACCATTCATATAAGAAATTACATCCACTGAAATCACATTGCCCTCCAATTAAAATTGAAAAAAAATTCATATACAATTATTGTGCAACTATTTATTGGGTATTATAATTAATATGCAACTATCCCCCTGAAAATATAGGAAATAAATAAATAAATTTTCACATCAAAAATTAGTTAGTCATATTATAGTTACAAATGAATTGAATTTGTACACATTGTACATCCATAATCAACTGTGTTTGATTTTTTGAGGAGTTACATTATAATTGCATATGACAACTATTTTAGAATTGTTGTAATGTGTCATTAACACAACAACTATGTTACAATTAATGTACAATGTACATACATGCAATCATGCCACATGTTCACATTTTCACTACCCATTATGGGATACATTTGCAACTACTTTTCTATTATGATTATCATTGATACAACTAGTAGGGCCACTGGTGTGCCATTATTAAATTAATAGTATTCAGCTATGTTGTGATTATTATACAACAACTCATAATTTAATAAAAATACTAATTCATATGTAATATTTTATAAAGAAATATGGTTTTAATAATTTAATTATAAAAAATTAATTGTGTTTAATACACTTAATTATTATGAACTTATTAGTTATACTAAATAATTGACTATTAATTTGAAGAAATATAATTAATTCATATATATTTTTAATTAATTAATTAACTAACTAATTGTGCTAATTAGACTAAATAATATGGATGTGTAGGAACAATAAGTATTCATCAAATCATAATCATATAAATACTTATTTGAATTGGGGATACTTAATAATGAATTAAATTGATTAATTAGAATAATTCTATTTCATCAATAATTACTAGATCATTAATTATCTAAATTTACTAACAAATTAATTATTTGGATACATATAATTGATTTAAACGTGAAACTAAAAGCAATGTGTATATTATATTGAAAATTCAATTTGAACCTACATATGGATATGCCTATTTATACTTTGATGTTTTAAAACCCAAATTCATATTTAATTTTTTAATAATTTATTTAATATTTAATATTCATTAATATGTAAGTTACTTAATTATTGTGAACTAATTACTCAAACTGAATAATTAACTATTAACGTGTATTATAATCAATTTGATTCAAATAATTATTTTTCAAATTAATTGAAATAACTAATAACATTTTTAAATTGTTAGATAATAAATGATTAATTATATGAATTTATATAATTGATCATCTGATAATAAATTATCTAAAATCAAATAACTAATTATTTGAAGTAACTAACTAGCAAATTAGATGAATTAAATTGATTATTTCAAATATATATTTTAATTAATTATAATATTTAACTATTTCATTGTGGGAAATATGAATTAAGAACTACAATCATTAATATAGAGGAAATCATGTTTTTTGAAAGTGATATCAAGGATTTTACTTTTCCTAATTCGATGTCACCACCTATGGAAGCCATTTTATTCCCATGTTTACCCAAATTGGGCAACATGTGATTTAATAAGTTGATAATATAAGCATGTTGTTAAATCTAATAGGTGTTTTAACTTGTTATTTAACCTAACTTATAGTATTAACCTAACCATTTACTAAACCTAGTAAATAATGATTGGGTGAAAAAAATAGGTTGACATGTTAGTCAATAGGTAATATGTAGAACATGTACTTGACAAAACCAATAGTTGGACATATAGTTAGGCAAGGTGTATTTTTTGAAATTTTGGACTAGTAGTCTAGGTACTAATTAATGACTTTTTATAATGGTCAGGTATGATTGTTGTATTTTGGAATGGATAGTATAAGACTAGGAGGACATACCTATTAAAAAGTTTTTGGATTTCATTTTTAATTATGTGTTCAATCTCCATTTATGGAACATGGATCTATTTTTTTTAGCCACTTTCCTTTTAGCTTTGAGCAATATGTGTACATGTTAGTTTAGGATTTGTAGTAGTTTAAGTTTTATTTTGTGTGTTGCATGTTCCTATTGTTGTTTTAGGAACTTGTTGCAAGAAAATCAAAAGGTAAAATAACCTTATGGGAATAAAAAAACCCCGTTAACACCTTAACACCAATGCTAATATTGGGATTAACTTAAATGACCGCAACCACATCAACACTAGCAACAATGGCCTTTTCTTCAACAATGAAAAAAAATGGACAACATTATAGTTGTGTGAGGACATTATAGTTGCAAGAGGGGGATGATAATAAGTGAAGGATTTATTTAGAGCATAACAAATGTAGGTTAACCAAGTTGTAAAAGTCTAGTGCCATAGACATACAATATAAAAATTAAGTCTTAGGTAAACAAACCAAATATTAACAAACCAATGATGAAGCTAACTAGGTGTCCACATGAACTTGTAAAAACATTGCATATCGATTAACATAAGGCATTTGATTCGGTGTGCTAGTAGCAAGCCAAGATGACAATGGCAAGAAATCATGAAAGTGGTTAGGAAATGGATAATAGTAGTTAGGAAGTAATTGCCTACCAATGTATAAAGAAAGGCACAAAAATCAAATAGGAGTTTACGATTTTGAAAGATGGAATAGATGAACTAGGAAGATGCATTGTTGTAAATAAAGGAATTTCTTTTTTTGCTTGAATGTGTGTAGATTGTAGTAGATAGAATATTAAAGATGACCATGAATAGTTGAGTTGCTAGGAAAGAGAAAGATGCAACATTTACAATGCATTCTTGTTTGGATATGGTACATTATTAAAGATGTTTGATCTATATATATATGAACTTTTAAGGAACAAAGCAAAGCTTCAATTGCATCCTTAAAGTGCTAATATCTCATGAAACATGAAGATATGATTGTTTAAGTAGTTGTAGTGTAGTGTAAGGGGACATAATTTTGGCCAACAAGTATGTGGTCCTTAGATGGACATGACAAACGCAAGCTTAATAACTTTATCTTTGAATGTATAATGTTGTAAAAAGATAAAAATAACATTAGGTTGAAATTATAATTGTATGACTACAACAATATTATCGTATCTACATTAAAATGACAAATTTAATAAGTAGACTATTATTGTAACAAAAAACTTGAAAAAACAAACAATTTTTTTTTCTTAGATCTACATTATTATAGTAGAAAATAAACATAAAAACACACATTTTAGCATCACATCCAAGTTACAATAGTGATAAATTATACCTTCACACCCCAAAATCACCTTCATAATTTAATTCCAACACAAATCACACAAGTACAATGGAAGACCAAAATTGGTATTTTGATCCTCCTATTATTGTGCCAACTACATCTTTCCACACACCAAAAATTCCACCATCTTTATCCATGTTGAGCCCTTCCCCAACCACTATTATAGTTTTTTTTTTCTAAAAAGTAGAGGAAGGTAGGTGAACAAGTCAACCTTACGATAGGTAACTATTAATTATCCTAGTATTATAATAATGATCATTCATTTTTTCTACTTGAATAACTTTCACCCTCTTAAATATATAAAAAAAAGGATAAACGACTATGAATAAAACAATCAAATCACCCATAATGCTCCAACATTGGTTTAATACTCATGTTTTGGGCTTTAAATTATTTATACAAATGAGCAGGTAACTTGGGATATGCCTTGGCATGCAATGGTTGAGCTCAAGTGAGAGCCAAACCAAATTCTTCTGACATGTCAAGGGTGTTGGGCTCTTGCTGATTTGGGAGCACCCAATGAAAGCTATGGAGCAAGCGTGCTAAAACAATTTGCACCACCAAAGTTCCCAAACCCCGTCCTGGACATGCTCGTCTTCCGCTCCCAAATGGCAAAAGTTCAAAATTGTTTTCATTCGTATCAATGATCTCAGCTCCAATAGGATGTTGTTGTAGGAAACGTTCAGGATAAAACTCAAAAGGCTTTTCCCAAGTTGAAGGATTTCGTCCAATTGCCCAAACATTCACAATCACACTTGTATGGGGTGGTATATCATAACATTCTGTAATCCCACAAACCTCGTTAATTGAACTATGAGGAACAAGTAAAGGACCAACAGGGTGTAGACGAAAAGTCTCTTTAATCACGGCTTGTAGGTATGTGAGCTTGTGGAGATCTGATTCCTCAACTATGCGATTCATTCCAATCACTATTTCTAACTCTGTTTGTGCACATTTCATGATCCTCGGATTTCGTATGAGTTCTGCCATTGCCCATTCTATTGTCAATGCTGATGATTCCAATCCAGCTGTCAACATTTCCTGTGACAAATGGCAAGCAAGTTTTAATTTATCATTTACAAATTTGACAAGTTGTATGGAAATTTTCAACAATCATTTGATAATTGTGCAAATCTCAACAATGCAAAATCTCAAATTGTATCAACATGCATGATTCATGAAAACTTAGAAATTCATCTGCTTATGAAAACAATCGTGACTTTTGTGATCGAATGCAATTAAATTTGAATTCAAGTGAAACATGTGGTACTATATGTAATCTAGAGAAAACTAAAACTAAAATTCATAACTTAGTCCATCTTCTTACCAAGACAACAGTTTCGATTGTCTCCTCGGAAAGCTTTCCAATTCCATCTTCTCGAGGTGCAGAAAGCAATACATCCATAAAATCTTTGGGTGTGTTTGCTACATTTTCATTTCCTGGATCTTTAACTTGATCTACTTCAATAGTTAATTTTTTGTGTTCCATTATCAATTTTTGGATAAATTGAGATTTTTTATCGCGCAATGCATGCAAAGAGGCCTGAATCCCTTGAAGCTTCACTAGCCATCGTAATGAAGGAATGTAGTCACTAATTATTAGAACTCCAAACCAGTGGGAAACTTGTTCAGTGATCTCTTTGAAATCATGCAATTCATTTTGCCTTGACTTGTCCACTCCAAAGTACCTAAAAAACCAACAACACATAGTTTTGAACTCATGAATTCACATGAATTTTTGTGAAGAACAGTAGGTTCCAAGCATTAACTAGGTTCTTACAAGAAGAAAATTAAACAACTGGAGAAATCAAGTAAAATTGATAAACACCTTTTCTTAAACATCATATGTGTTAGAATGTTGATGCTGAGAGACGAAAGTTGAAATCTTAGATCCACCACTTTCCCTTCCCCACTCTCCATGAGGATATCATTGATTGTGCTATTAATCTCTTTTGTTCTCATGGATTCAAATGACTGCAAATGTTTTGCAACGAAGAATTCAGTTGAACAGATCCGACGCAAGTGCCGCCACAAGGGACCTCCTGTTGACATCGCCATACCGTTGTTCCCCATCAAAATCTCAGCTACCAACCCCTGTTTGGGGCGATATTGGAACTCTCGATCATGTGTCTTGAGAAATTCCTTGGCCATCGCAGGAGAAGACACCACGACAGTAGGCACAGAGCCGAGACGAAGGTACACAATAGGCCCATACTGTTGTGCCAAGCTTGCAAATGTTTTATGCAGGTTCTTACCACCTTGAAGCAGCTGCGGCAAATTCCCCACTACAGGCCAAGGGCATGGCCCTGGAGGCAACCGCATTCTACTGGATTTCCTCAACAACACATGATTTAGCACCAAGTGCACAACACTAGCCAAGAGTACAGTACTAATCAGCAGTAGAGCTGCTAAGAGCCCTGACATATTGAACTTCTGTTGTAACAGGTGGAGCAAACGCGTTATTGAAGATTGCACTAGTTGAATTTCAATGCAGAATTATTGTGCCTCATGCATGTAATATATAGATGGTGTTCCCCTTGTGGTTCGCCCTCTTAGGTGGTTCTTTTTTCTTCTTGGACGTGGGTCCTTCCATTTTGTTCCTTGTATTCCCCCTTTTTTGGGTGCTATGGTTTTTATTTGATTGGCAGGGTTTCATCATTTAATATTCTAATTTCGATGAATTTCAAGAATCAACTCTCCATCAGGTTTACAATGCACTGCCCCCAAAACCCACACCAAGTACTTTTGAGTCATTAAAATTAGGTACCTTACACTTTTGTAAGATCCCTAAATTATGAAACATGAATCTTTCCTTGAGGAGATACATTCAAGTACAAAGATGAACTTTAAAGAGTTCTTTACTTGAATTTAAAAACTCACTTTGAAGCTCTTCCTGGATTTGAGTGCAGAGTTGAGGCCATTGCTTGAGGCTGGCCTTCCAGGTGTTCCTTCCCCCAGATAAAGAACTTTTAAGATTTGGGGATTTTAACTTCTCTCAAAAACATAAGGTTATTACTATTATTATTATTTTGCAATGGGTCACTTTGATTGCCCTTTCACAAAAAAATTCAAATTCTCTTAAAGTTCCTAAATAGCTTTTACTACCAATACGGTAGTCTAAGGTACCTTTTTTAATAAGGTACTTTTATATATATAAAAAGTATCTGAAATTTGAAAGCTAAAGTTCTTTTGGGGGGGGGGGGGGGGCAAGGACTAAAATGAAATTTAAAAAATTTTTAAGCCACAAGGCCGGAAAAGATAATTATAAATTTTGGGATT
>Ga0116231_10003554_pt1 | contig 32299 bp, 28 predicted proteins | sample S1TSphgellanicum_2_FD_89695 | JGI IMG/M metagenome (GOLD analysis project Ga0116231, IMG submission 89695) | Host-associated microbial communities from peat moss isolated from Minnesota, USA - S1T2_Fd - Sphagnum magellanicum MG | ecosystem: Host-associated > Plants > Peat moss > Unclassified... | reverse complement strand
GGGAGTCCCAACAAAATGTGCCATTTGGATGTAGCCTCGGCGACCAGCCGCAGAGAATACTATAGGGAGTAAGGTGGTGGCTTACTCCCGAGTCCGGGCCGTGATGAGTTTTGTGGGTCCAAGTGCCCGTGGCAAATCCCAACACCCAAGGGTGTCCCGAATGCTAAACTAACCCTTTTTGGTTGGTTTTTGGATGCAGATTCACACGAGCTAAGCTAGTCCCTCTTCCTAGTCTAATCCCTGGGCTCTCAACTCGACCCTCTACCCCTTTTTAGAGTTGGAAGCCAGGAGCGCGCCGCTAAGTCACAATTTCCACAACTTGACTTTGGGAAACTCTCAAGTGGGTTTCACCCCATGACTTGGGAGCGCATCAATAATCGTAATGGTGGATACCATCTTTTCTGCCTCAAGCCACAGCTCATTCAAGTTCTCGTCGACAATTGGTATTGTTCATCATGTTCTCTTATAACATTTTGATTCCTACTCAAACCATGCCACGCTTTTCCCCGCTTAGGTCTGGGGGGGGATACATGAGAATTTCATCTCAGCCTCTTCTTATGCATTGTATATATATATGTGCGTGCATATCTTTTTGGTTGATTAGTTTATACCTTTGACTTGCTTTAATCTTTTTGTTTAGTAGAGTTTATTACAGATTTACACCTTTATGACACTACACGTCACGACAATTGTCATGCCCGTACATGGCCCCATACGTGATGGCCAGTTACGAGCATGCTCATGTGCGCTTTTAGGGTTAATGTACAGTCTTAGGTGATTATACGTTATTAGGTACTTAGGGTTTCAGTTTGTTGGGATTTGTATAAAAGGCTAAGTCCTTCCTTTCTCTTTTTAGTTTTTCTAGAATTCTTTTGTCAAGAGAGTTTCCTCCATAATTAGATAAGATTTCTAGATGTTCATGGCAGCCATTACACGACCACCGTCTACATACATTACATCTTCTTCTTTCTTTGCAATTCAACTTTTTCTTTCATTCAATATATATGAGAATTTCATCTCAGCCTCCTCTTATGCATTGTATATATATATGTGCATGCATATCTTTTTGGTTGATTAGTTTATACTTTTGACTGGCTTTAGTATTTTTGTTTAATAAAGTTTATTACTGATTTACACCTTTATGACATCGTATGTCATGACACTACACGTCACAACACACCAAAAAAACCTGCTGCTGCTAGAGAGCAACCTTCACTTTTTAAAAAAAATCTTTAAAAAAACATTGCATAGAAATAAGTTTTTTTTTTTCAATTTTCTCATGTTGCTGCAAAAGTAACGATCAACCACAAGAGGGTTTAGCCAAATCTGACTATAGGACAACTAGAGAAATAGAAAATCTAGGAATCCTATAACATGTTGAGGAACCACTAAAATCTGCCCACATCCTCCAAAAATCTTGGAGATTTCAAAACTTTTTTGGAAATTTTCCAATAAGTTCATTTGACCATGTTGCTTGGGAAGTTTTTTAAAAAAGCAAAATGGCAAATTTTCGCTGTACTTTTTTTAATGACATCCCTCTGTTATCATCTCATCATCATCAACCCTAATACTTTATACTTTCGCTGTACTATTTTTAATGACATCCTTCTGTTGTAATCTCATCATCATCAACCTTAACACTTTATACCCTCACGTGAATAAAGAATAGAACAAGGCCCCGCGTCTTAGTCTTGGCCACCTCCTGCTGCTCGGTACGCTTTTACAGAGTCTCACCAATACTAAGAAGCTACTTGCCCATTAGAGCACAATTGTACTAAGAAGCTACTTGCCCATTAGAGCACAATTGTGATGATGAACATGATGTAAGAGTTATTCCTGCAGGCGTTGATTCCACACTTGTGCTCCAAAAGAATTGTGACACACTATCAACCACCACCACTAACACCAACGTGTTTTGTGACCTGAGTTGGGTGAGCTTCTAAAGGAGGGCTAGGTATCGGGCTTTGAACAAGTGACGCTAAATACTTAGAGCTCTGTGCGCTGGTTATTTTTCTTGTCTAGTTGCGCACGTTTTCCCGCCCTGCATGCTTCTGCATAAAACTAGGCAGCATGGTTCTACATGCTAATTTAATTATGCAAATGAGCTTGGCAGCTTGGCAAAGTTCCATAATTGTGCAGCAGCAACTCGGCAGATTCGAAACCTGGACCTTCCAGATGTGGAATATGCTACAGACCACTGGCACTGTTTCAGGAATTGTGCTGGTGCACTTTCTTTTTATGCCACAGGGCTGCACTGTCAGGCCCAAAAAGGGCGCCGGACAGTGCTCGCTCAATGGGGGGAGGGGGAGGGGGGGCAGGGGGCCGTTAGCATCTTGCGCTTTGAACACCTATGGATATCAGATTCAATGCTATTCAGATCTCTAGTTGTCTCTTGTGTGAGAACCAGGGTTCTGTTTTTTATAAATTATAAAATGTGGGTGAATGGCAACAGGGCTACCTTCGAAACTATGCCTAAGTGACTTTTGAGGTGAGTTTGGAGTAGGTACATGTTCAAACCTGCACAAACTACAAACGTTGATGGGGAGTTGAACTGCAATATGATATAATTCTTTGCCCAATGCAACTCAAAATCCCGCCCACCACACTCAAATGTTTAAAAATAAAAGAATCACCAAGTCACTAATCACCAAGGCTCCAAACTTGTTCTGGAAACAAAAACACTAGAGTCCAAGACACAATAATGGAATGGACAAGAACACTTAAATGGCAACACCAATCTGCACTAAAACAATGGCTATTTCAACGAACTTCAAATACTCACTTAGTAGACTTTGAATCAAGAAAGCATTGTCACCAATCAAATAACACAATTTGGTCATTGGATTGGTGTCAAATGGCTCAATCATTGCCTTGGTGTATGGCTCTTCGTAATGAATTTGAACATACACATTTATAGGTCCAAGATGTCAGCATTTAAAGGTTTTGTAATTTGCAAAAATGAAGGCTTCACAATTTTCATTTCACAATAATGTTTCTTGATGACACCAAGATGTAAGGAAAAGATGAATCACCATTAAGATGCATCCAAAATTGTGGAAATGCAATGCTTAGAACATTCATCAATTCAAAATTTGGGAATCATCTCTCCAATTCATTGACAAGCGTGTATATTGCATTAGAACATTGACATTTCATTTCCATGATGGATGTCATGAAATCATCCCTGCACACTAGTGGTTGGCTTTAACAATTACATAAAAAATATGAGTTAGATAGTTGTGACTAGTCATGTGAAAAAGAAGGTTTTATGTACTAATGTAGCTATTAATTACCCAATCTTGGTTAACCGTGGCAAAAATATTTTCCACCACATCATAAATAACTTGGAAATGCTCATGTTGGTAGTTGTTCATAAGGTTAATGTACTTCATAAAAAGATCTACTAGGCAAAATTTTACAATTGCCATTAGATCTAAAATGAAGAAATCTCTTCCTTGGGCAAATTTGATAAAAAAATTCACTACCTCCAATAGTGGTAGCACATAAGACAATGTCAACAATGTTTTGACATCTCAAAAGAGATTCAACTTCGCTTGAATAATCACAATGTTGTCTTGTGACATTCTAATAATCAACATTTTATATTCTACCAAGACACATTTCAAATGCTCCAACATATTTGGACCATGTCTTGAAGGTAAATGCATATACTATGGTGAACCAAAAAATGCATTGAAAAAGTTCATTTCTACATTTTTTTGGTGTTGTCATCGCCTTTAAAATGAGTTTTCTAATTACAAATTAATTTTTTGCAAGAACAATGTGTTGTACATTTTTTCTAATACATTATAAAACACATTAAATGAAAACACTTAATCAAACTCAAAAATTATATATTGAAAAGTACTGGTGAATTTTGACCTTCCAAAAAATACTCAAATGCCCACTTTCATTAATAATGACATCCTTAACAAGAATTTTAGTCTCCATTTTGATCATACAACATGTGGCAAAGTACTATCAAACAAACAATTTAATAACCCAAGATCTATGAGTCCATCTACAATTATTTAGGGACGAAATAAGGATTGTGATTGAATTTAAAACACAAGTTTTCAAGTCCCCCTTAAACCAAAAAATGAACATATGGTTTTTCTTTTCTAATATGTTATTTCTACAATAATATAAATCAATTATGTGAGTCCCTTTTTTCAAAATTAAAAAAAAATACTGACTTAAAAACATCATGTAGTTAAAAGGTCAAAAAAAAAATGTTATGACACAAAAAAAAGGACATTGTAGTATGCATTTACCTTTAACATTCTTCAAGATCTTTAGTCCTCTTGTTTTCACAATCTCAACAAGTTTAGTGAATTCCAAATGTCACTTGGGGGAGCTTGAAATATAAAAATATAAATATTGAGGCAAATCTTCCAATGTAGCCACCATTGCCAAATTAGACAATATTTGCATAGCTAGAATAATTTTATGGGCCATGCAATGTTGCCCCATCATGTAAAGCCTATGTTTTTCCTTTAATGGTGATGTTACCTCAATGCAACAACCTTGAAAAAAAGAGGCTCCATCTACACCAAAACAAATGAATCTCTCAATTATTTTTTGGTTGGTCAAACCACCTTATTGCATGAAGGATTTAATAATCACAAGGGTTAGATTATTAGTAATTCCCCCTTCAACAACGTGTTACAATGTGAAAAGGATAGGCACTCTCCTCCATGCCTACATCACATACACATGGATTGAAATCCATGATTGATTATCAATAGTAATTATTTCATCAACATTCAAAGAAATAAACCTTGCCCCAAGAATTGCACTTTGAATTTTTTTAAGCATTAGTTCACACATCACATGTACAATCTCCTAATTAACTCCATTTAAATACCAATGTTTTTTTGGAATATCAAACACATTCAACTTCAAGAACCAATGTTGCATTGTATTGTAATAACTCATGGGGTGGTCATGAGTGAACAAGTGAAAAATCAGAATTTTTTTGAACAATCTTCTTCTTTTCAATATTTACACCATGAACAGCAATATAAATATTGTCATATGCAACTAGTCACTATGCAACTTGCACGCAACTAGCCATCGTTTGCAACTACATTGATAAGCTTGCAACTACAAAATTGAAATCATATAATTTTTGGGCCTACGGTTGTGTATGCAATTAATGATGTAAAAAATGGACACATGTCATAAAAAATAATGCCTTAAGCTTATACATACCTAAGTTAGTTTACCCAATATATCTACCTAGTTATGTAGAGTAGTATTATCCATAAATTACTAGGGTTAAACCCATGTTAACTAAAGCTAACCAAGACTAAACATTAGCTACAATGTTTTTGTTTTTTGTTTTTTAATGTAAATTTGATGAAAATAATAATAATAATAATGGGTAAAATTTTGATCCCACTTTTTTTTTAAGTGCCCAACCTTCTTTAATGATGTAACAAAGATTAATATTAATATGAGTATTTAATATTACTAAGTATTATTATCATTATTATTTCAATAAGTGTTATATATTTAAATATTAGAATATTATTATTTATTTATAATTTTAATTAATAATAAAAAATTATGCATTATTTATATTTTAAATAATATTGCTAGTGAAATGCATAATTTTGTTATTTCATATTATTATTATTAACACCATAATAGTACTATATTATTACCTATTAGTTATTATTACTTCTATTATGTTCATATATAACTAGTAAGTAAACTATGGTAGTACATAACATAAATAATAATAGTAATTGCATCTAATGTGCAACTAAGTTGGTCATGCTTGCAATTGAATTTTTATCCCATATTTTTTGGCTTTCAATCCAATTTTGCACACTATATAAGTAGGTGCAATAGCCATGCTCACAAACCAAATGTCCATGGGGATGAACCAATAAAAGAAGTCTAAACTTAAATGGTTAAACCAAAAAATGAAATTGAATTAATCTAAACCTACCCATTTTGCATAAGCCTACCTTTCAACCTATCTACATACCTTAGGCCTACTTATTTTGTAAAACATAATAATTACTTACCTACCAAAGCACCACATGACAACATTTTATTAACCCCAAATTGGATGATCTAGATTTCATTAATTAATATAAAAACAGTAGATGATAAGTGGGCCTTAAAATTACCATGTATCACCATATAATTGGTGTTTTAAAATGGACACATGTCAAATGGTCGATGGATGTTCCATTGTGTGTCATGTGTCATCATCCTAGTTGCGGAAAACTTTGACAATTCAGATTAATCCAATGAACTTTTATAATGAAAATAAAAAATAATTAAAAATGACACTTATTATTAAACAATTCACCCAATCTTAAAACATAACACATATTTAATTAATTGACTTTTGGTCCGAACTAAGGATGAGCAACAAAATGCCAAGTTGGCATGCAACAACTTGGGAAAACAGAACTCTAATCAGAATATGGATCTATGGGTATTTTCTATAATCTCTCCCATTCTATACCCACATTTTAGCCAACCCAAGGATACCCACTAAGGTTTCTGGCATTAACTCATCACAAATGTGCTACTTCAAGATTGCTCCCACCAAAGTCCCATATGAATGCATCCCTATACATGTTTTTGATTTTACAACTCGGACCTTTTTTGTGCATCATCATACCTCAACATCAATCCCTTATAGAGCTTAACACCAATAACAACACAATTGCCTGCGATGATGTAACTATTGGCGCAGTGGAAATCAAAACAACAACTACACATTTTTGTAGTCCTTTGATTTTACATGATTTACTACATATCCCACCAAAAACCATAGACCTATCGTTTTCACCTTCAAGCTCCCTTTCTTATCCTAGTCCAACCGCATCTCCTTCTCCTCTCCCTTGCATGCTTGAAGCACCCTTGGCCACTCATTTTTCTATTGCCAACTTTTTCACATAACACACAAACAACAAAGCTTCCTACTCACAGCCACAAACAAATAGTAATAATATAAACCCTGTCGCCTACACAAAGAAAGTTGATGACGGCTCAAAACAAAACCTAAACCCTAAAACAAACTTCTGTTAACACTATGAAAATCCAAGTGATTTCCTATCTAGTCAAAGTGGATCCCATTCATTGGGTCCAACCATACTACAATGAGCTACATTGCCCCCTTAGGTTTATTTTGGGACTAGATTTTAAATCTTTAAAAAAAATTTAAAATATTAAAATATTCTCATTATTCTATTATGTTAAGATTTGTATGAAAATTTTGCTATAAATATGTCATTTGCAAATCTTTTCAAAAACTTGTGATTGTGTTTTTCTATTTAAAAGCATTGGTCACAACAACATTCAAATATCTAAATTTGGTTTTTTTAATCAGTATTTTGATTTCAAAAATTTAGGATATGTATACCAATGTATTGAAAATAATATTGCATTAAAAAATCTCCATTTGTAATTTTAAAAATATTAATTACACAAAATTAAGTAGTGGTCTCAACTACATTGGTACATGTTTGCAAAACTACACCCTTTTCAAAATTCTCACATTGAAAAAATAACAAGAGAACAATCTATTCATCTTTATACAAGACATTGACACATATTGGGCTCCTATAAAACCAATAATGAAAGAAACAAGAATTGGAAAAACTCAATGTTAAAACCAAAATCCATTCCCATGTACAACTAGTAATAGCAAGAACCATTCATATGTAGATTTTGAGGATTAACATTGAATGAGTTGGTCTTTGATCCTAGGAATGTCACAAAACATGGCTTGACATATATAGATTTTTATCTCACATAATTAGGAAAAAAAAAACTAATATATTTATTAAATCCATTATGGAATGAAAGTTGCAATGTCAACTAATTTGTAAACATTGAAATGAATAGACTTAAAACAATTGCACTTTGAAAATGACACTCTTGACAACTAAGAGAAAGTTTTCATGCCCATGTAATTATTCAAGCATTGAATGCAAATTCATTAAAAAATGAAAAAATAAAATAAAATAAATATAAACTATGACCACAACCTACAAAATTCAAATGTTTGATGTCATTTAGAGACAAGAACATATAGTGTCTGTAATAAAATACATCAATATATTGATATATCAAAATGTAAATGTATATATTAATAATGACACACATGGTATGATAATGAATGTATGATACACACTTGACAATAAAAGCAAGTATGACAACAACAAGTAATGATTTAGAATACATTATTGCAACATTTAATCCAAATACATGAAAAGAAATCCACATAATATGTGTTTACCATGATCAAATGTCATGCCAAGTACTTAAACAAGTGATGATTTCTGCATACCTCCAAGAACTTGAAATTCTCCTCAAACCATCATCAAATAATTGTCCTACAAATGATATTAGGAGATTTTAATTATATTAGCAAGGGGTGTGTTACACTGTGGCCTCACCATTTACATTAAAAAGTATCTTACGGCAAAAGAAGAAGAATTATGGAAACTCAAATATTTCAACATGCAAAAATATAATCTTCAAAAAATCCTCCAAAAGAAACCAAAATCCTTCAAGCTATTATAACTCTATTATAACTAATCTCAAGTTTGAACACAAGCCAAAATATCATGTTTCAAAAATCCTCATAATAAAAATGGACCTATTATTATTATTACCTAGGGGCCAAAATCCCTTAAGCTAGCTACTATACTCTATAATCAATCTAAACACAATATCCTTGCCTTGGTAGGCAAGGCCAATAAACCCTTACACATGCCCAGAAGATGCATTCATGAGGGAAGACTTGAACTGAATGAGCTCTGTCCAGTGCATTTTGGGGCTCTGTCTTTTTGCACCCGGCATGGTTTTTGCTTTGAACCCCACTGTTTGGTGGTTTATGGCAAACAGTGGCTTTTGTGGCAGTGGCTGCAGTTGTAGCCATCTGCTTGTGTCTCTCTCTAGATCTCTCTCTCATTACACATGCCCAGAAGATGCATCCATGAGGGGAGATCATATTAAATACCCTGAATGAGATCTTATTACATACCCTGAATGAGATCTTTCTGGACCGTCCATTTTCAAGCTTGTCTTTTTGGACCCTGCATGGTTTTGATTCGAATCTCATGAGCAGTTTTTTTTGGGTAAACAGTACTCGTTGTTGCAGGGTGTTCAGAGCTCCACAATCACAATGGGGTGGTGAGTGCTGATGGACTCGCGTGGGCTTGGAACTTTCTCTACGTTTGCTTGGGATTCCCACGTGATTCTTTCTTCGGATCCCCACCTGATTCTTTCTCGCCCTAAATTACCAGCATTATTGGCAGTGGAAATGATCCATGTCAATTCACTAGAGTTATAATTGGCGTCAGTCAGGATTCCATCTAAATCTTATAAATAGCCCGCATACAGCTAAGTTCCCTCAGAGCTCCACTCCCTATTATAGCAGTGTCTCACAAGATCCATCGTTACAGATTAGCAACCCTCTCTCTCTCTCTCCTCTGCTTGCTTCTGAGGACTTTGCCGCTGCAATCGTTGCAAAATTGTGTAAGTTGAGGAAATTTAGTTGTCTATTTGATTTGAGTGTTTAATTAATTCTTCAATGGCGAGTCTCAAATCGCTTTTGCAAACTCCCTTGCAGATCTCATCTCTCTGTCTTCGTCCATCCGTTAAGGGAAAAAAAGAGTATTGCAGCTCCTCTGCTCAAGTTTCGTATAGGTTCACTACTGCCTTCCATCGAGCGGAGGTTCGTTCTCCTCTTGTTGTGTCTTCACTTTCTCGCACAGTAGAACCCCTTTTGAAGTCGGCTGGATTGCGTACGGTTAGGCAAGCTGTTTCTGCTTCTGCTAATGCTTCCAAGGAGTTACAGGAACTTGAGTTGCAGGAGGAGTTACAAAGCGTGGAACCCAGGCGCTCTCAGACTTCTGACGAGATTTCGTCGTCGCCAACCGTCGTCACCTTCACGATTCCAGATGGGTCATTTGGTGCCGACTTCTTAGCGGATTACGAATCCGTATCAGCGAACTGGTGCCATCTTGCGATCACCACAGACTTTGGCGAGTTCGAGAAGTTTGTGATGGCTGCCCACGCGCTGGTGCGAAGGTGGCTCGCTCCCGAGCTGGTCGCGGAGCTGGAGTGCTACGCGTACGACGCTTCGGCACCGCCGGTTCTCGTCATCCGGGGGTTCCCGGTAGATACCGGGATTCCGGCCACCGGCAAGGGCTGCTGGCTGCAGAAGCCCCCGAGGTTTTTGTCCGAGACGCTGCTGGTGGGGATTTCAAGGATAATTGGCCAGCCTTTCAGTGTGGACGTAACCGAGCAAAATCCTCCCTACCAAATTCCATTCGGAATGGCCCTCTTGGTCCGAAACATTTTCACCACACCCGAACATGCCGATCAGGTGAGTACCATTTGGCAACCATAACGAATCGGTCGGTTCGGTTCTGTGTAAAGGGTTATAAAGTCCTAGGTTCGCAAAACATTTGATTTTCTACAAGTTCTTTCCGCGTAGGGTAGGCTACTGAAATCTTCTTTCTCTCGACAGGTGGGTGTTGGAGGCAGCAAAGAATTTCTGGACTTCCATGTGGATTTCTTCCGGTTCCCGAGCCAATTCTTCCCACAAATCTTCGCCTTCATGGGTATAAGAGGTGACCCGGCGAAAGTCGGGCGCACTCTATTTGTCGACTTCCGCCAGCTTTATTCAAAGCTGGATCCAGCTGAGATAAGAGTCCTCCGGGAAGAGAAGGTTACTTGGGACATAGAGCCGAAGCCATTCTCAGGTTATGTGATCGAAGGCCCCCACGATAGACCCTATTTCAATCTCTTTGTGGAGACTCTAGCGGGTGTCGACGGTTTCGACAAAATGGTGAAGGCAAGCCCTGAATGCAAAGCAGCTTACAGGCGTGTGAAGCAGTTGGCCATGGAGCTCAGATGTCCGGAGGGGGTGTGGTTGGATGCTGGCGATGTTTGTATTTTACATCAACGGAAGGTAGCACATGCTCGTAGTTGTTATGAACCCAAATTCGACGGAAATGACCGATGGATGCAACGTGTAGCCATCACCACTAGAAATATTTGGGACGATGGCTCACCCATTCCGTTCCCTGTCCGACGCGTTCCACTATTGAGCTGAAAAAAATGAAGACTTGTGGTTTTGTAACAGGGACACACAAGCAATCCTTTCCGGTTGAGAGAAAGCTGACGGAACTGTAACAAGGGACGGTTTCGTTATTAAAACTAACTAAGCGAATAACAATAAGCAATTTCTGGTGTGAAAAAAGCCCAATGTGAAGATTTGCAAAACATTATAGCACTTTAGAATTATCCGGAAAAGTAACCCTGTCTTCACCCTGTCTTTGGGCCCTCCTTTCACACCCCTATCCCTCTCTTTCAATGGTATCCGCAAAGTAAAAGACAGTTTTATTAAATCTCAGTATGAAATGCTGAAACTCGGTAGCATTTAATGCACGAGGTCAGAGACTAATTATAGTAGTTGTACAGATAGGAGCAGTGAAAATATATATTGATGGTTTTCTGAGTTTCTCATCTCCCCTTATATGCTAATGTACTTTTTTGAAGGTTTTTCTTTTAGAATCTCACCCTGTGTATGACCAAACTCAAAGTTCTGGTGCTGTGTTTTTTTTCACTTTACGGATAACTCTATTACCTTTCTAATCCACAGGCAATTGAAGAGTTATCTCACAATCCCCAGATCTTAAGTGTCTAGTAGAAATACAAATTGAGCTGATTTGTAAAACCTCAAAATAAAAAAGACTAATAATACCAACCTTTTAATGGAGAATGAATTAGTGATAAAATATGCCAAACAATAATAAGCTAATTTTCTTTAAAATCTAGCTTGGCTCATAAGTTTTTTGTTCACATGCCTGCTTGTCACTTATGATTACGTATAGTTTGTTCATTTGGTTCCAAGAGCTCCTTTAGAGGAACCACACCCACACCCATTATGTGAACCTTTACTAGTGTTTATCACATCCAACACAGAATGTTTATTATTATTTCCTCAACCTCACCTATAAACACAAAAAACTGTACAGGAAATTGTACAGGATTAGGTGAGAGACTAATTCTAATGCCACCTCCTGGACCAATAATTTATGGCCAGAAGACAATCAGAATTCTTCACTTTGTATTTGTGAATACCACCCTATATGTGTGTGCAATTCAAAGGTGTGTTCAATAGAGGAATGTGTAACGTCTACGTAGAACTAAACCCGATTTTGAACCAAGCCCAAAGGTTCTTGAATTTGAAAAAATGTTAAGAACTGGTGTGACCAAAACTTGGGGCACAAAAGATTTGCCAACTACACTAACTACATTATCATTCCCAATTACACAATTCATCCAAACACTTGACAAAATTTATTCATGGTATCTTGGAAGCATATTTCCACCAAACCTTCAAAATCAACACACATTATTTGCTATAATCTTTAACAACCTTAGACTGGAGAAAATGGATTAAAACTCTCTTTGTTCACATGTAACCTAAAAACAGTGTCAAATGTTTTCTGTGGATGAAGGCTGCAAACCCTAATTCAACTTTATGGTTGAACTGTTGGCAACGTGGTGTTTCAAGGGCGCTGAAGAAGTTGTTTTCTGGTTTGTTTTTGTTTTTGGTTTGTTTTGTTGTTTTGCAGGTTATTGTGAAGGGATCTTGGTGAGCTAGTTTCAATGATGGAGTGTGATCCCGGCTACTCAATGGAGACTCTTTATGAGTTGTGTGAATCACGGCTCTATGAGGGGATTAGTGAGGAGATTTTAGGGGAGTGAAAGGACAAGGAGAGGATGAATATATATGATGCTGGTTGAAGAGAAGGAGATAGATTTTTTTTTGGTGAAGAAATGAAGCTAAATTTCTAGATTTTCATGATAACTAACAAGTGTGTAGTGGATTTGGATTTTGGATTGTAATTAATTAGGGGTAGAAGTTGATCGAGATTGTTTGCTCTCATAAAAATCCTAACGCTTGAACTTCCGTTGTGCAAGAGTGTCAGGAAGAGGTCTAGAGGTCTTGCATGTTTTTTTTAGGGACCAACACAAGGGAGATGATGAGTATTGTTGTGGTAGCTCCATGTTTGATGGCTTGGAGATCTTAAGCTAAGTGTGTAATGTGTTCATCCTGAGGAGAGAGTACCTGCTAGATTGTGGGAGCTTTGGGGATTTTGGGAACAAGGGGATATTGGAAAATGGAATACATTACACTCACTGATCCGATCTTGAATCTTTGTCCAGTTTCTAAGAGGAACCACATGATGTAGTCAAGTTAGTATATGTGGGATTCTTGTTGTTGGGGTATGAACTACCATTCCCCTTAAGCAACCAGTTGACTCCTTGAGAGAAAATCAAGAGAAAACTGATCCCTTGTGGTCCATAGAAATAAAACAATAAAATTTAGATATCTATAAGGAATTTGATGAAGAAATAATATTTGAAGCAAATATTTTTGTTTTAGTATGACTTTGGCAATACACATTGAATTTATCTGTCCAACATTAGGGGTTTACACACGTAGAAAGTAACTCCCCTTTCTTTTTGGTGACACACCTCTTTAATCTATAGACAAGTATCATCCCATGCTCATAAAGATAGAAATCCAGAATGTCCACCCTTGGCTCCCCATTGATGAATTCCCAAACCAAAGCACCTTTACTCCATGATCCCACAACAAAGATGAATTCAACCCAAATCTTTATGCATAAACTTGTCAAACTCATGAACCTAGACATTGTCATCCATTCTAGATCTTTGGTTTCAAGCCAAGGAAAATGCAAGACATTGTTGACACTACTTTGTTCTATGAATTCATAGAAAGGTATACCAACCCAATGGAATAAAATTGGATAAACCTTTATTGTAGAAAACATAATCAACTAGAAGAACATGATGATTTCACAAAACAATGACACTTAGCTTTTTTTATGTCTGTCCTTTGCCAAGAAAGTTGTTCACCTTAAATCTTCCCTCTAGCTCCTTTTGTCCATCCTTCTTCTTGCATTTCCTTCACAAAAAGAATCCATACAAAACTTATCAACTAGCACACCAAACTTACACACAAACTAGGTACAGAAGGATAAAAGTAATGGCGATGATAGCTAATTGCCATTGTTGGCCACCATCACCTTCCTCTTTCAAGGACAAACTACCAAAAAGTTGGTAGTCAATGTCACCATGCAGAAAGCGTAAAATGAAAACCCTTAAAATGTCATGCCCCCATAGGACATGTCTCTAAGTTACACTAGAATTATAAAATTTTAAAATGGGAAGAACTAACATCAAACACACACCCAAACAAACCTTCAATTGTTTTTAAAGGATCAAAATTTGGATTAGAGGTTATTTTGAAAAAAAAGAATTGCACAACATTGGTTCAAACTCATTTTGACATTATTAAAATCATGTAATTCATTGAAAGTACAATGTACAAGCTAGTTTATTGACATGCTTTTAACCATGGTAAAGGGTGTTGCCACCCAAAGTGGTTGGGTAATGGGTTTTTTTCAAAGACCTAATTGTTTTATTCCTAAATTTGACATGTTGAGTGTAGATCACAAACTTATTATTTTATTTTATTTGAATTTCTATTGTTTGTTGTGGGAGGTAAAACTTCTCATATTGGTTTGTATCAACACAATGGGTAGTACTTCTATTTTGTTTTTGTTTTTTGACATAATCGAACCTTTTGTTGAATTCATTTTTGAATTTTTTTTGCAATGAGTGATGGAATAAGTGTGAATTTCAAAAAAATACTACTAATTTGGCACTAGATTTTAGCAACATTGTGAGTGCACAACTCATCTAAAGCTAGGCAGTTCTTAGAGGTTGGCGGTTATCACTTATAATGTTAATTGCCAAGGTTCATGTGTGATAACTAGCTTAAACTCATGGGCAAGTATAAAGGTAAATTTAATACTGACCCAAACATTGGTATACATTTTATTGGTGGTTTTCTAAAATCAAAGGACCAGTTCTAACCTTTGATTGGAAGTTTTCAACAAATCATAAAACAATAGATATTTAAACCTTGACATTTAACTAAGGTTTTTAAAAAATCGAATAATAGGATCAAAGAACTTACCCTATACCACTTGTTCTTGTTAGATCTTTCATAAAAAAAAAATTGTCATTCCTTACCGTAGCCTAGGGTTAGCTTTCACATCAACAAAACAAATAGGTAAATTTATCAAAAAACTCATTTGTTTTAGAATTTTTGAAATACATAGTTTTTTGTATCCATATTTTTTGTATTTCCTTCCAAACTTTTGAAATGTAACCTAATTACTAACAAAATTAATGTGAATGTCTTTATTCATGCAACCTTTTTGATGATTTTTTTTGAAGATTCATCAATTTCACAAAATTTAATGTCTTGTGACATAAAAGATTATGTCATTATGTAAAACATAATTTATTCTATTTGTGACTAAAATATGAAGCAATTTCAACAAATATTGTTATTCCTTGTTCTTTGATTGCTTTTGAATCAAACTACACAATGGGACATTCTTCATAAGTAATGTCTCATAATGTTTAATGATGTGTTTTAATCATCAAAATTGTGACTAATTTGATTTTTAAAAATTATATAATGAAACAATAAAATTGATATAGCTTGTAGCTTATACAATTCATAATGTTTTAAATTAACGTTTAGAATTGTTTTGTAATGAAACAATCTTTTTGTGTACTCCAATTGTAATTGCAATAAAAAAAATCAACAAAGATGACCTTTGAAACTTCCAAAGACTTTTCATTTTCCTCCCTATAATATACTTTGTGTTTGGTTGTGAATACTACATGTGAATGATTACCCAAGTTCTTTCCTCAAGTGACGGTCATAAATTGCCACAACTCTTAGAAAACATTGTGGACATTCATATAACTTCCTAATGGACTAAGGCATGGTGCTATCAATTTTGGCAATCGAGTGTTGAAACAATTATTTTTGAGTTGTTAGACATGTAAACCCTTCATTATTTATCTTTCGAGTTTTCAACATAAGGAGTGTAAATTTTTTCAACAATTTCAATGCAAGGAAATAAATTAATGTTAAATGTTAAGTGCTCCCTTTTTGTTAATACATGCACAACACATGTGAAATATTAATGAAGATGAACAAGATTTTAGGGATTTATTTGAAGATGTTGAGATTATGGAAATGATGGCCAAGTGCCTAAGTGAACAACTTTAAAGCATACATGGATAATATTATTTATCTATAGTTCATATTTTTCTTCATATTTTTCAAATAACCTTTTAAAATGCTATATTTTTAGCTTTCTACATATTTAATTGAAGTATAATTTATGAAAAATTTCAAAAAACATTTATTACTAAGCAAAGTCAATGTAGAATTATTTTAAATTTTCAAACATGACAAAAGAAATTTGGCAAAATTTTCAAAAAGGACATTTTGAATTAATATGTGTCAAATCTAACACCAACATAGGGTATCATTTAACAACATAGATTCCAAGGCTTATATGCAAATTTTTTGGATGAATGGAACTTTGTGTAGTTGCATGTGCATTAACATAATTTTATTGTGAACATATTAATTGGTTATACTTGATTTAAGTTTGATAAGAGGTTAATATTTGATTTAAAATTTTCTTAAATTCTGCTAAGGGTTTTTAAAAATTGGTTAGATTTGAATGAAATTCATAACCTACACAAAAAGTTGGGTTGGGAAAATACTAAGCATAGATACAAGCCAATTAGTTTGATTTTATATGTGCTTTATATGTTATATTCTAGGAGTAAAAGGGCAAATCTTCAACTGTAAGGAGGATAAATATCTTCACATATTAATAGGTGGCATGCTTTGATAGATTTTAGGTTAACAAATAATAAATATTTATTAAATTTAAACAAAAGGGCGTTGATCATTAACCCTTTTCAAGGGTCATAGTCCTAGCTTGCAACCAAACTTGGGAGCAATGTGATTAGGCACATCAAATGCAAGTTGGAAACTTGCTCAAAGGTTTTGAAAGTTACATTCTCACCCAAATAAAATAATTTGGAAACACTCTCAAGACTCTCACATGTTCAAATTGACCTTGGAAAGGTCAAATCTTGTTTGAATGGAATGATCATTAGCTCATTGGAAAGCTCTTAAAAAAGGACTATAATAAATGGGCTTGCATGTGATAAGCTCCCCTTTGGTGCCCACACCCTAACCATAGCTCTCTCTTAAGTGGACCTATACATTGAAACCTCCTGTTATTAATGTGTTTTTTTGACGAAATTTGGCAAAATTGATTTTTTTTTGCAAATTGGCAAACTTTTTCATTTTTAGAGTTTTTCATTCACCAAATATTTAAGAAATTCTATTTTAAAAAATCGCCAAATTCTATCCTAAGTTTTAATAGGTAGCCAAAAATATAGAAAGATATTAGATTAAAAAACTTTCATATGTTCTTATTGCCAAATTTGGTTAAATCTTCTTATGGATGATCACCACTTGAGTAACATCACAAAATTGAAAAAGAAAGAAAGAAAAAAACCCTACCCACTATACATAGGAAATTATGAAAATTATGTTTTCATAATTTCCTTCTATACAAGAGAGTGCCCACTTGTATAGTGCCCACTTGCACATGCTCACTTAATTCATTACAAAGGCTAAAGCATGCTCCTAGGGTTTTACCCTACACTTCAATGTATGGGTGATCCTAACTTGAAACAAAACCTCCACTTCCATATGATGTGCATGTGTTGTCTTGTGATGTTTTAGTTCATTTTATGGAACAAAAAATGTAGGTTAAAACAAGTTTGGATCATGTATTTGAAACAATTCTCATAGATCAAAACCCATCTTAATCTATACTTTAAATGGTTTTGTTGCACAAAGGTCGATTAAGTGAACTAAGACATCACAAGCCCACACATGTTGCACATCAAATGTTTTTGTCTTTGGGTAGGATTTAGCCACATGTTTAAGATTAAAATATGGACTTCCCAAGGGAAGTTCATTACACATGCATAAAGACCTCATCTTATGAGAATCAATCACCAAGTTGGCATTGATTTCCTTCTTGAACACTCTTGGGTTTATTTCATTATAAATGTCATCACACAAACTCCTAATGAGAGAATATAAACACACAAAAACCCATGTAATGTCCTTTCTTAGAACCCCTTACAATACTTGAAACATCAAATTATTAGTCCCCCATCACTCAAGTTCTGGTGTTATCTAGCATCCCCGAATCCCTCAAGCACTTATCTTTGACAAAATTGCATGTTCCCTTGAATCTTGAACTGTATTTTGTTGCCCCAGTAGAGAAGATGAAGATCAAAAATCCAGAAGCACTTGGAAGCTGCTAACAACATCTATCTTTTGAACATGTGTCTCTCTCCAATTGACACTTGACATTTTGGATGATAGCAAAAATGGGTCATTCATGTATTGATTGTGATTAGTACACATATATGCACAAAATGAAAAGTATTACATTTTAATCAACTTGAAACAAATTGCATATGCAAACAAAGTTTTTCAAGAACCCACCTTTTTAGATGAGTATTTGGTCGCACCGAATGTACAGAATAATAATTTGATTCTTTCTTGGTTGTTTCAATCAAAATCCAGAGCTAAACATTAGAGGAAAATCATCTTAACAAAACTCATCTAGACATTTTAGGGCCTTTCTCACCAATCAAGTGGATTATTGGCACCTAGTGAAAATTTGATCTCAATTACCACCTCAAAGGTTTGAGATTTGGCATTGCAGTGACTCTGTAGCTGTATGCAGCAGGTTCTAGTTCTTTTTCAAAATCTCTGTTGTCTACAAACACCTGCAACCCAAAAAATACAAAAACAAACTCCACAACATGAAATGCCAAATTGATGAAATGAAAATTTCAACCACCTTCCCATGTGCACATCAAATCTTTGAAATTATATTCACTAATATCCTTCAAAAGCATTGCAATTGAACAATCCAAAAAGAATGATATTATTTGATAGCATTTTCTGTGCTATGAAGACTGCTAGTTTATATTCCAAAACCCACATCACAACACTGTCTCCTCGATTGGTGCACTAACCTTATTAGAAACATCAACTAGACAATTTTGATTATTACATCAAAGTGATTGTAAGTAAATCCGTTGTCACTTCCTGTGATGGGTGATTTCAGAGTAACAGAAAAGAGAGATTTTGTCAAGATCTATATTAGAATGGAAAATGTCAAGGTTGGGAAACATGTTGTAGTTTCTGTGAGTCGATTAATCTGCATTGAAAATTTTGACCAAATAATTTACTTACAGTTTTCCAACCATCAGGGTCAAGGCAAGAGACAATCTTTGTGTCAAGTCCAGGTAGTGGACCAGCCTCTCGCACAATTTTTGCACCTGCTTGTTGTGCAGCAGCACTAGTCTTGTACACATCATTTGTACCTATTGCAATCTGTTCACATACAACATAATTTCTAAATCACAAATTTCTAGTTGACATCTTCAAGGCATGAGGGGGGGGACTATCTTTCTTTCTTTCTGCAAGAGTGTGTTTGAGAATTCCTTGACATCTATGAGAGTTGGCACTTCTAATTTACCAAGCAGAATGACAATTCACAGTTTCTGTGGAGAAGAAGATGGTAGGCAAAAACACAAAGGGTCAATCATATGTTGATTTCAGGAACTGACAAGACAAATGAATCATGTAGTAAATAAAACCTGTGCAAATGCAGTTCCAAGATCGTATTCTTCAACACCATAGCTGTACTCAAATTCCAAGACAGTTGTCCTCATTTCACTCTCGCCATACCCCATGTACGCATATGTTTTCTGACAACACATAACCATGTAGTTATACAAGTGCAATCCTCAAACTCTGCCTTTCTGAATTTATACATGCCATTAGTGAATGAATTTTACGCTTTCACAGTTCTTTCTCTGTCTCTGTTATCCTTCATGAATTCCACTGGCTATATGTCTCTGTGTTTTCTAATATATAGTTTTACATACCAAATCATACAACAAAATGGATATTTTTGAACACCAGGTTATGCTGGCTTGAATGGGAAACTTGACAAGTGAAGGATGATTCAAAGTACCTTCTGGGCAGGGTTGTCTTTCCTTGCGAACAGCTTCATCCCATATGCCTACAATGGAAAAAGAAAAATGCTCAAATTGAAAAAGAGAAGTGCTCAACTATGGGTTGTGGTATCTTCTACATTTATCATAAAACTACAACATTGAAATTTCTCAAAATCTTTTAAAAGGTTTGTTGGTGTTTTCTGGTACCCAGTACACAACAAACTCAATAGTTGGAATTAAAGTTCATCACATGGAAATCACTTACATCTTGGTAGAAGAGGATTGTGCGGTCAATGTCCCCGACTCTAAGACTGACTTGGCAAAATGGTTCTCGAGTTTGAGCTCTTTGAATAAGCTTGAACTTGTAACCTGTAGGATCTTCCACAAAAGTATGGACAACAGTGCCAACTTTTACTGGAGCTGCCACTTTACCACCCTTGGATTTGATAAGATCCAAAACCTTCTGTACCTGTTCAAAATGCAAAATGCCATATTAGCTCATGAAATCCTTGAACTCACTCATTGCAAGATTCATTGCAAGTTTTAAACCTTTCTTTTTTTGGGGAAATCAATTTAGTAAACAAGAGAAGAGAAGAAAGTATCTTATCCAGATATCATTCTTAAATACACAAGCATTGCAGGTGACAAAAGGAGACAAATAAGAAACTTACATTTGGCACAGCAATCCCGACGTGACCAAAACCCGTCCCTATTTGGTACTTATCCCACCCATAATCTGGCAAGAACAACTGTGGGTTGTTGAGGTTTAGAATGCAGACCCAACCAAAGGTAAGATTTTGAGCAAGTTCTAGCACCTTTGACAATACAAACTAGGTTTGGATAGCAAGTACTTTAGAACAAAGAATTTGCTTCAAAGTTTTAGCAAATGAAGATTCTTCTGGGTTACAATGGTCTAGGGCTGTCTTTGAGGTTTGATTTGATCCTAGGGTAGTTGTTGCATGGTCAATTTTGCAAGTGCAGGTTTTGCTCAACGCATCTTGAAGAATGGGTTGTCAGATTTGTCAACCTTTAGTCTGCAATTCCATGTACTCTCCACAAATTCAAAGGCTGCAAGTGATTTTGAAAGGTGTAATGGTTCAATTCATAATAAAATGACCCATGCCTCTGCCCGTTTGATTGCTTGCTTAGAATGTGGTGGGCTGGCCAATTCAAGCTAATGTGACAGAATGTGATTAATGGTTATCGAGGGTGAATATTATTTCAAATATCCATGACTATGTATCCTATAGTTTGTAGCTTGGAAAGGCGAGACTAAACCCAAAAGATTCAGTTGATTTAATTGCAGGGTGTCAAAGTGTTTGTCCTCAGTGAAAACTGTTGCCCTCTGGAGGAGTATGAAACTTAGAATTTGAGCACAGGCGAGGCCATCTAACTCTCAAGGATGCTTCCCCACAACTCGAGTTTCAAGACTCCTATCTTGATTTTGCTGAATCAAGTGCTAATAGTGCATTGTCTAAGCATCTTCTGTGGGGAGGAAAGAAACTCACTCAGCGTCAGTTCAATCACACAATGTGAGTCCTCAGCTCCATACCCAAGAAATGCATTTGTGTATTTTTCATCTGGACAATCTCGCTTCCTCAGAAGTGTCATCCCCAAGCACTTTACATAGAAACTGCATGTCATATATGCGCCCCAGGAGATGACAAATTTCCAACAACATTTTCACAACTTGTTAGAATAAATCTCTTGACATCATAAATTTGCAGCTTAAGAATTTTCCAGTAACAATCATGCCATCAAAAGCAAAAGACTCCTTTTAGCAATGGGATGTAAACTAACAGTTCACACCAATTTCCAACTAATTTTGTTGTCCAGTTGGTTCATGATTTTTTCAAAGGTTGGGAAAAGCTTGGTGGCAATAGAAACAAGTCCATACTCCATAGTTTTTTCAAGGTCAACAACACGATAGACAATATGAAGCAACCGGCGTTTGTCAAGTCTGGGCCATCTTTTGAGCTCTTCTGAGGTGCTGGATGCGGAGGCTAGCTGAGACATTGTTGGACAGATGATATATACCTGCATTTAATAGATATGTGCCTGATCACAATGTTGCAATATTTTTTACCTGTGTGTCTGAACTTTTTTTCACTCACATTTGGAACAAATTTGTCTAAAGAGAGAGAGCTTTCAGCCATTCATTGCACAGAAACATTAGAATGATCTTCTTGAGAATATATTGTGAATACCAAGAATCTCTTATGAAGTTACAAATGTGGAATTTCCAACAAAACAGCAAAGTCTGATGTTCATGAGTGAAAGAAAGTCCTGTGCATTATTATATGCCCAGTGCATCATCATCTTTGGTGCAATCATTTCTCCAAATTTCACCTCTCTATATCAAAATCATATTGTCGACATGGACATGAAGTTCTCTGCCTTGTTGCAAGTTGGACTTGCGGTCTTTTGATTAATACACCTGCATGGTGTGAACCTTTTGGACTTGTCACCCATTTGCCACAAACATCGTACTACTCTCTGCTTGTGTCATTTTAACAAACAGACACTCAATTTGACTGAAGCAAGGAAAAAAATTAAGCTTCAACGTGGGCTTTAAGCACGTGCTCAGAAAAGTATTTCTTCTGCAACAACAATCAACCAAATAGATGAAACTTTGAGGAATTATGTTGTTTGCCACCTTTTGTGTCAAAGAGTGATGATACCCATGTATACCAGGTATACTGATCATGAAACAAAATGTGTGAGCATCAAAGTGTTGTGAGCTAAAAGGTTTCAAAGAGGCTTGCATTGGAATTAAGCTATAATATTGTTGTGGGAAAATTCTGGAGCTTTTTCCAACTGAAAAATAACTGTCTTGAAGGATCACAAGAATCTGACCATGCTCCATTATGGGGAAAGGGGAGCAATCTTTTCAATCCCAAATGTAACCAAAAGGTCTTAGTGGTTTTCCACTAAACTGAACAAACCCAAGATATGATCCTGGTTTACTGAGCAAAGAAGGGTATTGGACGTTCTCAAGTAGCAGTCAGGTTACTTTGTTACAAGAGCTGGCGGAAAAAGGTTGCCTGAGCAATTGTCATGAATGATTCATATTTTTGTTCAATAGTTGTAGTGCAACTCATTCTGCACTGGTACATTTTAGGGAGATTACAGGACTAGTTTTTTTTCAAGTAGAGATGTTTGTAATATGATGGTTGCTGCTGCAACAGCTCATTCTGAAGATACAAATGATGTCAGGAGAATCCATTGGTTGATGAAATGGGAATGTTTCTGGAGATCATCAATTCAAGTGTGTGTCTTTGAGTAATTTTTCACCATCTATCCTCCCAAGTCTTTTAACTGCTATGACTACATTGACTTTGATTCTCTACAAATCAAAAGTTGCAGCTTTCCTGAAGCACCACCCACTTTTTAGTCCTGAAATTTTGACACCTGAGAACTTAGTTCTCTGGTCAAAAATAATTACCTGCTTGCTATCACTACCTGCTAGAGCAAGTGAGAATCCTCAAAGATCAGTAGTTTATTGACCACCCCCGCTCTTGTGGTTTAATTTTCAGGGAGTATGATTTGCATGATCTTAGAGACAACTGAAGTTTTTCAGTTGAACAGGAGATCTCTGACCCAACAGTGGCTGAAGGTCAGATCTGCTCATGGATCAGTGCATGTGAATGAGCTAATTTACGAGCTTTGTGTGCATGTGAATCTAAGTAGGGAACCAGGGAATCAAATTGTAAGTTGAGGTAATTGGTTGATTTTCTGCCCAGCCGTAGTCATGAAGTAGAGCCAGTGCGACGCCATTAGTCCAACCAAATCCAGTCTGCAAGAGTGATCACAAAACCCAACAGAAATTCAGTTTTACAAAATCAACAGAAATCATGTTCTGGTTCATAATAGTAGAAACACTAACATCCCATGTGGAACTCCAAAACATCTGGCAATAAACATTTGTCTACAGCACAAAATGGACAAAGTTGAGAGATAGAGTCCTCAACTTGATGGGTGGAGGAGATAATTCAGTAAAACTCATTTGGGAGACAAAGCACAAGTGATCTTACTTGAGTTTCGTATTCCCCTCCACCGCCAATCTTTCCACAAGACCTGACATCATATTTTTCAACCATACGGCCAGTCTTCTCAAACGCCAGATAATTGGACTTCAGCCAACGCCTTGAAATATCCTGTGCCAACTTGTTGGCTTTTTCGGAGTTCAATGTGGCAAGTCCTTCTATTATCATGTGCTGCAGTGGAGCCCAAGCATTTGGAAAGTCCCTGGTTGATACAAAAACCATCAATGTCACATTATTCATTCTTTTCTGGCATTGGGTTGAACTTTTTCTGTCTATGACTGACTTCAAATGAGTTCCTTTCTTTCCCTGGGATGTAGTCATTGAGAATATTAAGTACAGGTACAAACCATTGCTGCCCTGTTTCTCTAACAGAAGTAGCTATGCCTCCTGGATGTAGTAGTCCAGAATTGCTGAGTGCCCTCAACACCTTTTCTCCCTTGGCATCTCCTGCGCACACATAGCTTCCTTTTAAGTTGCATCACCTCAGAAGAACACAGGATTTCTAGAAGGAAAATTGTTCCTTCAACATGTCCCAACTGCCTAGCAAATCCCCAAGGATACCGTCATATCTTAAGTCATTTCTGGAACCCAACTCTCAGCACAAGTATTAGCTCATCTGGAAGATTCAACAGTATACAAAAGAATTTTCTGATTTCCAGTTTTCCAGCTAATATGTACAACTTTTGCCTGTTAGACAAGTAAAAGATACACAGCAACATTGGCAAAGTTTAGAGAAAGTCTAGCCCTAAGCCATACACATGACTTTGGAGAGAGAGAGACTGACCTGGTGGCAACATCCCACACCAGAGAGGGACAAAATTGGAAGCATAGGACTCCAAATTCAATCTGCCACTCCCAAAGTCATAAACCGCCTGCCAATACAAAGATCACAATCAGACTACCAGTTGTCAAAGCAGATGACAGCATTCAGAAATCTAGATTATTCATCACTAAAGGGTACTACATCTCTGACTATTGAAGCCTCCGAAAATAAATAAATCTCACCTTTTGCATGTCAACAGATTGGACTTCAGAATCGTTCAAAGGGAGCCAATAGTCAAACCATTGACCCATCTCCTCATTCCAAAGGATAGAATTGATGGCCAATCTCCGAGCATTAGCAGCTTTAGTGTAGTGTCTTTCTGCTGCATGGTCACCGGCAACTCTTGCTAAAAACGCTATGTCCAGCTCCATCTGCAAAGGGCGCACAGACTAGTCAAAACAAAGACAATTGGAACTTGTGCTCATGCATGTACAACAAGATATACTCTTCCTCTGTCTAAAGCAAAACCCCTTTTGCAACTGCGTGCTTGTTCTTAGCATTACATCTTTGTCCTACCCATCTGGTCTTTTCTTCTCCCATCTTTACAATGGAAACAACTGGGCCTGCATGACATACCTGAAGAAGGAAAGCATTTAAATCCACCGGGATAATAGCAGATGTACGCAGAGTGATTAGATTTTGGTGATCCCTGTAAATCCAGAATGCAACCCATTTGGAACAATGCAGTCAGTAGTTGAGCATGAAAACAAACAGTACCAAGATTTGTGAACCATTTTTCTCACTAAATTCTCAGCAGAATTCAGAAACAAACAAAACAGCCCATTGAAGATATTAAACTTACTCCATCCAGCGTGAACTGAAGTCCCAGCCAGACTCAGCTGCAGTTGCTATATTGTGAAATAGCTCTGCTTGCTGCCTCTTACTCAATCCCTTTGCAATTGCCTTATCCTGAAAACAGCCCACCTATATAAGTGACTACCACAGAAGCCTCCATGTACAAATCTTTTCTAATAGAGTTCCAACAAATGGCTGAAAGTGTGAATGTGAGGCACAGAAAAAAATTCTGAATTGGTGGCCATTGTATGGCATGTCATAGAACCATCAAGCAATACCAGGTCTAGAACCCAGTTCTTCTTAACACAAAAAGCCTATTTGCTCGACTGAAAAGGGTTCAATAGCTTGGAGAGACTAGATCAAGACATGAAAAGACACTTGAAATTTAGCTTACAATTGTACAAGACTCAGGTCGTGGGGTGTTCCAATGGGCATAATAGCGGCTCAGTCGGTGCTTGTTCTTTTGACTGTCCTGTATCACTACTTCATGAGGCTCTGCATTCATCACACAAGAATTATTGATCAAATAAAGTGACAAAAGGCATCATGATTCTAGTCCATCAATACTAATTTTCCACAACTGTTGCAGTATTGTCAAATATCAGAAAACCTGGGCTATGAGTGGGTCTGGTTGTCAATTTTGATAACATAATTTAGGTACCTGTTGTCCAAAAGTTGTGCTCCTTAAAAAGAACTGGCAGTGCCTGTTCCACGAGGGTAAGGTCAGCTGATTCAGAATGGACTGCACGTACCATCATGCTCAGAAGTGGAGGCTGGCTTACTTGATCAACACACACACCCACCACAACAATCCCCACAAATGCCTGTTCTTAGAGACCCTTTGTGTGTGAGTGAGTGAGTGAGCACAAGATCATACTTTCATAATTTCACCATGTCCAGAGGTCCAACAAGTGCATACACTAGGTAATTAGGCTGAAAGCTCTGCAAAAAACCTGAGTAAGGTGATTTCTAACCTGCGATTCTCGTAGTATGTTCTAGCTCCGTTTGCCATGAACCCATGCATCCTTGTAAATGTCAACAAGTTCTGCACCATGCCTTTTGCTGTGTCCAACATCTTACTTACAAGTAGACCCCTGGCTCAAGCACATGAGGCATCACATGAGCAGTCAGAACAAATCCTTGAATCAACTGCATGATGCAAGACAGTTATGAGGAATTCATCATCAAAAGAAGTAATTCCAGCTATTACTCCTGCAAGAAAATGAGTGCGCTAGGCTTTGCACTTCATGAACAACAACAATGCATACAAACTGAGAATCCCACTATTGCCAAAGACAACAGACGAAACTGCTGTTTCACCTAAGCACTTGACTCAACCCATTGGAAGCACTGGCTTCCTTGCATTGATCTTAAAAGATGACAGACATTGGGAATGTGTTCAGAAGACAGTAAGGCAAGACACAGGCACTATCAGCAATGGAAACTATTGGATTACCGGATGATCCAGTAGCTGTCCCAGTAGTAGACTTCTCGGAATCGTTCCCCAGGCACAATGACGGGATGTTTGAGAGGCAGCAGAGTGTGCTGGTCGGGTTCATTCTCCACATGGTCTGCTACTTGGCGAGCTAGAAGCAACCAGAGTGAATGAACCTTCAAGGCCCATCTGCGTGCCACAGGGTTTTGCACGCCAGGTAGGAAGCCGGAAGGCTCAGGCACATAATCTACAGGAGTACAGGCTACCAGATCACTCCCTGGTATGTCACAGTACTCCTCTAGGAAACGTTCCAATGTATCTGCACCCCATTCAACAAACACACAGTCTAGTCAGTTGCTGGAAATCACATCACCACACAAGCAAACAAACAGTCTAGTCAGGTGCTGGAAATCACATCACCACACAAGCAAACAAACAAACAGACCTATGTTGTTCTTGACTCATAAAACTTCTGGAAAAACATGACCCAACAAGGATTCCGAAATGAGGGATTTATGAGTTTTGACTCTGGAGATCACCACCCAATTCCAAATAATTCCTTGCAGTGAGACCTGTCTGTCTGTGACAACCTGACAAACAGAGCAATTAATCCCGCAGCTTGCACCATAACAGGATGGGTTTAGAGAATAGAAGACTGAAAGAAACCCAAGAGACCTGGTGAGACTTTGCCGCTCTGTAAACGGGGCAATGAAGCGAATGCCTCGGCTGTCTTCTGCACAGGGAATTTCAGCGGTAAGTCCACATAGTATTTGGGATCAAAATCCGGGCCTCCTCCCACCGAGGCGAGCGCCGCTGCTTGTATGTCGATCAGCAGTTGGAGAAGCTGAGCGGGCGATGAAGCCTTCGTGTCCAAAAAACTCTTGGGAAACTGACCCATCCCACCTAGTTTCCACCAAATACTCTAAACCTTCAAGCCTTGATCTTCTTCTTCTTCTTCAGTAGTGGTAGGATCAAGTCTTCTTCTTCTTCCTCAGTACCAGTAGTAGGATGATCTGCTGCAACGAAGCACCACCCAAATCACTCAAGAACTGCGCCAACCCAACAGCAGCAGTAGAGCCCCACAAAATCTCCAAGACCAAAAATAAATAAAAATCCCAACAACAACAACAACAACAACAACCGTTCCGATCCCTGGGACACGAAACGCTGGTGTCTCTCTCTCAAGAAACCCAACAAGCAAGCCCTCTCTCTCTCTCTCTCTCTCTAACACTTCATTTGGGTTCTGGACTGCCAGTTCCACGTCTTTCCCCAGAAGAAGAAGAAGAAGCCCTCACAAATTTATTTATACAGATTTCGTTGCAAAGAGTCTATAGAAAACCAAATCTTTATTTTCCTTCAAACAGTTTCATTCAACTGGATCCAACAGTGTTAAGTTACTAGGATCATGATCACGATGATGAAAATGGTTTCAAGAAGGCTTCTTCTTCTTCTTCTTCTTCTTCCTCTTCTTCCTCCTCCTCCTCCTCCTCCTCAGAAACGGGCTTCCCAACCAAAAAATTTAAAAAAAATTGTGCAATCCCCTTTTCTGGACACTTGTTCAGCTTGTTTGCATCAATTCCTTGAACCCAATTTGCCTTGTTGTAATCCCCAATGTTTGTTTTGCTTCTGGGTCGGTTCCTTCAACTGTCTTGTCTGTCTTGTTCTTCTCTCTCTCTCTCTCTCTCTTTCTTTCCTTCTTTCTCTCTCTCTCTCTCTCTCACTATGTGTTTCACTTTGTGTCTATTTGTGACTCAATTTTGAATTACATAGAATAATACTTAATTATGATTGAACAAATTTGAGATTCATGAGACAAATTTGTGTTGGCTAAGAAAAATCTTGCTAGAGTCAAAGCCAGTTTTTTTTTCTTAAATAATAAATAATTTTAAAATCTAATTATAAATATTTATAATTTATAATTTATATTTTAATTTTAAAATTTTGAATTATTTTGGGGCGGGCGGGGGGATTAAATTTGTCTTTTTTTTTTTTTTTGGGAAAGAACATTTGGCAATAATTTTGGGATTTTTTGTTTTTGTATTTCTTATGTAAATTCATTTACCACTAATTTTTGCACCTTCTTTTTTCCTTTGTTTTTTTGCGGGGGAGATTCTACGAATTTTCCTATTTCAAACAATTGCATAGAAAATCCCTGGTCATCATAGGCCATGGGCCAGTTTTCTTTTTCCCACAAATTTTGTGGTTTTTTTTTTTCCCTTTCATATTGTAAATTCGACTACTTTTTGCTATTTTTGGGAACACGAGTCAATCAAAATTTGGATATCAAAAACCTGAAAAAAAGAAAAAAAAAAACCCTGGAAAAAATTGCCTCTTCCATGCATCAAACTCTTCAACCCACAAAATGAAAAATTAAAAATTAAAAAATTAAAAAAAAAATGAAAAAGAAAAGACTACCGAGTATATATATAGGTTGCTTTTTTTTTGTTGGAAAAAACACATTTGAAAATTTGATACCTACAACTTCCTTTTTTTTTTCAAGTTTTTTTCACAAAATAGGTAGCCAAAATTCGTCACCCCAAAACAATTTGAAAATTATTACTCTCATAAAAAAAAATTGTTAAATTAATAATTCTCACTACCTACTTGGAAAACTCTTGGCAGCACAAATTCAGGTCCAAATTCAGGTCCAAATTCAGTTTGTAGAAAATTCAGATCAAAGTTCAGTTTGTACAAAATCGGTTTTTAACAAACCAAAAAGAAAAGAAAAAAAAAGATAAAATTAAAAAATATATATGTGACGTATTTCTTGCATGCACCAAAAAGAAGAATAAATAAATAAATAATTACATAGGAAAAATTAGTAATTGTGTTTCTTGCCTGGGCCAAAAAGAAAATGAAAAAAAAAAAATTACGAAGAAAAGCAATGTGTCCGGTGTTTCTTTTTGGGTCGTTATTATTATTATTTTTAGACAGAAAAATTGGGAAATTTTTGAAAAGTTTTTTGTTTTTCTAATGTGAATTTGACTATTTTTGCTACTTTATGGGGAAAAAAAAACCGTCAAATATTTTGTGGATTTTCCGGAGCAGAACTTGGCCTTGTGACTACCGCATTAAATCCCAGAAAGATCTAAATGTAGACCCTTCACAAGAAACACACTGCCTTTTTATTTTTTAAAAACAGGACGGTTACAAAATTCGTAATGTCAGCGGGATATTACGAAGTCGTAACCGTCCTGTGTGAGAGGGTTATTCATGAGAAAAACAAGAATATATACTGTGAAAATTTTGGTGGTTTTTAATAATACCCAGAAAAAAAATTTAAAAATCCTGAATTGTGTTTTAAAATTTTTTAATTTGAATTTATGAAAAAAATATAATGTGTTTGTTTCCAAGCAACAAAAATAAAACCAAAAAATTGATGTGAAAATAAAAGTAAAGGAAGCAGGCAACAAAAGCAACACAGAACAAATTTTTATAATTTTTTTTCCAAATTTTGTGATGTTGCTTGCTGCACTCGCAATCATCCAGAAGGAGATTTAGCCACCTCTGGCTATAGACCAACAATGAAAACAAAAATTGATTAAAGTCCTTTTATATCCTGGCTACTTGAGTGAACAAGATGTATCAAAACACGGAATTTTTTTTAGAAAAGAAATAAAAAACAGAATTTTTTTTTTAAAAATTGCGAATTTTTTTGGAAAAACAAAGGGTGCGAATATGACAGAATATTTATGTTTTTTGAAGAAACTCGCCACAAAAAAGAATCAAATAAAAAAAAGAAAAAGAAAAAATGCGGGCGCAGAATGTGGAAACCCACCGAGAATGTAGGCAGATTGAGCGTTGGGGGAGTTAAGAGCTTGGACAGATGTCTGTCCCAAAGCGATCACAAATTGAACCAACCGCTACCTAATTTCTGACACTCTTACTCACATTCCGTGTTGTTCTCCTGCGTCGCCCTGCGTCGTCGCCACTGCTGTTGTTGCTGCTGCTCTGCTGTTGCGGCGCTTTTGACCTTTACTCGCCTTGTAAGGACGGGGCCCATCATCCACGCTCCCCGTGACTTTCGAGGGATCATCCTCTTCCTCTTCTTCTCCTGACTTCCTGACTACTGTCCCCACCCCCGCGCCTCCTTGTTCTCGTAACTGCATGCCGCCACTAACGCGCCAGCGACACGCAAGTTGCCTGAGAGTCCTGGAAAACAAAACACGGCGCCCATTTCGCCGTGCCCTCCTCCTGCTCCTGCTCCTCCTCCTCCTTTGCGTATCCCAACCACCCCCCTCTCTCTCTTCTCTCTTCTCTCTATATCTCTGTCTTTCTTTTGGCGGAAAAGGAAGGAGGGAGGGAAGGAAGGGGGTGGGGGACTTCGTCCATGGATGAACTTTTGTCGATGGATGTACTTGTTGCTTCTGGCTGTAACCGACAGACCCTGGGAATTAGCCCTTTTATTGGGGGGCTGGCTATTATTATATATTTAGCTAAAAATCTATATTTTGAAAATTAATATTGCTAAAATGAACTTCTTTTTGAGATTTTTGATAGCCATAATTTGGCCAAAACTTAAGGAAAATACCCATATTTCTAATACATGTATTTTTAAGTAGGGTACCCAAAAAATATGGAAGGATGTTTTGAAAATTGTTACTTCCACATTCAACTTGTAGCCAAATTTGGCTAAAGTCTTTCTGTGGATCAATTGCCACTTTGACTACATCACAAAATAGACTCAAAAATAGACTGCCTGTGAATGAATGAATAAATAACGTAGTTTTCATTTGGTCCCACGTTCAGCCAAATTTAGCTCATTCCTCTTCTGGATGGTTGATCGCCAGTCCACGTACTTCACAAAAGTGGACAAAAAAACAAACCCCAAACTCAGCATTTGTTAGTGTGAACCAAGTTGGGTTTTTGGGGAACTTGGTGTTATTGTGAACTATGAGTTGATTTTTTTGAGGAACTTCATGGGTCCTTTTTATTAAAAAAGTCATGTTAAACCTATTGGGATGAATTGTGGATGGATGGATGGATGGATGGACGGACAGACTTGTTGGGTCTGCTTGTAAAATTGAGGGAACATTGTAGTTTTTCATTTGGTCCCACATTACATTTTGGCTTGAGGAATGATGAATTCATTGTGAGTTTTTATTTTGTTGGGGGGGGGGGGGGTTTTTCAGGGGAGGAAGGACTTTAGTTAATAGAGTATTTTTTAGTGAG
>Ga0116231_10003553_pt1 | contig 32300 bp, 32 predicted proteins | sample S1TSphgellanicum_2_FD_89695 | JGI IMG/M metagenome (GOLD analysis project Ga0116231, IMG submission 89695) | Host-associated microbial communities from peat moss isolated from Minnesota, USA - S1T2_Fd - Sphagnum magellanicum MG | ecosystem: Host-associated > Plants > Peat moss > Unclassified... | reverse complement strand
TTTTTTTTTTTTATTTATTTTTTTTTTTATTTTTTATTTTTTTTTTTTTTTAATTTTTTTTTTTTTTAAAGCTTCCATGTTTTGTTTTTTTTTTTTTTTTTTTTTTTTTTTTGACAAAATCCTCATCAAGTTGATTGTTCTCCTCTTTCTCTTGCCTTACTTGTTGACATGCTATTTATGAAATTAAAAGCATAAATTGTTCCTCATCAGCTAACCTAACAGCATCTCCAGCAGTGCTCAGTATGTGATCTTGCAGAGTAAAATTGAATGAAGAAAAGTCAAAACATGCTGGTTTGGCTCAGGAAAATGGTTTTGGCTCAGTATAATTGTGCAGTTTGCGGTGTGACTGGTAAAAAGGCACAGCAACGCTGTGCACTTGCAGAAAAGAGTGTAATGAATATGATCTGGAGACATTGAAGATGCTTCCAAATGCGGAGTATCAGTAGTAGGTAGGGTATCTATATAGGTATATATAATATATATAGACACTTCCTCATAAACAGTTTTTAGGCAATTGTCAGTTCTCTAAGTACCCTGATTCTGAAAGATTTAAATAACCGGAAAATGCGGTTATTGACAGAATCAAATACCCGCCAACAATTGGACTAAACCCTAACCCTAAAACAGTCCCAGAACGGGGCTCGCTCTCAAGGCTAACCCCCAAAAACACACTCTCTCTCTTTCTCGTGTCTTTGTGTCTGTCTGTCTCTCTCTCTCCCCTCGTGTGTGTCTTTGCGATTGCGTGGCACGATCTTTGTTGCATGCTATCGATCAGATCGCGTGTGGAGAATCTGAAGCTTGAAACAGAAAGGTTTGACGACTCACTCACTCACGGAGTGACAGAGCGAGTGTGTGAAAATGAACCTGAATGATATGCGGAACGTGAGATTGCCTCAAGCTTCGGGGCCTGCAGGGGCGTTGGCGAGGTTGGCGTTGATAGGTGGGGTTGGATTGTACGCGGCGTTTAATAGTTTGTATAACGTGGAGGGAGGTCATCGTGCCATTGTCTTCAACCGTTTGGTCGGCGTCAAGGACAAGGTTTGCTGCTTTTCTTTTTATTTTTTTAGCTCTTCGGGTTGGGAAGGGTTTAGATGTGGGTGTTCTAGGGTTTTGCATTGGGAAGGGTTTATATGTCGATGTTCTAGGGTTTTTCATACTGTGAGTTTTCTTAGAAAGTGGAGAAGGAGAGGCGAAGTTCTTTTATCTCTTGTTTGTGGAATGCATCATACTATTACTCCTTTCTCCTTGTTTTGCACTTCCCCTGTCTCTTGTTCTCCAATTGTGCCAAAGTGGGCAAAGCTCTGGAAGCAGTAGGATGCACTAAAAAGTTTGGAAAGATGCAGGGAAGCGTCTGTGGTGGTGGGGTTAGGGTTTTGTTGAAACCACCTTCTGTTGACTCATTGGGGAAGTACAAATGCTTGCAGGTGTATCCAGAGGGGACACATTTTATGATCCCTTGGTTTGATAGACCTGTGATTTATGATGTGCGTGCCAGACCAAACATTGTGGAGAGCACCTCTGGTAGTCGGGATCTCCAGATGGTACAATCTTCTGCTCTTTGTATACAGATTAGGAGCATGCAAGCATTATCATCTGCAGATGAACCTGCTCAATGGGCTCACATGGCAACCTAAATTCAGCAGCAAGAAAAGAATATTGCTGTTTTCTAGGCTCTGTGGTGCTAAACTGGGCTATTGAACAAAGTTTGATTTTGTAACCAACTTGACGTACAGGTTAAAATCACATTGCGAGTGCTTACACGGCCCATGGCAGACAAGCTGCCAACAATCTATCGCACCCTAGGTCAGGACTATGCAGAGCGTGTTTTGCCGTCAATTGTGCAGGAAACATTGAAGGCTGTCGTTGCACAGTATAACGCTAGCCAGCTTATCACCCAGCGTGAGGTATGTAGGCTCTTGTATTCTTCTTGTAGATAGTGTGTAGCTATGTTTCTTGATCTTAGCCAACATCATGAATGAGAGAGTCTTGCCTTTACTTTTGGAAATGCAACAAAAATTCAGGACATATATTTTGTATATAATGGTTTGCCTGAAGTGGATCGTCATATTCTTATCTTCACCCACCATCAGGTGCTGATGAAGTCAGTGGGTAGGCATGACAGCTCATCACTGCTATTCATGATGAAGATGACGGTCTGACACTTTGTGAGCAACTCTCATAAGGTTATGACTGAACGAACTCATTGTCATGTTACCTTCAGATTGTTGTTGTGGAGGTTTCTCCTCATTTTGATAGATATAGGTTCTTGTATTTTCTTGTGGCAGGATGGACTATTGTTTTGAGCATGCTTGTTGGAGAATATTCTCAGTTCTCATGAAGGTTATTGTTGGAAAATGTCTAACCTTAAAAGCTCTCAGTAGCATTCATTTAGAAGCTTCATTGTATGTAATTAGTCCATGTATAGTATGCAAGGATTAACCCATTCTCGAGTAGCACAAAGCCTGCTTTGGGCAGATTTCCAGAAATGATACATCACAACTGAGAAAGTAGCTCTCAGATGTAACACCTTTTGTTGTGTGACAGGTGGTCAGCAGGGAGATTCGGAGAATTCTTAATGAACGGGCTGTTGGCTTTAACATTGCATTGGACGATGTGTCCATCACCAATCTCACATTTGGGCGCGAGTTTACTGCAGCTATTGAAGCAAAGCAAGTTGCTGCCCAGGAAGCTGAGCGGGCTAAGTTTGTGGTAGAGAAGGCAGAACAGGACAAGCGGAGTGCTATCATTCGTGCACAGGTCCTTCTCATCTTTCAACTGCCTTAACTGCTTGTGTCTCGCTTTGTGAGAATCATTTGAGAGCCACAGGTTAGAATGCTGTTGCCAATCCTATTGCTTGTTGTGAATGATCAGCATTTAATATTGTGTTCTCTGAACACTGATATATTGCAGGGAGAGGCTAAGAGTGCACAACTTATTGGTGATGCTATCTCAAACAATCCTGCCTTCATAACTCTGCGGAAGATTGAGGCCAGCCGTGAAATTGCCAACACAATCTCCACTTCTCAAAATCGCGTGTTTCTCAGTGCCGACTCTTTGCTCCTCAATTTGCAAGACATGAGTGTTGAAGATGTAGCCCTTACGTCAGCGACAAAGAACAAGAAATAAAAAATATATATTGGCCCAGAGTGAAGGCTCAGCAAATGAATTCTCTTTCTCATATTTCCTTTTCTCCTTGGCCTGTTGATTGTTCTATTTTATTTTGTAGTTATTAGATTTTTGGAGCATACCAGGATCGTGCAACAATTCATGCTGCTCTACTATTATTATCCTTTGCATCATAGATATATGTACGTCATTTTTTGATAAAGAGCTTCTAAAATTTGTAGGAACATCTTAAGCTTGTACTTAAATCAATACCTCATCAAGTTTCCACAATGATTATCAAGGATGATGACTTTCTCTCTTGCTGGTGGTCATCGCATTTGCAATTGTAGTGCAGAAAACAGAAGTTGAACATCAAATTGCAGGTTGCCATTGCCATTATGGTCTCCTTTCTCCTTGTTCCAGAACTGCACTCTCTTTGGGAACTCTAAAGAACACCTTTGGGAACTTGGGAAGAACTTTGGGAACTAAACTTTCAGGCTAGAATTGCATGGAAATTTTGATGGATGAATGTGCTATTATTGTCAAAAGTTGGATGTTTTTCATCAATCCTATCCTGCAGTATATTTGAGCTATTGACACTTTACACGCACAACACTGACCGACTCCAACCTTCAGAACAGAAGACATCGAAATTATGTGGATGAATGAACTAATTAACATAATCTGAATGGCTTTCATCCTTCTTGGTCTCAGGAATTAAAAAAAGGACAACGGAAATGTTGGTGGATGAATGAACTAGTAATATTGGGGTGGGTTCTTTTCATCCGATTCAGTAACATGAACGAGAGACCAGGAACCTTCAGGCCGAGAGAGATACGGAAATTTTGTAGATGAATGAACTAATCAACATACTGTGGATGATATTCACCCTTCTTGGTCTCAGGAACAAGAGAAACTGAAATTTAGGTGGATGAATGAACTATTGAATGAACTAGGTAGTATCATTCATTGGGCGGATGCTTTTCAGTGACAAGAAGTAGACCGGGAACGTTCAGGCCGAAAAGGTTCGGAAATTATGTGGATGAATGAAGTAAGGTATACGGGATGAAGTTCATCTGACTAGGGCTCAGTGAGCCCAGGGAGAGAAAGAGGGAGAGGGAGAAGAAAGAGCAGAGAAGTAGAGCGATGGCAGAATTGAGGAGAATTGAGGCGCAGTAGAGCGATTTTGATTACAATAGCTCGTGAGTGTGAGATGTGTGCGCATGTACAGGGATTTTGAGCAACTGGATCCGACATCTGGTGCTTTTTTTTCGCCCTCTTTTTTCTCTTTTTTTTTTCCATTTTTTTTTCCCCCTCTTCCCCTCAGAGATGGCGGTAGAGAGGGACTTGAGGAACAGGAATTGGTGGACGGAGTTTGGAAAGGCGGCTATGCGGGCTAAAGCGTCGCCGTTGCTACTGGGAAGAGCAGCAGATAAGAAAGGATCAGGGTCAAGTGGAGGAGAAGGAGGAGGAGATGAGGAGGGAGGGGGGCTAAGTCGCAGATTAGGATTAGCGGATCTCATTTTGTTAGGCATTGGAGCGTCCATCGGCGCTGGAATTTTCGTGGTCACGGGAACCGTGGCACATGATGCAGGCCCTGGTACGTTGCAAAAACTTTCCAATTGTTACCAGTTTTCAGGAATTTTCATACTTCATACTGGAGCATCAGTCAGTTGCCCTCAATTGCAAGCAAAAAACTTTGTGTCAAACTCCATCGCTCCAGGTGCATGCTAGATAGCTAGTGTACACAACTGCAATGGTGGTTATTGAGTAGAAGACCAAGTAGCTAAAGACTGTGTGGGGCTAGGGTTTGCTGGTTCTTGGCCAAGGATTGTGCAGCTCCAGATACTAGGTAACTACTGACCCTAGAAAGTGTCCAGCTCTGGAAAGTAGGACATGATCCCCGATTTGAGAAGAGAGAGAGAGCACATACTGCATGTGGTGGTATGTGATACTGCTGCAAATCAGTATGGAAGAACGTGATACTTTCAAATGTACAGTCCTTTGAAGGTCTGTAGGGATGACTGCTACAGCAGTCTTGGTAAAAGGAACTCCATTCAAGTTTACTGTGGTGGGTGTGGATTGGGACAGGGGTGGTGTTGAGTTTTGCATTGGCAGCACTGGTGTGTGTGCCAAATGCTCTGAGTTATGCAGAGCTTTCGAATCATTTTCCAGCTCTTGTCGGGGGTGCATATATGTACTCGTATTCTACGTTCAATGAACTTACTGCATTTTTAGTGTTCTGTCACCTTATGCTGGACTATCACATTGGTGCTGCAAGCATTACTCGCAGCCTTGCAAGCTACTTCATCACTCTGTTGCAGGTGAAGTTTTACCTTTTCTTTTCCTCGGATGATTTGCACCTCCTCCAACAGAAAAGAGAGCTATGAAGTTGGTGATTTCCCTCAGTTCTGATCCCAGGGGTTTTGGTTTTCTGCAGGTATTTCCAGTGGTGCAATCACTGCCAGCATGGGTAGGACCGGGGGGTTTGGAGCTTCTTGGAGGTGTACTGTCCATCAATGTTTTAGCCCCTTTGTTTCTGGTTGCCCTCACTGTCATTCTGTGCCAAAGTGTCCGAGAATCATCGATCATTAATGATGTCATGACTGTGACAAAGGTAGATCAATGCTTCCCCCAATTGACATCTGGCTTTCTCCACTTCCTGGAACTGGGTTGTTTTTGAAGGCAGAGTTTTGTTTGAAATTTCATTGGATTTCTGAGAATTTTAATGGTTTGAACAAGTGGTCTACTTTCCAGTCTGCAACTTATGTCTCCAAAGATGTGAAGTTCCTACATGAAAGTTTTCTTTGACACATTGCTGTGCTGTTCTAAGTAGTTACAGCTACACCTGAGACATCTTACAATTGGTTATAGGGTCTTCATCAGAATTGAGTAGCATACCTGACACCTGTGATGGCTTGCTGACATATCACATACTGTGGGGATTCAAGGTGGCGATAGTATTGATGGTCATTGCTGTTGGGTGTTCAAAAGTGGACCCTTCAAATTGGACCCCCTTTGCACCCAATGGAGCGACAGCAATCATCACAGGAACAACCATTGTTTTCTTTGCATATACAGGATTTGACGCTGTCGCAAACTCGGCAGAAGAGAGCAAAAATCCACAAGTAAACTCTGCTATGGCCCAGTCATTTAGGTTGTCCCTTTCTGCTATTCTATTTGCTCATCTAAATCCCTAAATTTCTGAGCCCTCGTTTCACTTGCTAGTGTGGAGATCTAATATTTTTTGCTGTAGCGAGATTTGCCATTAGGCATACTCGTTAGTCTGTTGGTCTGTGCAGGGCTGTATGTTGGGGTCTGTTTGGTGATCACAGGCATGGTGCCATACTTTGAACTTGGTGGAGATGCTCCACTTGCCAATGCATTTAGAGAAAAGGGTCTCACTTTTGTGAGTATCCTCATTGATATTGGGGCCGTAGCAGGTTTGACCACCACAGTACTTGTTGGCCTCTATGTCCAGGTATAAGCACACAATCTCCTCATCAACAAACTCAAAATCACGGTGAAATTGGAACTTTCAAATGCCATATGGATATTTTTGAGCTCCAGATTAACTGCATCGGAAAGTGTATGATTATTCAATTTCCAAGCTCTTGGGTCCTGTTACATCTAGTGGGAAATGCATTATGTTTGAAGTTTTCCAGCATCAAGGACTGTAGCTCTTGCCTGTTCAAACTCTTCTGCAGTCTTCACATATGTGACCCAAAGTAGTTGGTCTTTTAACTATTGTAGTTTGCCTTGTAGACTTGCAGGTGAGCTGTAAGTTGTAACCATGAGTGTGGATGTTGATGGCAGTCTCGATTGTACCTGGGGCTTGGGCGAGATGGATTATTGCCTTCATTTTTTGCAAAAATACATCCCGACCATCACACACCTGTAGTAGCACAAATCTGGGTTGGCCTTGTTGCTGCTATCTTGGCAGGGCTTTTCAATGTTAGCCACCTGTCACATATCCTCTCTGTTGGCACCCTGGTAAAGCTGCTCTCTCCTGGGTTCCACTTGTGACAATATTTCATGCATGATCTTTGAATATTTGTAAGTTCTTTCTGTTGGACATTGCAAACATTTCTTACACAGGTGCTGATGAAAACAGTTAGCGTACTCTGTGGTGTGTGCATGCGTCATCATGTTGAGACTGAACCCAGAGGTGCAGTGGCAACGGCTTGAAGTACAGCCATCTGACAAGGGTCTTACCCGCTCACAAGAAGCAGTGGTTTGTATTGTGAGCATTGCCTTGTCTGGCTTTCTCCTTGGCTTGTGCTATCGAACAGGTGCCCATGTTGCTTATGGCATTGCATTGTTGATGGTGATGGCTTTTTTGGCTATTCCTCTTCATACCCGTCAGGTAAGCAGTCTTGTCAGCCCTTGAAACCTAAATGACATTATGCTGCTTGTGAACCTTCTCTGGTGAAATTGCAACATAATTCTACATGATAAACCTAGTGCCAATAAAGACAAGGCAGTATCACAGCTGGTCGTGAACTTTGCTGATTCTGATATGAATATGGTGTAAACCCACTGATGACAATGTATTTTATCATTTCATAAGAAGTCCTAACGATCTACAACATGTCATAAGCACAGAAACTGTGACTTCAGCAGGGTCCAGTAATTGCTTAATTTGGTTACTGTACCATCTGAATCATAGTACTAAGCTCTTTCATCCTATCATATGGTATCCTTACCTGTCCATTTTTCAGATTTTGAGTTCTTGTGGTTTGATGGGCAGGAATATGTACGACCATCTGGGTTTTGTTGCCCTTGGGTACCATTGTTACCAGTTCTGAGCATTGCATTGAACATGTTCTTGTTTGCTCAGGTATCTCTCAAGCTCATCCTGTCTTCCAATCTTGTCATCATCATACCACCTGTACATGTCAAATTCTATGAGAGATTTAGAGGTTGAAGGTCACCCAGTCCTGGTTCTACAATTAGTTGCCTTGAATCAGACTTCAACAATTGGGTCTTCGGATGTTCCTCAAGCAGATGGTTCATACATTAGTCAGCTATTTTTGGTGGTAAATATTCCACAAGAATGCACCAGGATTTGAGGATAAAACTTGTCCAAATCCAGATAGGCCTAGTTGTCCATACTCTTGGAGTCATGGGTGTCATTCTATGATGAGATGCTACACCTAGCAAATCCCAAATCTCAGGGTGAAAGCTTGTTCATGAACTGTGGTTGGTTGATGTGCTGTTGCAGCTACACTGGGAAGCTTGGGTGCGATTTATAGTGTTAAATATCATTGCTATACTTGTGTATGCATTTTATGGCCAACACCATGCTGGTGCCAACACCACCCTCAATCAACACTCCCCTCTGTACCAAAGAGCTCCAGTTCTGGATTCGGATATAACACCTGACAACCTGACAATCTGACAGCGTGCAGGAATTTGCCAACAAAATTCATTTGGAATGACATTTCTGTGTCACCCAAAACACTCCAACCCATCCAAACCTTGTCTTAGTTTTCTTCTCTCACCTTCTGAAATGCCATTCCATCCATTGAATCGCTGTACATACATATGGTTAGCTACTGGGAAACCATAAGCTTTAAGGGCCATTTTAAGGGCCGAAACCATAGGCTAGTGAATTCGTTTCCTTGGCTTAGCTTTTGCCCCTCACCTTCTGAGATGCCAATCAGTTCCTTGAGTCACTGCACAGCAACAGATATATAGTTATAGCTACCGGGAAAGCTTAAGCTTTAAGGACTGCTATCTTGATAGGCTGGGGAATTTGTTACCAAATCATGGATAAGTAGGTTAATTGGATATCTACCAGAGCATGTGCATTTGAAGCACAGTTCCTGTATGTGAAAGCTAGTTCCAATCAGTTTCATTAGAGTCGTGCAATAACTTGTCATTTCATCTGCTATCTGGGACACCACAACTGAAATTATGTTTGCCTCTGTGGTGCAGTGTAGTGCAGTCCAGCTTCCTTCCAAATACCAAGTAGGCTTTCCTTTGTACTATTCCTGTAGTGTGAAGCTTTTTAGCCGTTCTTTTGGGTAGTGGAGTATTTGAGTAAATGGCTTGTGCACACAGGACTAGACACATTTTATGTGCAGTTGGAATCAGAGCGGAAGTGGTTTGATTTGTATAGTGGAAAGTTGATCGTAGTTCCTTGTACTGTTTTGTAACCATGAGTGAACATTCCATTTGCTAAACTCACTGTGCATGACATACGGCCTTGCATGTTGTAGAATACAATAATAGCTTTCTTATTCTTGTTCTATGAAGAGAAAACCAATGCCAATGGAGAACTTGATCATGCCACATTACCAGATGCAATTGCTGAAAAGAAAAAAGTATTGAAATTGAAATGATCACTACAAGCTCTGTGTAATAGAAAGAACAGATGCAATAACCAAGGGGGGGTGAGGAAGAAAAGAAGGATAAGAAATCACACAAACACTGAATAAAAAACCAAATATCACCAAAATACTGGTACATGAATTCAAAACAGAAACTCATGGGAAGACACTTTGCACTTGACTAACAATCAAAAAAAAGAATCCTGCAAAAACCGCTTATTTCAAAAGAACAGTTTCCGTGCCTGCAACAGAAGACCTAAATCTCTTCTCCTGACAGAAAGCTGCACCATGTTTTTAACAACCCACTGCGGCTGGCGAGCAAATACATCATAACAGATGTATTAGTTCCACGTCTTTGTGCATGTGATGCTATTGCTCTAAAACTAATATTCTCTACTGAATGGGAAAGAGCTGCATATTGCTTTAGGAAAGACACAGACCTTTCTTTTGACCGCATCTACATAACAGTCGTGTAGTGCAAACTATTTCTCCATGTTCAGATTGTCCGAATGACAAAAGCTCCAGGAGGAGACAACATAATCTGTCAAGCTCAATATCGGTATGTGCATGGGGACTCCAGCTATAAATTCCCAAACTAAAGTAAAGCTCAAATCACATGGCATGAATGTACCATCAGTAACCATGCCGGTTTACCTACATAACCAGGACATTGAAGGTACACATTGCTCTTTCGATGACCATACTCAAGCTGATCAAGAACATTAACTGCACTAATCAACTCAATCGTCGAGGTAATAGTAAGAGCCTGCATTCTTCTGCTCCCTGTCCTTTGTAGAGTCAAGCTTGTTGATCCGAGGCCTGAAATTTGTGGGATCCCGACGGAATGTGATATCCAAATGCTGTAAACCCACCACCCATTGTAAGAATCCATGTGACATCAACAGCTAGTATACAAGCAGCAAAGAACAAGAAAAAGTAGAGATGCCAATCCATGGGAGTACTCAGACTTCACAGCAATAACACAGCCCAATCAATTGCTCAAAAGTTATTTGTAAATTGCAACAATGCTGTCCTTGATCTTTACAAGTTTCACAAACTTACCGAAAGAAACAAATTCATCCCTGTCAGCAGGCTTTGGGGAGTATTGGCCACACAATCGATTGAAGGTTCTCCCTCATACACAATAACTCTGTCAGCCAAATATGTAGCCATGATAAAGTCATGCTCCACCACAAAAGCTGTCTTCTTTGCATGCAATATGAAACGCTTGATCACCTTTGCTGCCACAATGCGTTGCTCTGAATCCAGGTAGGCACTGGGTTCGTCGATGAGGTAGATGTCAGCTGGCTGTACACATACAACAATAGTGATTGAGTTGGAAGGCAGGAGAGGAATAATTTCGAAAGCCAATACATAGGAGACACAGGCAAACAAAAAATCAATCTGCTGCTTGATTTAAACCTAGAAAAACAATCAGCAGAACAAGTTTGAACTGTCACATTTGTCCTTGCATATGATGCAAACAGCAAATTAGCATTTAAGCTACTTGTGTACCTTGCCAAGGCAAAGACAGAGTGCAACCCGCTGGAGCTCTCCTCCAGAAAGATTAATCACTTCTTGATCCATAAGGGCCTCAATCTGCAGTGGTTTCATCACATCTGAATTGAACTGCGGGTGCATATAAGAGTCCCTTATCTTTTGGTGCAGAAGATGCCTCACTGTTGATGCAAATTTTGGACTGATCTTCTGTGGTTTGTACGACACATTGAATTCTGGAACCTCCACATCACTATCATCAGTTTCATCTGGCTTCAACAGACCTGCCTGTTACAAGTTCATGCATCATCAGCCATGTCAGCTTCACAAGGAGATGGCATGAGTCAAGAACTCTCAACTCACATGTTTGCTACAAGAGAACAATGAGGTGCTTGAAAACAGAGAAACCTTCCAATAGTAACATCAGGGGTGTCCATGCCATTCAATGAGAACTGCAAAATTCTTCTCTTGAAAATGCAGGTGCACAGTCTACTGCTAAGCAAAAGGGGAATTCCTGCCCACCAGCATACGAATGAAGGTTGTCTTGCCAGTGCCATTTTCCCCAAGCATCACAATGATTTGGGAGTCTGTAAACTCTCCCTCCTTGACATTAAGCTTAAAGCCACCCTGTGTCTTGGACATTGAAGGGTACTTGTAGCGTGCATAGGTCTGAATTTCCTCTGCACTCTCCTGTGGAGTTTCTGCAACCTGCAGGAGAAGCAAAATCACCAATAGACTCAAATAATAAATGCAATTGCCAACAGTCAAGCACATTTGTGTTTCAAGATGCATGATTGAAAAATAAACCACACAATGAGCACTAAATGTCTCATGTCATCTCTGCAGCAAGTTCAATGTCCTTGGGATACATGATCTGCACTGACATCAATTCTCCCTTTAAAGGTGATACTCTAACAAGAAGCTCAGTTGCAAATGGACTCTAAATAAACAGGAGTACTGCATACCTTAAAGGTCAGAGATTCGTCTCTAAACCGAAGATTCTCAGTGGGAACAAAACCAGCCAAAAAGATATTGATGCCCTCTCTTACAGAGAAGGGCAAGGTCACCACACCATATGCTCCAGGTTTTCCATACAGGCAGCAGATGAAGTCAGATAAGTAGTCCAACACACTCAAGTCATGCTCCACCACAATCACATAACTGCACACAGTCACACAGTAAAAAGGACTCACATGTTGACTGCAGTACTTCAAAAACATCCTCAAAGATGCAGCTTTCTGCATAGACCCAATTTTCTGCTGTGGTCAGAACACATTCCATCCCCATTTGCAACAACACAATTGTTAACTGACAAGAACAAGATGGCAGATTGAACATGTTGAAGTGAAAAAAACTGCCACTGCCAATGCAGAATAACAACAAGAGCTCATTGGAAGACTGGCTTCCATATTATCTTAATATTGACATATTGACAGTTGTGTTAGTCAATGGCAGAAACAGAAACCTTAAATTGATTACAAGACTAAGAAAGCTACCCACCTGTTTGGTCGGAGAAGAGAACGAACAACTTGGGCAGCCTTCAACCTCTGTTTCACATCAAGGTAGCTTGAAGGCTCATCAAACATGTAGATTTCAGCATGCTGTGTAGCAACCACAGCAATTGCAAAACGCTGGAGCTCTCCTCCAGAGAGATCACCAACATCGCGGTCAAGCACCCGGTTCAAGTCAAGGTCCTTAGCCAATTCAAATCGCATTTCTCTCTCATCCTTCTGGGCCAGAACTTCACCAACATTCCCCTTCACTGCTTTGGGAATGTGATCAACATACTGGGGTTTGATTATTGCCTGCCATGATCATGCAGAGCCCAAAAAACATGGTCATAGAAATCACAAAAGATTACAGAACTGAGAGCTTCACACTGCTGAACTGATAACCAACATTCATGTGGGCTAGTTCAACACTAGACACAGAGGTGAAATAAATTCAAACCTTCAAATTGTCCTCCAGGATACGTGTAAAGTAGTTCTGCAGCTCAGAACCTCTGAAATAGGTCAAAATCTCTTGCCAATCAGGTGGATTCTGCCAAAAATACCACAAAATTCATGAAGCTAAAACATCCAGATTCCTCCATCACCACTGACCATGTTGTGATTACACAACTACACTAGAAATATAAGAAGCCCTAGACTGCACCCTGCACTGCCATGCAATAAATTGGTCACAGAATGACAGCAGCTTGAACAGCCCAATCCTACAAGATGCAATATCAGGCAATGCATTGATGCTCCCAAGCAATTCATGCCACTACTTGATTTCTACTCATGAGAATAAAAGGATTGTGACAGAGACTAAGGACAGATACTTCAGCATCCGCTGGAATTTAAAAGAATTTCTGAATGAAACAGACTCTAGTAGAGGAACATACTACGAATCTTCCAAGGTTGGGTTTCAGCTTCCCCGCCAACACTTTCAGTGCTGTTGACTTCCCAATACCATTTGTTCCCACCAGCCCCAAGACTTGCCCAGGCCTTGGTACAGGCAATCTGTTACAGCATTCCCATGTCAGTGGATTTGAAATCAAGCAGAAAACAAAACAATTCCTAAGTACATCCTTCAATAAATGGTGGCCCTATTCACAGTCATCTACAGTGCTCTACATCACAGAATGGAAGCCTACAGATATTGCAATGCCAAGTGCATACAGGCCATGTGTGAGAAAATATCAACCACCACATACTGAAACATGTAAGGAAAAGTGAAGCTAAAATACAGACCTATGGAGCTTGAAGGTGTTGGGACCATAGCGATGTGTGGTATCCTTGTCAAGATCTTTAGGAAGATTGATAATCTGGATGGCCTCAAATGGGCATTTCTGCACAATAACCAACAAGAGTTAATGCCTCAGTTGGCAAACAACAGCCATTTGAGCTCTACAAAAGATTGCAGAATCCCCTCCATGGACATTCCTCCTGGAATCTAGCATCCAGCAGTCAGGAACTGAAAGTCCAGAAAGAATGCATGACAATAGAATTACTGACAACAAACCTATGTGGAACAAAATCATTATGAAATTTTTGACCATATCTTTTTTCATTTCTTTTTCCAATTTGATTCATAAGGTGGAAAACCATGGCTCAAAACTCTGTAAGATGGCTGCACTGTCATATTTGTGTGGGACCTCTTCAGAAATGTCGGTAACACATCTAACCCTAAACACAGAGAGATGGTTTGTGAGCTCTTCTATTGGCCGTTAATATTTTTCTTAACCAAAGCCTTATGCGGAAGAAACCTCAGTCTTATGTGGAAGAGCATAAAAGTAAGTCGAAAAGCAGCTAGAACCAAACCACAGCAAACAGAAAACAATACAATCAGGCCAACAATGATGGAAAACGTAATGAATCATATGGAACAACAAAACATGGAGCTCACCTTCACACAAATGCCGCAACCTATGCATAGCTCTTCAGAGATGAAGGCAATCTTTGATTGTGAGGAAACCTCGATACAGAGTTTGCCTGCCCCACACACACACACACACATGCAGTGCTGTTGTGCAATCAATCCGCTATTCCGATGCTAAAGCGTTCGCAAAAACGATTCGTTCAAGAACCGAGAGGCGTTGAGAATTGAGAAAGGATGAAGAAGAGAATTGCGAAAAAGGACGAAGAGAGCGGCGTCGTCGAAGAGTGGGGGGAGGGCTAACACGGACCTGTCTTCACAACGGGGCAGCTCTTCTTACACTCCTGACGACATTTCTTGGGCTTGCATCTGTCGGAGGTCACAATTGCAATCCTTGTCAACCGTTCCGACATCGCGCCGGCCTTGTCCTCTTCTCCACCAACCTCTAGTAACCTCCTAACCAACCGCCCTAAGTCCAAAATCCCGCACAACGCGCTTCCCAGAAGCAAACAAAGACTCTATCTATTCTTTGATTCCTAATTTAGGAGGACTCTCTCGCTAGAGTTAGAAACTCCTCTTGGCTTCCGAAGAGCAAGAAGCAATCCGTAAAGGATTGCCGCAGCGAGCGCGGCCGCGCAACGCAACACGAGCACGCGCTCCCAAAGAGACTGACTCTCAGCGCGGCAGGGCGCCAAACCCTAATCCTTGTTTCGACACCAAACCCTAATTCCAAGACTCCCCTGCACTCCAACCAACACTCCCATTTTCATCCTATTCTTTTGGATGAAACACATCCACGAACACACCTTCTTGGACCTTACTATGCTAATGGAAACCTCTACCTAGTTAATGTGACTTTGGATGTACAGAATACATCCAATGGAGCTAGACAGTAGATGACTATGGGGCCAAGCCAAAGTGGCCAACCCTAGGGCAAGATGTTGTACACAAGATTCTAACCTTAGACCAAGATGTCCAAAATGATTCTAACCTTGGGACAAGAAGCCAAACCGGAATCCAACCTTAATCAAAATGTCCACAAACCTTAAACCTAAACCCAAAACATGTTGAGTTTTTTACTCACATTCTTGTTTTCATGGTTTAGGGTTACTTCACATCGAGTTCTTGCACAATTTGCCATGGTTTAAGGTTACTTCACATTGAGTTCTTGCACAATTTGCCATGGTTTAAGGTTACTTCACATTGAGTTCTAGCACAATTTGCCTTTGCCTAGTGTGTTTGCAAGCTCTTTGGCTTAAGATGTTCATAGGACTTTATTCAATAAAATAATCCACCTTTGAATTTCATTATATTCACTCATCCTTTTGAGCTATCTCTACAATCCCATTCAAATGAGGATCAATCACTCCTCAAAACTAAGGATCAAACATCCTTAAGTGATCGCCACAGTTTATATTCTAAACCCTAAACCCTAAACAATCTATCTAAGTTACCCTCACATAGATTGAAAGGCTATTTACAGTACGGTGCTAATTAGGGTAAAAGGTTGATTAGGTTAAGACTTCATCATCATCATTGCCTTTTACCAGCTTAGCCCTTTCCATGCAAGCAATGCCTGTCAAGAGTGTGAGCCAGATGGTGCCACATGATCACCGAACCAATCGAACGAAAACAACAAAGGCAACTTATGCCCAAGCCTTCAGCCAACAAGACATGGGAGGCTGATGTCGAATGGGCACCAAGATGCCCCCTTCTAGGTGGGTAGTTATTTGATGTTAGCTCGTCACTGAGGTCGGTCCTAAACGCGCTCATACCAACCCCCTTGTGCAAATGGTATGCCAAATGCTTGAAGGTCCTTGCACACTATGGAGACAAAGGACTGGGCAAGGCGGCCCCTAGAGTGTTTGGCACCACACAGACGTGAGGACAACACCTAACATGGGTACCTTTCTTCAAGCTTCCTAGCCATGTGCCCCAACCATGACAGCCTTTTCTAGGCCAAAAACTACTTCAGAGAGGATACCTGGCACTTGCCCCTTAGATGTTCAAAGTTGTGGTGGTCAACAATGCCAACCCCCAAAATTTGCCTCAGGCAGTTGCTGTACGCGGTTTCCAACCTATCCCCTTGTGCTTGCGTCAAAAGCCACGTCTCACTATCGTAGACGAAGTGTAGAACGATAAAAGAACTAAAAACCTTCACCTTGGTCTACACCAAGAGGTGGTGATTCCCCCACACATGGGAGAATTGTGCAAAAGTGCCCAGCCCACATGCAAAACGAGCATCGGCCTCCTTTTGCAAGTTAGCTTGGGAGTTGACAATGCCTCCCAAATACTTGAAAGGCTTCACCCCCTGCATAGAACCACTGTGAATGGGGGTGTTAACAGGCAGTTGGGGGGCACCCTTGCCTATTGACATGATCTTAGTCTTGGCAACATTGATGCACATGGCCATCTCAAATGCCCAGAAGTCAACCACCCTCAACATCTCCACCAATTTCCCAACATTCGTGCTAAAAAGAACCATGTCGTCTACATTACCTTAGACTTACCTAAACGTTATCTACGGAGCTACCTATGTGATATGTTATTTTGGGTTTACATAAAGGGTTATCTAGGGGTACTTAGAAATTAAGGCACACTTAGAAATTTATTAAGGCTTAACTAGGGGTTATTTAAAATAAGGTCCATATAGGAAGTTACATTGGGACTACTTAGGGTGCTATGGAAGGACTACTTTAAGTAGGTCATTGCTTATATATTTTTGAAAGCACTTGAAATAAAATGTTATTTTTAAAGATGTTATGAAATACTGATATATTTTGAATATATTTTAGTTATATTTTTAATTATTTTAATTATATTTCCATAATGAATTATAAACACCTTATTTACATTATAATTTATTTCAATAAGTTACATCTTTATTTCTTTGCACATCATTTGAAATAAAATCAATGTGACTTCTTTAAGGACCTAGGGACATAAGTAAATTAAAATATTTAACAAGTACCAAAAGAACTACATAGGCTGTTATAAATTAATATTAAGTAGCCCCTATAGGCCCATAGGTAACCTTTGATGTTATGTAAGCCATATGCAACCCCCTCTTGCATTATGAATCAACCTTAAATAACTTTGAGCAACTTTTTAAATAACTCTTAACTACCCCCTAACCTAAGAAATCCTTAGTTAGCCCCATAAATAGGTTTTATGTAAGCATTTAAATAATGTTCAAGTATTTCAAAACCTACATAAGCCCCTAGGTAGTTCCTTGGGAAGATTTTACATAGCCCCCAAATGGCTTTTAAATATCCCATAACCTAAGTAGGTCTTTAGGTGTTTCCCTAAATAATCCCTATTTAGCTTCATAAGTAGGTTATCTGTAGTCCCTTAAATAATCTTAAAAGATCCCACAATTCAAGTTAGCCCTTAAATGTTTCCTTAAATAGTCCCTAAATAACTCCTTAAGTAAGCTTTTAAGTAGTCCCCATGTAATCCCCTTTAGTATCCCACAATCTAGGTAGGCCTCAAGGTAGACACAAACAAAACACAAGAGACAAAAAGAAATTTAAATTATCTGAGGTTGAAGTGGAAAATTGAGTTTCCTCACCTTTTATTTTCTTTTGGCACCATCTCATTGTCTGTTTTGATTGTCTTTCTCAATTTTAATGAAACCTAGGGTTTTATTCATGGGCTTTTAATGTCTTTGTGGATAACTTCATTATTATGTAAGTCTTTTAGCTTAGGGTGTTCACAAGACTATTGGCTTAATGTGTTTGCAAAAACATCTAGTTTATTAAAGTGTTTTTGTGGACCTCTCCCACAATGGTTTATAGCATTTGGCTCAAGTTGTTTACATCAATTTATCATGAATGGATTAAAATTTTTGATTTTAAAATGTTTGTGAAAAAAATTCACCAATGGCCTAGGAGTTCCATGCATTTCATTACCCAACAACCTTTCTAATATTGGTAAAATTTTGCCAACAAACATTTATAATGTAGTTTTTTTTTTCTTTTGTTAAAAATAACTTTGAAAAAACTAAACAAAATTGTCTATATTTCACTTTATGATTTGATGGAAGGGCTAGAAAGCAACAATATCCATTCCCTTGTCACCTCGTTATTTCCCATATTTCAATAGTTATGGATGATTAAATGCTGAAAGGCCAACTTTGAATAATATTTTAGAATAGTCACAAAAATATTTTTAAAAAGTAATTATAGAAAAATAGTTTTTTTAAAAATCCTTAAAATATTTCAAAAACTATCGAAAATCTATACAAAAAGTAATCACAAATCACCAAAAAAATTTATCCGAATGTTAGATTTGTATCATTTTAGAAAGTATATGAACTCCAATTGTGTCAAGGACACAAAAAACCATAAAAACAAAGATTAAAGGAAAGTTTTAAATCTAAATTTCAAACAAGGAACAAGACAAGATTATATGATTTAGAAATAAGAACATAATAATTAAAAACAAGAACAAAATATGTGCAAAATAAACATGAAAATAAATATTTATTATGCTAACATATACAAACATGGACATGAAAAAAACATAACAAAGTTATGGTGCAAGATCGTGTCTAAGGTTAATGTTGAACAAACTAAAGGAAATGAAAGGTCCTACTTTTATTTATATCCCTTTGGGGACATAGCTCAAGGAAATTTTTAAGGAGATTTCTATGTGTGCATCGAATAGAAAAGTTTTTTGAAAATTCTCCTAACTGAGAGTCAAGTATGAGTTAACTGAAAATTAACTAAAAATTAATTGGGATTTAATTAAAAGTCAACTAGGAGTTAACGAAAATTGACTAAAATCTAATTATGATTTTATTTTGAGTTAATCAATACTTAAATGGGACTTAATTCAAAATTGACTTGGAATTAATTGGGACTTAACTAAAACTTAACTAAAATAATTAAAGTGAATTAAGAATCAACTAGAACTAATTAAGAGTGAATCAAAATTAAACTAAAAGTTAAGTACATGGATGAACATTCAAATGAATGAACTCCATGGCATTGGCATTCGTGACAAATTGAAGTTATTAATACATCATTAGAAAGATTATTCCAAGGGTTGCAAAATGAACACTTAAAATTTTGGATTTGGAATTTTTTTTTAAAAGTTAAGAATCATCAAAGTTCTTACCAAATTATTTATGAGGTCTATCAAACTAATTGTTAAATTGTTTATGGATTATCTATTCAATTTTTATCAAATTTTATTAAATTAACTACAAAACTTCATTTTTTAAAAATGAGTTCAAAAGCCAAGTCAACTCCAATTTCAATTTGTCCAAGTGATATGGCATTGAAAATTTCTTTCCAAAGGTTATAAAATAAAATTTCAAAACAATGAATTTATATTTGATTAAACAAAGTAAAAAATTTTCAAAATTTTGTAACCAAATTATTAGCTTGGTCAGCACCAACTAAGCAAGACAACTTTACCACTTTGGTAAGGGTGCCACCTTAGTTAGTTTTGGATGACAACTAACTTATAAAATATCACTAGAGGTTTTGCAACGGGTTTTAACCTACCCTAAAGGTGACACTACATTTACTAAAAGGACAATGTAGATTTTTTTGTAATTTTATAAAAGTGGACAACATTGACTTTCAAATTAATACTTAAAACTTAGATTCCTAAATGTTTTTATCTTTTGTTTCATTTTTTAAAGCAAAATTTGAGAAGATTACCATTTAAGGACTTTCAAATGCGGTTTTGAAATTTATGTATTTAATTTGTTAGAATACCAAAATGCCTTTTATAAAAAAAGTTATTATATTCCAACTCAAGTTGTGTATTGTTTTAGTGTTAAATTTTGTTGCAAAACTTTTAGATCTATTGGACTAATCCCACTATTTGTGGTACATACATTTGTATGTAATAGAAATTTGATTTAGATTCATGCAATTTTGAAACTTCTTTCCTATTTTTATTGAAACTCATCTCGGTAAAATCTTTTCTACAAATGTTTTTCACATTCCATATTACAAAAGTTTCAAGACTTGTTTTGTTCAAGTATTTCTTCTAGTCTTACATTAAATTTATTTTATCACGTTTAACACTCAAAGGGGCATGATTTATAAAACAAAAATTCCCACCAAAGTGTAAGAGGGAAATTTTGTTTTTTGACTCCTATTGATTGAATTGACTAGGAATTAAGAAATCAAAATGCTTACCTTTTATCAAATTTTTTTAGCCATTGCCATCTTTCTATTAATGCACACCTTTGAACTAGTTAGGTATCTTTACCATTATTTTTCCCCAACAATAAGTTTCCATGTAATGTTGCCTTAATGTGTATATTGCAACATTGGATGGATGGTACACTGCTACATTATATACTTATTCCTTGATGATAAGTAGCTACACTTTGTACTTTTTCTTTAATGTTAAATTACTATAATTTGTAATTTGTAAGTTCTCCTTTGATGTTAGATTGTTGTTAAACTATTTAGACAAAATTAAAACATTTTGTAAAGAAATGGATTAGGTGTTAAAAAACTAGGAAAATAACATTGTTGTTCATTTTTTACGTTGGGTAAAGCCTTAATACTAAGGCTCTACCTTACATAGTACCTAGCCTAAGAATTGTTTTCATTTTTTGACATATAACATCATTTTTCTTTTAGTTGGAAAAAAAATAAAATTACCAAATTTCTTCCCTATGGTTGCATTATTGGAAGCCACCTTGACTCCCCAATGCATTACATTTTCATTCACAAATTCCATTGCCCCGTAAACAATTCCAATTCTAAAACAAATTCTTAGACATATCTTCAAAGTTCTAGAATCCCAAGGCCTTCATGTGATTGTAGGCCTTCAAACCATCATTTCTTAAGCCCTTATGCCTTCAATTTTTCTTGTCCTTGAATCATGAAGGTTTTAATGTGTTTGGTTCTATCAACATTGTATTTTAAGCCTCATGTCTTAGGCCTTTGCTTGTTAACTAGGTCATAAGTTATTACAAATGTCAAATTTTAAGATTTCAAGTTCTAAGGTTTATAAGAACTTTATTTATGTATGTAATAAGGTTGGACCCTAAAACAAATGTTTTGTTTGGGCCACAATAAACCAATCCAACTCTTATTGTATTCCATAGCCACCCACAACTTTGTGAAAAATTTCACATTTGCACAAGATATCATGCCCTTAAAAGCTATGCCACAACAAAACCAATCTACTTTGACCATGCATGAAATTTCATATCTACAACATGGGAAGGCAAAAAACTTTGTTGCCTATGAAAGACAATAACTTTGTAAATCATTTCTTCATGTGTCAAAAGATTCATGCCTTAACAATGGTTTAAAACCTGTGGCATTTTGGGAAAAAGTTGATGCCTTACAATTTACATAGACTAGCATCCATAAGACTTTAAAGACCTACAAACAACATATGATAAGGATAATTTCATCAAGTTCAACAAGTTCTTTGCAACAAACCAAACATTGAATGAGAACAACATTTTCAAGAGGATATACCACATACATTGTTGGAATTATATTGAAGCACCATTAGAATTGAAACTTTTTTTTCATTCATTGTTGGTTGATTTCTTATGATGTGCATATAGGTGGACAAAAGCAAAAGAAACGTGGATAAAGAAAACTCCACCCATGAAAATTAACATTTATAAAATCGATCTTTAAATTAGCTAGAATATTAAGTGGCCATGTTAAAAGTTGAAGATTTGTCCAAAGCTAATTTCAACAAAGGAAGACACAAAGGTGATCTCAAGGGTCATGACAGCTTATTAATTATTATAAAAACAAAAACCATTGTAGTCATGTTCATTTCCACCTTCAAAACAATTTAGATTATATAAGATTAATCTACTTTTGCTTTGTTTACACTTTACACTACTAGAAGATCAAATGATTTTAAAAGAGGTTATAAAATATATGCAACTTCAAATATAATAAAAATTGTGTCAATCACAAGCAAGGTTGGCGAACAATGATTAGCAAGATGGAATTGGTAGTAATATTGGGTGTAAGTCAATTGATTCTAATGAGCTTTATGGCCATGATGACTGCTAAGCACATACCAATGGTGAACGTTGAAGAAATTGTTAAGATGTTGAAGTTATTATTCCAACCTTTAATTGTTACACTAAATAACAAATAAAGTGAGGACATTTAGAGTAAAGTTTGGGATCTATGTGCATCAAATAATTATTTTTAAGGGGGATATTATATAATTGTTCAACCTATTTTTTATCACCTTATTATTATCTAATTTTTTAATATAGACATATTAAAATCATCCTATATTAATTATAATCCATTATTTCATATTATTACATATCCTATATTATAATTAAATTGATTATTTGAATAAAATGTACCCCATTTTTAACTAATTAACTTATAATTTTTACCCAACAACCAATATATTGCACCCTATATTTTTACTCATGTATTTTCTACTTTGTTTTTAGTAGTGTCCCCCAATGATAATAAACATTTGGGTGTTCAAGACATTCTCACCTCAAGGCCTAATCACCTTAGATTGTGATATGAAGATGGATGACTATTTTCAAATATTGAAAAATAAACATGTGTGATATGTGACGTAACATTTTTTAAGCTATTAATTAAAAAATCTACATAAAATTGAAGTTTAAAGAAATAATTTAGGTTATTGGATTTTTTTTTAACAATTTGATTATTCAAATGTGAACAAGGATATTACTTGCCTTCATTTGGCTCCATAATTTTTATTTTCCCTTTTAATAACATGCAATCAACCATTTCAATATGATAAACTAAAACATGTTGGTATAACTAGTATAATAGTCAAAAACTATATATGTGATAGATAATATATATTTTCCCATCAAAGTAGTTTAAAGATGACTAATATTTAAAATGTGATAAATATAGAAATTGAAAATTCTTGAAAGATCCAGAGTTTTATTTTTGGAATTTTTTGGAATTTCTTTTTGGGTGAAAATTCAAAATCTTTGCTAAGAATTAGGAAAAAAAAATTCCAAAATTTCTAAACCATAAAATTGGAAAAAGAAAAACCTTACAAAGAACATAATTTTTGGAACACATATTTGTAGTATATTTTATGTTTTGAATTTACATTTGACCATATGTGAAAAAGAAACATGCACACACAAGATGTTATAGGTTACTAATTCAAACTTAGAAACACACTTTCCCATTAAAATAAGATAAAATTAAAAAAAATGTCAAAATTATTCATTTGCATGTTAGTGTAAAAAACTAGCTCTTGTTGCATCTTTTTTCAATGTGGGTTTTCAACTTTCAAATTCATATATGCATTTTTGAGTTCACAATGTTGATGTTCCAAAAGTAGAGTTCCAAAAGCATATACCATACCTACTATGACTCATGTTCAACACAAAATGATTTGCAAAAGGTCTAGCTAAAAAAAGAGAAAAAAATTATTGATATTTGTGAAAATTGTTGAAAATTGAAAAGCATCGGGTTATAATTACAAATGCACAATAACACAAGATGAATGTATTTTGCATACTTATGTCTTCAACTATTGAAATTAAATTATGGGAAATTAAATTTGAAACTCTTGAATCAAATATTTAGCTCAAGTTCTCCAAGTTCTTTCGACTCTAAAATCCAAGCTTCCACTTTCCAAATTATGTTCAACCCAACCCACCTCAAGTCTACTTATATAGGTTGATAGTTCAAGAAGTTTATTACATTAAGGCTAATTAGAAACTACATCAGCCTTATTGAGTACTATTGTGATATTACCATCTTGTTTTCCATTGATCATGGCACATAGTTTCTATAGAATGAAAGGTTTGGAAAGCCCACCACGTTCAATGCTAACCACTTATTTTAAACAAAGGGATTCAATTATCATAGTACTTTTTATCATTTTGAAAATAATTAAATTATTTTCAATAAATGTTTTTTTTATAAAAAAATTAGCTACCCACAATGCTATAAGGTTTTAGAAATTTTGTTGTTACCTAATAATGTACATGGTAATTTTGTTTATTCCAAGTCTACATGGCCAAGTCTTTGAAAGTGTTGAAATTTCAAGAAATTCGTATCGTTAATGCTGAAGCAAAAAAAATAAAAAAAATAAAAAAATCAATAAAACGATGCAAGACTAGCAAAGGTGCTATTATATGTTCCAAAAGTTGTAGGCCTCCATGATCCTAAATAAAACACTAGCCGTGGGGTTGATGACATCTCGACTTCCATCATTTGCAAATCTTTCATCCATTAGCACCTTAGATATTTTTATCTCTTGTATATCACCATTTAGTTTTGCTTTGAAACATGGAAATTCCATCTTTTCATTTGTGCCCCAAATTTTTTTTTAAAAAAACAAAAAATGAAAATTTCCCATTTATTAATGCTAGATTGTGAACCACGAGTAATTATGCCTCATTTTCTCATGTTCTCTTCCTTCTATCCCTTTCTTTTGTTTTTCCCTTTTTCTTCTTTGAAATAAAGTTTTGCAAGTTCACATCATTTGCATTGGTTTGCATGGAAGAATAGGAAGTGGGCAATCCAATCCATATGTGAGAGTCTATTGCAAAGTGTGGAAGGTTAGGGTTAGAAGGAAGCCAAAGGTGAGGAGAGGCCCTAGGGTCTAGGAGTATGGATAAAGTCCTATTGGCAAGGGATTGTCCATCCATTTTATGATCTAAAATAGTAGGCTAGGGGACTTCTTGTGGCCTTAATCTAATTTGATAAAACCCCAATCCTATTGCAAGCATTAATTACCACACACAAAAGCTATCCTTCAACAAACAAACAAACAAACAAACTAGTACCACCATCCCTTCTAATGAGGTTATTATGTGTACACTTGTAGCTCAAAGAGTTGATGACTTTCTCCTTTGGATGGAAGAAATCACATCTTTGGTGGTGGTGGTGCATGAAACTTGCTCAAAAGTAAGAGCATCTCCATCTAGCCTATTTACACTCTATTTGGGGCTTTACCTATGTTTTTACCACATCCAATATGGAGTGGCAATTATTCATCCATCCCCACCCATAAACATGAGAAAGTGGGACATTATAAAGTGAGAGACTATTTTAATGGCAATCCTTGGGCTATTCATTATGATTGGCCAATCAAAAACATTCATCTCATTTTCAGGGCCCAAAGCAATGCTTTTTTTTTCATTCCATAGTGTGATTTGGTTGAGATGCCTTCATCCGTAACCCGATTTAGCCAAATTTGGCTATTAACAAAATATGAAAGAAAAAAATAAACATCTTCATATACTTGTTCTATATCTTCATATAGAAAAGTGGCAATTCTTTTAGATTGTAAATGTTTTTTTTTTCGAATTTTGGCAATTCAAAAGAATCATTGAATTTCAAATTTCACAATAATGCCAAATTTTACAGAAAAAAAATAGAAAAGGTTAGCCCAAATTGAGTTTCATACAATTTAATTGCTCTATTATATGGGACGGTTAGTTTCAATGGACAAATGTTGCAATCAATTTATCTTAAGCTATAAGGTCATCTTGACACTTGAAGTTAGAGAGATTTTATAGTTGGCACATGGGGTTGTCAAATATTTTGATTTTGATTTTTTAAATTTATGTCTCTTATTTCTTGTTCCATCACATATTTTCAAAAGATTCAAGAATGAAATTATAATCCTAGATTTGGACTCGATTTAATTATGTCTCCATTGCTTTTTAGTTACGTAGATACATTTCTCCTCTTATAAAACATGGGGGCACAGTTGAGTAGTCATGCTTTATGCCCTTGCACGGTTGCAAGAAATGAGGTGACTTGTATTGTGAACTTGCTGGATGATCAACTGACTTTCATATTTTCATTGTTCCAATTTAATTTTCTTTATAGAATATTGATCTATATATGTTACAATTTTACATTTCTCCTCTTATAAAACATGGGGGCACAGTTGAGTAGTCATGCTTTATGCCCTTGCAAGGTTGCAAGAAATGAGGTGACTTGTATTGTGAACTTGCTGGATGATCAACTGACATTCATATTTTCATTGTTCCAATTTTATTTTATTTATAGAATATTGATCTATATATGTTACAATTTTTTTTACACAGTTCATGAAATTTCCCCTGAAATTTCTGAGAATTCTTTGCATTTAATTTTAAAATTGAATTTCTGTCGAATTTAAGAATTATGTAGGGTAGTGTAAAAGCCATTTTAATGCTGTTAGTTGGAGAAGCTCTGATTATTGGTGAAGAGTCTATATATATATATATATATTGTCAAACACGCCGAAGTAGCCAAATACATGTTCAGATCCACCTAGAAACATGTTGAGAGCTTGGTATGGGGAGATGCTTCTTTTCTTTATTATAAATTTTATAAATTAATTTATTAATTTATATACCCAGCCAATCATAAATAAACCAAAGCACCCAAGAAAGTAATTTTAATAATTATCATTATGTAATATGACCACATACGATATCTGAATTTTTATATTAATTAATACAGTAATTATTATGGTGTGATAATATTTAAAATAACTAACTGAAATGATAATTATAATTATTATTGAATCATTATGTTAGCTATGAATTAGGCTAGCTAGATTATTATTATTATTATTGTTGTTATTAGTATGAATTTTATCATCTTTTTAGTTACATGTATTATTATTAGCTATACTAATCAATATTTAATAATAATAATAATAACAAGATAATAATAATTTTAATAGGTATAATAAACCTTTGGATACACTTATGATATGGCCATTATATATTTTGTATACATTTAAAATACAACTTTAATATACCCAAGGAGGAAAATACTTGACTATTTTCAAAATTGAATTACTAGAACCTAAATCAGAGGTGCTGCCCTATTTTTTAAACAAAAGTTTAGGTTTGCTAGATATATATGTATAGTTTTATTTAAAAATTAACAAATTTGGCCATAAGATTTTACAATTTGGATAAGTTATTGGATTTAATTGGTTTACATAATTAATATTTTCATAATCTTGGAGTTTGTGTACTAGTTAAACAAACTAATTACACAAATTTTATTATTTTAGGTTTAGTTGGGTGTAGGCATTAATGGAGATGGAACTAAACAACACTAATTTATACCAATGTTGATAAGTTCTTGGATTTTAGCAAGTTTAGGTCCAAGTTATAGGTTACGTTTTAGGATCTCCGAGTCAAACGTTTAGAATTCTCTTGGAACCACCATTGGAACCTAATGAGAGAATTGACCTAGTTACAAAATATAATTAAAATTTGAAATTACGGGTGTTGTCTCGTCTTAAAAATAAATTCACATTTCTTTACATCATATGCACAATTTTATTGGAAAAAAATATTAAACTTGACCCCTACATTTTAGACAAGTATATTAAATTTGATGGGTTATACACAAAATTAATCTTATATAATCTTTAATTTTGAACTATGTTGTGCACTAGTGAAACAAACTAATAAAAAATTTGCGCCCAAAAGAAAATTTAGGTTTAATTGCATTCTTCCTTGATGCCCAAGCCAAAGCCAACTTGTTTCCCAAGCCAACGAGAACTTTCTCGGTCATTTCCCCCTTTCCCTCCTCATGGCGTTGATTAGTGTTGGCATCCTTACTCCGGAAATGCCTTCATCGTCGGGCTTCATCCATTTTATGTTTGGAACCCCTCTTCACGTCATTCGAACCCCGGTAGAAAATATTTTCCTAACTATGTTTGTCAACTCTTTTGGCCCCCCTTTTGGCTTAGGCTCATGCAAGGGGACAAATGTATTTTACCAATGGGGGTCCCTCGTGATGCCACATACTTTGGGCAAAACAAGCAATGCGACCCCAAACGTATCCGTACTCAGTCATCACCTACCAAATGGCATTCAATTTTCTATATTTCACGACGTCAAGTATGATCGAGTTCCTTTGTCCCATAGAACAACAACTTTCTTTACATTAAAAATTTCCTTGGGGAACAAACAAACGAATACATTGTCACGGTATGAACTTTAGCCCATAAGATCGAGCTATTTTTTTTACATAAGCATTACTTTACCCTCCGCCTTTTAAGGCCTTAGCTTGCTCGATTTTGTCATTCATATATGGATTGTTTATCCCATTGTGCGGACATAAGATGTTTCATTATAAGTTACTTGTGGGTACACCCCAATAAATAACCCAAAAAAAATTAAAAAAATTGCTTTTGTGATGGGCATGAGTATATTCATGGATATAAGATACGTTCCAAATGCACTTGGAGATTTCTCGAAGTGCTTTATGCCCTTTATCACTATCAATGGCACCATCTAGGCTAGATCTAAGCACTTGTGTCAAGTTCATAAAATAGTGTTTAGCCAAGATAGAGAGGTAGGATGTTAAATAGCCCTTCCAACAAGTTTTGACAAGACAATAATGTGCTACACCAAATGCTCTTTGATGGTTGTTTTGCAATGTTAAGGTAGGATTATTGGGTGATGTTTGTCATGTTAGGATTAGTATATGTGCTCATGACAAGTGCATGCTAGGTTGTGTGGCATTATTTGGTCTTCTCATGTAGGAAGATCATTACTTCAATTTGGTATGGGAGGTTGTGTGGCATTATTTGGTCTTCCCATGTAGGAAGATCACTACCTCAATTTGGTATTCCCATATGGTTGACATCGATTGCAATGTGCATAGTATCCATTTTTGAGGCACATGACATGATATGCCATGAAATAATTGTTATGCATGTTTTTATTGAAATAATTGCCTTAAAAAAGTGAGGAATAATTTGTCATAGAATGAATGGGAAAACAAAAGAGAATTTGATATTTAGATTGGATCTAGGATTGAAAAGAAAAAAGCTCTAAGGAGTGATAGAGGCCTCTATACAATATCTATCATTCCTCAATCAATCATGTGTATGCACTTGCACCTACCCATTGCCCACCAACAACACTACCCGAATGTGAATTTTGTGCATAAATTATCACCCAATTTTATGGTCCTTTTTGGACCTGTGTTGGGATCTCCCCCCAAGCAAGGCTGATTTTCTCACCCATCACAAGCACATCAAAGGGTAGAGGACATCTAGTTCCCACCCCCTCCCCCCCGGTCCCGACAAAGAAAAAAAACATGGGAAAAGAAATGCAATATAAAGGAAGGAATCATATTGAAATTCGAAAGTCACAAACAAAAGAAAGGCAAGGGAAAGTCATATACTTTGGTACTTTGGTCATGATAGCTTGTATACAACCATACATATATACATACACCTTGTGAATATTGCTCAAGGACTAAAGGATGTACAAGTTACCAAAAGCACAAACCAGATGGACTTTTCTCTCGGGTTATCAAGATCAATTGAGAAAATTTAGAAGCTAATCGAAAGCCACTAAAGTATATAAGGCCTTGGTTTCTTGTTGCATGAACATCTGCATGCATTCCGTTGGAGGAGAGCTGCAGCAATTGAGTTGAAAACGTAGTTTATCAATGTTGAGAACATTGGGAACCATGTTTCCATGAAAGAAAGAGAGATGTCACTTTGTGTTGAGTCACACTTTGGCTCAAATTTGTCACTACTACTTGTGTTAACTATTTGGTATATATGTGCTTGAGAAGTCAAGCCATGAAACGAATGCAAGCATTATAGGTAGCTAGAAAAAAATTTAATGGAAAACTGATATGATCATGACATCGCAAATGCAATGATGTTTTTTAATACTTTGGTAATCATGCTTTCATCATAGGGCCTTACCCTACACAAAAACAACATCTAATTTTCAATGTTATAATGTTTTGTTAGACTCGTACATAACAAACAAACCTCCAACATACATACCTTTGCAAAGCATTAAACTTCACGAGCGTCAAAGCACATGCTTGTTCGCAATTGTGTACATAACAAACAAACCTCCAACATACATACCTTTGCAAGGCATTAAACTTCATGAGGGTCAAAGAACATGCTTGTTGGCAATTGTGTGCTTTTACCGGAAGGAAGGGCGGGGGCGGGTTGTTAGCCAAATGTTGGTGAAGAAGGTCTTTGTTGGGAGAGTGTGGACATGGTAGGTAGATGTATAACATCTTATTTATTGGCAAGTCCAAGTGTGTTTGTGATATGCCTTGTTAAACATGAAAGGAGAAGGGGTCGTAGCATGTGCTTGGAAGCAGGCTACTGATAGTAGATAGATGGTTGCTATTTACACTCACTTGGGTGCCAAGGTTGAATTCAGCTCTTTGGAGGAGAACATAAATATCGGTTTTTGTTTAGGGTTTAGGGTTTACGGTAAATAAAAACATGAATGTGTATTCTTCTTTACAATTCTTTGAAGAACAACTGCATAGAAGATGGGTAATAAAATAACCGAAAAAAAAAAGCACATTGTTCGAATTTAATACCCAAGTGCCATAATGTCAATGATTAGGGCTAAACTAGAAGTCAGACTACAATTACCTATAGCCTATATAGAATACCATAGTAGTACCTGGGGGCGAGTTCGACACAAAAGTTTTGAATAATTTAATTTATTTAAAAATTTAAGATTCAACATGCGAGTTTTTAATTTTAAGCTTTTTGGCACGTAAAGAATATAAATATTAAATTGTGACTCAATTTCAGTGTTCTTTTATTGTCCTTGTGGTTAGTGTGTTCTCAGCTAATGTGCTTATCTATATTAGGTTAGGGCTTGATTCCAAATTCTTGAAATTCTCAACAAGGGCTAATTTTTTTTCAAAACTTTCAACAAAATAAAAAAATAATTTAATTTATGCCAAAGTCACCCATGTATTACAATATATCATATCTTTTTACAAAATATAACTTTGCCACACACTTCTTTGAAAAACCTCATATTTTCATTAGCTAACTTTGGTACGTAAGATAGGTAATAAGTCATTAGTGAGTTCCCCCCCATTCTTGAGTACTACCTTGAGTATGATACTCAGAGCATGCTGAGTATGTGAACCTGAGAAAAGATTTTTCACATCCAAGTTTAGTTATGTACTCTTTTGCAACCCCACCGATAAAATTGAATCTGGGATAGCAAATAGGTGAGGGGGGGGACTACTAATAACAAACCACCAGGACCAATCATTATGATGGGCCAATCAGAAACACTGAGCAACAGTTAGATCATATTTATTACACTCTTTTTTGGCAGGTGCACAGCACCACTGAGCCTTTTACCAGCCACGGCAAGCTGCGCAATTATGCTGAGCCAAAACCATTTTGTAGAGTCGAACCGACGTATGTTGGATTTTCTTCATCCATTTTTACTGTTCAGGATCACATATTGAGCACCGCTGGAGATGCTCTCACAAACCCAATTGCTACCACTACCTATGTGTACCCATTTTGGTGCACTAAAACAAACTATTGCATATACTTCCCTAAACAACCTCCAAAATCTTCCCGACTAACTTTGGTTCTGATACTAGGTAACCACCCAATTGTAACAACTATACCTATATTTTTGGGTCAAACACAACCATTGCATACCGTTACAAATTCCCTAAACAACCTCCCCAATCTTCATTACCAACTTTGGCATGATATGCATCACTCCAAATGTTACAACTAGCTATATTTGAGCCTTGATTTGTGTTCCAACCACATGAAATGAAATGGGTATGACATCACCCTTTTTTAGTCGGTTAGGCTAAATGGTTGAATACACAACTTTGTTGCATACACTTCCCCGTAAAGATCTCCAAGAAAAGTTTTAGTGTATTTCAAAGGCAACTTATATTCATGAATATTTTCCTCCTAGAAAAGATGAAGGAGCTCTTACACCTATTATTGAAGAACAAAAAAGGAGCTTCACTTTACTTGTAGGTGTAAGTTCCATTGGGTTCCCAAATCATAGGCTTAGGACTCCTTGTGATCTACCTATGCTTAGGCTTATGATAAGTTTCACTTGATGATGCTTTACCATGGGTAAGGCCCATGGGTGGGTAAGGCCCCATGGGTGGAAGACATTCCCAAAATGGGAGGCTGAGACCATTGTTGTGTGGTTATTAGAAACAAAAATAAACTGGGGGTACTTATTCTGTTTCAAATTAATTAGTTGGGGGTGCCTCACAAGTTCAA
>Ga0116231_10003550_pt1 | contig 32312 bp, 21 predicted proteins | sample S1TSphgellanicum_2_FD_89695 | JGI IMG/M metagenome (GOLD analysis project Ga0116231, IMG submission 89695) | Host-associated microbial communities from peat moss isolated from Minnesota, USA - S1T2_Fd - Sphagnum magellanicum MG | ecosystem: Host-associated > Plants > Peat moss > Unclassified... | reverse complement strand
TGTGACAAGAACCTTGAGGAGTTCTTGATGTTATGTTTTGTGTTGTGAGCATCATGTTGTAGTTTCCTTTCAATAAAGATTTATGTTTGCACTTGAGTAGATCTTCTATTTGTCAACAAACTTTGATTCTATTGTGCTTAAAATCCAATTTCTAGTTGTTCAAAAATTCAACTAGAATATTATGATAGGGAATCTTCCATTTAATCTCAAATGAACCTACCAATACAGTTCTATTTGCCCATTTTTTCTCCTCCTCTCCAAAACTTGTCCAAAGCATAATGTTCTTCAGATTGTTATTATAACTTTGCTTTGTAGGATTAAATATATACCTAACCTCATCATCTTGTTGAGTCTTGACCTTTTTTCCTTGAAAATTGGTAGTCATTTCTTTCTTATTCCTTCTTTTGCTACATTTCTTGTTTGGAATTTGGATTTTTTCTAGAGTTTTCTCATGTGTAGGCTCCTCCTGTTGTGATGGTCCTTCTTCTTGTTATCTCAAATCGTCCCATTCCCACTCCTCTTCAGAGTCAAAAATGAAAATCGGACCAACATGTTCACTCACGCCTACCTCTCTTCTAGGCTTTCTAAAACTGTATTTCCTCAATGTTTCTTTGCAATATCTATTGTTTTTTCTAATTGCTTCAAAAGCCCTTTCAAACTTACACAACAAAGAAGATCTTTGAGAAGAAGTAAAATAATAAATAGGAGATGGTAATGGTGAACCTCTCTCTGGAGACCTAGACTACAAATGCAAAATGTTGGAAGAATTTTGTTATTTCTTTTGCTTTTCTTCTCTCAAATTTTATAGTCTCTTTCTGGATCGTCTTTGCAACTTCTCAACAAAGATTTCTTTTGTGTTCACTTTGGAAATAAAAAATGACAGAAACTCGTTTGTAGAAAACAAAAATGAATAATCATTATATTCTTTGTCGGCTATAGAAACACCATCACCTTGTTTGTGTAGTGACATTTCTCTTTCCACTTTAGGGTTAATGTCTTAATGACTTTTCCCTTTTTCTTGTTTTTTGACACCTATCAACTTTTGTTCAAGTTTATATTAATAGCTATATGAGCTATAGTTAATGCATGTTGACCTAACAATTCTGCAAATATGGCACTAGGTTTTTATAATAAAACCTCTAGTTTTGATGACCTGGTGTTATCTACACTACAAATGTTCTTTGTCTTATGTTGAGTCATTAGATGAACAAAGTTTTGTTTTGATGTTACATACATATCTAACCTATAGTCTATTGCTTGTGAAACTATATAATCACGGTTTTTAAGTAGTATCATAACTTGTTGATTCATCAAATTCATTGAAGCTTCTTTTGATGTGACTATTTGATTAGTATTTATGATCTTTGATGTTCTTTCATCTTCTAAATTTTCATCAAATTTTTTTGTTCTATAACCAAAATCTATAGACTTTAAAGACTTTTTATTCTCTAAACTTTGAATCCCCTTCAATGTCTGGTCCACATATCTATATGGTTTCAACTTGTTAACATTGACCAATATTGGGTTTGGTTTAAAATTGTTAGCAAAAACAAGAAGAACTAGGTTATTGGGTAAGCAATATTGTACCCTGAATGGACCAAACCATCTTTTTTTACATCTGCCCAAATGTGACTTTTCTCCCTTGGGAAACCACATAACATAATTTCCAAATTGGAACTTCTTCTCTATGTGTTTCTATTGACTCCATAGAAATTTGTTCCATTAGTTTTCTCCAACATTATTCTAAGCCTCCCATTTGTTCTCTTGTAACTTTTCCAATTTTGTAATTTTGGTAGTTAGTATTTTGGTGGGTTTTACATCTTTGTGGTTCGCATTAATAATTAATAGAACATATTGTATTGGCATTAAAGGATGTAGACCATAAACTAACTAGTGAGGTATATATCTTGTTACCACCTTGTGAACTATTTTTATACGAAAATAAAACTATGGACAAATGTTCATCCTAGTCTATTTTATTTTCATTGACTAACTTGGTCAGTAATCTACCAATAACTTTGTTAATAGACTCTACTTGTCCATTTCCCTATGGGTAATATGTAGTAAAATTAACATGTTTTAATAATAACTATTTTTTTAGATGTTTTATTATATCATTAATAAAATTTTCTCCTTGATCTATAATTATGGTCAGAGGACATCCAAATCTGGTTTAAATATACTCATACAAAAATTTAGCTATAACTATGACAATATTGGTTATGAATGCCTTTGCCTCTACCCATTTGGTTGCATAATCTATAATTACTAGAATATATCTATTCCATGTTAGTCTTCCTGCTAGTTTAATTGAACCTATAAAATCTAGACCCCACTTCATAAAAAGTTCCTTTGAAAGTGTTGTTACCAAATTGGCCAAACTTTTTGTTTTTAGTCCTTCAGTTCTTTAATAGTTGTCATAACTTCTATAAAATTCATTAGTATCTTTGAATAGAGTTGGCCACCAATAACCTACATCCATAATTTTCTTTGCAGTAATATTTGTCGCAAAATGTTTTCCTACCACTCCTCCTTCATGTAGCTCCTTCGGAACAATCTATGCTTCCAAGGTGGTCAAACATTTGCACAATCTATTATTTTGTCCCAATCTGTACATTTTCCACTCTTTTAGAGTAAAGGGTTCTACCTTTCTAGCTATCTTCTGTTTTTAATTTAAATTCAGAATTTTTGGCATTTAATCTATCTCTAAGTAGCTTTTCACTTCTTGCATCCATATAGGTTCAACAAAAAATAGTGATGCATCTATAGTCTGATTTAGGAATCCCAATGGTTTTGAGCAATTTGGTACTCTAAATAAAGCATTAGCTACCACATGTGTTCTACTAAGCTTGTAGACTACTATGAATTCATACTCCAAAAATAACAACAACCATTTGGCTATCCTTCCAGACACTTGTGGTTTATTGACCAAATATACAATAGCCATGTGATCTACATAAAAGACAAATTTGTTTCCCAACAAAAAATGTTTGAACTTGTGTACAACATAAACCATTGTTAAAGTTTTTTTTTTTGTAGTAATATAATTTTGCTCAACTTTATTTAAAAGTTTAAAGGCATATATTATAGGTTGGTCATATTTACCAATTGGGTTTTATGCTAACATTGCACCTACTACTAGTAAATATGCATCTGTGTGCACATGGAACTCCAATTGCCAATTTGGAGGTATCAAAATTGGGGCTTCCATATATTTCTTCTTAATATGATCCCAAGCTTCTTGACACTTTATGGTTTAGATAAAGGAGTCTATTTTTTTCATCAGCTTTGTGGTTGGTGCCATGATAAAGGCAAAATTCTTAATAAAACATCTATAAATGTGAGCAATAACATTAAAAACTTGAATTTGCTATGGGTTTGTAGGTATTGGCATACTAACTATTACCCGAACCTTTTTAGGGTCTAGTATTTTTCCTTCCTTGGAAACTATGAACCTTAAATTCAATCCTAAAAATACTATAAAAGCACATTTTTATGGGTTAAGATTGATTTTATATTCTTTTCATTTTTGAAAGCAAAGTCTTAGCTTCATCAAATGACTCTCCATATCTCTATAGACCGTGAAATCATCTAATAATATCATCATGAACTAGTCCAAGTACTCTTTAAAAGCTCTGTTGATTATTCTTTGGAATGTTGGTGGCCCATTTTTTACACCAAATAGCATCACCATCCAAACAAAAGCTCTTTAGTTTATTACAAAGGTTGTTTTTATTTATCTTTAGGGGTTATAAAATTCTGATGGTATCATGACTATCCATTTAAAAATGAATAAGCTTCATACCTTGCTACAATGTTCAACACTTCATCAGAAAATGGGAAAGGACAAGGATCTTTTTTGGTTGACTTATTCAACTTCCTGAAATCTACACAAATTCTCAATTTTCCATTCTTTTTAAATACTACCACTATAGGTGGTAACCTTGTAGCCTCCTCTACTAGTTGAATGGATCTTGTTGCTAATAGTTTGTTAATATCTTGTTTGACAACCGCAACGTAGTTGGGGTTCAATCTGTAATTTGCTTGATGTGATAATGGGATTAAGGTGTCTAACTCAATTGTGTGTTGAGCAAGCTTTGGAGGTATGCCTTTCAAGTCCTTATAAGTCCAAGCAAATAGGTCTTGGAACTCCTTAAGTAAAGTCTAAAGCTCCTAAGTTTTCTCCTTTGTTAATTGGGCATTAACCTTGATGCACTATGGATTTGCCTATGTGCCAAGATTCTACTTAACAAACATTCTTTTTCAATCAAGGTCCAACTTGCTATTTAAAGATTTTGTATTTGAATTTTGGCTAATGTTTCATCCACTTCAATATTAGCCTGGCTATGACAATAATAAGTTTATGGATAGACCTTATCTTCCAGTGATGTCTCTAGTTTGACATTAAATTTTGTTGTTTTTGTTGTTAAAGCCACTACTTCTGCTACTCCTTAATCTAATATCCCTTGTTCTAGTTTAGATTCTCCATTGATTCTGATCTCTATAACTCCAACACTCAGCAATGAAACTATTTCATCTAAAATAGTAATTGTGCCAATTGAGAATAATTATGGTTTTGTTTCAAAGATCAGATCTTCCTCTTCATATGTTAGACCTCCATCAAGTCATCACAAACAAATATCTGGGGCCTTTTGGTTTTTGCTCCCAGTTTCTTGTTAAATGATATTGTTCTAACTATTCCATTACCTTGAACAATAATCACATTGTTCCCCCAATCATGTGTAACCTTTGCATCTTTAAAGCAAGGTCTTCCCAACAACATGGAATAGTTAGAATCTACCACATTGCTTTGCAAAACAATAAATGTGGCTACATACGGTATGCCATGTATGTGAATCTCCAAATTTTTGATGATTCCTAAAGGTTTGGTAAAATTTTGGTTTGCCATTCTAAGGTGGTATGGGGTTAGTCTTGGTTTGGGTAAACCTAATTTTGTTTTGAGGTTTTCTGTTATGATATTTATAGTTGCTCCTCCATCTAATAGAACATCTTCAATAGTGTTCTTCCCAACTTGTACTTGAATAACTGTCATCTAGTTATCTACCTCTATAGTTATAATGTCAACTTTAAAGTGTGTTTCAATTATTGTGGCTACATTAGGCTCTAATATCATTTTAATAGTTATATTGGGTTTTTCTAGCTTTAGTTTTTGCCACATATATTTCTTAAGATCAGGTGTTATCTTTAGCAATTGACTTAATCTTAAGGTATAGGTAGTTTCTAGCATTTGTTTACTTATATCTTGGAATATCTAATCCATAAACATTACTTTGTTGTTAGGAATAGTAGATAGAGTTTTTGGTACAATTGGTTATGTGGACACCTTAATCTTTGGTAATCTTGCCCAACTTGTATTCCATTGTGCTTTCTCCTTTGGATTCATACTTTCTGGCAGGTTTTTTTCTCGCATCTCTTATATTATTTTGACAAAAGATTGTTTTAATCTTTGCTCCTCTTCACAAATCAATAGTAAACTTCTTCTTGATTAGCTCTTTGTCCTTGAACACTTGATCTTTAGTAACCTTGTTCCTAGTGATGGCCATGTTGACATCCACTATACGAATTGAAGGATTGGCAACCTTGGGCTCCACCACATATGGTTTCTCTATAGTTTTCAATCCTTTGTTCTTAAACATATTCTACATGTCATTGTATTTAAGATAGTCTATAATCTTATGTCCAATCTCACAACAGATATGACATGAATACCTCATAAGTCTTTGTACTTTGATTTGCGAAGAGGTAACCTCATAAATTGTAGGAATAGACTTTTTCTTTCTTTTGACTCTAAATGATTCAACATTGTGATTTGTCTTATGACAATTTGTATAATACATTCTTGTTTTCTTTATAATTGTTTGAGGTTTTTAAGCTAATATTATCTTACTATCATGTGGTACTCATAAATTGTTTATTGCCTCAACTTTAATAATTCCTTTTTCACAAACCAAAGTTATTTCCTTGTGTTGCTACATGGTTTTTCTCTTCATGCATGTTGTTATTACACATAGATATGGTTGTAATCCAAATTTGAAGGTAATAATTTAAAAACTATTTGTTTTATGTGTTGAAGACTATTGGCTAACTTCAATAATCTCTCATAATAAACCTTCCACCCTTTCATTATTCTCCTACTTCATATTTTTCAGTTGCAAATAGATTTGTTCATCATTTTGAATTATTTTGAATTATTTACAGAAAGCTAATTGTAATTTTACAAAAGTACAATTTGGGTAGACTCCCATGTAATTGTTACACTAATCAAATATAATGTCCCTAAGGGTAAAACTAAACAACTTAACAATTTTTGCATCGTTTATTTCACCATTTGCTTTAATAGCAGCCTCAAAAACTCTGACATGAGCATCTAGGTTAGAATCCTTCACATTTTAGGGTAGTTAAATGGTCAATGATAAGGCCGATTTGGTGGCAATGGTGGTATGCTTGGATTCACCATTGGTAGTCCAAAATATCTTGAAGGTCTTAGTGGTCCTAATCCTCCTTCTAAATTTGATGGTTGTCCAACAAAAAACTTGTCCACCTTTCTAGGCATTTTTGTATGCATACTCACAAGGTTTATTCCCCTTGGAGTCTGTGGTTTGGACTTCACACTAGTAATGGTATGGGTTGGTGTTATTGTAAATGGAGCTTCAGTAACTGTAATCATAGAGTGGGGCATTGCCACAAAATATAATGGTACAGATCTTATTGGTTCCACTTTGAAATTGGAAGTTCTTACATAAGTAACTCCAACATTGTTGTGGTGGAACAAATTTGGTGCAAGAGCTATAGAAATTGGTACTACGTCTACCATAGTTTGAGTTTTCATTTCCACTTAGTTGTTTCTCCAAATTTGTTTTCTAAATCTATTTGAAATTTTGACCCTCTCATGGTACAAATCCTCTGGCTTAAATTCTCCATGGTCCTTTGCAGGTTCTAGATTCAGATTTTGGAAATGTTCAACAAATCCTTGCCTCGCATTATCTTTAATAAATGGACATTCATTGATCTGATGTCCAATCTGATGGCAGTATGTCATTAAAAGAAAATTGAAAATATATGATCTATCTATGACTATATTATAGTCATAAAGGACACATATGACTAAATGGTCTAAAATCATATTGGACGAGTTGTAAAGGATAGAAAATCATAAAGGACATGATATGGCACATACATTCGTATAATTATATAGGACAACGGTGTAATCATTTGTTCCACGTAGGCTCCACCTATTATGAAATGTGGATGCCAACATGTAATACACATGGTAGACTATACTTATGTGGGGTCCATGTGGTAATGTATTTAACGAACTAAATTACATGTGTCACATAACAAATGACTAAACCATGACTTCTATATGACTCACACTGCACTAATCAATGAGTCACATATGACAATACAAATATACATGCCACATAACTATTGACTACATTATGATTAAAATTGCCATTATATTTATGTTATATGTGGCATTCAGGGAATGGCCCATGTGGTGCTAGTCATTTATGTGTGAAATTGGAAGCTAGAGTGGTAGTCATTTATTTGTCATTGTGTAGTATTTTTTTATGAATAAAGTATTATTATATGTAAACAAGGTGTTAACCACGGTTTGGCATGTGGCAATCTATGATTTGTACATTTAGGCTTGGTTGATTGGGCCACATGGCAATTTTTTATTTAAACATTTGGAACTTGGTAATTAAAAAGGCATTCATTTATGAATGAATTTTTAGTTTTGCTATATTGAAAAAGTGCCATATTTTAGCCATATGGTAGTTATTGTTTAGTGATTTGTATACTCTTCATACTAAAATAATAGTGATTGTTTGCTTTTGATCTAACCCTAAATTGTCAACTATGTACATGTGAAAAGATATGCATTGCAAATTTCCATGTTCACTGATACAAGTAAATGTTAATAATGACATTGTTAAATTCTAAGTTCCATAAAAAAAAACCAAAATTTTAATGTTTGATTAGGTACAAATTAACCAAACATTATAGAATAAAACCCAATCATTATAGTTAACATTGTCAATTTTCACATACTTCCAATTCCACAAGGTAGAAGTTCTGACCACATCTTTCATTAAAAACTGGTCATCAGCTTCATGTGTGTGCATAAGCGGAATATGAACCACATGAGCAATTGCAATATCTATTTTGATCCAAAATTTTGGAATAGGAAGGCCATGAAATTTGTCGATCCTCCAAAGTCCACTGATTTTTCCTAATGCCACCTTTTGCTTTTGGATTTTGGGATTTACCAAGGTCACCGGTTGTCCTATAACAAACTACAATCCACACCAAAAGCCCATGCATTAAAACACTAGACTAAGTTATGCCAACACTTATACTATATAAACAAGCTAATTTGCAAATTAAAAAAAAAGAATTGAAACCAACAATAATCAAAGGTGTTTGCCTAATGTGTGTTTGCCTTCTCTTTATTATACTTTGCAGGTGCAATCACCCTCCCCCTCAACTCCTTCCCTGATATTTGATGTTGCACAACCCAATCCAACATGTTTACGATTGTGAAATGCTTAATCACACCTAGATGCCAACATTGATGCAAACAATTAGTATGTACAACATAGTTTTGGCATTATGTTCACTTGACCCACAACTTGATCTTCAACAACACCAAACTTTGATGGAGATTTCATTCCAATTGGTCCTTTTTTATTGAGTAGTTTATTTGATGGAAAGGATCTTGGTACCAGAACCCAATATTTACCTTTTGTGCTTGGAATTTGGGGTGTTGGCTTAACTAGTGTAGTATTTTTTGTCCCTAATTTTTCATATGGTGTTGTTGCGGTGATTATATGGGGCTTAGATGAACCAAATCCACCTGCACAACGTGGCAAAGTAGTGTTGCCTCTAGAAAGAGAATGTGCATTTTCATTATCTAGCAAATTTGTATCATGTATGGTAATTTTTTCTTTTCGCATTACTACATGAGGGTTTGTTTATGCTTCTTCACAAGTAGACTTAGGTTTTGAAGGAGGACTAACCAAGTCTTTTTACTTCCCCAAGAACTCTAAAAACATTATCTTGATGTAAACTAATGCTTAACTATTTGCGTGTGTTGTGTCTAGCATATTAAAAAACTTCCCATCCAATTCATTTTTTCTCCTTTCCAAGTTGGTCAATATGGCTAACATTCTCCTTGAGGTTCCTTGCTTTTAATAATCCCAGCATTGTTGGTTAAACAACTATGTCAAAGGAAATAAAACAACTACTTTGCATTACAACAAATGATGAACATAGTTGTAGACTAGAATCGCAACAAAAATATTTGTGGTAGTAGATTTCAAGACATGCCAAAAATGAAAACTTAGTAGCAAGTTTAAATTTTTTACAACCCAAATCATTGCAGCAAAGAAAAATAACATAATAAGTGAAAAAAAAAGTTGGCTAGTCATACTTACATTCTAATAAGTCCAATGCAAAGAATTTAGGAAGTAAGTTTTGAACATTTTACTGAACCAATTTGCTTCGATCCATGGAGATTTTTATCAAATTTTGTCAAACTTGGGCTTCGTTGCCTCTGCTTTTTTTGCAACACAAAGTGAATGGTCAATTCAATCAACTACAATCATACAAAAATAGTATAAATTGCATAAACAAATGATGATGACAACATACATTTGCACATAAAAACTTACCAATTGGCCTTTCATCCTAGCTTTGCTTGTATGCCCCACATTTGCCAAGTTTTTCACCTTACTCCTTGCATTTGACATTTGTTTTGCCTTTTTCTCTGTTTCAAGTTTATTCCAGTAAACCTTTAACTTCTCCCAATGAGTAGGTTCAATGTTCATAAGGCATTCTATTCTCCCTGCTAGAAACCTAGCTTTCAACTTATTTCTTTTTGTTTTGAACCATTTCTTAACAACATTTTTGAAACCCCTAGTAGACAACTCATTTTCCATATATTCAAACTTTTTGTTTAAAGCTACCCTCAACTTGTTAAGGGATTCTGGCTCATGACCCTCCCATTTTATAACATTGGTGTCAAGTATTCGAGGAATCAATGTTCTCATTGCATCATCCCATGCATTTTTACCTTCACAACATCCATCCATGTTACCCCTTGCCCTTATATGGATTTTGTGAGATTTTTTACCAATTGCAAGCCTAGCATCGCTTGTTGCATCACTTTCCTTCTTCATTGTTCTTCCAGTTGTTCTAGTTATACTTTCCGCCTTCACCGAAGGTACAAGTTCTTTTTGCTTTGGATGCACACTTGTTGACCCCATATATTTTGTAACATTACCATAAGACACATGTATCCATGGCCCAAGATAAGAAGTTACTCCCGGTTGCGGCATTATGAATGTTGGGGGTGGCATCCATTGACACAAATGATAGTGATGTATGTGCAAACACCAATAGCCAATTCATTTTCCATGAAATTAAACCCTAAAAGAAGAAAGATGTATGCAACATATTAACAACAATCCATCACATTAAAAGCAATAAAACATGAAACTTTATGGTAAGCCTGTCACACTCAACTCATGATTATAAATACATGTTCAACATTGAAGCATCTAACTTGAACTTGATATGTTTTTTAATGGTTCGAAGCCACATCCATAGAAATAATGAGTACAACGTAGCAAAAACTACACCCAACACCTAACAAAGAAAAATAAAATGAGTAATACTGATAACTTAATAAGAACTAAGTTGTGCTTGGGTGATCACAAACTTGATCACGACTCTAATAGAAAATAAGAAATAGATGCTACAAAAATTGAAACTTACTATGGACACCAACTCATTTGGCATGTAGTCACCATCGGTCTTCATCTCTGCAAATGCCTCCTCCATGATGCTTACAGATCTATTGCTCTCCTTAACCTTCGCATTGCTTGTGCTTCCAACTAACCTTGTACTATGTCGAACCAGCTCACTTGGTTTAGGTAAAAATGAACACAACTGCCAATTTTTTTGGACATTGAAAGATTCACACCTGCATAAACAAAACATTGTACCTTTTTGTAAAGACAACACACAGTAAACCAAGATGCATACCATATTGTTTCTCAAAGGTACATGTAAAAGGAGATGGGAGCTATGCATGAGTTATGTCAGAGAGGTATAGAGATAAAACTATTTGTAGCAAAATACATTAGGAAATTACCTGGGGAAGATTTGAACATACTACTATTTTGGTGGTGCTTTGAAACCTACACATGATGACATGTGATCTTCACCATCCAAAAAACATTGTAGCAAAAATTGAACAATTGACACGTATTTAGGGTTGAATGGACATACAACTATCTCGATGCATCTTCAAGAGGTTTTAACACGTACACTATAAAAGCCACATTCGTGTCCCTCTAATGTTCATATTCTCCTTTCTCTACTACAACCTATACATTGTTATCAACATCATCTTTAGAAACCTTTAAGTCTTCCATATTTTGCATCTGGGTTGCAATAGTATGTCAAATGCATAGGTCTTAAACATATACTAACATACACACATGCAAGGATTTGAGCGGGAAATGATTAAGAGGTAATAGAAAAGAATACCAACAATTTTCATCCATTTTTTGGAATGGTTTCTTAACCTAAAACTAAAAAATAAAATCAATTTGTTGGGGTTGAAATCAATCTTTGTTCCAACAGCTAATTAACTATGGCTCAGTGATGACATTTGTTGCAACAATATCCTTTGCCATAAGCAATGGCTAGAACTTCAACATGACTTTCCTAGTTCAAATATTTGCTCCTTGGTGTGCATAACTTGTCAAAGAAATCCTTTTGTATAATGGTGATCAGATCAACAATGCGCTTATTGCCTATTCTCCTTTGCATTAACAATGCAGTGCAAGCTAAGGTAATCAAGTTAGTGTCAAACACCCTTTTTGAAGTGCATCTCAATTCTATTGCCCATGTCTTTCATTATAACTTGTTTATTTGTTTCTAGCTTGCAAGTGAGACAATGGAAGCTTTATGGGTATGACCTAGAGTATAGGTTAGTGCACATGGTATTGCACGAAGCATGTGTCTTCAAAATCAAATCCTAGTGGAGCAAGTCTATTGGGTACATGGAAGTTCTACTCATGTGGAGTTTATTGGATAAGTTTATTTATGTGTCTCCCTTGGATCCTTCCTACTTCCAAACTGGATGAAGTGATTTTGTGAGGATCATAAAGTTGAAGTTAAAGTCCTATTCACCCTTATAAGCCAGATTTATCATATGAAACCAAAAGATGTTGTTTAGAATTCACACATCTCTTTGTGTGGGAACCATTTTATGCATTTAGGATATGGACAACATGAACATCAAATTATGGATAGTCTACACATCAATATGCTAGTGTGGGGGGTTTCTTTGTTGACAATTTGGCATTGTCTATTGTCCTCCTTATTGAGTTTAGATGTGTTGCATTCTAAAATGTGATTATAGCCATAAAAGAAAATTTGAGATGTAGTATTTTTCAAACAATTTTTTCATCCTTGTTCTTCTTTGAGTTTTTGTAATTGCCCAAGTGTGACACATAATCTTCTAATGCTATTGTAGTCTTTTGAGTTGAATTGGTAAATGACAAGGGTGTAGGTCTAGTGGACATTTGGGCTTTATCAGCGAGGATGTGTAGTAGCAGTTAGAGGCACTGAAGACTTATAAGCTTGAGGTGGAGATGTGGGGGATGGGATTATGGTGTGGTTGTTGCAAGAAACAACAACAATAACAGAAATTTACAGGTAAGTTTACTTAGTATACCCTTTCTTTTTTGTCTCTTCACACATGCCCTTACCAAACCCAATTGTTTTGATGTGCAGAGTATGTCTAGAATATGTTTGTTTGTTGGTTGTGGAATGCATGGGGAGTTCCAATCCCTTCATTGTGTTTGCCTAGACCATGACAAATGTGCAGGATTGTAATATTGTGTGTGGGGCCCTATGACTTTTGTCAATGAAATAGTATGTTTTTTTTGAGGCTCAAGTATGTAAGGCCTTTAGAACAAGATTGTTTTGTGCTAATTTTTCATATATAAATCTTTGTAGTTACTAGATGGAACACATTGCCAACTATCAGCACTAATTGAACCAATTTTTCCATATATTTAATTTGGCTTTTTTAATTATAAGACTTTGAATCTTGCAAGTTATGCACTATTGGAATTTTTTTACATCAGGGAGAGCTAAGTCTTTGGGAAGGAAAGGGCTCTCTCAACATGAATTTCATGTTGCAGAATTGAGTGGCATGGTGTTGAATTTGGTTTTTCTTCCTCCTTAAACTTTACTCCTTCACACCTATCCCATGGTACTAATTTGATTTTTATATTTTTTCACCTTTTCTCTTTCTTTGCAACATCGAGCTACTACGATGTAGTTAGCAATCATGGCATGTTAGAAGTATGTAAGATGAAAGTGACATTAAAATGATGTTTATTTTCACTAGAGCTCTTGGGAACGTGTATAAGAAGGGAGGCTCAATGCTTATGAGATATGTACCGATTTGTCCAGATGTTCATTTTCCCTTCTATCATCTCTATCTTCTTTTTGTCTAAATCATGTTTCAATAATTTAGTTAGTTTAACAGTTTTCCACAACTCATTCTTTTGAAATTGTTGCCCTCTAAAGGTAGTTATGAGTATTAAGGCCTTCAGTAGGAGCTTATAGTAGTTGGCATCAATTGATTACATTCAGAAGCCAATGTATTTCAAGCTCCATAGATGACTATGGATGTTATAAGAATTCTACATGTGTCAATGTTAGTTTTAGTCAATTTATCTATAAAGAAATCTTTTGTGTTCTTCAGGGGATCTACATCTACCAATGTCATGTGCTTATTTCAAGTTAATTCTTTTAGTATTCCTTCTTTAGCTTTCTCACATATTATGTGAAATTTCTACATATAGCTTTTGTACATGTTTTACAAATGCATGAATAAGAAGATCTGAACTACAAATGAAATGAGGCCATTCTTGTCTAGAAAAGAATAATTGGTTTGCTTTTAATTATGCAAGCTTTGCGACATGTTCTCAAGCTGTAAGATGAGGGGCATTATCTTCCTTAGGAAAGTGGGTGTGATTGTGCTTTTAAGTGAATTGTACATTAAAGTTCTCTATGTAGTGAAATACACCTCACTCATCATGCTAGTTGGTAACCAGCTTGAAAGGTGCCTGCAACACTCTAAAAGCAATAGTGATCACTGGTTGGCGTTTCACATACCATCAATGGAATGGCTGTGTGCAACAAGGACAAGAAATGGATGATTACAATTCCTAGGCTCAACACAAAACATTTTTCACACTATTAAAATTCCTTTTTTTTTTACTATAAATTTTGGTAAAAAAAGACCCATTTTGGACAATTCATTTTGAACATGTCCATTGTGATTGGGCCATGTACTTTTTGACAAGCCTAAGTTGGCATTTTTGACTAGTACTTTTGACTAGGCATTTCAATTAGTACTTTTGACTAATCAATATAACAATCAAATGATTTTGTGACTAAGCAAACACCATTTTGACTAAGCAAATGCCATGTGGCATTTAAACAATGGCCACCCAAGTTAAGCCACGTGGCATCTAAACATTGGCCACCTAGGCTATGCCATGTGGCATTTATACATTGGCCATTTAGGCTATGCCACATGGCATTTAAACATTAGCCATCTAGGCTATGGCATGTGGCATTTAAACATTGACCATTTAAGTTATGCCATGTGGCATTTAAACATTGGCCACTAGGCTATGCCACGTAGATAGAACCTAAATAACCTAGGTTAGACCTAAAATTAAATACCTACTCCTAAGGGCCCTATGTTTAAGAACCTACAACATAAATTCCTAGGTCTAAGTCTTGGAGCCTATAACTAGCAACTAGGTATAGAAGCCTAAAGTAGGTTAGGGCAACCTAAGCTATGAACTTTACTAGGCTTCAATGTACACAACCTAGATTAAGCCTACACCTATATGACCAAGGTAGGAAAATCCTATTTCATTTTGAATTTGGCCTTTAAGGTTGAGCCTTTTCAATTGGCTCATCCTAAGTGACTTTGCTTTTAAAAATATTTTTTATGTCTTGGATGCTTATGGTGCATCTATTTATATTACTCATCATTTGGAAATGATGGTAAACAATATGGGACAAACTTTTGGGAGGGAGAAACATTTTCATGTTCACACAACACTAGAGACTTTTAGTTCACACAACATTATTACTAAATAACTATGTAAGATACATAAATTAAGTAAATAAATAAATAAAAAGGTAGGTAAATATGTATGTTAATTAAGTTAAAATAAAAATTAGTAATAATTAATGTCTAGTTATTTAGTTATAATTAATAATTACAATCATATTATAAATCCTTGAATTATAAAATATCAAGACAATTATAATGTACTATATTGTTGATTGATAATTACAACCAAATTATAATTAATCCTTACAAATTTGACTTAATTCATTATATATTATCAACAATGTATTTGCAATAATTAATAATTAAGTATTTAATTACACATTCATAGTGTATTTTAGGTAAATAACTCAATACAACTAATAATTTATCATAGGTATATAAATGGCCTACCTTAGCTTATATAACTAGGTTACCTATAGGCTAAAATATATGTAAATAAGTGGAGTATAGGTAGGATATGTATAAATAAATACACCTACATATAAGCTAATTGTATTTAGGTTATTTAGCCACATATTTACATTACATAAGTTAAATAGGTGGTTAATTTAACCTAGGAAAAATTAATTATTGGTAAAATTATGTTTAAACCAACAACAACTAAAGTAATTATAGAAAAATTAATGATTATTAAATTAATAATGGCTAAACCAACCAAAAAATAAAAATAATTATGGAAAAATAACCATGAATTAACCATATCTAAATAAATATGGTGAAACTAACCATGAATAAAATAAATAAAGCCAAGCTAACCAATGAATAAATATGGTTAAATTAACCATAAGTAAAATAAATATGGTCAAACTAACCAATGAATAAATATTTTTTATGACTAAACTAGAAATGATTGAAGTAACCATGAGTAAAATAAATATGGCCAAACTAACTAAAGAATGAATAATTTATGGTTAAACCAACTATGGCTAAACTAACCATGAATAAAGTTAATATGGCTAAACTAACCAATGAATAAATATTTTATGGCTAAACCAACTATGCATAATTCATTATGGCTAAAATAAGTATGAATGAAATAATTATCACTAAAATCAAAATGGTTAAAACATTTATGATAAAATTAACCATGAGTGAATAAATTTGGCTAAACTAACTACTAATAAAATTAATATGGCTAAACTAACTAATGAATATATTTTTTTATGGAAAAATCAATTATGCAAAAACTAATTCTGGTTAAAATAATTATGGCAAAATTAACCATGGCCAAACTAAAAATGGTTAAACTAACCATGAGTAAATAAATTTGGCTAAACTAACAATTAATAAAGTTAATATGGTTAAACTAACTAATGAAAAAACAATTTATGACAAAACCAATTATGCAAAAATTAATTATGACTAAAATAAACATGAACTGAAATAATTATTGTTAAAATCAAAATGTTTAAAATAATTATGGCAAAACCAACCATGGATAAATTAACAATAGTTTTAAATTAATTATGAGTCTATTGATTATGGTTTAATTTACTAGGGTAAAATAATAATATGTGAAAAATAAATATAGCTAATTTTGTTATGTTTACACTAACCATGGTTAAATTCATTATGGCGAAACCAACAATGGCCCAACTAGTAATGGTTAAATTAATTATGCTAAACTAATTATCATGGCTAAATTTACTAAAGTTAAACCAACTATTGTTAAATTAACCATGGTTAGATTAATTATGGTTGACTTTAATTTTAATTAGTTTTTCATATGTAGTTGAGCCATAATTAATTTCAATATAATCAATTTAACCATAGTTAAATCAACCATATATATATAATTTAATCGTAATTAATTTGATCATGATTCATTTAGTTATGATTAGCTAACTTTTACATTTTCCAACTTTTCTCTCATTTGTCAAACATAGTCAAAATGTTAAATGTAGTCCCAAGGTACCCAACTAGTATTATAATTTGTAATTGGCTAATTTGATTAAGGCTATTTAGTTAGCCTTATTGATTGATTATAATATGTGTCCTTATTGACTAGGGCACTTGTTAATTTGATTAGACTGGGTGGTCTTATTGACTAAACCACTAACCAATTTGACTAGGTGGTATTTTAAAGTCTAGTTTGATTAGATGTCTGATTTGACTAATTGTCAAATTGGTCACTTTAATCAAATTAATTGGTCAAAAAATATGCATTGTGATTCCAGCCCTTGGCCTCTAGTAAAAAATACATGTCTTATAGTAAAAAAAACCAACTTGGTTAGTTTGAAAAAATAGAAATTCTAGTAATGTCATAAATTAATACATATACCTTAAACCCCAAACCTCACAAATTTCAAACCAGTTTTCTATTTTTTGGATATGAGTTTCCTAGGGTAGCTTGATGAACTACAAATGCATGAACAAAAAGATATGCTAATAAGTACATGAAATAATAACATTATGCAATTAAAATTGCATCATTGCAATATCTTACATGACTTGAATTAAGATAAAAAATTTATGGTTTGTATATCCTTTTGATCTTGATTTGGCTGGTCCAAAATTTGATTTGCTCAATTGATTGCTATCCATTAAATATGAAATATGATAAATACACAACATATTATTAATCCACATTATATTTTTGTTTGTAATTTGGTGTGTTTATTGACTTGGGGAGTATTAAAAGGGTCATTAATTTGAGCACAACATTAAATTCTAGTGATGTAAACCTTGATCACATTTTACGTTTGGTTAGTTGGCACCTTAAAACAAAAGACAGACAAAGCTAACATCTAGGAAAATCTAGGAGTTGATTTCAACAAGGTCTGATGCATGTTGACTAAAAGTTTCATTGCATTTTTTGAATGTGGGTTGTTTGAATGAATTGGTAGCCCGACATTGTTGTTGCCTTGGAGGTACCTGATGACTTTTTTACACCTTGATGACATTATTGTGAAGTAGATGTCAATATAATAAAATGTGTGGGTATTGGCAAAGTTGTAGGATTAACTGCCCCCATTTCCATTTGATGTGGTAGATGTTTTTTTCTACATAATTCTAATTTTGACTTTTATCTTTCTTTTTAGCAAAGTTTTTAGCTATCTATTTGTATTGTATTATTGTGGTAACAACAATATTATCATGCTTGATGCAAGTGTACATTCACAAGGACAATTGTGGTGGTATTTGACATAACAACAATTTATGCACCTAGGGACAAAGTAGATTATAGGAAGAAAGCATGAAATGCAAGTAGTTGAAATGGGAATGCAACAAATGAAGGCCTATGTAGTATTAAAGCCCTTGGAGTTCAAGACCTTTCTTATCATCTTGCATTTATTACCAATTTTGTTTAGGTATTGTTTGTAATTTTGGGAGGTTAATATTGTTTCTGCTAGGCCCCAAATGGATTTAATTCACACCAATGCAATGTTGAAGTGTGGCTACTCACACTTTTGAGCCATTTGGCTGATCTTATTGCTTTTATTGTTTGACAATTAGCTGATAAGCAATAGGATGGAGTTGGTTGGTGCTACTTGGTGTTGTTGACCATGTAAGGGACCAATACAAATTGGAACAACACTATGGACCCTCAAAGTCTACCACTTTCTCACCCAAAAAGACAACAACATAAGGATGATAGGCTATGGATTTGAGAAGAGTAAAGAAGTAGGTTGTATGCATTGAAAAATTTACATTGTCCTTGTGCTAAATGCAAAAAACGTACTTTGTGCACAGTGGCAAATGTGGGGAACCACTTCATATTCAATGGAAAAGATCCTAGTTTTAAAATGTGGAGGGGTCCATAAAATAGAAATTCTTTGGATGAAGAATGGGAAGTTGAATTTAGAAGACCTATTGAACAACAAAACCTAAAGCTTGGTTTGCAAACAAATATTCGAGCCATGGTAGAAGATGTTTTCCAGCAAGTAAATGAACCTATGGCATTAGAAGAAAGAACAATGGAGATTATAGAAGAGGCTTTTGTGGTTGCTGATGGTTTACAAGAGGAAGCCAATGTTAGAAATGGAAACAATAATGAAGACAAACTTCTTGGCAACATTGAAGTGGACCATGAACTTTTGGGAGAAGTAGCATCTAAAGATGTAGTGCCACTGGACAATAGTTTTGATCTAATGGCTTTGGAGGAAGCAATTAAGGAGTTGTACAAAAACTCAAAATGTACCAAACTAGTTGTTACAATACTACTCATGAATTTATGCACGATGCATGGAGTTAGCAACAAGTTTGCAAATGAGCTTTTCACTCTCTTATGACTTCATTTATTACTTGCAAATAATTGCTTACCCCAAAACTATTATGCAGCTAAAACACTAACCATAAAAGTAGGTTTAGATTACAAAAATATACATGCTTGTGGAAAAAGGTGTGTCCTATTTCGAGGAAAATATAAAGATGTTATAAATTTTCCAAAATGTGGAACACCTCGATACAAGGATGAAGGAAACAAATTGTACCTCGTGAAAGTAATCAAACATTTTCCCATTAATCCTAGACTTCAGAGAATGTTTAGGACACCTGCCATGTCGTCTTTGATGTTATGGCATGCACAAAACAATAGTCTAGATGGACTTGTTAAACATCCATGTGACTCAAAAGCATGGAAACACATTAATGAGAGGTTTCCAAGATTTGCTTTAGATGTTAGGAATGTGCACCTAGGTCTCATAGTAAATGGTGTGAACCCATACAAATTGAAATGTTCAACATGGTCCACTTGGCCTATAATGTTGCTAAATTACAATATTCCTCCATGGTTGACAACAAATAAGTTCTTTGTGATTCTTGCATTATTGATTCCAAGGAAACAATCCATTACATCAAATAGTTTTGATGTGTACTTGTGACATGTAGTGGAAAAATTACAACAGTTGTGGGAAGGAGTTGGTGCATATGATGTGTTGAAACCAATGGGTTCTAGGACCTTCAATTTGAAAGGTATTTTACTTTGGAAAATACATGATTTTCCTGGTTATGGTTGTGTTGTTGGGGTGGCACATCAAGGATATGCTACATGTCCAATTTGTGGACCAAAATTCAAAGGTGAAAATTCAATTGAACTTGGGAAGTAAACATACACTGCAACATGACAGTGGTTACCAAAAGGACACCATATAAGTTAGCTAGAATGGCAAACCATTTCAATGGGAAGTTGGAAATAGAAAGTAAAACATGTCTAGTCACAACTTTGGAACAATTAGATTAAGATAATCACTACCAACAATGGTTCAACTTGGGCAACAAAGAAGGTGGTCTTGGAGACCCTTCAAAAGAACATGGGGTGAAATGTAAAGGTGTGTTGTATGATCTTCCTTATTGGTAGGTTTGTATTATTTCCCTCATGTTTGGGAATGTAATTCCAAACTCATCAAATTGGTAGTTGGAACTTTTCATGAGATCTAACAATGTTGGTTTTGGTTGTTATGATTTGGACATGACCTATTGATATGAAATACCTTGGATGTTATGCATTGTGAATAAAACTTTGCAATTTAAAAAAAAACAATAATAGGGGAGAAGGACACTTTGAAATTATAGTGTGACTTATAATGTAAGCACATTAGACCACATATGCGATTAATTGCCAACCCTAAAAGAGGTGGGAAAATGTTAAAATTGGCAACTTCGTATGTTTTGACAATGGTTGAATTCAATACTTTTGCTTCTATCATTGAAAATTTAAAAACACCATTACGTCATGTATTAGCTATGGCACAATACATTAGGCAAAATAATTTTGAAGGTTTAAAAACCCATGACTACCATGTATTGATGCAACAAATAATGCCATTGGCATTGAGAGGTTTGTTGGCTCTAGGACCTTGAATGATAGTCATGAGGATTTCAAGGGTATTTAGGAGGATTTGTAATAAGGGTTGGAACCCTTTAGATATAGAATCCCTTGTATTAGATGTCGTAGTCAACCTAAGCTTGTTAGAAATGCATTTTCCACCGAATTTTTTTAACATCATGACCCATTTAATATATCATTTAGTAGATGAGTTGGATTTTGGTGGCCCAATTGCCGCTAGATGGATGTACCCCATAGAAAGGTACATGAAAATGCTAAAACAATATGTTAGGAATATGGCAAGGTTGGAAGCTTCAATGGCTAAAAGATATATTCAAAATGAATGTTTGGGTTTTGTCATTGAATACTTGTAGAGGTATTCAATAATGCATTTGGGATGTTGATGAAGGAAAAAAAGATGTGGGTGAAGTGCTAGAAGGAACTAATACCAAACTCCTCATGAGTTCAAGTTTACGTGATGTTGGACACCAATATGTGTTCGCAAATATCTCCATCATGATGCCATGGATGTAGTAAGTTCGTCATATTCTATGGATGTCCTTTACATCAACAAGTTGATCATTTTCATTTCATTTTCAATTTTTGAAAAGTTTAAGACTTGTCATAACATTAATTATGTACATTTTCCTAATGTAGGAAATGGAACTTGGATGAGAATCCAACCTAAACACATCTATGTTTGTGGATTGTGTCAAAGGTTTTTTTACATGGGCAACGGTTGGATTTGGGCAACTCGAATGGTTTGGATGCTGTGTTATTATGTAGCAAACCTTTTCAAGTAACAATGTAATACACTAAGATGAAAACCTATGGTAACCACTTTAGAGTGGAAGACCCAAAGAGTAGGTTGATATAAACATTTGATAGTGGGATTGCCTCAATGTTTGAATAGTAAATTGTTGATGCTAGAGATCAAATGTCTATCCAATATGTAGGGGTGCTACAAGACATTGAAATTAGATTATGGCCACGTGTAATTTCTTATTATAATTTTCAGATGTGATGGATGAAACGAGAAGACAATCAAAGAAACCCAACATATGTGAAAAATGATGCATGAGTTGTAAAGTTGCAATTCATTATATATATGGTATAACTCATTGCAATTCAATTGCAACTTTGTCAAAACAATTCATTCTCAACTACTATGCAACTCCATTATAATTACACCCATGATGGCATGTTGATGTCATTAATTGTCATCCAACTATTGAAATATGACATGTGACATTATGAAGATTTTTGGATATAATTTTTTTTTCGAAATATTTGATCTTCATCGTCCATTATGATTGTTAATGATGGTTCAAGATTGTGACACATGGCATAATAAAAAATTGCCACATGGCATATTGATATATTTTTGGAAAAATAAATAACAATAAATATCTATTTTAGTAGTTAAATAGGTCTTAAAACCCTAAACCTAAGACCTATTTATTTACCTACTTAGATAGGTAGATAAAAAGTAGGACCTACTTACTTACCTAGGTAGGTAAGTAGGTAAGAAAACACAAGATTAAGTGAACTAAAGAATAGCCATGAAATTTTGTTTTTTTATTTTACGTTTTGCTTATAAGGTTAAACTTTTTTGAGTTCATCCCAAAATGACACATGTATTTGAATGTGACAACATAAGAAAACAAGCCTTTTTTACATAGTTTGTAACATGGGATTCAAAGACAAAACATAGGGGTTAAATCTTTTACTTATTCTTTAGTTGCAAATTGAGTTGGAATTGAATTGCAACTATAAAAAGATTTTCCCAAATGCTTTGTGTTTATTTATCATTATGTAATTTATACAATTAAATTAATGATTATATGATAATGAAATATGTAAATTAATTATTTAATATTTAATTATTTGAAATAGTGATTTGAATTTTTTTGAATTAAATATATGATAATTAATTATTTGACTTCATTAATTAATGAGCTAGTTATTTAAATTAAATAGTCTAATTAAAATAATTAACCACTTATCATTTGAAGTTTTGAAATATATATATATATATATATTTATTAATTAAAGGACTAATTATATGAATCGAACTTATTTAATTCATAATAATCATTTTAATTAATTAGTTCATAATAATTAAATTATTTACATAATAAATAATAAACTATTTAAAAAATCATTACTAAATATTCAATATTAAATATGTACGTTGAATTGAATTTATAATATAATATACACATTGCTTTTAGTTTCACATCTAAATTAATTATATGTATCCAAATAATTAATTAGTTAACAAATTTAGATAATTAATGATTTGGTAATTATTGATGAATTAATAATTATCTTAAATAACCAATCTAATTCATTATGAAGTATCCCCAACTTGGATAAATATTTATTTGATTAATATTTTTATAAGTAATTAGTTTGTTAGTAAATGTAAAATTAATTATATCAATTACACTTATTTATCCATGTTAATAGTCAAATTATTGAAATAATAATTCTTTACAAAACATTACATATAAATATGTATCCTTATTAAGTTATGAACAATTGTATTATAGTTATAACATAGTTGAACGATAGTATTTTAGTAGTGGTGCACTAGTGGTTGTACTAATTGTATCAATGGGAATCATAGTCAAAAAATAGTTACAAATGTATCCCATGATCGGTGGTGGAAATGTGAACACATGGCATGATCGCATGTATCTACATTGTACATCAATTGTAACATTAATTGTTGCTTTAATGACACATTTACAATAATTTAAAAATAGTCGCCACATGTAACTACAATGTAATTCTTGAAAATGTCAAACATAGTTGACTACATATGTATATACAATGCGTATAAATTACCATATTGAAGACCCATTTTCAATTTATTTACAACTACCATATAATTAACTGATTTTTTGACATGGCAATTTATTTATTAATACATTGTATTTTTAGGGGGATAATTGCACAATAGTTGTATGTGAGTTTTTTTTTGAATTTTAGTTGAAAAGTAGCGTGGTTTTGATAGATGTGATTTTTTGCAGTGTCAATCAAGTCAAATTCTAAATCATCATTAGTGCAAATTTTTGCATCCTAGCATAGCTAATTTAAAATGAGTGAGTAGCTTTGAATTAATCTTTGATTCTCGTGCATACCATTGCTCATGTGAAAAAATAATTCTTTTGTTACACTCATCACACAACTAGCCCTAGTATCGATCTTTTGCCAATGAGCTCCCACAATAACTTCACATGCACCATAACCCAACCTTTGTTGTCAAACCCATGATAAATATGGCCCCATGGACCCCACATTGTGCATCCTTTTTATATCAGTCATTTGAACATGTCTGATGGGTGCTTGTTGGTTATGATACCACCTTATTTTAAGATTTAAAGCTCTAGTGAACCTATGTTGAGATTTTACTTTGCCCTCACATGCAACTATTTAAAAACCCTTGGTCCTACAACCTTGAGCTTCATGGAACTATTCAAGTGTGGAATGTATTGTGGTTGTATGTTTACTTAATATATAACTTTATTGGACAATATTTAGATCATTGATGTTAGGCATCATTGATGATGTGATTGGAGCCTTGTGGTTCATGTGCATTTTTGTGGCCTCTTGCTAATGTTGCCATGCTTGAAGCACTTGTTATTAATTTGACCTTTGTGATTAATGTGTAATAGTTAATGTCAAGTCTAAAGGTTTTTTTTCTAGTACAAAATTTCAATTGCAATGAGAAGGGCAAGCACTATGGTGGCGGGTCCCATTAGTTCATTAGGTTTCCCTAATTTTTGACCATGGACATTTCAACCCTTCCCAAAATTTGGCATTTAAGATACAAATTTTAAATTTTTTGATGATTTTAAAAATAATTTAATTAATACCAAATCCATTCAAGTATTATGGTATTGAAATCCCATTATATTAAATGTTAAAGTAATTTCCTAAATGAGTCAACCCAATTGGTGGGGACAAACACCAAAATCCCAAGATGTATACATAATCGATTATGTATTTTTAGGATTTTGGTTGTTATTTCTTTCATGTACATTTAACAAAAAATGTGCATCATTAAATCAATCATTCATGCCAAGAAGAATTTGAAATATAGAGATTTGTAATTGAATAAAACCTAAAGTAACCAAACTTTAAGTGGAAAGTTTAATGCAAAAGTGTAGCAAATCAAAGGGCCATGTGAAAAAATAGAATCCATCCCATAAGCAAATGACATTGTACCCAAATATCAATGAAATCATAATTTTCTATCCATTCATTAAAAATAAATAAAAATTATTATATTGAATATTCATAAAACATTTTCAAAGCTTGAACACCTAGACACCTATTAAGGTAAGTAAAGGGCCCATAGATATAGTAACATGATTGTTTACATATAACCTAGATTCTCACATACTAATTCATAATTTGAAACTTTGAAATGCTAAAGCTTTTCATGAAAGCATGAGGAACACCAATTTAGACATAAAAATGTGATGCAACAAAATTAAAGTAACGTGAATATAAATGTAAAAAAAATACATTGTGAAGTGCAATAGCTCATCACCCAAAATGCATTAGTAGTTGGTGTGAAAATTTATGAATGTTATGTTAAATGTGATTATGCATAAATCTTGTATAATTACCAGGCAATTTCACTAACAAGCATTGTCCTTAAATATCATTGCTTCTTGTGAACGTTGTCAACAACTTTAATGACTTGTACCACTCCATAGGAGTTGTATGTCAAGACTTTCTATGGACCCAACTTAATTATTTCACCAAAGCCATGTGTGAAACAACTTGCCCTTTTCTTTGAACATTTTGGTTTTCAATCATTTGGCACCTGTTGAATTTGCAAAATTTGGAACTCAATATGCATTCACTTGTAAAAGTGCATTATCTTTGATTGTTGTATGTAGTTCATTGCCTTGTTCAACGTAGTCTTTGGCAAACCATACTTTATCAAAAAAATTCAACACCATGTCCTTCAACCTTTAGCATTTCAAGCATTTTTTCAATCTTCTTGATAGTTTGCACCTCTTTTGATGCAATCATACTTTTTTTTTAATTTTTTTCCTCCATAACTACCTCCATGCGTGCCATTTTTTGGTTACACAACTTCACATAGTGATCACTTGTCATCATGATGTTTTTTGAGTAGTTTATGAAAGGGTATTCTATTGAGGCTTAGTGGGTGAACTTGAATGGAGCTTTAAGTATAGTGAAAAACCATGATATATTAGTATTGGGGTTTCAAATGGGGTCATCAAGGCTATTTCTTGTGAACTCATTTACTTTTCATCCAAGTTCATCAAAGCTAGTTTGTTGTTAAAGCCTTGGGTGTTATTGTCTTGCAATTATTTGCATTATTTATTGATGTCAACATAGTAGTGGTAGAGATTGCTTTTAGTGGTAGGGACATTCTCATTCAATACCTTGTCAACATGCAAATCAACTACTTGATTATCTTGTTTAGGTTCCATGAATTGTTCATTAAGTTGCATCTTAGTTACCACTGCATTTGGATTAAGGGGCTAAATTCCATTGGTCTTGAAACTTTTGCAACTATTTGATTGATTTGGTGTTTTTTGAAAGCCAAAAAACCCATTAAATATCAATTTTACTTTTCCAATACCTTTTCATTTTTTAATTATTGTCCATATATACATCTTTATAAGTCTTAAATGCAATTTCAAAGGGTTTAAAACATGCAACATCCATAAGTTGTAGTACATGGTGATGGTAGGGTATTTAGATCCAACCCCAACCCCTTGACCAAATATACACAAATTGCTTCTATAGGCTTGAATAGACAACATACATGAAGTGCAAAATCCATTTGTCAAATAAAATTGATGTCATCCAAGCTTTAGCTGCATAGTTCCATTGTAGCCCTAAATTCACATCTTTCAATGAATTTTTTACCTTTGAATATGTAGAAGTTAAGAAGGGACTTCCATGTTGCATTGATGAACAACAACATGGACAACCATTTTCACTCATTTGGTGTGACCAAATACATAGATGTAAAACATGTATAAGTTGTAATAAGCCCCAAATCCTCCCCCCCCCCCCAATTTCACCCAATTGTGTGTGTCAAACTTGTTGTGGTTTTGAATATGTCATGGTTGGTATTTGTGCAAGTTGTATCTTTTTGTTAGGTTTGCGTAGAAAGTTTGCATATTTGTTGGGTAGAATCCTTTTGTAGGTCCTACTTCTAAACCTTGGGCAACCTTCAACAATAGGTGAGGATTATGCTTCTTTAACCATTTGATCCACCCCCATCCTAGAATCTTGTTCCTAAAAGGAGTCAATCATTAAGGAAAAATATTCTTCACGTGTAATCTTGGCAATCTTCAATTTCAATTGTGTGTGTGTGATATAGGATGCTCAATTGCTTACATTTTTTTCACATGTTGGACAAGTGTTTCCTCTTCATGTTTTTGCAAGATTCTTGATTTTCTTTTATTTTTAGTTTCAATAATTCCATATAGATGGTATCATAGTGAGGTGATAGGCACACCCCACATTGATTGAATTAAGTTTTGAATTTTGAACTAATTTCCACTACATGGGTCAAGTTTTCGTCATCCAAGCTTTTTTTCCTTCTTGCTTTTCCTTCGCTTTTTAGATCATTATACCGGTTTATGTGATCTTCATTACTTGTAGTTCCACCTATTGCATGGTCCATGGGCATGTTGAATGGCTATTGAAAGGCATTGCTTGGACCTTGCTTGCTTGGCTTGATCTTGGTTAGGTGGGTTCAATTGGACATAATTTTTTGTCCCGTTTGTTTAAACTGTTATGTGTACCTAGGCTTGTTTAAAACATTATTGCATCACATCAAAGAGTTTGAATAATCTTCACATCAAATTATGTCTATTGAACCTATGGGACACAATTGGTAAATTCACAAGATATGGGATATAGTCAAATGAAAGGGAAACATTATAACACTATATCACATCTTTTGTCTCATACAAAAACATTATCATATATCCATGCATAATAAAATATTTACTATTTTCTTTAACTATTTACTACATATCCTACTTACTACAAATGACCTAGGCTACATACCTACTATCTATTACTTAACCTATATTTACTAAATTAATTACCTAACCTACCTATATTATTATTATAAATCATATATCCATATAATAAAATATTAAAAATTTAACATACCTACTATTTACTACTACCTATCCTACTTATCACATACTACCTAGGCTACGTACTTACTATCTACTACCTAGCCTACCTAATAAATTAATTTGTTAACATAGCTAATTAATTAATCAATTAATACAAAATCACTATGACATATCCACAAAATAAAATAACTCTTGCATAACTTATAACCTACCTACCTACTACCTACTAGTGCCTATCTTACTTATTATATACTACCTAGCCTATCTAATTAATTGATTAAGTATGTAACCTAATTAGTTAATTGATTAATCAATATGAAAACATGATCACATATTCACACAATAAACTAATTAACACTAGTAGAAAAACCCCATTTTCCGGCTTGTCTTAAACGACTAAAAACAAGTCGAAAAATGGGGTTTTTCTACTAGTGTATAACCTACTTACTACCTAGTCTACTAATTAATTAATGACCTAGCATACCAACTACCTACTTAGCTTACTTAGCCTAACTAAGTCTAACCTTCATACCATAGCCCATTAGTTACACCTAGTAAACTACCTATAGATAACTTAGGCCAATTAATTAAATATGCAAGCTAGGCTAGGCTACCAATGTACATAGGCCTACTTAGTTTAATGTAACATATTAAGCTTACTTAGTTTAGTTTACCAACTAGGTTATAATAACATTTTTTAACAACTTATTAGCTATTAGATATTATATCATGGAAGACCCATGCATAATTACAAAAAAGACCCACGGATGGGTATATTGAAAGGATAATAATCCAATTGAAATAGTAAATTAAAGTTTGCCATGTGTGGTTTATGTTTTATTAGTACATGCGGTAAAATATACTATTGTAGTTGCAAAAAAATTCATTGTAATTGCAAAAAAAATTATACATTATCATCCATCGATGGATGCAATAAAAAATGGATGAAATTGTTCACTTTTCATTTATATTTTCAATGAAAATCATATTAGTTGTAAGTTGTAGTTTCATCTATGATTAAAATTTGCTTCAACCTTTCCTATAGTTGCATACATGATTACAACAGGTTGCAACTATTTTGGACACATAAGATTAACACACTATTAGTTGTAAAATGAGTTGGTTTGAACACTAATCACATTGTAGTCCAAAAAATATGGTCATAATCGACAACATTTCTTTGATTGAACTTTGCACCTTAAATGGTTAGTTTTTATGACATTGTATGTCACTTAATGTACCCATATGTGCATGGTTGAGTGGTAATTCATTTTTGGCAAATGGACATTCCATACAAGTCCATAAGAAGTTTTTTAAAAGTGGCCCATTTGACCATTAAAAAATAAAATTGGTTGTTAATGTCTAAGATTTCAATATTGTAATATTTGACTACCAAATGTTCATCCATTTATGAACCCTTCTAAACTTAAATCAAAACCAATTTTGAGTAGTTCTCCAGAAATTCAAATAATAAACGATGAATCTATTTTTGATTATACATACCTTACCTTTGTCGCAACTTTAGCCTTGGGCTCATGACCAAGACAAGGGCTTACAAAGGTGCGGGCCAAAAGTGAAGCTCGGGAATCACATTTCATGCTCTTGGGAGTGTAGGAAAGTGTGAGGGAATGAACTCACACAGTCCCAAGTGGGCTCCCACTTTGGGAGTTGGAATCCTAATGGATTTCAAATTTTTAGAGGGCAATTTAAGGGGTCAAAACTCACTAGATTGAAAAGTTTTTTATACCATTGGTCAACTTTTAGAACTTAGATGTCTAAAATGGGTTTGCATGACCCATTTGAGTATTTAAAATATAAGTTATGGCCCAAAAAAGGGTCGAGAGTCAAAATGCCAATTTGATTCCCGACCATTTAAAGTCAGAAATCGCTTGATTTACTTGTGTGCAGGTGGCATGCCTCATACTGTTGGAAAGATGTCGATGATGGTTATAATTTTTCTTTAAATTTCACTTCAATTGGAAGTCTTCACAAAAAATTATGGGCCTCCAAAGTCGTGGGAGTCCCAATTTCGAGAAATGACATTTGGGCATAAACCTCATGGCCAGGCATAGAGAGTGCTATAAGGGGGAAGGTGGTGACTTCCCCCAAGTCTAGGCCATGGTGAGTTTTGTGAATTTGTGTTTGCATGTGGTTTGTCCGTGCACCAAAAGTGCTCCAATTACTCACTAACCAACTTATTGTTTGGTTTGTGCAGGTCCGTGTGAATAATTGACTCTTTTGTCACTCGTCCGAGTCCCCATCTTGGAGCTCCAGCACACCCTTCTACCTTTGAAATGATGTGAACCAAGGAGTGTACCTCAACTCTTTATTCTTCTGTTGTTTTCATTTTTGAATTTGTAGTTGAATCTATCAAGGAACTTGGGGGTGCGTCAACCTTGACCTTGACCTCTATTCAAATACCCAAACTTAAAACCTTACCCTAGGATGTGCCTTTATATCAGATTTAAGTTCAGACTCAAAACTAGATGACCATCGATTCCATAAGATTTCGATAAACTTGCATCGATAAATGTTTTCCAAAATTTTGAGGTTTCGGTATTTTTTCCTAGCTTAAAGGTTTAGGGTTTTACAAATAGGCCTCGATGATAGGAGTGAAGAAGATGGGATCACACATGCGATAGTGGGGCTGGCATAGCTTGTCTTTTGGGGGGAGGGAGGGAAGGAAAAAGGGAGAAAAGGAGGGGACCATTATTTGGCTTCTTGATAATCGTGTCACATTTTGATTAGGTACTAAAAAGGTTTAGCAACAAAAGTGGATTTTTTTTCCTTTTTTCTTCCTTCATCATTTATAGATCAGAACGTGTCATATTTTTATTTATTTTATTTTTTCACTTTTTGTGCACTCTTCGATCTCTTTCTTCACTTCAAGGATGAGACAACATTTGATCCACATCAAAAAAATCGTCTAAAGTGAAGGTCAAATCTTCGAACTTTCTTTCATTTTTTCCCCATCTTTGTTGTTCATAAAGAGGGCAAATGTTTTTGTTCGTTTTTTTTGTGTGCTTTTTGTGCTCTAATATGAGGTCTTCCCCCCTTTTTGAGGACAAAATCTAATCCACATAGAAAATGATTTTGATCTTGACTAACAATGATTACTTCTTGTCGATTCTATCACTACCATTTTCCATTTCGAAAGTTTAATTAACATGTTGACATATTATTGTTGGCTTTTGATTTGGAGATTGAATTTATGGTTAGTATATAAATTCTGATCCATTGGTAATCTAACTATTAGAGAAGAGCTCCTCCAAAGTCTCTTCCAAAACCTTGCATTTTTTTCCATTCTCACTACTGTTTTGGCTATAACTGCGACTTCATTGGCCATTTCATATTTGCTTGACCATCCTTTGTTCACCTATATGCACTACAAGAAAACATGACTTTCTAAAAGGTCCAATTTGACTGAAATGTTCACATTGACCAAAGGGGATTGTCTTTTTGCCTAAAGGCTTGGGGCATGAAATACACAAGTTACTTTTGATTGAGACATTTGACTAAAGTGACCTTTTTGACCATGTAACAAACCAAACATCTAGTCAAAAAAGTTAGAGGTCCATCAAGATGACCAAAGCTTAGTCAAATTGACCATACTTAATGGCCATCATGATGTAGTATTAGTCAAATTGGCCATTCTAATTTGACACTTAATCAAATGAACCATATTAATTTGGTACTTTAACCTACAAGTTTATTTTGCATAAGGTACATACCAAACTTAAGTTCATAGCTAATAGGCCCTAGGTTAGGCATGTTACACCTAGCAACTACTTATAAAGTTTAATAGGCTACTTATATGCTACCTTTAAGCACATGTAGGTACTTAAACTTAGTACATTAATTAGTTAATATTTAATAGTTGATAATTAATATTCAATAATTTATGATTAATATTTTATATAATTAATTTATCCATCAACTTGTTAATTGATTAATTATTATTATCGAATTATCAAAATTTATCTAATTTTTGGCTAATACTTGATAGCAAATTATATTAATTAATAGTAGTCAATATATAATTGTAAATAATTTATTAAAATTTAAAATAATTTTTTAATTATTAAAATTTAAATATTTTAATTATTAATTATTAAAATTTAAATATTTTAATTATTAATTATTAAAATTTAAATATTTTAATTATTAATTATTAAAATTT